>Ga0163162_10000009_pt1 | contig 316099 bp, 270 predicted proteins | sample S55metaG_FD_115310 | JGI IMG/M metagenome (GOLD analysis project Ga0163162, IMG submission 115310) | Switchgrass rhizosphere microbial communities from Kellogg Biological Station, Michigan, USA - S5-5 metaG | ecosystem: Host-associated > Plants > Roots > Rhizosphere > Soil | place: USA... | reverse complement strand
CAAAAATTACTGAACATCCGTTCTTCTCCCCCTCTCCGCAAGCGGAGAGGGGGATGGGGGGAGAGGTTGCCGGGCGCGAACCCCACCCCTAACCCCTCCCCGTTTACGGGGAGGGGCAGACACAAAGCTGATCATTTGTACGAAACTGAACTAGGCCGCTACCGAATTTTAAGATGAGCACAAAAGAGATTTCCGATTCAACAAAACGAACGCTGGTTGACGATGACCGTTTGTCCGACGAGCGCGATGTTCGCCTCGCTACCGGACCGTACCAGCACGACTTTCCTTACGAGCGGGAAGAGGAAGCGCAGGTCACTCGCCGCGAGTTCTGCAACTTTCTCGGTTTGACTTCGGCCGCGCTGTTTGTCGGCGCCGCCGGTTTCGCCGGGAAATCCGCCCTGGATGCTCGCGAAACACCGGTGCCGGCACCCGTGCGTATCGATGGAGCTGAAACGCTGGCGCCGAACTCATCGCTGAACTTCCACTATCCAACGGAAAAGGACTCGGCAATTCTGATTCGGACGGCCACCGGCGAGTATCACGCCTTCGGGCAGAAGTGCACGCACCTGGCGTGTCCGGTGTATTACGCGCGCCAGCACCAACGCCTGGAATGCCCGTGTCATGAAGGCGCGTTCGACGCCGCCACGGGAAACGTTTTATATGGACCGCCGCCGCGCCCGCTCGACGCGATTGCGGTCGAAGTTCGCGACGGCGCGGTTTGGGCCATCGGCCGAGGGGCCCTGGGGTAAATAATGCCAACCGATAACACGCCAGACTTCCATGTTCGCCGGCGAGTGAGCCAGGGATCTGCGCCGCCTGAATCGCGTTACCCCAGAGGACGCGGCGCCGTCTGGCAAGCCCGGCTGATCATGCTCGTGATGATCAATATCGCCCAACTTTGGATTCTCGCAGCGGCAGTCGACGCGGCCCTCGCTCATCACACCTCAGTGTTAGTGCCACTGATAGTTTCATCCGGCATCTGTTTTCTGATTGCGCTTTCGATCATTCGCTGGTGGCGGCCAACCTCAAAAAGGAAGACGAGCACAGGTTATGTGCGCGACGAGCGATGAAGCAGAAGATCACTGGATTCGACAAAGACGATGAAGGTCATTGGCGCGCCATTTTAGAATGCGACCACCGGCAGCACCTCCGGCATGATCCTCCGATGACGACTCGCCCATGGGTTCTGACTGAAGCCGGCCGTGCCTCGCGACTCGGATTCATCCTTGATTGCAAGCGTTGCGATGAAGCAGCGCCCTCCGAACCGCAAGCCGATGAATAAAGTCCCAAACCAGCAACCCAACCTCATTCTCCGAATCGCGGCAGATCTGTTTCCCGGCTATTTCGCTTTGGTAATGGCCACCGGAATAATTTCGATCGCGGCGCACCTGCTTCAGATGAAGATCGTGGCGTTGGTTCTGCTGGTCATTAACCTGGTGGCTTATGCGGTCCTTTGGATTCTGCTGCTCGTGCGGCTGCTGGTTTTCTTTCCCCGCATCAAGGCCGACATTGGCGATCATTTATGTGGGCCAGGCTTCTTCACCGTTGTGGCAGGCACCTGTGTCCTGGGCAGTCAACTGATAATCGTTATCGGTCACTACCGCGAGGCGGCAATTCTATGGGTCGCGGCTCTGTTGCTCTGGCTGCTGATCATGTACGCCTTCTTAACGGCTATGACGGTGCGCGAAAACAAACCTTCCATCGAGGGTGGCTTGAACGGCTCATGGTTACTCGCAGTCGTATCGACTCAATCAATTTCAGTTTTGGGGACGCTCCTGGTCGAGCAGTGGAGTGCTTATCGAGAGGCCTTGCTCTTCTTCACGTTTTGCATGTTCCTGCTTGGCTGCATGCTTTACCTGTTACTAATCACGCTGATCTTCTATCGCTTTACGTTCGTTAACGTGACGACTACGCAACTGACGCCTCCTTATTGGATCAACATGGGAGCAGTGGCCATTACCACGCTGGCCGGCGCGCGATTAATCATTGCTGCGCCGGGTTGGAGTTTGCTCAGCGAAGTTCTACCGTTCCTGAAGGGATTCACTTTGTTCTTCTGGGCGTCGGGCACCTGGTGGATACCGCTGCTGTTTATCCTCGGGTTCTGGCGCCATGTTTACAAACGCTTTCCGCTGCGTTACGACCCGCAATACTGGGGCATGGTCTTCCCGCTGGGCATGTATACGGTCTGCACCTTCCAATTATCCAAAGCCATCAACTTCGCGCCGCTGCTTGTAATTCCGCGGTATTTCATTTATCTAGCTTTCGCCGGCTGGCTGGCTGCATTCACCGGGATGATTCATTCTCTGTTTTTGTCACAGAGCCGCTCGCGATAGCGAGCGGTTAAAACCACTTGCTACTGCAAGCGGCTCTGAGCTCATTAAAAGCGTTTAGTACCCCGAGCGTCAGTGAGGTGATCGAATGATCGACTGAGCAGGATCGGCGCATGCATTGACGTGGATAGAACCTCCCGTGCACCGGTTCCGTCGCACGAGAAGTAAGGTAACGAACTAGCGCGAGCTGCAAAATGGATAACCGAAGAGTATCAATAAGCCTTGCTCTGATTATTCTGATCTGCTTTTTCCTGCCCTGGGTGCAAGTGAGTTGTGGCGCCAGCGCGGAAAGGCTCAGCGGAGTAGACCTGGCGCGTGATGGCCATCATGGATTATGGCTCATTCCCATTCTTATGATCGTGACACTCTTCCTTGGATTAGCTCGGAGTTGGAAAGAGAGTCGTCAGATTGCCGCCGTTGCCAATTTAATTGCCGGTCTGGTAAGCGCCTACCTCATGAACCGCGAACGAGTAAGGGCAGACAACAGCGCTGGCTTAATCGCGGTCAGCCTTACGGGCTGGTTCTGGCTTGGTATGGGATCAGCAATTCTGCTGGTGGCGCATTCAGCGCTAAGGCTTCTAAAGCGTTCGCCGGCGCGGGGATGAGGTCAGTACCACCACGCGGTAGCGGGTGGGTCCGTCCGTGGTGAGCTACCAAGGTTCACCCACGCGCTACCGCGTGGTGGTATTGACCTCACGACCTGGGAGACCTCTTAATTAATGAGTCAACTGTATTATTGCCTGAATTCGAGTTAAGGAGTCGCCATGAAATACTCGCATCCGTCCTTAAGTTCTAAGCTTCTAATCATCCTGATACTGAGTCCGAGTGCCTGGGCCGCACAGGAAGGAGCGAAAGAGGAAAGACTAAAACCTTCGCAACTTCCCGCTGCCGTTGCGGAGGCCATCAAAAGCAATTGCCGGAATTGCGTAGTCGACAAAGCGACGCGCGAAGTCGAGAACGGTGTCACTGTCTACGACCTCGAATTCAAGTATGGTCAGGGCGAAATGGATGTAGCCGAAGACGGTTCCGTAATAGATCGCGAAACCGTCGTGCATCCCAACGAAGTCCCCCCAGCCGCCCTGACCGCCATCCGTAAAGCCGGCGGCACAATCAGACAGATCGTCAAAGACGAAGTCCGCGCCGAACTAAAAGACGGCCAAATCATCAAGCTTGATCCACCAAAATATCTCTACGAAGCAGACTTGTCGAAAGCCACCCAAACCGCCGAAATCCAAGTCTCCCCCACCGGCCAAGTCATCGAACCACCCTACTGGAGAAGGAAAGGCACGAAAGAGAACTGACCCGTCCGGCATTTCCTGAATTCAAAGAGTCGTCGCGATACTGCCAGCTTACAGCTCGAACACGTTTTCGTAGTTCGTGAATGGCAACAATCGCAGGCCTGCTACTAATCTATTACCGAACGTGACCTCCTGATTAAACTCATTACGCGTTCACTGCGAATCTGTCAGCCAATCCCTTGACAGACATATTCTCCGCAATAGCATCGTGGGGAATCAGAAGATAACGCCACGCCTTCCCGCTATAAGTTGTGGCGTGATCGCTCGCATGTTTGCACCAGGCGACTGCTGCATCGCGTTTTGCGATCACTTCCGGATCGTCCATCTGTCTCTTCATCTTTGGTTCGAGCATGTAGATCATCTCGGCAGTCTCACCAACGAAATCCGGCTGATATTCAGGATGTTCAGCTTGCCATTTGTAGTAGATCTGAAACTGCCCTCTGGCTGGCTTAAACCAGCGCTCGGCCTCGCGCTCAAGTATCACTGCCATAATGCGCTCTTGCTCGGCTTGAAACTTTTCCTGAGGGTACAAGCTTCGAGCGAATCCTGTAAACAGATAGCGCGACATATTGCTTTTGTCTTTTGGGGACGTGCGATAGTCCAACGGTTCCAACCCCGCAATCTGCGTGAACGCCTTCTCTTTCAGTTCCGAGAAGCCTTTGTTTACTTTGACTTCGAACTCAACTTCATCTTCCCAGTAATGCTGTTGCATCTGAGCATGAATTAGTCGCGCAATTTCAGTCTGATACACGCGCAGAATCCGTCTGATGTCTTCCTCGGCATTCAGATAACTCTTCAACCGCCGAACCATTTGCGACCCCAGGTCATAAAGCAAATCAGCGTGCTCTTGGTAATCGACATCGTCGAAATCAACGAGACCAGCGACCACGTAATCCTCCAAACGAAGTTCGTCGACGCCGCCTTTGCCCAGAGTTATCCATCGGGTTTTCCCAGTGCGTAATTCCTGAGACCACAAGTCGGTTGATGGCGGCTGATAATTAACCAATGCCAATTCCAACTCAAAAGGCTTGAACCCCGACTTCACTTCTTGCTTCGGCACCAGCACGATACGCGGGATGTCGATCATGCGTTTCGCCGTTAGCTCCGCGGTCTTGGCGACGATCGCGGCAATATCCACCGTTTCAGCCACGCCCTCGATGACCAGTTGCGACGGCGCGTATTGTTCTTCGACGGCACGCACAATCTCTTTCTGAATATCTGGTTTTGTGAGGTAGGTAATTGAGGGCATCCTTTGCGGCTGACTCTCGTACTTCTTGATAACCTGATACGCCAGTTGCGCAACCGCCTGTTCTTCTGGCTTCGTAAAAGCCGGTGGGGTGGTTACGGATGCGATGACGGTACTCGTTGTTTGTTTCTGCGGGACGAATCCTAAACCGATCGCCAGCGTCGATTGCGAAACGACCGTAACTGTTCCGCGCTCAAGTTCATCCGCATCCAACACCAATGCTTTCAATTGAATTGGTGAATCAGGCTGCCGGGAGTCATCGACTATCTCCTGAAATTTGTCGTGCGCCACAATACTCAACTGATCTACCGCCTCCACACCGGTGCGTTTGCCATAGGGAAGGCGCAGTCCTCGGCCAATCGATTGTTCGACTAGAGTTCTGGCTTTGGCAGCTCGCAGAGGAACAATTGTGTAGAGATTGGTGACGTCCCAACCTTCTTTCAGCATGTTGACGTGAATAACGATTTCTGTCGGCTCGTCGGTGTGCTCGACCTTTAGCAGCCGCTCGACCATCTCATCTTCTTCTTTGCCGGTTTTGCTCGAATCGACCTGGATGACCTTTCCCTTGTATCGCCCTTCAAAAAATTGTTCCGATTCAATCATCTGAAACAGTTGTCCTGCGTGCGTCGTATCGCGCGCAATCACCAACAGAAAAGGCTTAACGAATTGATTGGCTGACTCGCGTGCGTAGGTCTCTAATTGCACCTTTACACTTTCATGCAAACGAACGCCATCTTCTAGCTTTAGTTTTTCGATCTCCTTCTGTGACATCCCTTTCGGATCGAAGTCTTTTCGCGTAATGACCGCAGGTTCTTTCACGAATCCATCAGCCATAGCTCGTCCCAACGCGTAATCATAGATAACGTTCTTAAATGCAATGGGCCCGCGGGCACTCTCCACAAACGGCGTGGCAGTAAGCTCGAGACCTAACACGGGCTTCAATTCATTGATAGCTCTCACGCCGGCCGACGCACGGTAGCGATGGGACTCGTCCATAAGCAAAACCAGATCCGGCAATCCGGCGAGGTACTTAAAATAGCTTTCGCCAATGTATTCCGAGAGCCTTTTGATCTTTGGCGACTTACCTCCTCGAACTTCCGAATTGATCTTCGATATATTGAATATGTTGATTTTGCAGTTGTGCAGTTGGTCGAACAGCGACCCTGCCGATAAGTTCTGGTAATTGTCACCTGTGATAATTGCCGGCGCATCGACCGCAAATTCTGCGATCCCGGTGAAGACGTATTTCGATGTGTTGGGAGTGAAATCCGTTATTAGCTTGTTATAGATCGTCAGATTGGGCGCCAGCACAAAGAAGTTATTGAATCCATGCGCCAGATGAAGATAGCTGATAAAAGCTCCCATCAGGCGCGTCTTACCGACACCCGTCGCCAGCGCGAAGCAAACCGACGGAAACTCTCGCTCGAAATCGGTAACCGACGGAAATTCGTTCGCAATAGCGTCCAGCGCCGCGTCAATGTCTGCATCTTTCTTTGGCGGCGCGATTTCTGTGATTCGATCGAGAATTTCCAGTGATTGCCGTTGCGGAGGTCGCAGGCTCAACCGACCAGCAATGGCGTTAACGTGTCGATTCATGTTAGTTCGTTCCAACTTAACAAAAATGCTGCAAAACGAATCGCGGACTGATTCCTAGCCCAAGTGCGATCGGCACTGTCTCATTTGGAGATTTATTACATTGATTCACCGGCAAACAGATCGCCCTGACCTGGTTCAGGCGGCGACGCTTGCGGCAGGTTCTCTACCTGTAGACTGTAATCGTCGTGGCCCCACTCACAACGCGAGAGGACAGCTTTAGGAATCTTCTTAACTGTTAGGTTTGATGTCTGATCAGCTTTAGCACGAAAAGCTGTGCACAGCACCAGCAGCGATCGCTCCGGCCCAACTTCGTCGGAGAGTTGCTGAAGCTGATCGTGCGTTAGATGCGCGGTCGTGACATAGATAAAGTCGCGCTCAGTCGAATGGCCGTGCTGCCAATAGATCGAATCGCTCGGTGCGTAGGTGAACCCTTCCAATTTGCACAAAGCTTCAGCGAGCATCGCCGCGTTGTATTCTTTGTTGATGACCCAATTGCCCCACTTGTCTTTTTCTAGCAGCGCCGGCGCCAGCTTGTAATAACGAAACCCGCCACCGCCTTTCCAATGTTCTATTCGACTGATCCCGCCTTGATCTGTCCCTTCAATCACCCTCTTAAGACGGGGAATAATGTGTGTGTGAATGTGCTCGCCGAGTTCAACCATAATCCAGCGACGGCCCATCTTCTGAGCAACGGCACCGGTGGTACCCGATCCGGCGAAGGAATCCAGAACAAGATCACCAGGCTTTGTTGCGAGCTGTAGAATGCGCTGAATTAATCTCTCCGGTTTCGGCGTGTCAAATACTTCTTTATCATTGAAAACTCTAGCTTCTCGTTTCGCTTCTTGATTATCGCCAACCTCGGTTCGGAGCCACAGCGTCATCGGCGTGATGCCTTCTTTAACCTCGGAAAGGAATCTTTTGATCGCGGGGACACTATTTCCTTTTGTGCCGAACCAGATCCTATTGTCGCGGATGTAATCGTCGAGACGGTCCTTTGACAGACGCCAACAATAACCAGCGGGGGGCATCACTTTTCTTCCACTGGGCAGTACAATTTCGTAAACCTGCTCAGGAACAATTGGCCCAACAGATAGGTCGCTAGATTTCCACAGGCCCCGCGGATCGTTGTCTGGGTTAAGATAGCGGGCGTTAGCTTCTTCGCTTCGAGGCAATTTCCCAAATGCAAGCGTGTCGGCGTCCCTGGCGTATACCAGGATTGTGTCATGGCTGCGTGATAGCGTTTTCTTTAGATTGATTGGTGAGTACGCCCTTTGCCAAATAACCTCGTCTATGAAGTTTGCTCTTCCGAAGACTTCGTCACACAAGACCTTTAGGTAATGAGCTTCGTCCGCGTCTATCGATATCCAAATCGAACCGTGCTTAGACAGTAAACGTTTTAGGATTTCAAGGCGATCGCGGATCAAGGACAACCATAACGAGTGCTCTATACCATTATCATAGTGGGTGTACGCCGCACCCGTATTGTAAGGAGGATCAATGTATACGCAGTCAATCGCACCGGAATACTCACTCTCTAGGGCTTTTAATGCAAGGAGGTTATCCCCGTAAATAAGTACGTTGTCAAAAATATCGTTGTCTGAAAAACGACGGCCCGCATGGAACGACTGATTCGAGTTCTCCAACAGTATCCTCGGTTCGGGCCTAGCCCGAACCTCTTTGTTAATCCATGTCAGCTCTAACCTGCTTTGATTTTTACTCATGTTGAATGAATCGCGCTGCTTAGTACCAACCGAACAATCTACCAGAGGGACCAGGAACGGACGTAGAAATGAAACCGGTTTTTCGAGAATGATTCTCCATTCGCATCGCTGACGTGCTTCCAACACGCCTTATCTCTAGACGGAAATGTGCTGCTTCTTCGGCACGCGAGATAACAAGAACATAGGGCGAAGGCTCCGAAGGATTTGGTCGAAGTGGCTGCTGAAATCCCTGTTGTAGATTCATAAAGCGCCACATGCCTTTTGCAAAAGTTAATCGGAAGTCTAGGTTCCCGCGGGGTGATTCAAACGTTAGCGTTTCACTAGTGCCTTCGCGGGGGTGCTTGGGCAAGTCGAGGAATGGTCCCAGCCGCTTAACAATGTCCAGCTGATTTCCTCCGCCTGTATTGCGACCGAGAACGATCCACGCTAAGCGAGACGTGCCTAGAGTTTCCTCAATGTCCTCCGTGCCTCTAGGATTCGGTTCATCTTTGTTCTCAGCCTCGACTATAGGATCGCGAAACCGAGATGCCTTTCGTTGCTCTTCATACCTGTTTATTGCAGATTCATTAGCGTCTGAGCCCAGTTCCCAGAATGAGTTCCAGTACGCACCAAGTTCCCGTGCTGCCTTTCTTCCGCGTCCTTGAAAGACTGCGTACACCTCGCAATTCTTCTTTAGAGCTGCTTCCGTTAGGTTTGCGGACCCTACAACTAAGGTTGCCCCGCTCGTGGCCCCACCATCCAAAAGATAAGCCTTTGCGTGAAAACGTTTGCCAGCGGTTCCAATGACTAGGCGCGTTTGCGCATTTGCAGTTCCCATTGCCACACGAATCGCTTGAGGATCTGTTATTCCGTCGTCTAAACCAAACAACCATCTGAATCGCGGCTTAGATTGAGTGAATACCGACCGCAGGAGAGTCACGCCTCTGTAAGAGACATAAGCGGCACAGGCATGTAGGTTGGAGTAGCGCTTTCGCTGGACCTCCTCAGTTATTAACGAAAGCAGAGAAACATTTCCATTAATCGTACCGTTCCTACCTAGGAAGGAATCAATTGAGGTGGGCATAAACTTCTCCTGAATGTCTAATTTAGAAACCACTTAAGACAAAATAACTTCTGACTTCTTGTCTGCTGACCCAACCTTGCCTCTAAACTTTGGATAAGACCATCCCGTCTCGCTTCAACGTCATCCTGCGCATCAAACAGGCTGCGGCGCTTTTGGCTGCGCAACGCTTCCAGCGATTTGATCTGTTTCTGTCCCGTCAATTTTTCTTCAAGCGTTAACGCGGCCGTAGCCCCACGGCGGGCATCCTTAATTTGACGATCAATGTCTTTGATTTCGCGTTCGAGTCCGAGTTTCAGATCATCAGCCCAACCCTCCAGCTTTTCCGCCTCAGTTTCAAAGAACCGCGCGTTACGTTCGGAGATGGATCGCTGCACCTTCTGCTGTCGGTCACGCGTAGCCGCCGCGAGCACCTCTAAAACTTCTTGCGTAGGCTGTGTTGCCGAGCCAACCCGTGCAGGAATCGTCAAAAGCCGTAAGGCCACTTCGTCTTCCAGCGTCTGACCGAAATCGGTTACTGCTGAAAACAACAAATAATCTTCAGCATAATCGAGTGACTCGACGGTAAAGCAGGTCAGGCTTAACCAACCTGAATGACCGAGCAGGAGCTCTAAGATACTCACGCGACCTTCGTGCTTTGAGTATTCAAAATGAACTTCGGCCATCGGCAATTCGCGCGTCTTTGCTGCATCGATCACAGATGCGGCTAGCGGATGGTTCAAGCGATACAGATGCGCCTCGCCCGTGCGCCGCGGCAATTCGTAAAGCCCAGTCGGAATCTTGCCGTTTAGGGCGGTAAACGGATTAGCCTTAAGTTCGAATGAAGATTCGTTGACGAATTCGGCGTAATCGTGCAGCTCGTGACGCGTCAAAGCCATGAGCATCTTTTCAAAGCGATTGAGGTACGCGTTTGACTCTCGATCGCGAATCTTCAGCTTCTCGCGTACTTCGTCGTCAAAATTCTCCAAAAGCTTTTGCCGCGTCTGCGTCATGGCTTCACTGATCTCGAAATCGAGTTCCATTTGAAGCTTGTCGAAAGCCACCTTGATTTCCTCGTGCTTGCGGCAGTCCTGGTAGATCGCCGCAATGCGCTTTTCGAAATCCACGCCGGAACCGATGGCACCCAACACCTCATCACTCGCGCCGAACACGCCTTCGAATAGTTGAAACTTTTCTGACAGCAGTTGATAGACGCGCTGGTCGGCCTCATTCTTGCGGTTCAGGAAATTGACCACCACCACATCATGCTTCTGCCCGTAACGATGACAGCGGCCGATGCGCTGCTCTATGCGTTGCGGATTCCAAGGCAAGTCGTAATTGACGACGAGCGCGCAAAACTGGAGATTAATGCCCTCCGCGCCGGCTTCGGTGGCAATCATGATGCGACCCTGCTCGCGGAAGTAATCGACCAGCGCGGAACGCATGTCGGCGGTCTTTGAGCTGGTAATCCGGTCCGTGCCCTGATGTCTTTCAGACCAGGACGCGTAAATTTGTTTTGATCGCTCGTCCGTGTTCGAACCGTTGAAGAGCACGATGCCTTCGGCGAACTCGCTGTCCGACAAGACGCGAAGCAGATAATTCTGCGTGCGCCGAGATTCAGTGAAGATGATCGCTTTCTCTTCCGCTCCGAGTTCTCTTGCTTTCGTGAAGGCAACGCTAAGCGCTTTCAATAACGCCTTGCCTTTCGCGTTGTGGTCGATACTGGTCGCCAACCGCGCAAATTCATCGAGGTCAGCGATCTCCGCTTCAATCGCCGCGCGATCGGCTTCAGAGACAACTTCCGGCGGCTCGTCTTCAGTCCACTCTTCCGCCGTTTCGTCGAGCGCTTCGTAGTCCTCGTCAAGTTCTTCTTCGAGCGGCACCTGAGGCTGCGCTTTTCGCAGCTTCGCCTTCAATCGCGCCGATATTGAATTGAGAGCACCCGCAATAGCAAAAGTAGACGAAGCGAGCAGCTTACGCAGCACGAGCGTCATCAACGTGCGCTGGCCTGACGGCAGCGCCTGAAGATTGGGCCGTTGCAGGTATTCTGAGACGAGATTGTAGAGCCTGTCTTCACTATCTTCCGGAGTGAATTCTTCCACGAGCGGAAAGCGTTTGGTGAAAGGAACGTAGGCCGTTACCTGCCGCCGGAGCGTGCGATGACAGAGGGTTTTCAGACGCGACTTGAGGGTGTCGAACACCTGTCCCTGATTGAGATTGACGAATTGCTCGCGAAAGCTTTGCAGGTCACCGAAGGTGTGTTCGTCTATGAAACTGACCAGACCGAAAAGCTCAAGCAGTGAGTTCTGCAAAGGCGTGGCTGTCAAAAGCAACTTGTTGCTGTGCCCGAGCGCGCCTTTCAGCGTGTTAGCGATAACGTTCGACGGCTTGTAAACATTACGTAGCCTATGAGCTTCATCGATTACGACCAAGTCCCACGGCGTGTTAGCTACGTCTGAGGCTTTATTCCTCGCGAATTGATATGAGCAAATGACGATTGAGTCGTCGAGTTCAAACGGCCGGAACTGACCTGCCTTGATTTTCTGGTTATACAGTTTCGTTTCGAGAATCGTACAGGGCAAAAAGAATTTCTCGTTCATTTCCTGATGCCATTGCTTGCGCAGATTCGAAGGAGTGATGATCAGAATGCGACGCTTCCGCTCCGCCCATCTCTGCGCGATGACTAAGCCTGCTTCGATCGTCTTTCCCAAACCGACTTCATCTGCTAGCAAAGCACCTTTCGAGAGTGGCGATTGAAACGCAAAAAGCGCCGCATCCACCTGATGTGGATTGAGGTCAACCTGAGCACTAGCCACCGCGCCAGCGAGCTTTTCAAGGCTGTCAGATGGACAGCGCCTAGTCAGCTCGTAAGCATAATACTTGGCGTGATAGTCAGTGATCATGTCGGTTTTCTAAATGAGCCTTTTTCTGGAAACAGTGGAGCCAGTGCGAGTCTTTTGAGCAAGAACGTAAATGGGTTCGGCCCATAATACATGCTTGAGAAAACTGAGTCAGCCGCGATAGGCGTGTTCTGCGTGATATATCAGGCCTTTGATCAATGGGAACGCCAAAGGGTTTCTCTGGCGAGACGAGCTTTTCGCCGCGTAGTAGTACGTGTTCTCCGCCTTTCACGAAGGGACGAATATGCGCTGCTTCCAGAACCGGCAAGGTTCTTTCTGAGGTCATTGCGCAGCGGTAGCGATAAGCATCGGTGACTAATAATCTGAACGAGCCCTGCCCAAGGCGGCGTAACGACAGTCGGCGTGTCGTATCGCGAAGCGTCTAGCGGTTGATCGGCTGTCAAAACCCGCGTCAATTTTGGATTCGAGCGAGATAGTAAGACTGAACTGAAGGCGGTGGAAGATGACGGCGTCACCAGCAATTCAGAAGTTTTTGGCAACGTTTGGCACCGGAAATGAAAACGGCGAGGAGCGCCTCGCCGTAAACGATTGATTTAATGGTGGAGCAGAGGAGGGTCGAACTCCTGGCCTCCGCCTTGCGAAAGCACATTCACCACCACTGCATTCTTTAGCATGCGGTGACATAACCTAACATTTTACACAGGTTGCAGCTCATTCAGGACAAATGTTTCTTGCAAGCTTTGACATCAATTCGCACCGATTGGGATTGAGTCGAGTGACGAATCGGTGACATTACCTCTCATGAGAAAACCGCAAGAAGCCAGTACTTGCCTCTTGCGGTTTTGTGTCCCATGACAAGACTCCCGATTGATCTGACTTTACGCAACCCGCGCGACCGCCGAAGCAATGCGACGGGTCATGATTGCTTCGCGGGCTTCATCGATCTTGTCAAGCTTCACCTGCAATTCGGTTGCTTGCGCCGAGGGTTGTTTACGCCTTTCGTAAAGCGGGATCAGCTGCCCATCGCAAACTGCTTCTTGAGCGTTCAGCTGAGTGAGCTTCGTACGCACCGTCGAAGGCTCCGCTGTTGTATCTCATGGCTGTCTCAGAGATCGTTTTCAAGGTTGGAATATCGGCAACAGGTGCATTCGATTGATTACCCATCAACGAGTGAATTCCCGTGAGGTCATGCTCAAGCCGATCATACTGTTCTTCGTGTTCCGCAATAGTTAGATCGACTTGCGCTCGCGCAATCGCCATGACTCTATCTCCGCGGGGGTGATCGGAGTGGGATTAGGATTGCCGCTCAAGCATCATAGGTCGCTCATTAGTCGGGAGGCCCGTCGATAGTTCAGCAACGTTTTCCCTGACGAAGACGGAATCTGTTGACCGCAGATTCGTGCCCAGCATCCGACCGCGACACCCGCAAGAACGCAGATAGTAAACCTGATTGTTAGTATTTGAACAGGACTTCGAGCGCGGTTGCAATTCCTGCGTCCTTTTGTTTTTTGAAGCTACGGCACAATCGGCAAGATTGCTACTCCACTGGTTAGGCCGCGCAGGGTGACAGTCAATGATAGGTTGCCGGTTGGTAGTTCATCAGGAAGTCTTACGATTATGTAAGAGCCGTTCATCCCGGTTACTCCGGTCACTGGACCAACGTTTTCAACCGGCAGATTAACGCCATTCGCTTGTACCGATAACGTTGACGTTGGAGGAATTGGCGGCGACACAACCCCTAGACTCGACGTGAAGAAGATGATGCGCGCACGACCATCGACGCTGAAATTGTACGAATCACGGATCTTAAAAGGCCCGCGGAGAAAAGTTACTGAAGTAAGAGCGGCGGCATTGGCCGTACCTTCTTCGGCGAATATAACGGGTGCGGTCGGACTTAGGCGCCAGACGCCATCGGAGCCGTCCGTCACCCGCGTCTGGCTGCTACCGTCGGCATTCATCAGATAGAGTGCTGGGCTCATCGCACCATCCCGCAACGAGGTGAAGAGAATCTTTGTGCCATCCGGTGACCAGGCCGGTGCGGTATCCGCCGCTGAATTATTGGTCAGCCGCAGTTGCTTCGAGCCGTCGGCATTCATGACATAGATCTCAGATTGTCCATCGCGCGTACTCTCAAACACGATCTTTGAGCCGTCAGGCGAGTAGCGCGGCCGGAAGTCGCTGGTCCCATTCGTTCGCCGCAGGCCGAGCTGCGTGAGCCTGTTATAGGTCCAAATCGAGTTGGCGAGATCAAAGACAAGGGTCCAACCGTCGGGTGACCAGTCGGGGTTGGCAGCTCCGGAAAAGGTTTGGATCGGGAACCGTCCCGTTCCATCCGCGTTCATTATAGAAAGTATGGACTGGGAGCCGGGGCTAAAGGTAGCGAAAGCAATTTGGCTCCCGTCGCGCGACCAGGCCGGATGAACGTCCTCAGCCAAAGTCTTGGACAGCACCGCGAATCCGGTTCCGTCGGCGTTACGCACGCAGAGGCGCTGCGGGGATCCGAGGCTGCCGTCGGGTTGCCGCAGGCAGGTATACGCGAGCCGGGAACCGTCTGGCGACCAGGCTGGTCGGAAGTCATCGCCCTGGGTGTTCGTGAGATTTACAACGTTTGAGCCATCCTCGTTGACCAGGAAAATGTCGGCGCCCGAGCTGCCCTGTCTAACGAATGCAATCGGTTGGGCGCCGGCCCCGGGGACTGGAGTCGGAGTGGGAGTCGGCGTTGGTATGAAGTAAATGGCCGTGGCCGTGTGATTGGCGTTCATGTTTACCGTGACGAATTGACTCTGCACATAATCGACGCCATCGACTTGCCATTTCCAAAAAGTGCTGGTACCGACAGTGGGCGGCGCGGTCAAATTCACGCTCACAAACTCGTTGTAGGTGCGAGTGAATGGTGTAGTACCGCTTCCCGAGCCATTCTTGTCATTTGGCGTAACGGTTATATTCACTCCGCTGCCTGGATTCGACGACGTGATGGTCAGAACGGGTGACGTAGAATAAACAGCAGTCATCGTGTGATTGCCATTCATTACTAAGTTCGTCGTGACACTTCCACTCCAATCCTGTCCGTCTCGTTGCCAGAATTTAAAGTTGTTTCCGTTTAATGTTGACGGCGCCGTGAGAGTCACCGTCGTGCCCGGATTATAAGTACGAGTGAACTGAGTCGTGCCGTTGCCTAAACCCGAAATGTCATTGGGACTGACAGTAATGTTGACTCCGCTGGCGGGATTCGATGAGGCGACGGTCAGCACACCACGTTGAACTGGATTGCGACGCGCAAAAATGACGGCCGCCGCATTGGTTAGATCTTTCAAATTGCTTTCAGACGTATGCGAGTCCGAAACATAAGGTTCGGGCCATCCACCACCAAGACCGACGACCGGCAACATTTTCTGATTTCCGTCGCCGTACCGCAGCGTGATCGTTCCGTCATAACGAAGTTCAATCTCGAAGCTTACCGGATTCTCCCCACGCGTTACTCCGGGTCCGATCGGCGTGTCGTACGTCACCGCCTGCCATCTAAAAATTATGCGATCCACGTCCTGGACCACGTAGACATCGTCGCCCGGACGCCTGTCAGTTCGGAGATCATCCCATAGTCCGGCGATCATGCGATGTCCGTTCAACCATCGCTCAGAACTTGAGGCATCGTTCGAAGAAGGGGGAAAGCCAAAATACAACGCGCCATTAGTGGACACAGTGACTGAGGTGTGCTCGAAGCCATAAAACTTGAAGGTAAACGGCAAATTTATCGTCTTGAACTCGTCGTCGGCCATCAGCCCCAAGCCGGTTCCGCCAGACGAAACTGGGGCAGCCGCCGTTTCGGCGACCGTGTAAGGATCACCGACGTCCACAGCCACGGAGATGGGTATCGACGAAATAGGACCTTTGTTGCCGGCCTCGTCCACCGCCCGCACGCCAATGAAACCTGAAGGGTGTTGCCAGGGAACCTTGATCGTAATCCCTTGACCGCCACCAGGGTCGGTAGGCACCGGACCCGCCAATGGTCTCGCCAGGTCGAAATTGGCATCGTTGAGAATGGCATCGGAGAAACGAAGTTCGTAAGCGGTTACCTTTCCTACGTTTCCGTCATCTCCGGGTGCAGTCCAACCGAGCGTATAGCTGGGAAAGGTGTCGCTGATGTGGGCGTTCAGATTATTAATCCCACCCGGCGCCGTTACGTCCGCGCTGCCGACAGCTTGCAAAGCTTTGTTTGCGTCAACCGCACGTCCGGTTGAAATCGGATACACATAAGAATATTGCCACGGAGCTGTATAGCCGCTGTACATCATCACCGAGCGAAGTCTCTGCATCGTAATGCTCGGGGATAACGCACAAACCAACGCGGCACTGCCGGAAACGTGGGGCGCGGCCATCGAGGTTCCATTGGCAAAGTCATAAGTATTTTTCGGCGTGGTACTCAGGATATATTCCCCGGGTGCGGTCACGTTTACCGTGGCCTCACCAGAGTTTGAGAATGATGCCCTGGTTCCTGCACCGCGAGAGGCTGCGACGGAGATCAAGTTCGGCGCAATGTAGTTTGCCGGATAGACTGGAAAGAGATCGTTTGAAGAGTTTTCATTGCCGGCCGCGACGATGAACAGAATTCCGGCGTCGCTCAACGCACGGATTGCGTCCAGCTCGGCCTGAGAAGATCCGGCGCCGCCATAGCTGTTATTGAGAACGCGAATATTGGCGCCCTTCGTACCACCTGAAGACTCCCAGAGCTGGCGCATCGCTTTGGCATACGCAAATGCGTTCAACAAATCTGCAGATGTTCCCGTTCCGTCTTCGGTCAGAAATTTGAGAGACATCAAACTGACCTGCCAATTTACTCCGGCAACACCAAGTGCGTTGTTACCGGTCGCCCCGATCGTGCCGGCCACATGCGTGCCATGATCGTCTACGTCGCCGGCGTAGCTTCCAGATGGCGGATAGGAAGGCTCAGTGTAATCAAAGACGGTTGCGTCGTTATGCGCAAAGTCCCATCCGTTGATGTCGTCGACGAATCCATTATTGTCGTCGTCAATACCGTTACCCGGGACCTCACCGGGATTGACCCAAATGTTGTTCTGCAGGTCTTCGTGGTTAATGTCGATTCCCTCGTCGATAACTCCGACTACGACGCTTCGGCTGCCCGTGGTCGTGTTCCACGCTAGCTCCGCTCGAATGTCGTTGCCAGGCGTTCCAGGATTCCCCCCAAAAGTCGAGCGCTGACCGGTATTGTTGAGTCCCCACATTTCCGCGTATCGCGGGTCGTTTGGAGCGACCAACGCTTTCCGAATGAAATTAGGCTCGGCGTAGATGACATCGGACCGCGCACGGAGTGCTTCGATGGCATTGCTGGTATCCGCGGGATTGACCTTCGCTACACGCAGCCCTGCTACAATTTCGAAAGCCGGGCTGAGCGCTTCAATCAACAGCGGGATTTGGTCTCCGGATTTCTCGATTAGTACTTGAGGGCCTAACCGCTTGCCCTTCGACTCGGGATGAAAACGAACCAGAATCTCACCAGGAACAGCGTTGGGATATGCCTTCTTAGTTCGTTCAAGCGGAGCTTCGAGTTGTTGCCGACGCGGAGCTTGGGACTGGCGCTCAGCTCTCTGTGAAATTGGGAGAACTACAATGAGCGTGAGGAGTATCGTCAGCAGCAATAACCAACGATACCGCGCAGCATGAGAGAGTAAAGAATAACGTTTCAAAAACATGTCTTGAGGAATCAAAGCGGCAACGCGGGTTATGTCCCGTAGGCGAGGTGTGCGCCCTCGGGCAATCGACAGCGAAGTAAATGAAAACCGATAATACTGGCTAATGTGATTTTTCTACAGATAGTCCGTGATGACGTGTCCACCGATGCTTTCAAGAGGCATCAGGAATAGCACCGGCTCCAACTTAACATCGCTCAGCTTATACACAATACGTTAAGTCGCCAGTCGTTGATACTTGCAACTGTAAACCGACCGTCTATTTGAGATGCCTTGTCATCGTTTGCGGTTGTTTGGGTGCTGTGTGCTGTTATTTCCGGTTCAGGTATCGGTCATGGGGAAAAATGGACCACATTGAGGACGGTTTTAAGTTGTTGAAATGTAGGTTAATTGGTGGAGCAGAGGAGGGTCGAACTCCTGGCCTCCGCATTGCGAACGCGATTTATGGCCCACTGCATAGTTTGACACTATATGACATGCAGTGACATTAACTAACAATTCTTCAATAGGTTGCAGCCGTAACAAGAGCAATTCTTTAGCAGCATTTGACATCGATTTTCGTCGATTTGCATTGAGTCGAGTGACGAATCGGTGACATTTTCGCGGTTTAAGAAAAATGGGTTGAGTCTACAAAGTCGGCTTAATTGTGCCTTGATTCGTGATGTCGCGCTAGCGCGGGCGCTCAGGACTTCTGCAACCTAAACATGGAATACCTGAAGCAACACGCCACGTAAAAGCGGTTCAGCAACTTCAACTACAAACTCTTCATCGGTAGTTGACACTACGTACTCCCCTATTCTGCTGTGTGCAATTGACGAGCGTACGCGATAAATCCAGTAGGTCGCGATCTCAATAATCAGGCGTCTATATTTGGTTTGCAATACCGTTCCCGTTCCACTGATCAAACCCTTGGCCTTCGCTTGGTCCTGTGAAAAGCCACCTTCCGCAATTATCAAGTTATACTCGGGCTCTTTGTCTTTGAGTGGGTTGCCATCTTTCCCGTAACGAAAAAAGATATCGCTTGCGATGTCTCTGCATCCCGCACAGTGCCTCACAGCGTTTAGGGCTGTCTCAACTGGTTCGACGTGGGTAATAGCGGGCTCAACCACAGACCGCAACCGTTTCAACTCATTGTGACCATAATCACTCAGAATTTGACCAATTCCTTTCAGGTCGCCGCCCAGAGCATTAATCTTCGCTACGATGTCATAGTCAAATCGCAACTCCAATAAATGGTAAAGCTTGAGGAATCGCTCGAAAGGAAAGGGCTGAACGACTGACCGAATAATCCCTTCCTCATGAAACGATGTAGGGAGGTGTAGACTGTCAACTGCTAGGATACTCGTTGGGCATGTGCGATATGTTCCGCTTAGCGAACCAGCTGGAGCCGAATGAATGAAGCCGCCCCACAACGCTGAACCTCGCAAGTACTTATCTTCGTAATCGGATTGCCCATCACTCGAGAGAATCACATAGGATTTTTCCATTCGATAGGGTTCGCCGTAGATATCGCGCGCGACCTCACTCATGTAAGACATATAAAAGTGATCTGAAATACTACCTAGATCCAATTCATAACCTGCGGTCAAGCAAAGAACGCCAATGACAGATCCGGTTGAGTCTTGTATTTCAATTTCAGTATTTTCCTCAAATGACCTTTGTGCAGCGTCGATGGGTAAACAGACTTTTCCGTTGATTGAAAGCAGACCATTACTATCCGCATATTCAAATTCCTCTGCCTCTCCAGCATTGGAAGTGCGAGTTTTGAGCGGCGTGTCTTTGTTTTCCCGTACCCACTGGACATCGTCGAATCTCATGGGACAATCACTCAGCCTCAGCGGCCCAATATTCGCCCAGGGGTCTCTCGCCCTCATCCCTAAAGAATTCTTTGAATGAAGACGTGATCAGTTTTCGTGTCGCAAATCCGACATTAACCTTTCGAGTCGGGAACCCCTGAATTATCCGATTCAGACTGGCAAGACCCAATAGATCTGAGCCAGGCTGCGACGCGTTAAGTGTTTCAATTAGTTTTTCTATCGCCGCATCAATGCGTTGTATTCGGTCTTCGGTTGATCCAAAGTCCGCAACTGCGGCGAAAAAACTATTCATCACATTCTCACTACCGAACCAGTTTGCACCCGTCGGCAGATCTGCATTAGTACCGTCATACACGCGACAGACCGCGTCATCCATTCGCGCATATTTCAACAAGGTCCCCTTAAACTCATCGAATTTCGCGCTCAAGTTGTCCTCGCTCTCAGAAAGGATGTCTGCTTCCATCAATTGCTGTGCGACGACATTTTCCTTCTGGATTTCTGGACTTCCTGTGAGAAAACTCTGATATGCAGTGACTACTCGATCAAGTGGATATTTTCGCGGACGGGTGCGACGAGCTGCTTCTCGCTCGGTTAGTAATTCAAGGCCCGGGATTTCCGCTTCTAGGGTTGTCTTAAATACGGAGAATAGGACTTCGATCTGATGTCGCATCGACATCGGTTTTTGCCCCGCGTTCAAAACGATGATGCGATAAATCAGATGCTTGTATTTTGCTTCAAGCCAGAATTCAACCAAAACCTTCTGGCCCTCCTTGAACACGTTGTCCTTAGAGAGATCTTTGAGGATATACGTGCGTTGTAGTCCGTCTAAGATGTTGACGTTACCCGCCACAGCCAGGCGCTGTGAAAGCTCGCTGGTGTCCTCGGATTGATAATGAGGAATTAACTCCGCTACGAGTTCGGGTTTGACCGCCAAGGTGATAGCGGGAAGTAACGCTCCTTGGATGATATCCCCCTTCATCCGTCCATACGCCTTATGCTTTTCGCGCCGGCGCTGGATGTCGAACAGATTGAATGGCTCGCCGACTAGCTCAAGATAATCTGGAATACTCATTTGCGCATATACAACGGGGGTATCGGTACGCAAATCCAATGCTTTTCCCAGTATTTGAATGTCCACTCTTCTCGCTCCTTCCCGAGGACCGCCATTCTACTTGAGTCTCAACTAAACAGCGAAGGTAGCCCCACAAAACAATCAATCAGGGGCGATAAATTCATTCGGCAGTGTGACGAAAATATCGATCCTTTTATGCTATTGCTAATGCCGAATAAGGAGATATCTTCACAAGCAAACTATCCGTTCCGATTCAACTTTTGGAACGTAGAATCTATCCAATGCGGGGCGAAAGGGCATGCTGGACTTTGACCTAGTCGATCTCGACGAAGTTCTGAATCAAGAAGTCAAGCGTAATCTCAATCGATTCCCGGCTGATTTTATGTTTCAGTTGACAGCTCAGTTATTTCTGAACCGCCATTTCCTGGGAAAACAAAGCAGAGTAATATGCGAGTATGGAAAGCATCGCTTCTCTAATGGCTCGGCTTACGCCAGATCGTTGGCGCCGCAGCGTGGGCTTCAGCGCCGACATTGACGTAGCAAACACGGTATTGTTTTCGGCGGAGACTACCGACCCGGAAATTATTGAAACTATTGGCCAGTGGCTGCAACAAAACCAACCTTGTTTGTTTGGACGGATCGCTGCCAAATTGGGCTTCATTAGATACTGCATTTTAAGGGAGTCGGATCTATCACTGTCGGACGAGGCAATAGCCCAGAAGATTCAGCATGCCCGTCGGAGATGGCTGAAGGATGCTTTTGAGGGAAAGACGAGCAATTTCGTCATCATCGTTATCTCTCCGACTATTTCGGAGGCTGTTCCAGATCAAGTGGTTGCTAAAATCGCGCAGCGCCTATGTTCACTCTATCTAAGACTAGATGCCACGTTTGACAGCATCCATCACGAGAATATTTTTCTCGAGAAACCCGGTCACAGCAAGATGACTTGGCGCTGGTTGGCCGGTGTTAACTATTTCTCCTCACAAGGTGACAAGAGATGGTGGCACGATCACAGGTTTCCGGGAGGTATGGCATTTTCGGTCAATTCAGTGGGTCATTTTGTCCGATCTGAGAAAATTGCAAATGCGATGATCGAACTCAACAAAAGCCTCGGGGTTCCTGATGAAGAAGGCTGGAGTGATTCAAGAGTTGATTCGCTAGAGAAAGCTCTCGTGATGGCGATGCGAACAATCTCTTTGGCTGCTGACACTAGTTCTGGGAAAGCCACTGAGTTGTTGAGTCAGCCCACGAGTCCGCGCGAATCCAAGCTTAAATGCCCAGTGGAGCTTCCGAAATCGTTGTCAGAAAAGAACTGCATTGAGTACTTGGGCTATTACCACACGGACTACACACTGCCATCCGAGTACTTCCTGGCGGACGTTGAGCGTTCGATTTCAGCAGAGCCTTTCTTTCTTGATTTCACGTATCTATTTCACAAACATGTCGCTAATCCTGATTTTTTCACGGTGGGAGAAGGCCAGAGAATCCGCGCCGAGCATTCGGGCCTTGATCAATCTTCTACAAGTCAATCGGAAGGTTACAAAATGCGGCGTGGGGTACCGGAATCAATCCCTATTGAGAGTAGCCAGGTATTGCTCGAAGCGCTGGGAATTGAAACTAAAACGGTTTAGCGGACATCCACAATTAAAGGGCACTTGAGTTCTTCTGACAAAAACTCTGCCAAGATCAGCGGGAAAACTCCGTTCTTAATTCTCGCAACAATGCCGAGACAGTGAGGGTTCTTTAAGGTGCTGGTAGTGTCAAACAGAATGTCTAGGATGCCGAAGGATTTCGACGTCAATCGCGCTACGCCGACATAACGCGATAAGAGAACCTTTTTATTGAAAACGTTGCGTTGGGCGTCAGCTAACTTCTGCTGACCGTAGAACAAATGTTGGACATAAATCGGTGCCCGCAAAATTAGATTGCGGAATTGTATGGTTCCAATGTCAATCTTGGTCATCCGATTTGAGTATATTTCCCCAAAAGCTCTTATCATCTTGATTAGGTCAATAGTAATTTCTCTTAGAGAAGCAAAAGATAATCGTATTTTTCCGTGTATTGGAATCAAGATGTGACGCAACTTCCATCGCTCGGTGCCTTCAATATTTCCGTCCTCATCCTCTAGGTTTAGGCGAAGGATTAGGGCTGAGTTTGTCGTTGATAAATCGGCTCGAAAGTATGGGCTGTATCGATCATCATGGACGTAAAGAGAAACCAGATCGCCGGCTTCATCGTCGATACGATCACTAATCATTGTAGGCTTATGGACTTTTCGAATCTTCATGCCTGCAGCGGTGACGGCATGATACGAATTATCATCAGGATAGCTTTCCAGAATTAAGACAGGTGCAAATCCAGATGAGACAGCGGACTGAAGAAAACCGCGCGCGTCATCAGGGTTCTCGATTTTTAATAGACTGGGTGATACTTGAACCGCTTGGATCGCCTGACACATTTGTCCAATAGACAATCCCTCGGACGGCATGGGTCTGCCGAATGGCAACAGATATTGAGAAGCCAGTTGAGTTATTTGGGCGGGCGTGGGCGTCGCGATCTCTTCGAAATCTTTTGTCTTGCTCAGTGATGACCACACGGCTGTTGTTGCACACGCACTAACACCGACATCTTGCTGTTGGAAAACCAATCCGCAGACAGTCAGATCAATACCCAACAAATGCACTTGGTAGTGTCGGGTGCAGTTGAACTTTCTTAAGAGTCCTTTGCCTGCCTCGGAATCGTAATGTCGGAGCACTGTACGTCCAACCGGGGAACCGAGTAGGGGCTTTATCACACTAAAGCCCATGTAGAATTTCTCGCTAAATTCTTTACAAGCTTTTTGGAATGCACCACCACTGTCCGTGATGCCAGCGTTGGCACCAAGTTGGGACAGTTTCTTCAGTTCTTGACGAGCTTGGTTCTTGTCTATGGAGAAGAAGTGAATCCGCTGACACCAATTGGGATAAGCATAAAGACTGGTTGAGTAGAAAGCGCTAAAGTCATGGATGAAGTCGCGATCAATGTAATACCGCTCAATGATAACGGATAAGCAAGGACGTTTCGCTTTTCGAAGATAGCGCTCGATGTAATTCAGTTGAGGAAAACCGTCACGCATAAGCGGAGGCTCCTCTAATTGCAGCAAATCAGAAAGTGAGGAAAACGGAAGGAACTCTATCTTCTGTTCCGGTAGAGTCTTTGCGAGTTTTTGAGCATCCATATTGACCAGACAGAATAGGGCACTTGCGAATCGGGGTAAACGCAAGTGCCCGGAATTGCTAAACGCGAATCAGTGCGCGAACGAAGAGAAGGCGTGAGCTAATCGCGCGTGTTTATGCGGATATCGAGATCTTCCTTGCTCAAACATTGTGACGCACGTATTGATTCCGTTAGCGGTTTGAGCTTTTGATCCCACTTATCGAGAGACTTCTTGTACAGAGCTCGCGCCTCGCCGCGAAGCACAACGAGGGTTTTTGCCCTGGCATGGCTAACGGTTCGATTTCGTCGCGGCCTTTGAGTCTTCGGCATTGGCATCTTTCTCTTCTTCCCGAAGGTAATACGATGCATTCTGAATCAAAGTTTGTTCAAAATGCCAATCTTCGTGGTCGGGTTAGGGAATAGCTTGAGGAGTCGCAAGCTATCAAGAATCCTCGTTCCAAGTCAAACATTTGGGCGTTATATCAGTCAAGATATCAGTCAAGATTCCAGATTTTCCTAAGCCTCAGAATCTCACTGCCTTTGACGTGCCATTTCTTCTTGGAACCCTTTTGAATGCCTTTTATTTCACCATCCCGACACTTCTTCTTAATGGTTTCAACAGTTAATTCTAAGAGCAGCGCAGCTTCCTGCGCGGCATAGGTGTGATCTGGGTTGATTTTAACGCCGTTCTTCGCCATAACCTATCTTCAATGGTTCTCCACAATATCATCGTGATAACTCCAGTAAAGCGGTGTATACCACAGTTAACTAGGGAAAACAACACAAAAGCATAGATGGATACACATATTCACTCAAAGATGTCCCTCCCCGGAATCAAGCTTAGTGTCGACTGCCAGATGGGTTTCGTTCTTCTTGAGGTCATCCGATAATCGGGCATTATGTAATCAGGCAACGCGCCCGCCATCAAACGGCGATGTCATGCGCAATGCGGGTCTTACATAATGACGATTATCGTACGCCTCGCGTCTATTAATTTCACTCCAGATCTCACACCTCGCCCCTTCATAATTAGCCTCGCTCGTGACCGAGAGACATGGTCCGCTTGAGTCCACCTGATGGAAATAAAGTTTGCGGAAAGGTGATAAAGAAACAAACTGGGGAGGGCAGACAAGATAGAACGCGATTTCTAACTTTATCAATCCTCTAAGTCTCGTCTTTTCAGCAACTTTAGAATAAAGCAAATCATGCGAAGAAACTTGGGCAACTGGGAAAGTTACTCAAGTTCCCAACGCTCCTGAGTTTATGGCTTTATTTTTGCACTCCGAACGGCATTTCGATAAGGCGGAGGACTTATGGCAATACGACCACGCGGAAGGAAGCGATCGCTCTCGAAGAAGGTGTCATCCTACACGCACGCTACCAATGAGGCGAAGCGCCGAGCAGTTGAAAATTTGGTCAAATTCAATGGACCAAGTGACGAATCGGTGACAAATCAAAAAGACAGGGTAGGCACCCTGCCGTAAGTCATTGATTTAAATGGTGGAGCAGAGGAGGGTCGAACTCCTGGCCTCCGCATTGCGAACGCGGCGCTCTGCCAACTGAGCTACTGCCCCACAGCCGGAAGAATACAATTTCAAGACTTAAGTCTCAAGTCCCGACGTTCGCGTGTCCAAGTCTCAAGTCTCAAGTCTCAAGTCTCCAGTCTCAAACTGCGAGGGTCTCGGGTTTCAAGTCTCAGGTTTCAAGCTTCAGGCTTCGCATTTGCTCGAGGCAGCAATCAATCCGCTGATTTTCAGATTTCCCAGAGAAAGAGAAATCTACAGTCTTGAGATCTGCAGGTTCAGGAGACAGCACGTTCAGGAGACAGCAAGGTGCGGCTGAGTTGAGTGGCTCCCGAACCTTGTCGACAGCAGCTGCCCGGAACTCAGGTTTGAGCAAGCGACGACGCGACGTAGTTGAGTGCGTCCTGAAGCTTTTCAACATTTTTCCCGCCGCCCTGGGCCATATCCGGTTTGCCGCCGCCGCGGCCGTCGATCATTTCACAAGCCTGGCGCATTAGCGCGTTCATGTCGCCGGGAGCGTCAGTTGATCTGGCGAAAACTAAACGCGCGGTGTCGTCGCCGGTTGAACTGAGCAGAGCGATCACGTTCGGGTGGGCGATTAGTGCGAGAGCGAGATGCTTGAGGGAGTCGGCACTGCGATTGGGAAAGGTCCTATTGATGACGATTGGGCCACTGGGACTCTGGATTGACGCGGGAGTAACTGAACTCTCGGAGGGCCGGGTGACGTCGACTCGCGCGCCCTCCAGTAGTTCTGCGGCTTCGACTTTCGCGGCGATTTCTTCGAGAGTGCGAATGCGGCGGTGCAGTTCCTTATTTTCTTCCTGCATGCGTTCGGCGAGTGCGGGGGCGTCGTCGCGACCGGCGCTGAATAGGACGGCGGTTTTTCGCGCAGTGTCATTCGCGCGGCGATAATCAGCCAGGGCGCGACCACCGGCCACGAATTCGATTCTCGTTAATCCTTTGGCGCGCTCCCATGATCGGACGGCGATCACTCCGACTTCTCCGGTGCGGTGCGCGTGCGTGCCTCCGCACGGAGTCAGATCGAAACCATCAATCTCGATCAAACGCAGCTCGCCTTCGACCGCCGGTTCCTTGCGCAACGGCAGGTTCGCAGCCTCTTCCGGTGTCACGGTGCGAATGAGGGCCACGCGATCTTCCCAGATAATCCGGTTCGCCAGATCGACGGCCTGCTGAATTCGTTGCTCAGAAGGCTGCTCGAGCGCGACATCAATCTCGCAGACTTGCTCCAACATGCGAAAGCCACGCGTCGGCGCGTCGAACAAGTTTACGAAGGCAGCCGAGAGGATGTGCTGGCCGGTGTGTTGCTGCAGATGGTCCAAGCGCCGCGGCCAATCGACTTTGCCGGTGACAGTCTCGCCCACCGACGGAGCCACGCCATCGATAATATGCAGCACCGTTCCGTCTTCGGCGTCAACGCAGTCAATCACGCGCGTTTCGCCAATGGTGCCGGTGTCGTTGGGTTGGCCGCCCCCGGTGGGATAGAAGGCGGTGCGATCCAGTTCCAAATTTGCGCCGTCGACGGCGACGACGCGCGCCTCAAATTCTATTAAGTGGGAATCGGTGTAATAGAGGCGTTCAGTTGAAGGCATGTGGAGTTAATAATGCAACGCGGCGTTGGGCGCAAGGGAAGAGGCGTTGTGCCCCTCTCTCTGGGCGGTCTTAGAAAGCGCTTGTCGCGCATCGGGCTTGACTCCACGCCGAGGTACCGGGGCTGCGCGCCAAACTGGGCGTAGCCCAAACCTTTCCAAAGCGCTTCCGGAAGGCCTCAGTTCTTCCGCACATCAGACGGCGGAGCCGCGTCTTCGGATGACGTTCGGGCCAACGCTTCGCGCAGGAAACGATGAAGACTACGCGTGGCCATCGAGGCCACGCGTACGGGTTATGTTTTGTTTGGCTGTCGTAAGGCCCTCTCCCTACCCTCTCCCAGCGGGAGAGGGATCAGAGGGGGTACAAACCGGTAACATCGTTTACAGAATGAACCGGGCACATGGTTTACAGTGCGGGGGCAATGGGGACAATGCGATAATCGCGCAGCGTTTGCGAATAACGAACAAATTCGGAGTTATTAACTTTAATGATAAAGACTAAATTCCTCTTGTCGGGTCTCGCTGTCCTTATTTTCTTACTCGCACCGGCCCACCAACCGGTCGCGGCGCAGCCGGTACCAGCGCTGAAGAGCATTACCTATCGCCTGGGGATGTCGCATCCCAGTTCGCATTTGTTCGAAGTCTCGATCGAAGTGGAGTTCCCAAACGACTCGCTCCCAACATCAATTGATTTCCAAATGCCGAAGTGGTCGCCCGGTCGTTACGCGGTTTTTGATTTCGCCAAGAACGTTCAGGAGTTTCACGCGCTCGGCGGAGTCTGTCCCCAGGCCGGACCGCGATGTATGTTGCCGGACTTTCCTTTGACACGCGTGGATGAACAGACGTGGCGAGTCGAGACGATGAACACGCATAGCCTGACAGTTAAGTACAGAGTTTTTGCCGATGATTTGTCGGGCACTTTTTCTCAACTCAACGCGCGCCACGCGAATTTCAATGGCGGCTGCATTTTCATGTACGTCGTGGGCCATAAGCCGGATCCAGTGAAGCTCAACATCGATGCGCCGCCGGGCTGGCGAATTATTAATGCCGCGACCGAAGAAAAGAACCAGCGTGAATGGCAGTTTGCGAATTACGATCTGCTCATTGATATGCCGACGGAGATTGCGCCGGATTGGACTGAAGATGATTTCAAAGTCGACGGCAAACTCTATCGGGTTATCGTGCACTCGTTGGGCAACGAAGGTGGAAAGCGCGCGGCGCTGGTGCGTGATTTGGAAAAGATTGTACGGGCAGAGACGGCGATGTGGGGGCCGCCGGAATTCGACTCGTACACTTTCCTGTTTCACTTTGCCGCCGACGGGCGTTCCGGTGACGGGATGGAGCACCTGACTTCGACGCAGATCATTTTGCCGGGTGTATTGTCCGAAGCCGGAACTTATGCGGAAACGCTCGACGCGGCTTCGCATGAATTTTTTCATGTGTGGAATGTAAAGCGGCTGCGCCCGTTGGAACTTGGTCCGTGGGACTTCACGCGGCCGGCGAACACGCGCGCGCTCTGGATCGCCGAAGGATTCACGAATTACTACGGCCACCTGATGCTGCGCCGGGCAGGCTTGTGGGACGACGCCCACTTCTTCAGCACCGAGAGCGGGACGATTAATTCCATTGAGAACGCGACCGGCAGCCGGCTGATGAGCGCGGAAGAGTCTTCCTTATCCGCCCCGTTCCTGGACGATGCGCCGCACGCCCAGCAAACGAACCTGGCGAACACGTCGATCAGTTATTACCCCAAAGGCGAGTTGCTCGGGTTCGTGTTGGACCTGCTGATGCGCGGGAAAACTCAGGGGAAGACGTCGCTCGACGATGTGATGCGCCGAATGTATGAAGAGTTTTATTTGCAGAGTCCCAACAACAGCTATTACCTGCGCGGCCGCGGTTACACGGTGGAAGATTTTGAGCGAGCGATGGCTGCGGCTTCAGGCATCGACGCATCGGATTTCTTCAAACGGTATGTGCGCGGCGTAGAAGTTCCGCCGTACGACGAGGCGCTGGCCCAGGTGGGATTGAAATTGGTGCGCGGCGGTAGCGGCGTCGCGCGTTATGACGCCGGGATCAAGCTCGGGAGGAACGATCAGAGTGGGATGGAGATTCGAAGCATTCGCGCGGGCTCGCCGGCGGAGGAAGCCGGCTTGCAGGTAGGAGACACGATTCTGTCGATTGGCGACGCGAAGGTTGCGCGTGAAAACTGGTTGCAGATCTTCGGCCGTTATCGGGAAGGGGAGAAGGCAAATTTCTCGGTGCGCCGGCAGAAGACGATGTTGACGCTCCCGGTTACAGTGGGCCAGCCTGAGCGGGTCGAGTTTCGCATTGAGGAGAAGCAGGATGCGACGAAGGAAGCGCGAGCGTTGCGGGCGGCCTGGTTGAAAGGGTAGTGAGGTGAAGCGGTGGAGATGTTGCCTCAAAAACGGCAAAGTGCCGCGTCGGAGGGGCGGTGTCCCAAGCTGAGCCTTCTCTGTGTTTCCTCAGTGCTCTTTGTGTCTCTGTGGTGAAATCTTGCAAGCGATTCTGACCACCACAGAGTCACAGAGAAAACTGAGCCAGCACAGAGAAACCAGACTAGGACACCACCCTCGAAAGCGGCGACGGGTCGCCGCACTCCAAAGAACGGAGTTATAACGTGACGCGAGTAGCTTTAAGGAACGATGACGTCGATGGTTTCCGGGGCAATCTCGAAAGTCATGGGAGTCTTTCCGATCACCTCACCATCGATTTGCACTAAGGCGTCGCCGGTAGCGCGCGCGCGTTTGTCCCGAATATAGCGAACGCCTCTAGTGCCTGGTTTCACGCGTCCGGTTACGACCAGGGTGAGCAGGTAAAGATAATAGCTTCGCTTAGTCGAAGTTATCAGCAGGATCTCGAATTCCGGTTTGTCGATCTGTGCGCCCGGGGTCAGCACAAAACCGCCACCATAACTCGCAGCATTGGCGATGCACGCAAACGTCGCCGACGAAGTCTCGCCGCCGGCTTCGATAGTAAAAGTCACCGGGTTCCAGCGCAGCAGAAAACCTATTCCCGAGTACCAGAAGGCGCCCGTGCCGAACCGGCGTTTCAGACCGGGACGGATAACACTAGCCACCGCGGCATCAATTCCCACGCCCGCCATCAACACAAAATAACGTTTCGCGCCGGTCGTCTCTTCAATAAGGCGACCGAGATGGATGCGACGGGTCCGGTTGGCGGCAATCACTTGCGCGGCCGCCTCCATTTTGAACGGAAGCTTTAGATCAAGCGCCAGCACGTTCGCGGTGCCGGCCGGCCAAATTGCCAGACGCGCATTCGTCCCAACCATGCCTTGCAACGCTTCGTTGATGGTTCCATCGCCGCCGGACACAATGATGTCGGTGGCGCCGCCGGCCGCGGCTTGTGCCGCCAGGCGGCTGGCGTCGCCGGGCGCAGTGGTATTGAGTAACTCTACTTGCAGATTGTTTGCCGCGAGGAGCTCGCAAAAACGGGAAACTTCACTCGCTCGACGCGCAGTGCCCTGGCCAGCATTGGGGTTGGAGATGAGGACTACGCGGCGTTGGTCCATGGCTCCGGAAGCATAGCATGGCGCGCCACAGTTTCGAGTTTTGAGTTTCGGGTTTCGAGTTCGGAGAGGGGCAACTTTTTTACCGTGCCGGTCACCTTACAAACTAGATGAAAACAAAACTTGCTAAATCGTTATTACTTGCGACGCTACTGTTGGGACTTTGTTTCATACCTTCATTCGCGAAGCCGCGCGCGCGACGGTTGGAAGTTGGGACGTGGGGCGGCCCGCACATTCACCTGGAGGTGGCGAAGGATTCGGCGACCATCGAGTACGATTGTGCGCATGGCACTATCAATGGACCATTGATGCTGGATCGGCGGGGCAGGTTTTCTTATTCCGGCACCTACTCGCTTGAGCATGGCGGGCCGATCCGGATGGATGAAAAGCCTAACGCACGTCCAGTGAGATATGCCGGAGTCGTTTCAGGGAAGACGATGAAGTTGACGGTAACGTTCGTTGATGCGAACGAAGAGCCTGAGGTCTTCACCCTGGTGCTCGGCGGTCCCGGCCGCGTGTTCAAGTGCCGCTAAATCTCAAGAGTTAGGTAAGCCCTCCTTTACAGTCAGGCTACTGCCCTGCTCCCGCGTTTGGCGCATGATTAATCCACGCCGCTTTGCACAAGAAGTTGCTTGATGCGAACGGAGGGGCTTAGAAAAGCGCCAAAGGCGCGCAATGTAATAGCCTGGGCCAACGGCCCAGGTTAAGGCCATCGAAGGTGATAAGCGCTGAAGGCGCGGAATTGTTCGGTCATGAAGTCTGATTACGCGCTTTCAGCGCTAGGGCTGATTGAATTGCCTAACCCAGGGCGTTGCCCTGGGCTATTAGATTGCGCGCCTTTGGCGCTGCGCTTCAAAACGGCTTCAATGTCTCATGCCTCTAAAAGTGCTTTTTGTGCAAAGCCAATCCACGAACCTTCTGAGCCCGTGTGACAGAGCCCGCCGGCTTGCGCGAAAGCGGGGCTCCCGCGCCAATCGGATCGGTTTATCCAAAAACCTACGCCTCTAACTTTGCGTCCATCGTGATCTTCGCATTCAGCAGACGCGAAATCGGGCAACCGGTCTTTGCATTGTTCGCGGCGGTCTCAAAAGCTTCCGGACTGGCCCCGGGAATCTTTGCCGTTACATCCAGATGGACTTCTGTCACCGTAAATCCGGCATCAGTCTTTTCCATGGTTACGGTGGCGGTTGTTTTAATACTGTCCGCCACGAGGCCCTCGTTCCCCAGCTGTCCGGACAGCGCCATGGAGAAACATCCGGCGTGTGCGGCCCCGATAAGTTCTTCGGGATTGGTCCCGATACCGTCCTCGAACCTGGTGCTGAATGAGTATTGTGTGCCGGCTAAGACCCCGCTGTCTGTAGAGATCGTTCCTTTGCCGTCCTTCAAACCACCTTGCCAAACTGCCGAAGCTTTGCGTTTCATCCTGTCCTCCCATACATGATCTGGAACGTTTGTGCAGGGGAGATTATCACTGGAGCGGCCGATAGACGATAGACGAGGGACGACGGACGATGGAACCGGGACGACGCACGATAGACCATAGACAAGAATATCTTCGGAGAGGCAGTTCGCCATGAAGCTCTGAGCTCATCAAAAAGCGTTTAGTAACCCGAGCGTCAGCGTGGGGATCGAATGATCGACTGAGTAAGATCGGCGCATACATCTGCCGTGGATGATCGACGATGATCCCCCTCGCTAGCGCTCGGGGATTAAACGTTGGGCATTGATGTGTTCGGCTACGTTGATACGCCCGAAGGTATGCACGCGAATGAGCGCACCATCAGGCAGATATTGGAACCGAACACAGAGCCGCTCGCGATAGCGAGCGGTTAAAAACCGCTTGCTACTGCAAGCGGCTCTGTTCTGTCAAAGGGGGTTTCAACTTGCAACAAGTTGACCCTCCCCGCCCCGTAACAAATTGTCGACCGCGGGCGATGGACGTATTTCTCAACATCAAAGATGCGTTGCTCATGCGGCTGAGGCAGCCTTCCTGCCCCGCTGCCGCGTCTGGCTAGTGCATTAATTTTTCTTCAACTCATGACCCCAAACGCCCCCAAACTGCGCGTTAACAGACGGAGGCAGTGATCACGAGACAGCGAGAAGGAGTCCCCGATGAAGCTCAACGCGAAATATGTGGTCTTTACCCTGATTGGGTTGGCGAGCGTCTATGTGCTGTACCATAACGAACGCTTCGTGGTCGAATCATCAAATCCGGCGTGGCAACACTTTGCACCCTTTAAGTGGTGGTTGCTGCCGCACGCCGTGTTTGGCACGGTCGTACTGCTGTTTGCTCCCTTCCAGTTTTCCAACCGGCTGCGCCAGCGATTCACCAAAGCGCATCGCGTCATGGGACGACTCTATGTGGTGGGGGCGTTGGGTCTCGCGCCGCTCGGCGCTTACATACAGTATTACCAGGAGCGAATGGGCGCGCCGCGTTCCTTCACCATCCTGGGCATCGTGGATGCCCTCATGCTGATTGGGGCGACGCTGATGGCGTTTCTCTTTGCCATCAAGCGAAAGATTAATCTGCATCGCCAATGGGCCACTCGCAGCTACGCCATCGCCCTGGTGTTCATTGCCGGCCGATTTGTGATGGGAGTTACCGGCTGGGAAACTCTGGGAATTGAGATTGTCCAGGCCATCATCTGGTCCTGCCTCGCGCTGTCAGTTCCATTGGCCGATGTTGCGATCCACTGGAAGGAACTTCGTTCGACGGTCACGGTGCCCGTGAAAGCGCGCGTGCCGCAAAAACAGAGCGTTCCCGAAGACGCCATCCGCGCCACGTGAAGATGCGTGCCCTGCTGGTGGGACTGTGCTCTCGACGACGTGACCTGTCTGATGAGAGCATAAGCACTAACTCATGCCGGCCCGCAAGCGAACATTCTTAACGATTGCTGTTGTCATCGGTGCGCTCATAGCGGCTTGGCTGGCGCTGGCGTCGAATTGTCCAGGCGCTGGGATCGCGTTTACCGCTAACGCCAGGAATCTTCACCGGTTGAAGAACAGAACTGCGTTGCCGCGGGAGGCTGACTTCGATGCGAGAGTTACGCTGGATGAATTACTGCGGCCGGGTGACGATCGTAATCGCTGGTCGACTGAGCATGCCGCGAGAATTCAGGGGCAGGTGATTGACGTTGCCTATGCGCGTCCGGAAGCAACGCACTGTTACAGTCTTTGTCGTCGCGACATCCATATTGTGATTGCGAACCGGAAGCAGGCGGCGAAGAACGAACATGTCGTGTTGGAGGTCACGCCGAATCTCCCGATCTCGAACTGGACTGAGCAAGACTTGCAGGCGCAACTAATCGGCCGCTGGTGTGAATTCGAAGGCTGGTTGTATTTCGACACCGATCATGCCGAGGAAGCCGAGAACACTGCGCCGCACAACCCGGGCAACTGGCGCGCGACTGCGTGGGAGGTTCACCCTGTTACAAAGATCGCGTTGGTGAGGTAATCGCGAAGCGGGGCCCGCGCTAACAACCGTCAAACATGCTGATCGATCAGGATTGGGTTACCGTCAGGATCCATCACCATCAAGCTGGCGGGCCCACTAGTAGTTTCATCGGCCTGGGTTTGCAATTCAACGCCTTGTTCTTTCAAGTGGCGCTGTATATCGCGGACGTCGCTGAATGATTCCAGCTTCTGCGCGTTGCTGTCCCAGCCGGGGTTGAAAGTGAGAACATTCTTGTCGAACATGCCCTGGAACAATCCGACGACAGCGTGTTCGCCATTCTTCATGATTAGCCAGTTCTGCTTTTGATTCCCTCCGAAAACTGTAAAACCCAGCTTTTCATAAAATAGCTTCGACGCCTCAATGTCTTTGACCGCGAGGCTGACTGAGAAATTTCCGAGTTCCATACCTGCTCCTTTGCGTATCCAAGTTGGTTATCTGCTCAGGAAAATACCTGACAACTTAGGCCGTGTCGTCATACTTTCGCATGATTTTCGCGCGATGAGGTGGAGAACAATACTTTGGTTTGGTCGAACCGGTGCAGCGCGGACGCTGAGCCCGACTCATTTCATGCTGACCCTGAGAGTGTAATGCGCCGTCGGGTGGGCCATAACGTAGATGTAATAGTCTCCTGTACTCGGGATGGTGCCGCTCCAGCGCTTACCGTCTTTGGAGTCGCGGCCAAAAGTAACGCGGCTATCGCCGCCAAAGTCCCCCGAATTACTTACGTAGAACTCGGCATGGTTGTACTCCGGCCCATTTCGCTCGCGCCGCCAGGAGAGTTTCACAGTCATGATTCTCCCTTTGCGAGCACGAATCACGTAGCTGTCATGTGACTCTCCGCCGATGAAACCCTTGACTGCCGCCGGGCTTCGCAGCCGTTGGGTATATTCCTGCACCCGCGCAATGTTTGGGGCGAGCGATACAGTTGCGAGTGAGAATAGCAGTAGCGCGCCCGCTCGGATTGTCATGCGCATACCAGACCTCATTGGATAGCAAGGTAGTCCGATGTCAGACTTTGCCCAGGCCGGCTTCCCACAAAGCGTCTCGCAATCGCCTTTTCCTTATCACTCCAACACCGAAATCATGATTATCAGATTCGGCCTGGAAGGATAACTTACCCATTGCACTCAACTTGATGTCGGAAAATTCGCCGGTACTGGCTCGGAGTGGTAACGGTAGTGACTCAGCAAAGCCTTTACCAGTTCGCCCGGCTTTCAAATACTCTATATAACCACGCGCCTTCGTTTGGAATTCCGCATCTGAGAGAGTTTCATCCCATAGATCATTGCCGGAAAAGGTCCTAAAAGTCTGCGCCAAATACAATATTACGAAGGCGAACAAGGCGAAATGGTGGGGTAAATGTTCTGTAGCCTGCCGTCTTTCCTCTGCCAAATCCACCTCCGGAAAAAAGTAGATAGCATTGTGAGCGATAAACAGGTCGCCGGCAAAAGTATACCGGCCGGCTATGCGGTAGTAGTGAACATTACTGAACTTGACGGGTAAACTCATGAGTAGAACCGGCAGTCATCAAGAATGCTTCTGCACGCGGTAATGCAGTTGGACCAGACCGTCCGCGAAGCTTTCAGTGGACTGCAACTCCAGGGGAACGTGACGGCGACGCCGCGCGATTAGGGGAATGCCTTCCCCAATAAAGACCGGGGCGACGCTGATGACGAACTCGTCGATTGCCTGCTCGTCAAGAAAGGAGGCGATGATTTCGCCGCCGCCCATCAACCAGATGTTCTTGCCAGGTTGCTCTCGCAGGCGATTCACGAATGGACCGATGGCGCCGCTCGCGAACTCCACGTCGGAAGGAGCGTCGACCGGTGGCGCCTGACGGGAGAAGACGATGTATCGAGGCGGCGAGTCGAACTTTGCTCCCAGGCGCAAGCTCGCCTCGTAGGTTTTGCGGCCCAGCAGTTTAGTGTCGATCGACTTCATGAAGTCGTTCATGCCATAGAAACCTGCGGGCGCAGGGCGGGACGTCAGCCAGTCGAGATCGCCATCCGGACGCGCAATGTAACCGTCAGCGCTGGTTCCGATGTGAACGATGACTTTCCGATGATTCGTCACGAAAACCGACCCTTACTGAATTCCGTAATCCGCAATCCGCAATCCGAATTCCGCAATCGTTTACCCTGGTATCCAAATCTTCTTCGCAACTATCGTTTCAGTTCCATTGGGCAACAAAAGCTGCCCAGAGGATTTAGTGAAAAAAGCGAGCCCTTTGTAGCTCACTAGGTATCGATAGTTAGTTGAGAAGAATCCACCCTCGGCAAAGACGACCAGCGGCTTCTCAATTCTTCGGAGAATCGTCTGGAAGTTAGTAGGTGTGACCCTGACCACCACACCACTGGCTTTGATGGCATTAGCGATTGCGGCGGCTGCCGCTGCAGCTCCTCCTGCGGCCATAGATTTATCCTCCTTCAGTTCTTCCAATCAGAGTAAGTCAGTCCCGAGGCCGACCGAAAAACAAAATGTAGCCGTCAGCGTCCTTGAGTTCGAATCCACGTAAGCCATCGTGGGTGTCTTTGAGTGGCTCGAAAAACTGGACATTGCGCGACGAGAACTCCGCCGACAACGCGTCCGGATCGGGGACATTGAGGTAGGCGTCCCAGCGGGCGATGCCTTGCTTGATGTCTCGTGTGTAGTTCGGCGCCGGATCGACGCCGATGGCCTTGAACATGATCATGGCAGCGCCGCGTTGGACAATGCCGAAGAAGATGTCGTCAGGTTCCGGTCCTTGAAACGTGATGTCGAACCCGAGCCGGTCGCGATAAAAGGCCAGCGCCGCTGGGACACTCTTCACGATGAAGAATGGTGCAATGCCGGAGATTTCTGGTTTAGTCACGTGCGCTTCCCCCACTCGTTTCCGTCCTCCGATCGATCTGCAATCCGAAATCCGCAGTCCGAGATTCGGCTTACCTTGCCATCGTTGGGTCGAGCGCTTCAGCGAAGGCGATGTGATTTCCGTCCGGATCCACAATCATCAGTGTTTTTACCTGCGCGCTTGAGTTTACTTGTGGATTCTCGATGCCAAGCTGCTGAACATGGGCCGCGATTTCTTCAATGTCGCTGACGGCCAAAGTGCAAGAGCACCCGCCCGCCTGTTCCGGCAACGCGTAGATCTGTAGCCACCCACCGCGCGGGAATTTCCATTCCGCAACCTCGGGCATCGGAGTTGAATCGGCAGGTCTGCCAAACAGTGCCTGATACCACGTCACCGCTCGTTTCAAGTCTTTTACGGCCATGCTGGCAAGTGCGTTATCGATCGACACGAATTATTACCTCATTCTTTCTGACGCCCAACGGCGCGAACTGAATCCGCAAGCGGAATCCGCATGCCGAAATCTACTAAGTTTCGCGCTCGCGCACCAAAAGAACCAGCGATACCACCAGCGCCGCGCCTGACATTAGCGTGAAGACAGGTGCGAACCAGAGCTCGATGTGCCCGAAAGCAAGAGGTCGGCCTTCGGAGTCCAACCAGAATCGCATGTCGGTCGCTCGCCAGAAGACGGCTGTGGTCCAACCCCAACCTGTCGCCAGCACGCCCGCTGCGTATGGACGGTTCTTTCTTAGGCTGACGGCACCCCAGAGCGCAATGCCCACGCCGATCACGTTGACCGCATATCCAGCGAGGCGGGAATGCCCGATTGCGAAGCTGAGATACGTCTCAATCGGCACAAAGACGATGGCCCAAATCCAAGTGAACTTAACGATCAGCGACCCCAGCAAGGATGAAGGCGGAGGAATGACGGATGAAAGTTCTTTATTCTTACTCATCCTTCATTCTCATCCGTCATCCCTCACCCAGACCGACTACGACGTGAGCGGATGGCCTATCTCCCAGTGATGGCCGAATGGATCGATCACGCGGCCCAGGCGCCATCCATGAGCTTCCGCCACTGCGGCGACTTCTCTCGCGCCTGCGCCAATTGCCTGGGCGAACACCGCATCGGGATCGGGGACAGTTAAGATCATCCGCACCGTGCCACCGCCCAGCGACTCTGGGCTGAAGTTGGCATGCTCAGGGGATTCGTCCGCCACCCAAAACTCGGCGCCGTCAATGGACAGTCGCGACACTACTGCACCATCGGGAGCCTCGATCCGGTAAACCTCGAGCGCCCGGAATGCCGACTTATAGAATTCCACCGCTCGCGCGCCATTGCGAACCGACAACATGGGCGCGATGGAACACACGATCGAAGTTTCCGGGCCTGCTTCTTTGCTCATCTACCCTAATCACCTCCGGCTAGATTGCGAGGCGTCTTGCATCCTTACGCTATTGCGTCGTTAGTTTTCCAAGAGGCCCATTGCAATAAGGCGCCACCGGCCAGATTCCTTTCGCCACGCCGTCATCCAATCTGCAAGGTCCGCATTCCTGGCGTTTGTTACGCGGAAACCTACGTAATAAACATTGGATCGCGACAAAAGGTTTCGATATCTCGGTGCTTCGTCGAGTTTGCAGATTAGAGCGCCATCTCGTCCATGTCTGAGGTGCAGAAATTGCGCGGTGTCAGATGAGGTTGATTCAAACCAGTTCGCGGCGGGAACCTTAGTCGGCGTAATTGCTTCGTCCAGACGATCATATTTGGGAAAGGCTTTCAGAGTTGCGGCAAGCATGCGCTGAATAATCTTCCGTTTTTGCGCGCCTGACTGCGGAGGTCTGGTTTGGCCCGGCAGCAAATCGCATTTGCCCAAAGCAGGATTCGCCGATACGTATCGCATCGCAATGCGTGAATTTCGTTCGACAAGCCAGCTGGAAAGAAACGCGTTTGCGAAAGGTGCGAGCTCAGCCGAGACCGTTGAAATCGTAACGCTTTGGGCCGGTGCGTCGACATGGAATACCGCCAACACGCAGAATAGAATCGCCGCAGGTTTAATTAGAGAAAGCATCTGATCGCTATCGCGCTCGCGCCCCGGTTGAGCGGGTGATCCTAAGATAAATGGCTCTTGGTTCACATCCGTTTCACGGCGTTCCTTTCGGATCGCCATGGAACCACATCTGCCAGAGTTGAGACCGGGGTTTTTAGGCGGCGCCGTCAGCAGAAGGCAGGGCGCTTCCCAAATTTCTATAAGTCAGGAATATCATCACGACCATAATCACTGCGATAACCAGCGATGAGGCAACACGACTCAAATTGAGTCCGCCTTGTGCATGCGGCTTCGTCAAAGTATCGCCCAGCGTGGCGCCGAGCGGCCTTGTCAGAATGTAGGCAGCCCAGAAGAGCACTTTGTCTGAAGTCTTAGTGAAGTAGTGGGCCAACGCCACCATGGCAATCAAGCCGGCAAAGACAAGGGCGCCGCGCTCGAATCCGAGACCAGCGTCATCAGCAGTGAAATCGCCGAGCGCGGTGCCCAGCGTATTCGAAACAAGTATCGTTACCCAATAGAAGATCTCATCGTTGCGGTTGGTTATATTCTCGAACTCAATCCGGCCCATGACAAGACGCCAGACGAAGAGGATGGCGAGAACAACGCACAACAATATGATTGATGATTTTACGTATCCCAATCCAAGCGTGCGGTCAAAGTAGTCTGACATCGTCGTGCCGACAGTGGTGGTCGCAACTACTACGGCCCAATAAACGAACGGGTGATAACGCTTCGAGGCAACCTGAGCAGCTAGCGTGAGAGCGAAGAAGCCTAAGAATATTAAGCTACCGACCGCATAGCCAAGTTCCCACGTCATTGTTACGGCGTCGCCGCCGGTCTCGCCCAACGTGGTAGCGAAAATCTTAATGACCCAGAACATGAGGGTGACCTGCGGCACTTTACTGAGCCAGTCACCTCTGTTGTCTCTAGCCATCGGCCGGTTTGCGTTCATGCCATACCCTCAAGTTCAGACTTTAGTCAGGCTGGAGAATAGTGCAAGACTGACGAGGAGAAAGCGATAAGCAATATTGCCAAAATGGTTATCCTCGAAGCCTTAAGAGATTCACAGTAGCAAGGTTGGACCTATCGCGCTTTGAGTTTATCTCCATTTAAGTTCCAACCGCCTCAACGAGCGATCCCGCCGACATGCTGCCAATGTGCGTGTACGCGAACTCTTAATCTCTATCACCTGGCGAGTTTCTTTGTTCACGCGGAGTCGCAGGCAGGCGCAGCCGTAACCATAGCTTCCTACATTTGTCCGTACCCACTGTCCCCGTCTGAATTCCGGTAGCTCCCAGTCGCCATCCATTTGATAGCCACCCTGCGTGCCGATTGTCCATTCTCCATCGTGATCGACCAGCCACATATTCGCGGGCGTAGGATTGGTAAGCCAACCGCAGCGCGTTTCGAAATCGGTTGACAGGGATTCTTGGGCTAGTTTCGGTTGTCCAGGGGGAAAGATTATCGCCATAAACAGCAAGCCAGCGACTATAGCTAATCGAGCTTTCATGATCTACAAGCACCCCACAGTGAAGTTGACGCGGCAGCGCGAAGTGAGCGAGATCGCTGGTCCAATGGGTGAAGCGATTTCAACTTGGAAATTCGCACCCTAACGCTTGAGTTCAGCTACGGCGCGCGATCGGCCTTCAGGCCTGAGATTCTATCTTTAACGATGAGAGGCATTCAATCGCGACTCACCGGCAATGAATTGTTGGACGGCCGCGATTGGGTCCGCGCAACCTGGTTTTTGGTTGCGTTTTTCGCAGAGGACGTGTAATTAATTTTGCGAATTGAGATTACCCTCCTCGTTGGGCAGGCCGTTGGTGACGCTCACGGCTTAGCTGCGCACATTAACGTTCAGAATCTTGAGAGAAGGACGCAGATACTATGGAAACTGATCCTCCGACAATACCGCCGGTTCGCGAAACGCTGCAGAGTCACGGTGAAGCGCCGCTCCCAACCAGTTCGCTTTATTTGCATCGCTCGAAGCACACCAGAGATGACGGCATCGAGGAGAACGTAATCGCCGGAGTTAATCTAGTGTTCAAGGCTGGTCACCAAAACAATCTGTACGACGCCTTCAACATTCCTCGCACCCAAAAGCTCGATCCATCAAAACTCCCAGCGCGACGGGCGATCCTCATAGCCTGCGACACTCTCGAGATCCACGGTGAGCTGTCGCTGCCCGAGATCGATGTTGCGATTTATGCCCGCCGCCTGGTCTTCAAAGAACAAGGCAACATCAACACAACACCGCTGAACTGGAACATGGACCGGGCGGCTGACTACGACCTCGATCAGCAGAAAGGGGGCGCCAACGGAGCCGAGGGACGCAACGCCGGCAACCTCGCCGTGTTCGTCAAGGAGATCGAGGAGCCGGAACACGAGTCAACCAAGCGGTTTATCAGCCGCGGCGGCCGTGGCCAGCACGGGGGACACGGAAGGCCCGGCGACAGCGGCCATTCGTTGGAGTCTATTTCAAACTTCTTCGATCATTGGGACAGCCACCACTACTGTAAGTTCTACGCATCCTTCGCCAATCCCTGCGTGTTCGCCACCTACAAATGGAAGTGGTTCATACTCGAGATGTGCCATGACCAGCGCGGACAGGATGGCTGGCCAAGCGACGGGAAGAACGCGCTCGAACCCGGCCGTCCGGGCTCTGGTGGAAACGGCGGTTCGTGGGTGTCGAACCGGCAAGACCTCATAGCACGTCTCGACAATACCGCGGCAGCGGCTGGCGACACGGCGCCGGATTGCCCGGGAGGTGCGGCCGGAACCCCGACCACGGCGACCCACTATGACCTGACCATTCATTTCGACCTCGACAACGAAACTGTGAAGGGAGAAAGCGACCTGAAGGAAACGAGAAGCACCAAGGCCGGCACAGGCTATGTCGCAAAGGGTTCAACCAAGGGCAACGGAAAGTCGGATGCACCCAAGAACATAGATATCCCGAACGCCTGGATCCACCCGCTCCAGCTCGAGTCCGTGCTGCGATATGCGCGAGACGCGTTTCTAGCCGAAGCTCGCAAAGATTTGAGCGACCTCCTTGTTCCGTACGAAGCAGCCCTCGCGGCGCCGCGGCCAACGAGCTCAGAGAAGATCATTCCGTGGTCCGAGGATGACGCCGCGCAATGGACCTCCGCGCAGGCCGAAGTCGCCAGCACGTTGCACCGCTTGCGGACGCAGCTCGACTATTTTGGCAACCCCGCGGGTTACATGCCTTTCCTTTCGCTCCAGGCGACGATGCGTCTTTACGACCTCGAGACCAAGGATGCGCTGCGAACCCTGTTGCTGGCGAGGTGGGTGGCGGACGAGTCCAACAAGGCCCAGAGCGCCGCCAACGCCTTCGGCAGCGCGATCGAGCAAACAAACAAGGACACCGCCCGCGTCGCCGAACAACTGGTTCAGTCAGAAGCCAGGATGGAGAGCATCGATCACGAATTGACCTCGTTGAAAGACCGGCTCGAAACCTTGTCCACTAACCTGAACACGCTGAGAACCGAGCTGTACACGGAGGCTTCTGATGACCTGCAGAAGCAGGCAGCCATCAAGTTCGGAGTCAAGATGGCGGCGGCAATTTGCCAGGTAATTCCGGTGGGTCAACCGGTGCTGGGGACGATCGGCAAGCTCGCCACCTTCGCCGCGGACATCAAGGAGGAAGGGACCCCGGACACGTTGAGCAAGATGGGCGAGACCATCAAGAAGGCCCGCGAGAGCGCCAACAAAGCAAAAAAAGCGAAAGAGGAAGCCAAGAAGAAGGAAAAGGATCCCGTGACCCCCGACGAAGCAAAAAAGAGCGCCAGCGCGTGGGCTAAAGCGGGCGATGGATTTGGCCCGGCGCTTTCGATGGCCGGCGAAGCAATAGGCGCCCTGCACGTCCCGGAAGAGGAAATCGAGGTCGAGCTGGCCAAGCTTATCGCGGCAAGCAAAAAGTGGAAGGAGATGGTCGAGCAGATCCGCGTTCTCAACAAGGACAAGGCCAGCCTCTTCAGTCAGCTCAGCGAGGTACTCCAGGCCATCGGCGATGGTTACGCTCGGCTCGCAAGCAATGCCGACTCGCTGGTCACGATGCACTCGGAGCGCGATCGGGCGCTGGAAAAGCTTAGCGCTGAAGCCAACCAGGTTATCGCCCGGCTCGGACAAGCAGCCCGACTTTCACTTCAACGGACCTTGTACTTGTTGGTGAAGTCGTATGAGACAACCGTCTTCCAGACGACCGATGTCGACTGGGGCCTCGATAAAGTACTCGACAAGATCACTGAACTTCTGAAACCAAACACGGGCTTCAACCTGGGCGACATCACCAAGTTCGCTGCGGACGTGGCGCCGCTATTTGAAGCCAACAAGAAGAAGATCCGGGACAGCCTGCTCAAGGACTACGGATTCTCGGATATGGGAACGTCACCGCTGGAGTTTGGCTTTACGGCAAAGGAAACTCCAGAGATTCTGGATCAGCTCCGGCGGGGCCGCACGCTAGTCATCAACCCGCTCTTATACGGATTGATTGTGCCAACGCAGGAACGAGCGAAAGCACTCAACTTCCAGTGCAAGATCACATTTAAGACGAGCGGTCCGCCACCGCCAACATCAGGCAATGCCATTCTCTCGCTGCGCCCGGCCGGCGACGGCACGGTCAGGCGCGGCGAGCATCTGTATGCTGTGCGCAGCGATGCGCCGCGAGTATGGACGTGGACATATCACTTCAGCGACAAGACGCAGGAGCCCAAGGTGCCGTCAATCTCATCGCTCGATCTGTTGAACCTCATACTTGACACATCCGATGACAAGATCAAGCAGAAGCTCGCGGCCCCTCCCGCATGGTCAGATCTTTCGATCGACCTCGAGTTCAGTCCGCCACTTGCGTTCGAAAGCCGCCCGGAGTTGGAAAGCCTGATGTTCGTCTGCACCGTGGAGTCCATATCCGCTTCGAGCGCGCAACGCATCCTGGACGTGCGTGCCGGCGGAACCTATGACCGCCTGGCAATTTCACCCGCCGATCTGGCCGGCAGAGGAGATGGTTTCGGCGATACGTACCGGATATACAACAAAGCAACAAACGTAAAGCTGATCGCGCCGCCCACGATCGGGGATCGCCCCTTCGCTTACTGGGAGGTGTTGACCGGGGACATCCATCGGAAGGAGGAGAAAGCCACTATCAATCTGGTGCTGGATGCCAACGCACTGGTGAGTGCCCAGTATAAACCGGCTACCGCCCAGAGCTGGGTGATCCAGGAAAAATTTGGGGAAAGCAACGCGGCGGCGCTCGAAGCCGAGATCGGAGACTCCAAACAGGCGGCGGTCGCGGTCGAGCTGATTGCGAACAACAGGAAAGCGAAACTATTGCCTCCGAAGGTGGGCAAGCCTGCACTCATCCGAGCAGGGGCCGGAGCCGATCAACCCATTATCGGATTGATAGCAGGCTCAGATGAGCCGACGGTGCTCGAAGAGAACGCGGGCTGGCGCAAGGTGGTTTACCAAGGGCTGGTTGGGTATGTGGCGCGGTGACGGCGAGGCGGAAGGATGAAGGCGGAAGGATGAATCTTGTCCAACTCATCCTTCATCTTTCCGCCTTTCCCTCCGCCGCCTTAGTTCCGAATAGTCTCACCCTCCGCATCCTTCAGCATTTTCTCAAGTGATGCTTTTGGAATTAGCCGGCCGCCAACTATTACCGCAGTAATTCTTTTTGTGTTGCTGATGTTTTCCAGCGGGTTCGCTTCGAGTAGCACCAGATCAGCTTTTTTCCCTGGCTCGACTGTTCCGAGCGTGTCGCTCAAACCAAGGTACGCTGCCGGATTGCGGGTTGCAGTTTGCAGCGCCTCCATCGGGCTGAGACCGGCTTTAACAAAAAGCTCCAACTCATCATGTAAGCTGAAGCCAGGAAACACATACATTACCAGTGCATCACTCGCGGCTAAAATCTTTACCCCTGCTCGATGCATGGCTTTTACTATCTCAAGTTTTTTTTCAAATTGAACCCTGCCGTACTTAATAATTTCAGCCGTTCTATTCTGCACACGAAAATCATCCTTGTTCTTCCAGGCGTCTCTTAGACCGGGCCGCACGTACTTGAGGCGAGGGTCATTAGTGAAATTGGGATCGTCTAACAATGCTCCCACCCGAGCCACCACCAGAGTAGGCGCTTGCCATGTTCCATTCTTCGCAAAACGCGCAAACAGCGCCGCAGCTTTTTCCTCGCTGTAGCTGTCCAGGGCTCTAATTTCTGTTTCGGTGAGCACACGCACGAGAGCTGCTCTCATTTGGTCTGTATCTTTGGCATCTTTTATTGCTTCCGCAATGTTCTTCCTCAGCTCTGGTTCGATGGCTGAACAGGCGAGGAGAACCCCTTCGAGGTGTTCGATGCTTTTCTGCCCTGCATCCGAAGCCTCGGCTGCGCTGACTGAAAAAGGCACGTGCCCCGCAAATGTAATCCCGCGTTTTTTTGCTTCATCGGCCAGCGCAAAATAGGCTGGGCGTGGGATTAATGAGTAGACCTTAATAAAATCCGCTCTATCTCCGAAGGATGCCACCGCTTGTCTGGCAGAAGCCTCATCGGAAACGGAAATTGTATGCCCGGGCCATACTGGAATAGGGCCATCCACCATTTGACCCGCCACAATACGCGGACCCAGGCGCCTTCCTTCGCTAATGTCCTTTCGCACCTGTTTCAATATTCCCGTTTCGCCGCCCATGTCACGAACACCGGTGACGCCATTGGCAATGAACATCGGAAAGAAACTCTCCAGCCTGCTTTCGAAGAGCGTATGGACGTGCATGTCCCATAGACCTGGAATCAAGAACTTGCCTTTACCATCGATTAGCTGCGCATTTTTGGGTATGGCAACTTCTCCGGGCTTGCCAATCTCGGTAATACGATCACCCGTGATGATGACTGTCATTTGGGGCTTGGCTGCGGCGCCCGTAGCATCAATTACCGTCACCTCCGATATGGCGAGGGTATTTTGCGTGAGCTTCTTTTGTGACCGCGCGGCAGGCGAGGCAAACGAGATTAAAAGTAGAGCCGTCGTTAAGATTATTCTCATACTAGTTTCCCCTGATCATCCGGCAAGCTGAGCGAAGTAGTAGTTCGTATAATGCAGCATGGTAACCGCCAGACAGGAAGAAATGATTATCTAACGCTGAAAGCGTCCGCTAATTCCAGCCCAGGGTTGGGCTCTGGCAACCCTGGGGAACCAGGAGTGTGATTCTGGGAAGGCGCAACTCTGAAGGAGTTGCGTCTTTGTTTGCGATGCCGGTGCAACTCCTTCAGAGTTGCGCTAATCGATCTCTAGTCAATTCTATCGATCAGCTCGACCACTACCGCAGAAGGCGTTTCCCCTGGTTGGGAGGAAACCAATTATCCCGAAACGCGCCGCGCCGTTCGAAATATTTGCCACGACGAGACAGCAAACCAGGCGACAGCCGCCAGCAGTATGACGATTACCAGCAACGGCGTGTCCTGGCCAGTTGCGACATAGAAGCTCTTAGCACCGCCAGAGGCAGCAATGATGGCCAGCGGCAATAAAGGTGGCCACTTTGATTTGCGCGGGTCGCGACCATAATAGCCAACCCAAAAGGCAAACAGCAGTAGCGAGGCAGCCGTGGCCTCAAGAGCAAGCAACCATTGATAAGCAACGAACCCGCCGAAGAACAGGGTCAGCGCCAACGACGCTACCCCGGCAACCATCAAAGTTGGGACAATCCTTCCTGTCCATCTGGAGTTCGGCATAAGGGATTGCGCTCGGCCGCTCATGAAGTCAAGGCACGTTTGGTTTGCCCGGCGGATCTTCCGGAACGCTGCTTGGGCAGCCCTCGCCGACGCCGTTCTTCGATAGAACGAGTTTCAGGTTCTTCACACTCTCAGTCAGAGAGAGTTTACGCGAAGGCGAATGCAGTTCAACGGTACCTTCTTTCTCATCCTCTCTCGAAGTTCTTGCTTCGATCCAGTAAGTCTCGCCTGAGAGGCCTTCGAGCCGGAAGTGTCCTTGAGCGTCGGTGCGGACGCTAGTGGCGCCAAATTCGATAACGGAACCGTTCGGCGCGGTGCTCCGCGGGCAGAGTAGAATTACCTCAACCTCGCCGGCGGGAGTTCCATCCTTCCACACCACGTCGCCTTCGACCGTGCAGACAGAGAATCCGTCAGGCAGGCGGAATTCCAAACCCTCGACTTTTTCTCCCAGACCGACTCTTAATACCGCCGCCTTTTCACGATCGAATGTACCAGGGTAGTAGTAATTCGCGTTCTTCTTGTAGTCGGCGTTTTGCATCTCGATCGACAGGAGGTACTCGCCCGGCGGAACTCCCGCCACCTCAAAGGCTCCTTCCTCGCCTTTTGCATGTCCGTAGATAGTCTTCTTCCCCTCGACCAGGTGAAGGAAAATAGAATTGAAGCCATTCCCCTCCTTATCGACCACACGGCCTGAGATTCGTCCGTCGAGGTAAGCCTCGAATCCAACGCTGGCCGTGCCGCGGTCATCGACGTTGACCTCGGTAGAACTTCGTTCGCTCATGTAATTCGAAGGAAACTCCGGCTCAACTTTGTACTTGCCGGGCTTCAATTGATTGACCTCAAAGTCGCCGTCCTTGTCGGTAAGCGCATTGATGACTTGATCGTCCGCGCTGCGAATTTTAACTCTCACGTTCGGAAGCGGCGTGGCGCCTCCAGCTCTCAGGTCGGCCCAGATGCTTCCGCGAAGATTTCCTCCTGTTCCAGGCGGCGGCAGGTTTCGCAGGAAGTCCAGATCTTCTTTAGCGTACTTACTGCCTACCGGCGTTGTCCGTGTGCAGACACCGCTGTAGAGAATCTCTTCCTTCTCTTCACTGCGATATGCATAGACGATGTATCGTTCACCGCGTTTCAGTCCGTAGGGACCGCAGCTCGTGCCGTCCATGCTTGCGATTTCAATTGTGACTTCATCCGGGCCAGTTCCTTTGAAGAACTCTTCCACAGTGAAGCGGACTTTGCCTGCTTCGATAGAACGGGCCTTGCCCTTCGGATCTTTCACGGACAGTTTCTCGGTGCCGCGCACCATTCGTCCGATGAACACCATTTTCGCGCTGTTGAATTCCATGGCGGGGTCGCCGGTCGCACAACTGCAGGCGAAAACCGTCGATGGTATTGAGAGAAGGCAAAGTGCGCCGATAACGAAAGTTATCTTCATAGCTTTCACAGCCTCTGTTAGCTGCATTCCTTTCATTGAAACGCTTTAAAAAATGGGCCGGAAAGAATTGACTCGAATTCAATCAAGCAACGCATCTTTGATGTTGAGAAATACGTCCACGTCGCCCGCCGTCGACAATTTGTTACGGGGCGGATCAACTTGTTGCAATTGAAAGTTGAAACCCGCTTCACGGAACAGAGCCGCTTGCAGTCGCAAGCGGTTTTTAACCGCTCGCTATCGCGAGCGGCTCTGTGTTCGGTTCCATCCACGTCAGATGCATGCGCAGATCTCGCTCAGTCGATCCCCTCGGTGACGCTCTGGGTACTAAACGCTTTTAATGAGTTCAGAGCCGCTTGCAGTAGCAAGCGGTTTTTAACCGCTCGCTATCGCGAGCGGCTCTTGTGTTCGTTTGGGATGCTGTGTAGCAAGCCTAACCGCACATCAGACGGCGCCAGTGCCGTACGCTGTGCGCGTGCCACGGGGTACCTTCGTTCTCGCCCAGAAATTTACCGCAAACTCACGGCCCACTCGGAACACGGTTTCGGCTGAGTTGAGGAAGTCTTCACCGCGACGAAGGCGCGCGCGCGGATTTCCGCTCTCCGCGATTCGGCTGTGGCGCGGGCCGTACGGGCAGATTCGAGCGCTGCTGAATTGGAAGATCCGTTTACCACTCCCATTGTTGCCGCATGGACCATTCGCTCCTCGTCCGACTTACTCACAAATTCTCTCTGCGCCCCTTGTATTACCCCCGGTCCCTCGAACCCCGCTTATCGGAGTTGACGGTCAACGAGTTGGCGAAGCCCACGAAATATTTGTAGCTCACAGCGCAGCGTTCAGCAACCTTGAAGAAACTGCTGCTCGTCAATTTCAGTAGCGGTAAAGCCGCCGTTTTGGACTTCGGCGAGCTGCTTCGCGGTAGCTGCATCGGGCGCATATATGGCGAGCGTGAAGCACCTGGTGACGGTACTCGACCCCGTCATCTTGAAATAGAAGACTTTACCACTCACGTTTGGCGCGTTGTAGAGTTGTACCTCCAGCGATTTTTCAGTCTTCGCGCCGCCCGTCAGGTTGGTGACGGTCAGCGTGTATCGGGTGAAACCCTGGGTCGGCCTCACCTGAATCTTCCCCGACAGCGTCAGGGCTGGAACAAACAGCACTTGGTGCTTGTAACCCGGTGCGTCGTCGGCGCCGCGCAGGGCTACGTTGCACAGCGTGCTGCCGATCCCACAATCTGCATCCCAACTCAGAATCGCCGGAGTGCCTGCGTTGATATAGCCGTTGTTGGGCGCGGCGCTGAAACTGCGTATGGTGGGCGGGTCGGGTTCCACGTTGAAGTAAATCTGCATGCTTGCCGTCTGCCCGTTGAAGTTGGTAGCCGTGACGGTCGCCTCCATCCAAGGGTTAATGCCAGCTTCGACTTCAATCGCCTGAGCACCTACGCCGCCGTGTCCGTCCGTGCCTGAAATAGCCAGATCCGGATTGACGTAGCCATTAGAGTTCGGGGTTTGCGCGTTTGTGATCGTTTGGAGCACGCGACCCCCCTGACCGATATCCAGCCGCATCTCCTTGACGCCACCCGCCGGATTGGTGGCTGCGGCGGTGACGAGATATGGCTTATAGCGGGTGCTCATCGGGAGATTGAGCGAGCCGCTCTGCGTTACAGTCTTCCAGTCAAGCCCTTGCTTGAGCACGGTACTAAGGCGCATCGTCGGGGCGTGATCTTGCCCCGGCGCGGGCACCTTGAGGCCGGAGGAAGCGGTCGTCGAGCAGCTAACGCAGCCCAACAACAGCCAGGCGAGCATGAGCGCGCAGAGCGACCCACGCGTATATTGCTTGGTTGTAGTCTTAATCATGAGGGTTTCTCCTAGTGGTGCACCGCACCGCTGTGTCGTCTCTGCACGATAGAGGTGTTGTGCAGTTAATCCTGGTTGGCTCCGCGGAATATGAGCATCTACGCTAAGCTGAAAGAACTTCGTCGGTGAGACGGTTGAAGGAAAGAGCAAGTGATATGCCAACTGTGAGTGCAGAAGGAAAAGTTAACGGAAAGAATCTTCTGAGCTTGAATCTCCGTTGAGAAATGTTGACAGTATTGACACCAAAAGTGTACACGGAGCACGCTCGCCTGCGCCCCCGGCCAGAGTTTACGCTACGGCGCGATTTCAAATCCGCAATTCGAAATCCGCAGTCCGTGTAGCGGCTGACATATTAGTAGGCTAGGCACTTCGGCGCTCGCAGACTCGAGCATCGCAATGTCAGATTCACAGTTTACGGGTGCCGTCGGTGGCTTGAACTTCGGTTCTTGGGCCACGCAAGAAGTGATGAGCAACAGCAGGAGTGCAGGTATTTCCATCTGTTAAGCGAGACGCCGAACGTCTGAGTTGACCGGGCGGCGCGATTTCATTCAACCTTCGCCGCACCACGCTTGATGCGAAACACGCTCCCGCCGCTCCGGTCCAACGAGTTGTTCGATGGCCCCGCCGACAACGGACGTACGCAATCGTCGCATTTCCCGAGTCTGAACGAACGTGCGACCTTGAGAAACGTGTCAAGGTCGTTATCAGATTTGAGTACCATGACAAGGTTCAGACCGGGGAGCGCAGCGGCCACGATATCTTTGTCATTCGCGTGGAGCAAGCCATATTTCAGTGACGTCTTGCCGAGGCTTTCGCGTTTGACCCAGACGAATTTGTCGTCACCATTGTCAAAAGGTGTCTGAACCATACCGGCAGACCACGCAATATTAGTCTTGTTGTCGGGAAAGAGGATGTAACCGCCCCACGCGTCTCGGAGGTCGTTTGTTCGATAGGCTTTGCAATCGCTTGGCAAGACAACATACCCAAGCATTCCTAAGCGGACCTTTCGCGTTTGCGATTGCGCGGAAACCGCAATCGTCGCGATTGTTAGCAACGAGAATCCAAGAAGAATTCAAGTAAACAACGGTTTACGTTTGAGAATAGCAAAGCCATCGAACGTTGGAGTTGACCGGGCGCGGCGAGCAGCACCCAACAATGAAAGCAAACTACAACTTAAAGAACGAAGTGCCCGCGCTCCGGTCCAACGATTTGTTATGCAGCGTCTTTGTTTTTGGTAATGCCCCAAACAAGTCTCTTCAAGGGATCTGGATCCAAGGTACGAAAATCGACCCAAGTCTGACCCTGGAGAAAGACAGGCAATGCGGGAACTTTCTTGCAAGAGGGTAAGATTACTGGAATCGTTGGAAAGCCGTTTTCCACGAAACGTCTAAGGATCGCCTGAATCTCCATATTCTGCCAAGGGCCGATTCCCGAGCGTCCCACGAAAATTGCCGCAGCATTAATCCGGTCAATCTGAGCTTCCAGAACCGGTTGCCACATAGCGCCGGGAGGAAGTTCCCACTCGTCAAGCCACGGCAGATATCCTCTTTCTTTAAGCTGTTCACCGACGGCTTTCACCTCCTGCTTGTCCTTGCTGTTGTAGGAAAGGAAAACATCGTATTCCCCAGCTGCCCGCCGCCGTTCAATGCGAGCCATAGAAGCAAACCTTCCGGCAAGTACATCAAGGGCATCGACTGCCTCACTAGTGTTTGCCGGATTACTGCCTGCGAGATAAGTTGCCAGAAACTTCGTTGCCGCCTCGACATCAAACTCAGTCTTAACTGGCCGTAGTAGCGATTCCCACCGGGAATCCAAATGATGCGCGACTCAAGACTGAAGAGTAATGATTCGCTCAGTCTGGAGATCCGCGAGTTTCAAGTTGAGGTCCTCTAACGACAACTTACGCCGACGTTTTCCGGTGGCCTTTTTAGTCATGTTTGGATCCTCCAAATATCTAGTGACGCATAACGGTGGAATTAACCGGCGCGACCAGACGTGATGATCACGTTAGTTTTCGTTAAGAGCGACGCTGGTCCGCGTCCGGTTCAATGACTTGTTATCGCGTCGCCCCCGCACCCAACCTGCTGCCGCAGTGACAAGTCTCGCGCGAAAGACCCAACCCTCAAGCAGCGAGGCAACAGGGCGGTCTTAACACTTCAGATTTGCGACGCGATAACGGTTGAGTTGACGCGGCGGCGCGAATTCCTTCAAGCGTCGCCGGACCAGTCATGAGGCGAAACACGCCCCCGCCGCTCGCGTCCAACGATTTGTTATGCGGTCTTCGTGTCAAGGCGGATCGCATCCAAGAGTGCGCGAGTTCGCACAATCATTGTATCGAACGCGGCGTAATCACCAAGTCCGCCTAGAGCATGCTCAAGGGTGTACGTGGGCAATTCTTGGTTCGCCGCTACTAGGTCGCCGAGGTCAGGTAATCGCATTCCCACCATTTCATCGGCACGGAGAGTTTCAGCCGTCGCCAAAACTTCCGGTCCGAAGTAGGAACTGAAATTCGCCACCAACTGACCCAAAACATCGCGCGCCTCTCGGGAGCGGTCTGCCAGGAGTTCCCAGTTTGTGCACTTTGGGTAAACGTTTGCGTCAGCGCGTGCGTCGATGGAACGAAACGCTGACCGCGCACCAGGTTCTCCAAGTATCTGGAGCACGTAACCCGCATCGTTGTCGAGTCGATCCCAAGCGTCTACCGGTACGACACCCTTCAGGAAGAGCTTATACGGTCGCAGGAGAACATCGATCGCACGTCGCATCCGAGCGTCAGCGAGTCCCTTTACTGCGGCGCGTTGCAGCTTCTGTTTTGTTAGTTCTCGCGTGGTTCGTCGGGTTTCGACCAACACAAACACGTAGCCGAGCGTGGCAACGAAGATGGCCATCCACCAGAGCGCCGAAATCTTTGTTGGGTCTATCCTTCCGTTGCTAACTGCCTTTTCGGCGATGGCGATTGCAGCCGCCGCGTAAGTCAGCGTAGCGGCAATGTACTTCGTGAGCATAGGTTGTCACCTCCGCGGGGCGGACCGCATAACTAGTAGATATCGGTCAAATCCGAGCCATAATACTCTTGATCGCGGGATTAGGAATCACTGAGCTGGCAAGGGTTGACGGGGCGATTGCTGGAATGCTCACGTTGCGCGGAGGGAGGACCAGATGCTCCCCTCCCCGAAATCGTACGCGCAAGGGCAACGCACGAAAAGCACACCAAGAACAATGCCCGTTAATCGAGGTTCATTGAACTACAACTAACAACGTCTGTATAAATTTCAGCCGCGGCGCTTTCTATTCCAGGCGGTAGTTCGGCGCTTCTTTGGTGATGATGACGTCGTGCACGTGCGACTCGCGCAGGCCGGCTGAGGTAATGCGGATGAAGCGCGTGTTCTCCTGAAACTCTTTGATGTTGCGGCAACCGGTGTAGCCCATTCCCGAACGCAGGCCGCCGACTAACTGGGTCGTCATCTCAGCCACTGTGCCTTTGTAAGCGACGCGGCCTTCGATGCCTTCCGGCACCAGTTTCGATTCGGTATCGGTTAGTTCCTGAGCGTAGCGATCGCGCGACCCCTGCCGCATCGCTCCGATTGATCCCATCCCGCGATAGGTTTTGAAAGAGCGTCCCTGAAACAGAATGACTTCGCCGGGCGCTTCTTCCGTTCCCGCAAAGAGCGAGCCGATCATCACGACGTCCGCGCCGGCAGCAATTGCTTTGGCGACGTCGCCGGAGAATTTCACGCCGCCATCGGAAATGATGGGGACACCGCTGTCGCGGGCCGCTTTAACGCACGATTGGATGGCGGTAATTTGCGGCACGCCCGCGCCGGTCACTACGCGGGTGGTGCAAATCGAGCCTGGTCCAATTCCGACTTTGACAGCGTCCACGCCCGCATCGATCAATTCGCGCGCGCCGTCGGCCGTGCCCACGTTACCGGCGATGACTTGCGTATCAGCGTGCCGGCTCTTAATCACACCGACCGCCTCGATGACGCGCGAAGAGTGCCCATGCGCCGTGTCGATCACCAGACAATCAACGCGCGCCTGGACCAACTGATCGGCCCGCTCAATGAAATCACCGGTCGCGCCGATCGCAGCCGCAACTCGCAGCCGGCCCAGATCGTCTTTCGCCGCCGTCGGATACTTGATGGCTTTCTGAATGTCTTTGACTGTGATCAATCCCTTAATGCGCTTATCGTCGTCAACGACCAGCAGTTTTTCGATGCGATGTTTTTGCAGCACTGCCTTCGCTTGTTCCAGCGTCGTTCCCACCGGCACGCTGACCAGCGGCTGCTTGGTCATCACCTCCGCGACGGGAATGTCGAAGCGCGTCTCGAAACGCAGATCGCGATTCGTGATGATGCCGACCAGGTGTCCGTCTTCATCAACCACCGGAACGCCGCTGATGTGATAACTCTCCATCACGCCGAGCGCTTCGCTGACAGGCCGGTCCGGTCGAATCGTTACCGGATCGACGATCATGCCTGATTCGGATCGCTTCACCTTGTCAACTTCTACCGCCTGGCGCTCGATGCTCAGGTTCTTATGGATGACGCCGATGCCGCCCTGCTGCGCGATGGCGATGGCCAGCGCGGCTTCGGTGACCGTGTCCATCGCCGATGAGCACAAGGGAATCTGCAACCTGATCCCGCGTGTGAATTGCGTCGAGGTGTCGGTCTCCGCGGGTAATACTTCGGAACGGGCCGGCAGGAGAAGTACGTCGTCGAATGTTAGACCTTCGGTAATATCGGATGTGATCATGTGTTTATGAATGACTCCTTGGAATTATCTGAAAGCAGGATTGGCGATGCGTGATCAAGCTAATCAGCATCTGCTCTCCTTCAAATGGTTTGTATTTGACCGGATAGCATAAAACAAAAATGCCCGCAGTCTAAGCGGGCAGCGTCACGAGCTCTGGTTGTGGGAAAAACTAACAGGGCGAGCGGTCCTCCGCGATCTCAACGAATCGTTCAACAGTCCAAAGAATTTCCTGCGCTGAGGCTACGTCGCTGGTCGTAATCAATTGGGTTCTGGCGGGCGCGTGGCGCACTGGGGTGGTGCGGCGCTGATACCAATACAAAGCGGCGTACGCGGCCAGCGACAATACACCCAGAATCAAGATTGCCAGTAATAAGGTGACGAGGGGTGAACGGCCTGAGCCGGGTTCATTGTAAACCAGCGGTTTCGGTGCGGTTGTAAGTTCGTCTATCGGCTCGCCTTTTTGACGCAGAGTGAAGAGATAAGACTCCATCGCCTCCTTCTCATCATAGCCAATGTGGCGCGCGTACGACTTGATAAAGCTTCGATTAAAGATGCCACCGGGCAGTCGCTTGTAATCGTCTTTTTCGATTGCTTCAAGATAACGCACGGAAATGCGTGTCTGCTCGGATATATCCCGCAGAGAAACACCGGCCTCTTCACGGGCCAGCCGCAATTTCTCTCCGATAGTGGTCGCCATCTCTAAAACGAGCCGGCTCCTCGGGGTTCGATCCTGTTGGGTTGCCGTGATGCGTGGCGCCGGGGAACTCCCACTCGCTCCCGGACTGATCCGCGCATCTGTTCAGCCTCAAAAGTCAGGCAGGCTACTTTGGGGCGCAATATATCGTGCGCCTGCAAAAGTTGTCAAACTTTTGTGTCGGAAAGGGGAAGGGGATATGAACGAGCCTCTCTTGATTCTTGCCGCGCGCGGTGATAGCTTGAGCGTTCACAAAGTCGCTTTTAACTTCTACAACCAGAAAAGTGAGGACCGAAGAAATGCCTCTTGAAGCATTAGGAATGGTCGAGACCAAAGGCTTTGTCGGCGCGGTGGAAGCCGCCGACGCGATGGTCAAGGCGGCCAACGTGCAGCTACTCGGAAAAGAGTACATCGGCGCCGGCTATGTCACGATCTTTGTTCGCGGCGACGTGGGCGCTGTCAAAGCGGCGACCGACGCCGGCGCAGCCGCCGCGCGACGAGTGGGCGAGCTGGTTAGCGTGCACGTTATTCCCCGTCCACATGCCGAGGTCGAGCGCGTATTGCCGGTAAACGGCCGCACCGGTTTCAGCCCCGACGAGCGGGCGCTGCAGGGTGGCGCTCGCGGCCAGTTGGGCGAAGGTGACCAGGGCCGAGCGAGCGCGTCCGGGACTCGTGAAAGCGGCCGCGAACGAACGAAGTAAATCGTTGTCAGTTGTCAGTAGTCAGTTGCTCACTGTTCTTGCAAACAACTGACAATTGACGACTGACAACTGACGGAGGCTTTATGTCGGCAGATAAAGATTTGATATCTGTGCAACAGGCACGCGATATGGTGGAAGCCGCCCATCGCGCGCAAGTGGATCTGGCCCACTTTGATCAGGACAAGATCGATCGCATTTGCGGGGCGATGGCCAAAGCCGCTTTGCGAGAGGCAGCGCGGCTGGGCGCAATGGCCGTCGAGGAAACTGGTTTTGGCGTTGCCGCCGACAAGCAGGAAAAGAACCGCTTTGCCTCCGAAGACGTTTGGAATTACTTCCGCAACCTGCGCACCGTCGGAGTTGTTTCCGAATCGAAAGACGTAGTTGAGATTGCGAGCCCGCGTGGAGTGGTGGCCGCGATCATCCCTTCGACCAATCCTACTTCTACCGCGATCTTCAAAATTCTGATTGCCATCAAATCGCGTAACGCGATCGTTTTGTCACCGCACCCTTCCGCCGCCCGCTGCATTAATGAAAGTGTAAAAGTGATGCGCGAAGTAGCGATCAAAGAAGGATTGCCGGCGGAAGCGATCGGCTGCATGACCACGGCGACCATCGAAGGCACCGAAGCCTTGATGAAGCACAAACAGACGGCTGTCATTCTGGCCACCGGCGGCATTGGTTTGGTGCGGGCGGCTTACTCGTCCGGTAAACCAGCGTTTGGAGTTGGACCAGGCAACGTGCCGGTTTTTGTCGAACGGACGGCCGATGTGCCGAAAGCGGTGCAGGACATCCTGACGGGTAAGACTTTCGACAATGGAACGATCTGCGCTTCCGAACAAGCGGTAGTGGCGGACGCGCCGGTGGAACAGGCGGTCCGCGAACAATTCAAACAGCAGGGCGGTTACTTTCTGAGCGCGGCGGAAGCGGATCAACTGGCCAGGGTCGTCGTCACGCAACAGCGTTCACTCAATGCCGGCATCGTCGGAAAATCAGTAGAAGTGATTGCGAAAATGGCTGGGCTCAGTGTGCCGCCGGGAACGCGATGCCTGCTGGCAGACGTCGGCGGCGTGGGGCGCGACTTTCCGTTATCGATGGAAAAGCTTTCGCCGATCCTGGCTTTCTATGTGGAAGATGGAATCGAGCGCGGCGCGGCGCGTTGTTTTGAGATTTTGAGTTACGGCGGCATGGGCCACACTGCCGGTGTACACACGCGCTCGCGCGAAGCCGCGGTGCGTTACGGCAGCGAAATGCCGGCCTCGCGGGTGACCGTGAACACACCGACCACGCACGGCGCGATTGGGTTTTCGACTGCGCTGCCACCATCAATGACGCTGGGGTGCGGATCCTGGGGCGGCAACGTCACTTCGGATAATGTTTCGCCGCTTCACTTGATGGACATCAAACGCGTGGCTTTTGAAACGCGCGCAGTTAAGAGCGTCCGGCCGGCCGCGTCGGCGAAGGTAAGCGCGGCGGGTGCAACCACCGCGCAACCGCCTGCGGCCCCTGTCCGCGCAACGCCGGCATCACAGACCGGAACGGGTAAGGTAAGCCGGCAGGAGATTGCGGCCATCGTGGATCGGTTCCTGGCTAACCGGCAACCGGAGTCAGGTGGGCCTGAACCGGAACTCCACGCCACCACCTCGCCGCAGCCAAGGCAACCGGGAATCGATATTGAAGCGGGCAGCATGTACGCGTCGCCAAAAGCAGCGCCGCATGCGGAAGCCGCGCCCACCGCTGTGCCCGAAAGCAGCGGCAACGGCGCTTCCGAGCGCGCCAGCGGTAAAGTCACTGGCTCGGCCAGCGCGAACGGGCGTGCAGCGGTTGAATTCGTCAGCGAAGACGATGTGCGTCGGGCAATTCAAAAAGGCGAGAAGATCTATATTAACGTTCGCACGATCATAACGCCGGCCGCGCGCGACCTGGCGGATCCAGCGGAAGTTTTTGCAAAAGTGTGAGGGAAGTTTCGGGTTTCCAGTTTCGAGTTCGGACTAAGCCTGAAACGTCGACGCTGAGACCTGAGACCTGAGACCTGAGGCTGATTCCCGAACTCGCAACTCGAAACTACCGTCCCATGTTTCTCGGCAAAGTCATCGGCACAGTTTGGTCCACGAAGAAATCGCCCGACCTGGAGGGCGTGCGGTTTCTGATTGTGCATCCGTATGATCTGGATAAGGAGCCGACCAAAAACATCGTGGTGGTGGCCGATCGACTGGGGGCGGGCCCGGGAGAGACGGTGATGGTTGCGTACGGCAAGGCGGCGCGGACCGCAATCGGGAACCAGGAGATGTCGATCGAAGCGGCGGTCGTGGGAATAGTCGATCGAGTCGATCTGGCCGAGACGCAATCGGCTGAACTGCGCGAAGCTGCCCGCGAGTTGAGATCAGGTGATAATGGGCGACCCTGACGATTGCGGATTGCGGATTGCGGATTGCGGATTTCCGATTTCAGCTTTCAGATTTCAGATTTCAAATTTCAGATTTCAGATTTCTGATCGTTATAAATACCTAACACCGTATTAGACCGTCATAAAAAGGACTGGCCCCCCGAAACTCTCTGCAAAATCGGCAGACGGAAATCAACCACCGCAAAATATTCCATGGCTAACGAAGAGCTGATTTACCGACTCACCCGCACAGTGTATGAACGCCTGGGCAACGTCGATGAAAACACTGTCGAGCAGTTAGTCACCGATATCTATCGGGAGTTTCAAGCCGCGGGCAGAACCAATGGCCAAACTGCGCCGGCGCCAGCGGCGGGGTTTTCCCGGTCAGCGCGGCAGGATGAAACGGAAACTGAGGGTTCAGCCGGACGCCTGGTGATTTCAGTCTTCGGCGTAGACCATCCCGGCATCGTGGCGGGGGTGGCGCAAATTCTGGCTGAGGCGAGCTGCAGTATTATCGACATTAACCAAACCGTCGTCAGAGGAAAGTTTGCGATGGTGATCATCGCCGACTCTTCGCGCTCTCGTTCGTCGGTGGCCGATTTGAAAGAAAGTTTCCGTAGTCAGGGCGAGCAACTGGGCGTGCGCATTTACGCGCAACGCGAAGACCTGTTCAATGCCATGCACCGGATATGACTTTCGGATTTCGGAATTCGGATTGCGAATTTCGAGTTTCAGAATTCAGCATAGAAGGAAAATGAGAATCCGAAATTCGCAAGCTGCAACCCGAAAATTTTCCCATGTCTCTGCCTGAAATATCACATCGCTGCACATCGTGTGGCGCGTCGTTCCGAGGTCACGCAGTTTTCTGCCCTCAATGCGGCCACCCGCTTGCTAAAAAGAATAAGGCAGATAACGAAATCACAGAAAAGCCAGCTACCCCTGAGCCAGACAATGGCGCCAACGCCAGCGCCACGGAAGTCGTTACCGCCGAATCGACCGCCGTCGATGGCCATCCGCCAACTGAAGCAGAACAGAAAGCCAAACCAGCCATCAATCCGGCGGCCAATTCTGCAGCCAGGCCTGAATCGGAACCGGAGCGGAACCCGGGACGAGCGCGGACCGGCCGTGAGCGAGCAGGCGCATCTACCGCCCTCGCAGCTAACAAGGCCCGGCAGACTATTCAAAAAGCCACGACAGCGGCGCGCGACAAATTAGAGGACAACGTGCGTCCTCGCGTGGACAAGATCCGCCAGGCATCCAGTGTTGTGCTCGAAGAAGCGAATTACGACCCCAGCGTCCGCTTCATCCTTGTTGCCGGCGCGCTGTTCGTGCTGTTTCTGATCCTGCTGATCCTGAGTAAGGTGATTTGAACAGTGAGCGGTGAGCAGAGAACCGTAAACCGTTAATGCTTGTCAGAACCGCCTGCGGTAGCGGGCGGGCCTCTTCGTTCTGACTTCACGCGAGAGCGACTAACAATGCCCGCCCGCTACCGCAGGCGGTTCTGACACGACCGCCATGGAATATTCGCAAACTGAAATCCTGCAGACTGTGCGCATGACCGAGATGGAGCATCTCGACATACGCACTGTCACGCTCGGTCTTAGTTTGCTGGATTGCGCCGGCGGATCGGTGCAGGCGACCGCCGATCGCGTGCGGGAAAAGATCGAGCGCCTGGCCGCTCGCCTGGTGCAAACCGTTGATGAGATTGGCGACGAGATTGGAATTCGCATTGCCAACAAACGCATTGCCATTACGCCCGCGTCCCTGATCGCCGGTGAATCTCGCGCCGGCTGCGTCCAGTTGGCCCACGCCATTGATGAGGCCGCCGGCCACGTCGGGGTTGATTTCATCGGCGGCTATTCGGCCCTGGTGCATAAGGGTTGGACCAACTCGCAGAGCGAATTCCTGGATTCGATTCCCGAAGCGCTCGCAACTACTCAACGTCTCTGTTCTTCCGTCAACGTGGCAACTACGCGGGCCGGCATCAACATGGATGCCGTCAGGCGCGTCGGCAACTTGATTAAGGACGCCGCTGAGCTCACTCGCGATCAGGGCGGCCTGGCATGTGCAAAGTTCGTCTGCTTTGGCAACGCCGTCGAGGACAATCCATTCATGGCCGGTGCGTTTCATGGCGTGGGCGAGCCGGAAGCAGTGATCAATGTCGGCGTGTCCGGCCCCGGCGTGGTCAACCATGCGGTGCGCGAGGTTGCTGCCGACATGCCGCTGAATGAAGTGGCCGAAGTGATCAAAAAACTTTCTTTCAAGCTGGCACGCGCGGGTGAACTTGTCGGACGCGAAGCAGCGCGCCGTTTGGGAATTCCCTTCGGCATCATCGATTTGTCACTCGCGCCGACGCCGGTGCCCGGCGATTCAGTGGCGGAAATCATCGAAGCAATGGGTTTCGAACGCGCCGGCACCCACGGCACAACGGCTGCGCTGGCGCTTTTGACCGACGCGGTGAAAAAAGGTGGCGCGATGGCCAGCGGCTCGGTCGGCGGAATGAGCGGCGCTTTTATTCCCGTCTCTGAGGACGCCGCAATGATTGAGGCGGCGCGCGCGGGTGCTTTGAGCCTGGACAAGCTCGAGGCCTGGACCAGCGTTTGTTCCGTCGGTATCGACATGGTCGCGGTGCCGGGATCGACTTCGGCGGAAACGATTGCGGCCATCATTGCTGACGAGATGGCGATTGGCGTAATGAACAACAAGACCACCGCCGTGCGTATTATTCCGGTGCCCGGACGCGAGGTGGGCGAGATAGTTGAGTTCGGCGGCCTGCTCGGCAGCGCGCCCATCATGGCGGTAAATGCTTTCTCCAGTGCCACGTTCATCCGCCGCGGCGGCCGCATTCCGGCGCCGGTGCACAGCCTGCGAAATTGATTCTCAGGCGCATCTGAAAAAGATGGTCTGTGCTATTCTCTGGGCCGTTCGGACTTACCATGACGGGTCGTGTGACGTCGCGCCAAATCACTAGCGAGGAGCTGATTAGACCGATGCAAGAAGCAATAGGAATGATTGAGTGCCGTGGTCTCGTAGCGATGATTGAGGCGGCGGATGCGGCCGTGAAAGCGGCGAATGTACAACTGGTCGGTTATGAAAAGATCGACGCCGGGCTGGTGACCGCGATCGTGCGCGGTGAAGTTGCCGCCGTGAAGAGCGCCGTCGACGCAGGCGCCGCCGCCGGACGCCGCGTAGGTGAAGTGGTTGCCACTCACGTCATTCCCCGTCCACATTCCGAAGTCGATGAGGCACTGCCGGTTCTGGTCACCGGCGAGACCACGCGCAAAAAGATCAGCGGTTCAGTACGAGGGAAATAGGATCATTTCTCATTTCTCATCTGTCGACGATAGGTACAACGACGATGCGCTGGCGCCGGGACGCCGATGACAAATGAAAAAATGAGAAATGGTGGATTCAAGTTTCAAGTGCAACAACTTGATCCATGCGTCTGCGCCAGAGGCGCAGTGGGAAGGTAGCCAGTGGCAAGCGCGCAGCGCGCGGCCACTGGGACATCGGAAAACGAAAAGGGCGCCCGGCAAGGGCGCGCGGAATATCAGGAGTGCCGTTACCTCCCGGCGCCCGTGCGGGGCGCAATCCAATTGGGGAGACGGATCCAGTGGCCGCGCGCTGCGCGCTTGCGACTGGCTACCATCATTCCGCGCCTGCCGGCGCGAGGAAACCACAACGGCAACCGGCTGGGTTTCGCAAGCTGAGTCAATGGATCAATTTCAACATCCATTAGGTGCACTTCTAAATGGAATGCGCGAATGACAAATGGAAAATGGCTCCGGTTCCGCTGACCCCTTAAACTCACCCACATGAGCTTGCGTCTCTACTTCCTGCGTCATGGGCAAACACCTTCAAGTCGGAATGACACTTTCTGCGGTTCGGGATTGGATCCGGAACTAACACCGGAAGGCGTCGCCATGGCTAATGCTTTCACCGAGGCCTACCGCAAAACCGAGTGGCAGGCGATCTTCTCGAGTAAGCTGCGCCGAGCGATCGACACCGCTCGGCCTCTTTGCGACGCGCTTGGCATCACCCTGCAGGTCCGTTCGGATCTGAACGAAATTGGTTATGGCCAGTGGGAGGGCTTAACCAGGGACGAAGTTAGCCGTCGCTATCATGACGATTACGTAAACTGGCTGGCGGATCCGGCACGCAACGCACCCTCGGGCGGCGAGACGGCCCGAGTTATTGCCGAGCGCGCCTTGTCGGTGGTGGAAGAACTCAAGACAACTGCCGGCGGAAATGTATTAATTGTTTCGCACAAGGCGACGATTAGAATTATGCTTTGCCGGCTGCTGGGAATTGAGGTTGGCCAATTCCGTTACCGGCTTGGTTGTCCCGTCGGTTCACTGAGCATGATCGAGTTCACTTCCAACGGCCCTATGCTGCAGACGCTGGCCGACCGTTCGCACCTGAGCGAGGAGTTGAGGGGCTTGCCGGGAACGTGAGTTAGCTCTGGCGCTGGTATCGATGACAAATGAAAAATGAGAAATGACAAATGGAAAATGGCTTTTTTGCTGCTATTAGTGGTTCTCGTTCCCTCGATAGCCCGCGCGCAACAGCCATTTGTTACCGACGATGCGGACACCACGCCGAAGCGGCGCTTTCATTTTGAGGTCAGCAACGAGTTCGACTTTCTGCAGCGCTCGGCTCTGCCCAACGCGCGGCAGAACACTTTAGATCTTGAACTGGATTACGGGCTGCTGGATAACGTCGAGGTTGGCATCGAAGTCCCCTTCCTGACGATCTTCAACGCCGCCGGGACACGTCCCGGCAGCCTCTCGGGTTTCGGCGACGCCAACATTTCGCTGAAATACAATTTCCTTCAGGAGCGTGAAAAATCCCGGTGGCCGGCGCTGGCTCTGGCTCTCAATTTGGAACTGCCGACTGGCGACGCTACCCGTCAACTGGGGTCCGGGCTGGCGGATTTTTACGTCAACGGCATTGCGCAAAAATCCCTGACCTCGAAGACAAAGTTAAGAGGGAACGGTGGCATTCTTTTTTCTGGCAATGAGACCACCGGTGTGATTGGGATCAAGAGTCGTGGGACGGTTTTCACTGCCGGCGTATCCGTGGTTAGACAGTTTACTTCTCGACTACAGCTCGGAGCGGAAATCGCCGGCGCGACTTCAACCAACCTGCAACTTGGCAAAGGGCAATTGCAGGGCCTCGTCGGCGGCAACTATCAGATAAACCCTCACGTTTCGTTCGACTTCGGTTTTCTGGCCGGCAGATACGCGGCGAGTCCGCGCGCCGGCGTGCAGCTTGGGCTGTCAGTTGATTTCTGACTCAATACATTATTTAAAGGACGACATTATTTGAAGAGCAAACAAATGACGCAAAACCTGAGAGCTCTCAGTTGGCTTCTCATAATCCTGATGTTGGCGGGATGCAGGCAAGCTACGACCCAATTGCAATCGAACGAAGCGCCGGGTGCAACGAAAAAGGCCATTCGCGTTTCAACCGAAAACGCTGACGCTGCTGAGCCGTCAATCGCCGCGGCGCCGGGTGGTGGCGTTTACGTCGCCTGGGTTAATCACCGGGAAGGGAAAGAGGCGGACGTAATGTTGGCGAGGTTCAGTGGGGATGGCGAAATGTCAGGCCCCGTGGTGCGGGTGAATCCGGCGGCGGGAATGGCCACCTCATGGCGCGGCGATCCGCCAACGTTGGTAGTTGGTCCTGACAATACGGTGTTTGTCGGGTGGACGGCGCGAGCCGTGTCTGAATCAGGACACGCGACCGACGTCGATCTCTCGGTGTCGCACGACGGCGGCGCCACCTTTGCACTTCCGATCAAAATCAACGACGACGTGAAACCTGTCGATCATGGGATGCACTCGCTCGCGGTTGGACCAGACGGACGCGTTTACCTCGCCTGGCTTGACGACCGAAATGTCGTTGCCGCGCCGGCCAAGGACATGAAAATGAGCGGAACCACCAGCGGTCATCATGTGGAAAGTAATCGCGAACTATTCATGGCTTCTTCGGTTGATGGCGGTCGCACCTTCACTGTGAATCAGCGAGTAGCGACCGAAGTCTGCCCCTGCTGCAAGACGGCTATGGCGGTCGGTTCTGATGGTGTTTTGTACCTAAGTTGGCGCCAGGTTCTGCCCGGCGATCTTCGACATATCGCAGTTGCGTCGTCAGCCGATCAGGCAAAGACCTTCAGCCCACCGAAGATTGTCAGCGACGATCAATGGGTGCTGGCTGGATGCCCTGTATCGGGACCCGCGCTGTCCTTCGCCTCCGACGGTGAGTTGTGCGTGGCGTGGTATTCGGCCGGCAAGAATGGCGAAACCGGCCTGTACTGGGCGCAATCCGGCGATCAGGGAAAGTCATTCGGCCCGCGCACTTTGATAGCGGCGGGTACAACGCGTGGCGCGCCGGTGTTGGCTGGTGAAGGCAAAAGCCTCGCGGCAGTTTGGGAAAGCAGCAAGACCAACATCCCTACGATAATGACCGCACAATTGACGAACGGAAATTCAGTCGCTGAACAGTTCGCTGTCGATGGCGAACTTCCCGCGGCGATACAAACCGCGAAGCGCCTATACATCGCTTACATCGGCAAGAGCGGGCACAGTCAGGACATTTGGTTAACATCGATTCCGCGATAAAACTCATAACCTGAGGCGAAGGGAGATTTTTTTATGGCTCGTGACGCCGCCACACTTGCGCGCTTGCGCTCGCTCCTAACACAGCTCACCTCGCTCACGAAAGTCCGCGAGCTGCATTGGGAGCGACAGATCGACTCCGCGCATCGTTATGCGCGTTGGAACAATAATCTGCTGATACTTGGTCCCGACGCGCCCGCCGGCGAAACCAACACACCGCGCTATTTATTCATCACCCCATTTGATTCGCCGGCGTGTCTCGAAGTAAATTCCGCCGACGAAGAGTTGGGCCGGGAACTGCTCAAGCTGGTAAACGAAGTGGAACTGGCGAGCAGCAACGAACCGCCTACCGATCCCTTTGCGTTGACCGACGAAATTCTGAGCCGGCTAAAGACTTAACTCGCCGGCGTCGAGGCGAAGCAATCATTAGAAGAGAAGGGAAGACAGATCATGTCATCCGAAATCATATTGAGTGACGAAGCCAGGAGCTTGTCGCGCGTGCCGCTCTTTAAGCGGCTGAGTCCTGCCGAGTTAGAGAAGTTGGCTGATGAAGTTGATCAGGTTGAATTCAAGGCGGGCGAAGTCATCTTCAATGCCAATGATAAGGGCGACGCCCTGTACGTAGTGGAGACCGGCTCCGTGCGGATTTGGGTTTTTGACGAAGACGTACAGCCGGTGACGCTCTCAGAATTGAAGCCCGGCGAGTTTTTCGGCGAGTTGGCGGTGCTGGATCGTGGCGAACGTTCAACGAATGCCGAGGCGCTGCAGGACTGCACGCTGCATCGTTTGAGCAGCGACGATTTTCACCAGTTCCTGCTGGAACATCCGGACATGGCCATCGATGTCATCTGCGAGATTGGCGCCCGCATGCGGCAAACGAATGCCCTGGTTTCACAGCGCGTTTCGCGCAACATCAATCGCGAGATGGACGAGAAGATGACCGTCGGCCAGCGGGTTGCCGACAAGGTGGCGTCCTTCGGTGGATCGTGGACCTTTATCATGATCTATTGTGCGTTTCTGCTGAGCTGGATGCTCTTCAACACTTTTGTTCTGGCCCGTTATGGACACGGCGAAAACGGCGCCTCGTTCGATCCTTACCCGTACATTTTGCTAAACCTGATGCTCTCAATGACGGCGGCATTGCAGGCGCCCATCATCATGATGTCGCAGAACCGCGCCGCCGAAAAAGATCGGCTGGCGGCGGAACAGGACTTCAAAGTGAATCTGAAGAGCGAGCTAATGTTGGAGGAACTGATGCGCAAGCAGCGCGGTCGCGACGCGCAGATGGAGTTGCTGATCCATACCGTCGCGACGCTGCACCCCGACCAGAAAACGGAGTGATCAAGGGCGTGAGATTGGTCGAATAACCGCTTTGCGGTTGGCTTGGCTTATGGAGTTTTCCGGGTTACCGGCGCTGCCGCCGGTCGAGCGCCCGGAGTACCGGGAGCGGTTCGGATCGGCGTTTTCGGCGCCGGAGCGCCTTCGCGCGGCGCCGTATAACCGTTGCGCGTCAGGGCGATGCGTTTGTCTTTGCCGGTAGCGTCGGCGACGCTGACCTTAATTGAACGATACGTCCCGTCCTTGGCCGTGTTAGTCGGCGCGTAGCTCACTACGTATTGCGTTCGCAGGTCGCGCACGATCGAGTTGGCAATCTCCGGCAGCTCCGCGATCGAGTTGGGAAAGAAGGCGCGACCCCCGGTATCTGTCGCCAGCCGCGTGAGCAAACTCACTGCGCGCTCGCGCGGACTTTTCTTAATCAAGCCGCCTTCCTTTTCCAGCTCATTAACAAAACCGATGACATAGATCTGCACGTCCTGTTCACGCAGTTGTGCGAAGAGTTGTTCCGGCTTGTAATAGCTATCCCGATCTTCACCGTCGGTAACCAGAATCAGCGCGCGCCGGCGACGGTCGTCCATGTTGCCTTTTTTGTATTGGGCGACGTGCTCGGCGGCAAGATAGACGGCATCGACTACCGCGCTCTGTCCGCCTTCGGTGAAAAGGTTATCTACCGCGTCCAGCAAATCGTCCTTGTTGGCGGAAAAGTCCTTCAGGGTTTCGATCTTGTCGCTGCTGATAAAGCCCATCAGGAAAGTTTCGTCCCCGGTCTTATTACTGTTGACGATCGTCTTGGCAGCATCGATGACGGTAGGAAGTTGCGATCTAAGCGAGCCGGAAGTGTCCACGGCCAGTCCGTAACTGATAGGCACTTCTTCCTTGGTAAATGAAAAAATCGGCTGGACCACGCCGTCCTCAAAAACCTTGAATTCATCCTGCCGCACGTTGTCGATGGGCCGATTGTTGCGATCGATCACCCGGACGTTCAAGGTCACGAGCTGCGTATTAAATTTGAGAACCTCGTCCGGGTTGAGCTCAATGGTCATGTCCGGCGTGGGCGCAGGTTTTGGCTTGAGCACGGGTGGCGGCGGCGGCTCACCCAATTCCGGTACCTGCACGCCACGTGGCGAATAAGTCGGCGCCTTTGGAGTTGGCGTCGGCGTCGCTGGCGGCCTGGGAGTCGGACTCGCTTGCGGCGTCCCGTCGGTGCGTCGTGGCCGCGAGTCGGCGGGCTGTTGCGCGTGCGAAGCCTGCGAGATCATTAGCATCACGCCGCCGAGAACCAGGGCAGCCAGAAACGCGGCGCCGCGACGCCAGGAAGAATTGCCAGCTAGATTCGTCCACTTCATGTTGCGATCAATCCTCAACGAATGATGCTCCCGATGTCAAACTATTTGCCAAACAAATTTGTCGACGCGCCCCAATGCGACCTTCGCGTAACAGGAACGCCCACGGAGGGACGCCCCTCCCAACACACGACTTATTAGAGATGCCGGACGGCAGGTGGTGCGTTGCCGCAGAGAATTCTGTGCCGAATCACTGCGGGTTGGCAACCGCGAAGTATCCTTCTTTGCTGCGGACGAAGAGGCGTGGCAGGCCACGCGGCGGAGAGATTTTCACTTTGATTTTGTGCCACTTGCCGTCGGGAACGAAGTTCGCCGGCTTGTAGCCGATTGAGTACTGGTGGCGCAACTCCAGGGCAATTTGCTCGAAGATGTCATCCATCTCAGCAGAGGTCCGCGGGAAGAAAGCCTTGCCGCCGGAAACGCTGGCGAGCTCGTCCAAAATTCCCTGGCCGTCCATTCCCATCTGGCTGCCGGCGTCACTCCCGCCGAGGATGCCAATCCCGTAAAGGACGACGTCCGATTCCTTCAGCACCCGTCGTAATTGGCCGAACGTGTAACGCGAATCGTTGTCCTGGCCGTCGCTGATCAGCAACAGCGCGCGCTTGGGATGCGCGCCGCGCTGGACCCGCTCGACCCCGAGATAGCACGCGTCATAAAGGGCGGTCTGATTTCGCGTTTGCACAAAAGTCAGTTTATCTAGAACGGCATTGCCATCGCGCGTGCGGTCCATCAGCAGCTGAGCGCGGGAGTTGAAGCCAATCAAAAAATACTCATCGGAATTGTGGCTGGTTTGAATGAAGTGCGAGAGTGCCTCGCGCGCGCGGCTGATTTTATCGCCGCTCATTGAGCCGGAAACATCGAAGATCACACCCACCGAAACCGGAGAATCGTCGTCGCTGAAGAAGCTAATCTCCTGCTCCTGCTTATTATCGAAAATGCTGAAAGCGCGCTGGCTCAAGCCCGATACATAACGTCCGTAACTGTCGGTCACCGTAACGGTAACGGTGATCAAATCAGTCTTGATCAGGACTGGACCTTCAACCTCACCCGCTACTTTGGGCGGTGTGGCACGTGGCTGCGGGTCTGCCTTCAGGAGCGGATCCTGCGGAGTGGTTTTGATCAGGCTGTCTGGTTTGCTCGCCGGCTCGCTGGCCGGCTTAGGTTTTTCCTGGGATTTTTCCTGCGAGGTTGCGAGTTGAGCTAATCCCAACACCGCACACAGGACAGCAATGACAGAGACGAGCGCGCGTCGAGCAGCGTTGCGCTGTGATTTCATTTCACCCTCTGTTGCGAGCGGACATTGTAATGCGCGACCTGCAACTTTTGGCTGGAGTGGCTTTGCTTCGCCGAAGATTGGGGAGATCACGAAGCTTCCCCAGCGTTGATTTTCAAAGCTGAGACCGCATTAGTTTCCAAGACTACTTCCTTGTTTCGTCTGCGGGGAGACGCTGCGCGCGCCATATGATCTGGCTGATGCCGATGATTGTAGGCCACAGCTACGGGCAAGGCAAGAGCAACCGAGGCTAATCAAGGTTAGGCCAAAGGCTAACTGCGCCCGGTACCCGAAACTGACGTTGTTTGCTCCTCACCGGAGGGCGAACCGTTATCAGTGCCGTCGCCAATCTGGGTAGATCCGGACTCGTCTTCAGGAAACTCCAGTTCAATCTCATCCTCAGTCGATTTCGGCCAAATCAGCGATGCGACCACGGACGACAGCAGAATCAATCCGACTGCGACCAGCGCCCAACCGGTGGGAACATGCCAGAACGCGGACGCCAGCATTTTGAGTCCGATCAGGGAAAGCACCATGCCAATACCGAGCTTGAGGTAATGAAACTTTTCCACCACGCCGGCCAGCAAAAAGTAGAAAGTGCGCAGGCCCAGGATCGCGAAAACGTTCGAGGTATAAATAATGAACCGATCCGTCGTCACGCCGAAAATTGACGGAATGGAATCAAGCGCGAAAATCAGATCAGTAATCTCCACCGTGATCAGCACCAGCAGCAGTAACGTGCCGGCGCGTTTGCCGTTGATGCGGGTGAAGAAATGGCTGCGCTCGTAGTGGCGTGTGATCGGAATGAAGCGCGTGACCAGTTGGACCACCGCATTGTCTTCCGGTTCCAGTTCCGTCTCTTCCTGGCGGAACATCTTGAGGCCGGTATAGACGAGAAAGGCGCCAAAAATGTAGATGATCCAATGAAAGCGGTCGATCAACTCGGTGCCCACAATGATCATAGAAATGCGCATGACCAGGGCGCCGACCACGCCCCAGTAGAGCACGCGATGCTGATACTTCGTGGGAACTTTGAAGTAAGAGAAGATTAGTAAGAAGACAAAGAGATTATCGACTGAGAGCGAGAGCTCAATCAGGTAGCCGGTGAGGAACTCCAGGCCCTTTTGGTGGCCCATCCGGGTGAATACCAGGCCGGCAAAAACCAGGGCCAGCGTGACCCAGACGCCGCTCCAGATCGAAGCTTCCTTGTAGCTGACCTCATGAGATTTGCGGTTGAAAACTCCGAGGTCGATGGCCAGCATGACGAGAATAAATATGCAGAATCCCCCCCACGCCAGCGCCGAGTTAGTTAGTATAGGCATTGAGATAATTAAAATAGCATCGGCTCACGACGCAGGCAAAGTGAACCCGAAACCAGGTGGTGACTTAATTTGGAGTGCGGTGGCAAGCGCAGCGCGACACCGCTTTGGATTTACTTGAGTTTCAGGCCAGATGGAATCAACCAAAGCGCCGTCGCCGCTGCGCTCTGCCGGCGCACTCCAAATTAAGTGATCACGCGGACGAGAGTGCCCTCGCCAAGTTGCAGAGCCACGCCGCCTCAACTAGAATTCCTGATTCTAAATCGCACGCCTCCGGGACCGACAGCGGAGAGCAATAAACTAATCGAAAAGGTTTTTAATTAATGCTGAAACAATTAAGCCGCCTGGAGCGCTCGCGCAAATTAGTGATAGTTGGTTTTGCCGTCCTGATGGCGGTTAGTCTGGTCGTGTTTTTTACCCCTAACCGCGGCTCCAGCAACGTCGAGCCCACCAAGAGCGAAGAAGTCCTGGCCAAGGTCAATGGCGACTACGTCACCGTCGGCGAGTTCTCGACAAGTAAGGAAGGTGTGCAACAGCGCTTCAGCCAGTTCGGTGGCCAGGTCAGCCTGGCGCAAATGGGATTCACCGATAAACGGATTCTGGATGGCTTGGTCCAGCAGAAAATCGTGGTGCAGGAGGCTGAGCGACTGGGCCTGGCCGCGTCGAACGCTGAAGTGGCCGAGGAAATCCGCAAGCAGTTTGCCGACGCGGCCGGTAACGTCGACATCAAGCGATACAAGGAAGTCGTAGATTCCCGTTATGGCGGCGTGGAACGCTTCGAGGCCGCGGAGCGCGATCGCATCAGCGGCGAAAAGTTGCGCGCGTTCATTACTTCCGGTGTGCATGTATCTGAAGATGATGTGCGCGAAGAATTCAAGCGCAAGGAAACGATTTTTGATTTAACTTACGCTATCGTTTCACCGGATAAACTCGCCGAGAAGATTGAACCGTCGGACGCAGACCAACGTGCTTACTACGAACAGCACAAGGCGGAATACAACATCCAGGTGCCGCAGAAAAAGATTCGCTACGTCTTTGTTGATATGGCGAAGGTGGGCGAGAAGCTGCAAATCTCCGATAAGGATTTGAAGGACGAATTTGACAAGCTGGCTCCGGCAAACAAGTCGGCCGGCGTGAGGGTGCAGCAAATCATGTTGAAGGTGGCGCGCAAGGATCTGGACGCGCAGCAGGAGCAAAAGGCGAAAGACCTTTTGGTTAAAGCCCGCGGTACCACCGGCCAGGCGACTGAACAGGCGTTTGCTGAATTGGCGCGAGGAAATTCTGAAGATCCCGCCACCGCCAGGAACGGCGGCTTTCTACCGCACCCGATAAAAAAGAACCCTAACAAGCCGGATGCCCTCTACGAACGAGCCGTGGATATGCAGCCCGGCGACGTCAGCGATATTCCCATCAAGTATGCGGGCAACTGGTACATCCTTCGTCGCGGCGAAGATGTGCCCAAGACTTTCGATCAGGCGAAGCCGGAATTGCTTGCCTCGCTGCGCAACCGTCGCTCGTATGCCGCCGCCGCCAAGTTAGCTGAGCGGGCCCAAACCCGCTTCAAAGAATCCAAAGACGCGCAGAAGGTGGCGCAGGAGTTAGCGCCTGAGGCGAACATGAGTGCGGCCGAAATGGTTCGCGAAACGCCGTACATCAAGCCTGGCGACGACGTGCCAAACATCGGCAACTCACAACAGTGGGAAGAAGGCATCGCGCCGCTGAACAACCCCAACGACGTCGGCCAGCGCACCAGCATTAAGGGCGGATTCGCGATCCCGATGCTGGTTGAAGTGAAGCAACCGCGTATTCCTGACTTTGAAGAAGTAAAGGACAGAGTCGTGAAGGCGTTGCGCGACGAACGGGCCCAGTCCCAGTTGGACCAGAAAGCTCGCGAGCTGGCCGCATCGGTTGGCGGGGCCGGCGATCTGAAAGCTGCCGCCGAGAAAATGGGCTTCGAAGTGGCTTCGGAAATTGACTATAAACTGGAAGCGCCGTTGGGCAAGGCAGGCACGTCGCCGGAACTAGACGAAGCGATTTATAGCTTGAAAGTCGGTGAGAGCACCAGGACGCCAATTAAGGTCGCTGGCAATTGGGTGATCGTCGGACTGACTAAGCAGGTGCCGGCCGACCTGACAAAATTTGCCGGTCAGCGCGATCAATTGATGAAGACCGCGCTATCCGAACGGCAAAACCAGGTATTCGAGGATTACATCACAGCCGTCCGCGACCGTTTACAGCGCGATGGCAAAATCAAAATTTATGACGACGTGCTGGCCAGGCTACAGGAAGACGAGCCCACTGCAGTTCCTCGCGGCATGCCGAATTTCCCGGTACCGCCATCGCAGTAAACAAGATATAGCAGGGCCCGCCCGCTACCGCAGGCGGGTCTGACAAGAAAGTTCCAATCATCGAATGACGGCCGCAAGATTCGCTTGCGGCACTTCGGTCGTAATCCGCAGTTCATTTCCCTGCGCCACAACTTTTAGATTATCCAGCGCGCTTTGGGCCAGCTTCTTTTTGGCTTCGGGTAAATTCCCGGCCAGCAGCGGCGCCAGCGGCAGAATGCTGGTAACGGTCTCGCTCAATTCTTTTGCCTGAGCGGGATTGCCTGTGCGCGCCACAGCCAACACGGTAAAGCTTGCGCCTTTGATTCCGAACGAGCCGTAGACCTGCCTGATTGACGACAATTGTTGGGCGACAGTATCGCTGTCGAAGTTAAGATCCTTGAACAATCCCGGTGTAACGGTTCCGCCGAAGCCGATGATGGCGGTTGGATCGCTTAGCGCCAGGCCTGCTAGTTCAGCACTCACGTTCCGGTGGGACTCGCGCGCATCGATGGCCGCACGCACATTGGGCGGCGTGCCGATGGCCAATGTATTGGCGTCGAAAACCGCAACCGCGACGTCGCTAATCCGCACATTGAAGAATCCAAACAGCCTCATTTGTTCATTCAACGTGAAGACATAGATCGTTGCGCCTTTGTATTTCTGTTCGACAAACTTGTCTTTGGCCGCCGCCCGCCCCGCGGAAACGATCCCCGCGGGATTGAATTTCCCGCGGGCCAGGACCAGGCTCTCCACTTTGGTAACGCCCGGCGACGGGGAGGTAAAGCGGAAGCCGATAGCGAGTTGATCAAACGCTCGCGGATCGACGCCGGTCTGCGACTTAAACTTTTCGATTTGGCTGTTGACCTGTGCGAGCTTCGCAGAGTCGCCGGCAAAAACGCCGGGGACCCCTTCCGCGAACAAACGCCGCACATCGACATTGATGACTGCGTCGGATGGCGGCAGCAGGTTAACCAGGTTGGTTGGTTTCGCCACGGCTCGCGGACGTCGTGGCCGTTGAGCTGCGATGTCACCGGTGAAGAGAACGGCCGAAAGTATCGCCAACAAAGGAAGCACTCGAGCAGTCTTACGCATGTTGAGTTTCAAACCCTCTCAGCAGAATTTTGGTAGAACTATTGTAAACGCTTTTCGCGTGGGGAAAGGGGAAATCGGCCTCGGGAGTGTGTCTTGGATGCGCTCCAGTCTCGCTGAGTTGGCAATTTCTCACCGCTTAAGAGCGGGGGTAAACCCGCCTTCCCGACTGCAGGTATTCCCTGTTGAACTTTAAGATCCAAGTTTCCGAGTGAGATTCAAGACTAATCAACTCGCATTCAGGAAGGCGGTTTACCGCTCTCTCCTGCAAATCAATCCTTCCGGGACTTTGCCTGCCTTACGTAATGCTCGAATTCTTTGGCGCTGACCTTGCGAAAATCAGCCGGCAGATCAAACGCCACAGCGCTCACGTCCTCGGTGACGTTTTGTAACTCGGTCGTGAAGCGCGTCTGACCTTCTTCTTCCATGACGATGGTTTCCGACTTCAACGGCATCTGCAGTGCCTGGTCAATCCAGATCAAGGTTTCTGTTTTGCCGGATACCGTGCCAGCCGAACTTGTTAGGGTGACGCGATATTTGGTGACCATCCGGCCGTTCAGCGTTTCAGTCCCCAGCATCTCGTAGTGTGATTCAACGGGTGATTCATTCATCAGGCGATCGAGAGAAAACTCCGCCGTTAGATCGGAAGGCGCCGCGATTTCTTCCTCGCTGTTAAGGTCCGCATAAATTTTTTCGGCTGGGAAAAGCGAATACTTTGCGTCCGGATGCTCGAGGTAAATAATGCTAAGACCGTCAAGGTCATATTCCTCGCGGCGTCTGTCGCCGTCGCGGGTGATCGTTACTCGACTGACATTAGGCTGGGAACCGGGTGTTTGGCTGGTGGTGATTCTGGTTGCCTGGTAGCGACGCGGTTCTTTGGTACTAAACGGTGGTCCAATTGAAGGCGGCGGGTTCCTGGCAGCTTCGGGGTGAGTTTGAATTTTTTGCCGGTGCCGGCGCCAGTAAACTCCCGCGCCCAAAGCGCCCACTGCGAGTGTGCCGACGACAATCAGCGCAATGGATGATCGTTTCCACCTGGCACTTTTCGTCTCGGGCTGTGGCGAGGAATTCACCTTTCACACCCGCTCAAGCAAGAGCGCCAGGCCCATGCCGCCGCTGACGCAGAGCGTCGCCAGACCGCGCGCGGCCTCACGCTTCTGCAGCTCGTAAATCAACGTGGTAACGATCCGTACGCCGGTACAACCGATTGGATGGCCGAGAGCGATTGCTCCGCCGTTAACATTCAGACGATCCGGATCAAGGTGCAGCTCACGATCACAGGCAATCACCTGCGCGGCGAATGCTTCATTAAGCTCAATCAGATCGATTCCGGACAGCGCGAGTTTTTGTCTCTCCAGCAGGTTTCGTACCGCAGGCACCGGGCCAATCCCCATGATTTCCGGAGCGACTCCGACGATCTCGTAATCGACAATGCGCGCCTGGGGGGAAGCGCCAGAGTTTCGCACCGCATCCTCACTCATGACCGTCACACTGGCAGCGCCATCGGTGATTCCGGAAGAATTGCCCGCTGTAACCGTACCGTCCTTCGCAAACACTGCCGGGAGTTTTTGCAGGCTTTCCATTGAAGTTGCCGCGCGATAGTGTTCGTCGCGCGCGAAAATCGTATTGGCCTTTCGGGCTTTTATTTCCAACGGCAGAATTTCCGCGTCGAGACGGCCCGACTCAATCGCCGTCGTCGCCCGCTGTTGCGAGCGAAGCGCGTATGAGTCCTGCTCAGCACGTGAAATCTTATACTGCTGCGCCAGGTTTTCTGCGGTCTCACCCATCACCAACTTTGAAAGCGGATCGTTGAATCCATCGCGGTACATGCCATCGACGAGTTCTGCATTCCCCATACGCATGCCCCAGCGCGCGCCCTCGGCGAAGAAGGGAACTCGCGACATGCTCTCTGTACCGCCCGCCAAAACAACATCGGCGCGACCCAGCATGATTTCCTGCGCGGCAAGAATGATCGCCTTCAAACCGGAGCCGCACGCCTGGTTAACGGTGAACGCCGGAACGGTTTCCGGCACGCCCGCGCGAAACGTAATCTGTCGCGCCACGTTCGGCCCGCCACCCGCCTGCCGGGCGCAACCCCAGATCGATTCCTGCACCTGATCAACTTTCACTCCCGAGCGCTTCAGACTTTCGACGGCGACGGCGGCGCCAAGATCCGCAGCAGTCCAATCAGCCAGCGTGCCGCCAAAGCGACCGATGGGCGTGCGCACTGCACCAGCGAGGTAGACAGACCTCATTTTTTGATGATTCATGTAAAAATTCTTGCAAAGAGTTCGGTAAATTCGGATGTTAACATACGCGTTGGCTGGGAGCGCAGGCATCCCTGCCTGCCGTCCACCTAACAAGTGCGTAGAAATGACGAGGACGCTCGGTCGCAACGAGCACGCGGGATGCCTGCGCTCCCAGGGGCGCCTCAGCTCATGGCTTTTTGATCAAACTGGTTCTCTTAACCAATGCTGCAACCCCTCACGGATCAGGCCGCGCTGGACGGCGCTGAAGATGCCATTAAAGGCTTCATCAGATCGCAAAAGGAATGGTTTCTGTTGGCGCCGCTCAGCCTGCCACCGACCGCATTGCTGACCAGCGAGTTCGATTTCTCTTTCCATCATCGCCGTGTGATCTTTTCCTGCTGGACGGAAAAGGGCGCACGATCGTGGCGCGTGCTGGGTTGGGAATGGACGGGAGAAAAGCTGCGGCTGGATGCGATGCGGCGGATGGGCGCAGAGCGAGCCGTGCTGGAGCTGGTGCCGCGCGCTTCAGCCAGGACTTTGACGGCCAATGTCGCAGCCGCGCGCCAGGTGCGATGTGAATTGCTGGCGACCGCCGCACAGCAATTGTTGCCGCGGGCAAAAGTCGAACGCGTCGCGCTGAGTGCGGGAATGCGCCGCGGACAGCCAGGTCGTTATGCGCGTATCCTTTTTCGCACCGGCCCTAAACGCATCGCCATCACTGGCACAGCCGCATTAGGTGACGCGCGGAACATCGACTCGCTCTTTTCGTCCACCTTGTTATGGCTGAATCGCCTGCAACAAAAAATACGACCGCCATATGTTGAGCAGCTTTGGCTCTGTGTGGAGAAGTTATCAAAGGAAGCAGCCCGCGAGCGGCATTCACTCTTGCGGGATGAATTGCGGGGTTTGATCCAGCTTTTTGAAACAGATGAGCAGTGGACTTCGCTTGCTCCCGTTCTACCTTTGGAACGCGAGGCGTTGTGGCGGAAGAAGCTGGCGCGCTTTCCACCCGTGCAACCAGAGAAGTTAAGCGATTCGGCGCGTGCAATTACAGCGATCGCGCCGCACGCCATTGACGTCGTGACGGCGCGCCATGGCGAAACGCTGCGCTATCATGGTCTTTCCTTTGCGCGAGTCAGAAACGTGATCGGGGGAGATAAGGTATGGTTTGGGATTGAAGGCGCGCGGCGACGTTTGCTCGTCGACACAAGCGGCGCGGACTGGGACAAATTGCTGGAGGGGTTGGCCGAACATCGTAGTGCGGCCGCTCGTGATCAACGTCACTACCTGTACAAGTCGGCCAGCGAAGCGTGGCTGGAATCGATTCTGCGGCGCGATGTCACCAAACTTGATCCCGGTTTGATTGTGGCTCCGTTGCATGCACAGTTCCGCACCGCCTCCGGCGGCCCAGCGGGCGCGCGACCGATTGACCTGCTTGGGTTGCGCGAGGACGGCCGCTTAGTAGTCATTGAGTTGAAAGCGTCAGAAGATCGCGAGCACGTATTTCAGGGAGTTGACTACTGGCGCCGAGTTGAAGCGCATCGCCGCCGGGGCCACATTGCGCGGGCGAAACTATTTGGCCGCCGGAGCATCAGCGACGAAACGCCACTGGTTTACCTGGTGGCGCCAACGCTTCGATTCCATCGCACCTTTGCTACACTCGCGCGCACCATCGCGCCCGATATTGAAATCTATCGTTTTGACATCAATGAAAACTGGCGCGCCGGTGTACGGGTAATGCGGCGGATGCGAGTAAACTGAAAACTCAACCAAATGATTCGGGGAGGCTTAATGAAAAGGGTCTTTATCCTGCTGTCAATTTCGATGCTGTATTCCATCGCCAACGCGCAGGCGCCACCAAAAACTACCACCGTCACGCCGAGCCCCGCGCCGGCAAAAGTGGGGTCGAGCACACCCGGCGACGCTGCGGCCTGCGGTTGCGAAGGCGAGCCGTTGCCGCCAGTGCTGGCAATCGTGAACGGGATCAAGATTACCAGGGCCGACATTAGCCCGCCGACTGAGAAGCGAGTGGCAGAACTGCAAGCCGAAGTCATCGAAGCGCGGCGGCGCGAAGTCGATCTGCAAATCAATAGTGCCCTGCTGGAAGCGGAATCGGCGCGGCTAAAGATCAGCACCGCCAAGGTGCTCGAGAACGAAGTCATTAATAAGATTAAGGAGCCTACCGAGGCTGAAGCGCAGGCATTCTATGACCAGAATAAAGCGCGGATTCAAAGCGAATTTCCGGCAGTGAAGTCATACATCATCAGCTACTTGCGCGAGCAGCGGCAGCGTGACGAGGCCGCTGGGTTCGCGGCGCGTTTGCGGAGCGGCGCCGCCGTAAAGATTCTGGTCACCGAAGCAACGCCGCCGGCCAATCCGGCTGAACGCGCGCGTCTCTTTGCTACAGTGAACGGCCGGCGCATCACTTCGGCGGAGGTTGAGGACAGCCTGGCCCCGCTCATTTTCAGCGTCCAGGAGCAGACCTACAGACTGCGCATGCAGGACGTGGATCTGAAGATCAACGACATACTCCTCAACGCCGAAGCGCAGAAGCGCAACCTGGCCACCTATGCGGTGCTGGAGGCTGAGACTGATCAGAAAGTCCCGGTGATTACGGAAGCGGAAGCTCAGGATTTTTACAACAAGAACAAAGCACGCATGGGCGGTGACTTTGTACAGCTCAAGGATCAGATCATTCAATATTTGAAGGATGAGGCAAGGCGGAAGCTGCAGAGCGCGTTTGCCGAGCGTCTGCGTCAGGCCGTGCCACTTCACATCTTCCTGAAGCCGCCCGCTCCGCCAACTTATGAGATCTCGGTCGAGAACCAGCCGGCAAAAGGGAACGCCAATGCCGCGGTGACGGTTATCGAGTTTACAGATTTTGAATGTCCGACCTGTGCGCAGGCAGAGCCCGTGCTGGAGAAGCTATTGCTCGAGTATGGTCCACGCATGCGTCTGGTGGTGCGTGATTTCCCGCTTAACAAACACGCGCATGCTGTAAAGGCCGCGGAGGCGGCGGAGGCGGCGCGCGTGCAAGGCAAGTATTGGGAGTATGCGCGGCTGCTCTACGCGAACCAAACGGCGCTGGAGACAACCCAGCTTAAGGAATATGCGAGTCGCTTGGGTTTGGATCGCACCCGGTTTGACGCAGACCTCGATGGTGGGACTTTTTCTCCCGCGGTCCTTCGTGACCTGCGTGATGGTGAACGGATGGGGGTTTCAGGAACGCCGCAAATTTTTGTGAATGGCAGGCAGGTTTCCGATCCTTCGTATGAAGGATTGAAGGCCGCGATCGAGGCGGCTCTGAAGAACGCACCCGTGCGGTGAAGCGAAGCACTGAAGCCCCACCAAGCTCTAGACAAATTCGGAACCTGGAGCGGTAGCGACCGGGCCCGAGTGGCCCTTAGGTTTTGTGCAGGTCCAGCTGAGCCGGGTCGCGACCGCTCCCCGTTCTAAATTCGCGTTGCGTAAGATTCGCATTTGAAGTGCGCGCTTATCGTGCGTCAGAACTTAATTTCGCATGCGATGCATAGCGTTCCTTCGAAACGGCAACCATTGACCGTCATATCCTTATTCTTCTGCTTCAAATCCTCAGTAGTATGAAACTCGCTGTCACTCTTTAATGCATCAACCAGAGTCTTGCGCGGAACTTCTGTATGACTTGATGCCTTGCCATGCTTGCCTGGCATGGTGGAGACAAAGGTCTTCAGGTCTCCCTTCTTCCCCTTTTTAGACAAGCGATTGTCGAAGCCATTCCACAGAGTTTTTGGCGTTGCGTTCCGGCTGCCGTGATGCCCGACTTTGTAAACATTTACTTTCGCCAGCAGGCGCTTGATCGCCGGCTTACTCAAGGCGTAAGACCAATTCTCAATCTGTGCGTCGCCGGGGAACAGCAGCTTCGTTTTGTTGATTTCGAACAACAGGATCAAACTCGTGTTGTTCATCACCTTGTCGAGCGCCCTGACGATTCCCAGTAATTGTTCGCCGCGGATCGAGCGCATGCGTTTGATGAACCAGCGCGTAAACGGCGGTTGGTTGGTGGCCGAATAGGTTTTGGCCTTCGGCAGCGGCGCCGCGTTGCGTCTGATAGCAAACTGATTTGCCATCGCCTGAAACATCCAGAATTCGTCTTCATCCTTACTGCGTTGAATTCTGATCTCTTTCGATTGTGCCACGGTCGGCGGGCCCAGGACCTTCGTCGTCACTCCGGGCAAAACTTTTTCCAGTCCCGACTTCGAACCGAAGTTTAAGTAGAAATTCTTCTTCCCCATGGTCATCAGATTTTCCACTGCGGAGAGGTTGCTCAAATTGTCCTCACCGATGAACGACAATTCGCGAAAAAGTGCAGCTCCGAGCATTGATTTGCGCCGCTCCGCCTCGACCAAAACGGCCGCTGAAATCGCATGCATATCGCCCAGCGCTGAGACGAACGACTGTTTGTCCGTCAGGCTGGGCGCGGAGGTCGCATCAACTTTCGCTTTCGGATGTTCCGTCCACGGTTGCAGCACCACATCGGGTTTGCAGGAGGCGATAATGTCGCCAGAGGCAGTTTTCTTTTTGTTGGTCGCGAAACCACTGATGTGATCCTTGTGACGATGTGTGGCCACCACGGCGTGCAGCTTACCGCCACACTGTTTCTTGATGTCCTGCGCCACCCTCAGCATCAGGTTTTCGCCGGCGCCTTTGGGCTGGCCAGTGCTGCCGAAATCCATCAGCAGGTGTCTGTCCCCAGTCTTGCCGCCGTAATGAAAGGTGAGCAGGAAACAATCGCCGAAGCCCACCTGGTAGCTACGCAGCGTTAAGCTTTTTGGTCTGGTTGTTGCCATGATGTTTACCAAGCCTCAGTGGTATACGCCTCGAGCGCCGTCGCTCGCTGTCTATGTAGCCGTGCAAAGTTGCGAAAGGCTGAAGGGTTGTCAAAAAAACCGTACCGCCAGAGGAAGTTAATGCGCTGGGACTGTCGTTTTCTGTCGCCGAGACTGTTATTGATATGAAACTTCAGTTTTCCATATTCATCGAAGATTAGCGTGCCGCCACCGGTCAACCGGATCTGTTGAGTCTTCGGCATGTCTTCCGGGATGTCGTCAATCAGGCGCGGCAACTCCGATGCCTGCAAATCGATAATCTGCATGTACTCGGCCACTGTTTCCCGGAGCGCGAAACCATCCGGGCCCACACGCAAACAAGGCCGGACCGAAAGCACCCGGCTGTACGCTTCGCCATAGAGGCCCAGACGATCTTCGCCGCGGTTGTCCCAAATGAAACGAAAGACCTCGTCCGGATCGCGTTGTAACGATTCGAAATGGATCCGGTCGTTCGTTAAATTTCCGGCGGGCCGAATCCACATGCCGGTGTTTTTGTCCGCAGCGGCAGCCGGATTGATACCGTAACTGATGAAACTCTTTTTGAGTTTCTCTCTGAATTTATATTTTGTGTCGTTCGGATTGATCTCCTGATCGGAGGTCAGAACGGCGCTCAGGAAATCGCAGAACTCCAGATTAACGGGAGGCGCATAGTCGAGCGCGCGAATCATCATGGTCAGCAGGTAGTCAGCGATGGCCGCGCCTTCTTCCACCACGCGGCCGCGATCGAGGTAACCGCGCGCGACTTCGCCCAGACCTTTCAATCTTTCTACCCAGACACTGATGAATGTATTCATCACCGCAGCCACGAGGATCTCACCGCGACGGTGCGGTTCCTGATACTCGTCTTGATGGATGTATTCGCGCGAGGGCGTCAAATCTACTGAACGACGCAACACGTTGCCGCGAACGCTGGTCAGTTCCTGCCCCATTTCTTTGGCCAGCCCAAGCAACATCGACTGGCGCAAGGCGTCAACCGTTAGCAGTTTGCTGGCAATCTGACTCGCATTGGTGCGCGGCGCGTTAAAGTCGATGATCGTTTCAACGATTCTGGGAAGCGCAAAGACAGATAACAGGGCTACGATATCGGCGAATCCTTCATGAAACGCTGCCTGCTCCGGCGACGAAGGATCGGTGTAGCGTTCCCGTAACCCGTCGAGCAGGGCGTGGGTCGCTTCATGAGCAACGATGTCGTGAGAAAGGCAGCAATAAACCATTCGCTCGTTCCCTGGGAAGTAGCCGAACATCAGAGCTTGATCGGACTCTGAGTAGAACGCGTTTGCTTCAGCGAAGGCGTGCGGCGCGACCTTTATTTGATGCCCATAAAATCCCCAGCTGACCCGCCTGCCAAGCGCGAATTCAAACCGGGCGAGAATTCGCATGATGATGGCGTAAGCATTCTGCGCGTGGAAGTTGGGATCTGATAACAAGCGCGCATCGCTCACTCCCTTGAACGGATCGCCCATGGTGGCGCCCTTCATTTCCGGATAGCGAACTGGCTTGTAGAGCGTTCCGGTAGACGAGTCGAAATCGACGGTGTGAACGCGGTAGCCCCATGGACCAGGCTCGAGTTCTTCAGCCGGAATTTCGACCTCGGCGCGAAGGATTTTGCCCTTTACCGTAATGCTCGGATCCTGGGCGATGATTGTGAGTTTGCGGGTTGGCAGGTGCTGAGTTGACATTTTTCCGGCTCCATACTTTTTGGCGTGCCGTTTACTAATGAGTCGACCGGCGAAGCGCTTCGAATTGAGTTCGCACGGTCCTCCACTTTTAATGCGAAATTCGCTGCAAGTATTTCAAAAGATATTTAAGACCGGTCTCAGCGGTAGGCCCAGCTTTACAGCGTGCAGGGATGAGGCCGTGAGACTGGTTCCTGGGATCGTGAACGGGCAGACATTACTCGGATTGTTTTTACGTGTCAATAATTAGGAGCGGCGGTAATGGCCGAATTCTCGGATAGGATGTTCGCACTACGCGATCTGGGCAGGAGCTCGACAGCGATGGAGGGCTGAGTTAACGAAGGTGCAGGCAGGAATGCATCCGCACCAAAAAAGGGCAAGCCGGTTTTGGCTTGCCCTTTTGGTTCAACTTAAGCGAATTTCATCGTGTTGACAATGCGTTGCCTTGCAAGCCGAAAGTTTGCGGGTTTTCTCCGATGATGGCGGCGGCGAAAAACGCCGGCACGTAGTAAACGCTTTCCTTCCGAAACGTCTCATCAAGCTTGCTGCGAGCTGCCGATAGGGCGCAGATGCTGCACTGTCTGTTTTGGTCGTTCACGACGGATTTCAGATCGCGACCGGTTCTGTGCTCCCCGCGATTGTAAGAGAGCAGCGCCAGCGCTTCCTTCATCGGATCGTCCTTGAAGACTTCCATGTTTTGGGTGATGTATTGCGCTGCGGCATCCGCTGCTTTGTTCACGTCCAACAAATCCTGGGCTGACAGACCAAATTTTTCGCCGGTCTGCGGGATGAACTGAAACATGCCGATTGACCCCATCGAGTTCGGCGATTCGAGGTTCACGTATTCAGATTCAACCCAGGGAATGTAAAGGCCGATCAACGGCGAGACGTTGCGGGCCTTGAAGGCGGCAATCAGCATCGGCGCCTGCGTCTGTCCCCGTTCGAAGACAAAACGTATGTCGCCTTTGCCGAGATTATCGCCGCCGCTGTTGCCCAAGCGGCGCGAATAGGAATTGACTGCCTGTTGGATATCGCCTTCGAAGGACGCCGTGAAATTGTATTCATGGCCTGAAATCTCCCTGGCAATCCGCCGTGCTTGCTCCGAAACAAACGCTGACCGCTCGGCGAGTGTCATCTGTTGATAGGTCTTGCCGGCTTGTTGCGCGCGGGCTGGCTGGCCGTTGATGGCGGTGAAAAGTAACAGAGCAATAAGTGTAATTAGCATTCGTCGTCTCATTTCGTTGGTCCTCTCATCTTGATGTAACGCAAGCGCTCGAGTGCGCCGCAAAACTACCAGTGTGGGTTCGGTCGTTGATTCGTCATCTGTTTAGTTAAGCGAGAACCAGAAACAGAAGTGTTCATTTCAAAGTTCGCGGCCGCAAGCGAGAAATCTCGACCAAAGCGCTCATCCTGGATCACTAAAATGTTGTTTTTCTCCCGTCACTCGGAAAAGCATCGGTAAGCTGAATTTTGCCACAGCACTGATGCTAGAATCGGCGGCGATGACCACGCTCTCCGCGGACGATTTGACAGGACTGCTATTTGAATGGCGGCAAGGAGACGAGACTGCGCTCGAGAAACTGACGCCCCTCGTCTACGACGAGTTGCGCCGGATTGCTCACCGGTATGTGCGGCGAGAGCGCGATGGCCACACGCTGCAGACAACGGCGTTGGTGAATGAAGCGTACCTGCGCCTGGCTGGTCAGCGGAAGATTGAGTGGCAAAGCCGTTCACACTTTTTTGCGGTGACTGCCCAGGTGATGCGCCACATTTTGATCGATCATGCACGGCGCCGGCGCTACGCCAAACGCGGCAGCGACGCGCCGCACGTTCCGCTGGATGAAGCTGAGGGCATGACCCAGCAGCGCGCTGCCGAACTGATCGCGCTGGATGAAGGGTTGGCAGAATTGGCGAAGATCGATCCCCGCAAAAGCCGCGTGGTGGAGTTGCGCTACTTCGGCGGGCTGAGCATGGAAGAAACAGCAGAAGTGTTGGAAGTGTCCCTGATGACTGTTCGGCGCGATTGGCGCGTTGCGAAAGCGTGGTTGTATAAGGCGGTGGGGGAAGCCGGTGACTAGAAGTACCCCGAGCCTCAGCGAGGTGATCGAATGATCGACTGAGTAAGATCTGCGCATGCAGCTGACGTGGAAGGAACCGAACACAGAGCCGCTCGCGATAGCGAGCGGTTAAAAACCGCTTGCTACTGCAAGCGGCTCTGAGACTCATCAAAAGCGTTTATCTAGTCCCTTAAAAACTATGACTCCGGAACGTTGGCAACAGGTAGAGGAAGTTTTACAGCAGGCTCTTGATCGCCCGCCGACGGACCGCACTTCCTTTCTGGACGAGGTGTGCGCCGCCGACTTCGAATTGCGATCGGAAGCTGCATCTCTGCTTGGCGCCCATGACGAAGCGGGTGATTTTATCGAGGAGCCCGCCCTCGCCACCGATGCGCGCGTTCTGATCGGTGACGAAGCGGTGGATCAAATTGGTCGTGATATTGGTCCATATACGATCGTGGAGCGCCTCGGTGCCGGCGGCATGGGGGAAGTCTATCTGGCCCAGGACCACCGTCTGGTTCGCTTGGTCGCTTTAAAGATCTTGCCGCCGTACTTTGCTTCCGATGATGCGCGCCTGCGCCGCTTCCGCCGCGAAGCGCAGGCGGCTTCGGCGCTTAACCATCCCAACATCCTCACGATTCACGAAGTTGGTGAAGCGGAAGAAACGCGCTTCATTGCTACTGAGTTCATTGACGGGAAAACCGTGCGGGAGTTGATCGCCGCCCGTGAATTAACGCTGGCGGAAATTTTGGATGTGACGGAGCAGGTCGCATCAGCACTTTCGGCGGCACACGCCGCTGGAATTGTGCATCGCGACATTAAACCGGAAAACATCATGCGCCGCGACGATGGGTTGGTGAAGATCCTCGACTTCGGGATTGCAAAACTGGTGGAGCCAACACCAACCAACTCCGCCGGCGATCAGGCAGCCAGCAAAACGCACACTGAGATCGGCGTGGTGATGGGGACCGCCGGCTATATGTCGCCGGAACAGGCGCGTGCCCTGCCGGTCGACGAACGCTCGGACCTCTGGAGTCTCGGAGTCGTGCTTTACGAAATGTTGGCGGAGCGTCCGCCGTTTGAGGGCGCGACGCGGATGGACACTATGGTGCGTATTCTGGAAAGAGAACCAGCGCCGCTTTCCTCGGTCCCCACTCGTCTCTATCCGAACTCAGCACTATTCCAACAAGTCATCGACAAAACTTTGCAGAAGGATCGAGATAAACGCTATCAGACGGCGTCGGAGGTGTTGTTGGATCTGAAGAACGTCCGCGATGAATTACAGCATCCAGCCGCAGGCAGTAGCGCTGCCGTTTTCTCGCGCTCGCCTCGTCTTCAATACCTAACGATTCTGAGTCTTGTCTTATTGCTGGTCGTGATTGGCGGCACGATTCTTTATCGGCGCTCGGTGGCGACGCGGGCAAGCATGGCGTCCAATGCGACGGTCGCCAACAAGCTGTACGCGCAGATGACCGAGGCGGAAAAACTTCACTTTGTGGCAGATCAGGAACAGCGGATATCGCTCCTGATGGGGGATCGCCGCGGCCAACTTAATGACGAAGCCGTGCGCGCAATCAAGGCATATGTCGATCGATATGTCTCCCTGGATGCACGTCCGGATGCGCAGAGCTACGGCAATCTGAATGAGATCTACCAACGGGCGAAGCCTTATGTGCCGCTGATTACCCGTTCATTTGAAGCGCGGAAGGTCCCCGTCATCATCGGCATTTACCTGCCAATGATTGAATCAGCCTACCGGAGTTGTTACGAGAACAGTATCGGGGCGAAAGGCCTGTACCAGTTTGTGCCACAGACGGCCATCAATTATGGCGTGGCGCCTAAAGACATGTGCGATGCGGAGAAGATGACACCGGCGGCAGCGCATTTTATCGCGGATCGCATGGCGGAACTGGGAGAAGATGCCGAGAGTGTGACGTTAGTGCTGTTGAGCTACAACCGCGGAGAGGAATCGGTGCGTGACATGTTGCGCCAACTAAGAGGAACGGCAAACTACGAGAGAAACTTTTGGACGCTCTTTGCTCATCGAAACGAACTGGACGATTCGTTTCGCAATGAAAGCGCAGCCTACGTACCAAATTTCTTTGCTGCGGCAATCATTGGCGAGAATCCGCAGAACTTCGGCATCGCTGGACCGCCTCTGTCGACGTTCAGTGACAAGGCAGTAGTCCAACCCTAAGGGCACCCGCAACGCGAGTATTCCTACTCAACCTCAGTGTCTGACGATGAATGATTCTTCCGGAACGCTGGGCGGGGCCGGTTTGTCTCCGCTCACGACGTAGCCCAATGCCTGGTCGTCCGAAAGGATGCCGGAAACGCGCATCTTAAACTCATCAGGATTCGTGGCATTGTGTCCGGCCTCTTCCAGGCTGATTAACCCTGACTGGAAAAGGTGGAAGAGCGATTGATCGAATGTCTGCATGCCGTACTGCGAAGTTCCAGCCGCGATTGCTTCCCGAATCATGTACGTTTTTTCTTCGTTGATGATGTAGTCGCGAATCAAACCGGTTGAGACCATGACTTCAATTGCGGGCACGCGGCCGGCGCCGGTCGCTTTTCGCACCAGGCGCATTGAGATCACGCCCTTTAGAATGCCGGCGAGCTGAAGGCGCACGGATTTCTGCTGGTGCGAGGGAAACGACGTAACGATGCGCGTAATGGTTTCGGTGGCGTCGAGCGTGTGCAGAGTTGACAGGACCAGGTGTCCGGTTTCCGCTGCGGTCAGCGCCGTTTCAATTGTTTCGTGATCGCGCATTTCTCCGACCAGGATGACGTCCGGATCCTGGCGCAACGCGCCGCGCAACGCCTCAGCGAAGGAACGCGTATCCACATCCACCTCGCGCTGAGTGACGAAGGATTTCTTATCCCGATGCAGAAATTCAATCGGGTCTTCGATGGTGACGATGTGCCCGCTGCGGGTCGAGTTGATCCGATCGATCATTGCAGCCAGCGTAGTGGATTTACCTGAACCGGTGGATCCGGTCACCAGGATCAGCCCGCGGCGCTCTTCGGCAATCTTATCGATGACCGGCGGCAGCCCCAGTGCGGCAGTACTCCGACTCTGATCGGGAATCACGCGTAGCACGATGCTGACTGTGCCGCGCTGCTGAAAAATGTTCGCGCGGAATCGGCCCAGACCTTTCACGCTGTACGCAATGTCGACCTCCGATACCTCTTTGAGCTTTTGTTTTTGCCGGTTCGACATCATGGAGAAGGCCATGTCCAGAGTGTCTTCGGGCGCCATGCGCGGTGAATCAATCACCGGATGCAACTCGCCGCCAATTCGCATCACCGGAAACGATCCGGCTTTCAAGTGCAAGTCAGAAGCGCCCTGGCTGGTGGCCAACGACAACAGATCGTCAATCTTTAAAGACATAGTGAAACCAAGTGGGGCCAGCGGTCTGGCTGAATTCCAAATTGAGGAAGGGAGCTTTGCTTTTTGTAAGCCTGCGGGCGACCCAGTCAATCTGATTGGCTTACAAAATAAGTCACCGCGGGGCTGCGGTGATCGTCAAACATAATAGTGTTTTAGGTATGTAACGTCAACGGCTTGATCTTTTGTTGACAGGTCAAATTGACGAAACTAATGATCGCTCGCGGTTTGGGTGAAATCTAAACAAAAAGGGCGCCAGCCGACGCCCTTTTTATTTGGATTGAAATGATTGAGAACCCTTACTCGACCGCGGCAGCGAGGACCCGTGCGGGCGGTTCATTTTCCATTACACGATCAACCGAGGACGCGACCCGGCCATTATTCGCTGGTTTGGCATCGGCAACCTCGTTCACGTATGTGAGCCACGGACCAGGCGCTTCGCGTTCGCCGGAAGTTATTTCGAAGAAGCGCTTCTGAATGCGCGCCGTCACATCGCCGCGTCCGCCGGAGCCAACCGTGATGCGATCGACGGAGCGAATGGGAGTTATCTCCGCCGCGGTGCCGCTAAAGAAAAGCTCGTCGGCCACATACAGCGCCGCGCGTTGAATGCTGCGCTCTTTTACCGTGATCCCCAGCTCCTGGCAAATTTGAATCACGCTGTCGCGTGTAATGCCGGGAAGTATCGAGGATGACAACGGCGGCGTAATGACCATGCCACCGCTGACGAGAAAGATGTTCTCGCCGGAGCCTTCGGAAACATAACCGCGATCATCGAGGGCGATGCCTTCGGCGTAACCGTTCAGCAGGGCTTCCATTTTGATCAACTGCGAGTTCATGTAGTTGGCGCCACTCTTGGCCATGGCCGGCATGGAATTCGGAGTCAGCCGGTTCCAGGTTGAGACACAAACGTCGACGCCTTTTTCAATAGCTTCATCGCCTAAATACTTTCCCCAGTCCCAGGCGCCGATGTAACAAGCCAGGGGATTGGGAAATGGATTTACGCCGAACGCCGGATGTTCCTCATCCAGGCTGCGGAAAAGAATTGGCCGCACATAACACTGCTTCAATTCACTGCGGCGGACGAGCTCGATCGAAGCGTCAACCAAATCTTCGAGCTTCCACTTATGATCCATGCGATAGATCTTGGCGGAATTCAGCAGGCGCTGCATGTGCTCCGGCAGACGAAAAATGGCCGGCCCGCGTCTGGTCGCATAGCATCGGATGCCTTCGAACACGCTGGAGCCGTAATGAAGTACGTGCGACATGACATGCACTCGCGCGTCGTTCCACTTGATGAATTCGCCATTGTGCCAGACGACATCGGCAATACGCGGGGTGCTCACGTTTTTCACTTTTCCGTCTTCAGGAAACATTTGTTTCGCTCTCCTTTTGATCTCGCACAACGGGACTGGCAGTGCGACGCCTTATGAATTATCGATTGCAAAAATGATGGAAGAGCCGTTGTGCCATTGGATCAAACTGCTTATGCATAACGATGAGTAAAACGCTCACGAGAATACGGCACAATAGCTCAGATTTGAGCCGGATAGCAAGCGACGCTTGATCCTTTGAAAGTCGCCCGCGTACTATCGCGCATGCTTTCGTATTCAGTGAAAAGTAGCAATCCTTTTCGCATTCCGGCCCTGCTGAGCCGGCGAAAGCTGACGGTCATGATGTGCATGACCGCGTCTCTGATTATCACCTTGTGCCACGGCTGCAAAATGTTAAGAAACCCAGACAAGCAAAACCCTTCAACGCGGAATGCGGCTGGCGAAACCGGCGGTAACGCATCTGACGCAATTTCAATTCACCAACGCGCGATTTCCATCGACCTGCACGCGGATAGTATCCAGCGCGCGGTGGATGAAGGGCTCGATTTAGGGCAAGCGCTCTCCGATGGACACTTTGACGCCACGCGTGCCAAAGCCGGCGGACTGGACGCGCAGTTCTTTTCGATTTGGGTCGAGCCGCAACTATTCGGTAGTGGCGGTCCCGGCGCGATCAACCGCGCTGACAAGCAAATCGCCGCCGTGCGCTCGCTGGTCGATCGCTATCCCGCGATCTGGGACATGGCGACCACGGCGGCTGATGTACGCAAGGCGAGTGCGGCCGGAAAGTTGGCGGCACTGATGGGATTGGAAGGTGGATACGCGATCGACGAGCGACTGGAAAATGTCGAGCGATACTACCGGATGGGCGTGCGCTACATGTCGCCGGCGTGGACCGTCAGCACCAGTTGGGCGGGTTCGTGCGGCGACGAAGGATCTAACCGGGGGCTGAATGAATTCGGCAAACAGGTGGTGCGCGAAATGAACCGGCTGGGGATGATGGTCGATGTTTCGCATGTCTCCGATCCTACGTTTTGGGACGTGGTGCACACTTCGTCCAAACCGGTCATCGCTACGCACTCCGCCTGTCGAGCAATTGCGAACGTCCCGCGGAACCTGACTGATGAAATGATTGTGGCACTGGCAAAAACGGGCGGCGTCGTTTGCGTAATCTTTTATCCGGAACACATTGAGCCGGGCTGGGCCGAGAAGAAGCGGCAGCTTGATGCGGAAATCGCGCCACTCGTGCAGCGAGCTTCGGATGCTGAGCCCGGAGATGCGGCGCACAAGAAGTTAGCGCGCGATCGAGTGCGACGCGAAGAGTTTGCCCAACGACTCCCACCCGTCCACGTAGCGCGGATCGTCGATCACATCGACCACATCGTGAAGCTGGTCGGCGTGGATCACGTCGGCATCGGATCAGACTTTGATGGCGTGCAGGCGCTACCAGTTGAAATGCAGTCCGTGGCCGATCTACCGAACCTGACGGCTGAACTTTTGCGCCGTGGTTATTCCGAAGCGGACGTTGACAAAATCCTTGGCGGAAACGTCCTGCGATTGATGGAGCAGGTCGAGAAGCATTAGCGGTTATGCAAGTAGTTTCCGGCTTCGCCGTCTGATGTGCGGAAGGGCTTTGCTCTTCCGCACGCCGTTCATTGCAATGAGGCTATGCCTTGTACTGAGGCATAGCCTCATGAATCTATAAGCCCGACCGGAAAGGCAGAGCCTTTCCGCACATCAGGCGGCGAAGCCGCTGATCGTTAGACACTCGTTTCAAATGAAGTCGACTTCAAAACCATCGACGCCTCGCATCGGATTTCATGCGCCCATCACCGGAGGGTTGCACCAGGCGCTGCTGACCTCAAGAGATTTGGGCTGCGATACGGTACAGATATTCTCGCGCAATCCGCGCGGCTGGAAAGCGAAACCATTATCTCCGGAGGACGTGAAGACATTTAGATCAGTGCGCCGCGCGACAAAAATTTCCCCGGTCGCAATTCATGCCAACTATCTAATAAATCTGGCCGCCGCGGATGACGAGATGCGGGGCAAATCGATCGAATCGTTTCGCGAAGAAGTTGAACGCGGTCTGCTGCTCGGCGCTAACTATCTGATATTCCATCCCGGCAGTGCGCGCGGCTCATGTGAAGCGGACGGCATCGACACCTGTATCCGCAGTTTGAAGATCGCGTGCGCCGGATTGGACCTCGGAGCGTTTCGCATCCTGCTGGAAAACACCGCCGGACAGGGCGAATGCATTGGCCACCGGTTCGAACACCTGGGCGCGATCATCAAGGCTTGCCCGGAGTTGCGACTCGGCGTTTGTCTGGATACAGCCCACGCGTTTACTGCCGGTTATGACCTGCGCGAAGAAGACGGTCTGCGCGCGATGGTCCAGTCACTGGAGAAGACGGTGGGGACTAAGAAAGTGCGCGCCATTCATTTCAACGACTCGCGCGCGGAATACAACACACGCGTCGACCGGCATTGGCACATTGGCGAAGGCCACATCGGCAAGGATGCGCTGCGTCGCGTGGCCCAGCATCCCAAACTGGCGCACGCGGCTTTCATCTTGGAGACGCCTTATAAACTTCCGGCGGACAATATGCCGAACATCAATGCGTTGCGGTCATTCGTCAATGGCTAACATTTGTTTGAAGAACCGCTATTTGCTCGTTTGTGTAAGGCCGGCGCCGCTGGTTCTTTAGCTTAGACATAATTTCCTTCTTTAGTTAGAATGGCTGCATTGTGACGTTGAACTTTTCGAAAAGACCGCTTACCAAACTCCTCCTAACGGTGCCGCTTCTGCGCCGCGTCTAAGCGCGGCTTCCGGCCGAAGCGGCGAACCTGCAAGCAATATTGAGTAATCTACCGGGCAGAGAGGCTTTCATAAGCTTCCCTTCGCTCGTTCGGATGACGGTATTACGGGTAAATTAGCGATAGGACAAGCCAGCGATGAACGAAAAATACTTTCCCGAAGAAATAGAGAAGAAGTGGCAACGCGTCTGGGAGGAAACCGGCGCGTTCGCGGTCGACATGGAGGATCCGCGTCCCAAGTTCTACTGCCTCGAAATGCTGCCGTATCCTTCGGGATTCCTTCACATGGGCCATGTCCGCAACTACGCGATCGGCGATGCGCTGGCTTGGTTCAAACGACTGCAGGGTTTCAATGTGCTGCATCCGATTGGGTGGGACAGCTTCGGCCAGCCGGCGGAACAGGCGGCCATCAAACGTGGGGTAAACCCACGTGACTGGACCGAAGAAAACATTGTCCATATGAAAGGCCAGATGCGGCGGCTGGGCATGAGCTATGACTGGTCGAGGGAAATTGCCGCGCACCGTCCCGACTATTACAAGTGGGACCAGTGGTTCTTCCTAAAAATGTTCGAGCGTGGTCTGGCTTACAAACGCCAGTCACCGGTGAACTGGTGTCCGCGTGAGGAGACGGTGCTTTCGAATGAGCAGTCTTCGGGCGGCGTCTGCTGGCGTTGCGGCACACCGGTGACGAAGAAGGAAATCAACCAATGGTTTGTCCGCATCACTAACTATGCGGAACAACTGGTGGCCGACCTGGCGGAGATTGAAGCCGGCTGGCCGGAAAAGGTCGTGAAGCGGCAACGCGATTGGGTGGGGCGCAGCGAAGGCGCGTACGTGGACTTCGCGGTGCAGGACCATAAGGAAAAGACTCGTGTGTTCACGACGCGCATCGACACCATCTTTGGCGCTACCGCGATTGTGGTTGCCGCTGAGCATCCGGTGTTGGAGCAGATCCCCGAAGGATCGCTGAAGGATGACGTGGCGCAATTTGCGGCGCAGGTAAAATCCGCGCGCGCGAGTCGCACCGATCTGACAGTTGAAGAAGAAAAGATTGGCATTAACACGGGTCTGTTGGCGATCAATCCCTTTAACGGTGAAACGATTCCGGTGTGGGTGGCGAACTACGTGCTGATGGACTACGGCGCGGGCGCGGTTATGAGCGTGCCGGCACACGACGAGCGCGATTTTGAGTTTGCTACTAAATACACTCTGCCGATCCGACAAGTGATTGCGCGGATTACTCACGATCAAGCGCCGACCGGAGCCGATGTAGTGCCGGGTCAGGATCAATCGATCGACATGCGCGAGGCGTTCACTGATTACGGAGTCCTGGTCAACAGCGGCGACTGGAGCGGAAAACTGTCAAAGGACGCGTTGGCGGAAATGGCCGATTATGCTGAGGCGAAAGGCTTCGGTGGCGGCGCCGTTACCTATCGCCTGCGCGATTGGGGTATTTCGCGGCAAAGATTCTGGGGCGCGCCGGTGCCGATTATTCATTGCGACAAGTGTGGAGCGGTGCCGGTTCCGGAAAAAGATTTGCCGGTCATGCTGCCCGACCGAGCGCAATTTACCGGAGCCGGCGAATCACCTCTCGCGGGCGTGCCGGAGTTCGTAAACACGTCATGCCCCAAGTGTGGTGGCGCGGCCAGGCGCGATACCGACACGATGGATACGTTTGTTGATTCGTCCTGGTATTTCTTCCGCTACTGCGATCCGCGCAACGACTCTATGCCGTTCGACTCGAAAGTCGTCGCGAAATGGATCCCGGTCGATCAGTACATCGGCGGAGATTCGCATGCGGTGATGCACCTTATCTACACGCGCTTCTGGACCAAGATGATGCGCGATCTCGGTCTGGTGTCGTTCTCTGAACCGGTGAAGCGATTGATGACGCAGGGTATGGTCACGAACCGCATCGAGGGGACGGACGAATGGAAGGCCATGTCAAAGAGTTTGGGCAATGGCGTTGATCCGGACGAGATGATTGCCGCCTTCGGCGCCGACGCCGCGCGTCTGTTCATACTGTTTGCCGCGCCGGTGGAAAACGAGTTGCGCTGGTCGGAAAGCGGAATCGAAGGAGCCGTGCGTTTCCTTCGTCGTGTCTGGACTATCGTTTGGCAATGGCGAGATCGTTTGCAGGCTACCGGCAGCGAGCCTGAGCCACCGGCGGAAGCGTTCAGCGGCGCCGCCCGCGAATTGCGACGCAAGACCCATCAAACAATTGCCCGGGTGACGGCCGATTTTGAAAAGCTCGATCTGAATACAAACGTCGCAGCGTTAATGGAGTTGTCGAACGCGCTCGGCGAATTCAACCCGGCGCAAACTTCTGCCCCGGAGGACGTTTTCGCCGTGCGCGAGGCGACTAACGCCCTGGTGGTCATGCTGACACCGATGGCGCCGCATACCGCCGAAGAACTGTGGGAAGCTTTGGGTCATGACGGTGGTTTGCTGCAAACCGCGAAATGGCCGCAGGCCGACGCCGGATTGGCGCGTAAAGACGAGCTGGAAATCCCGGTCCAGGTTAATGGAAAGTTGCGCTCGCGAATCATGGCGACGCCGGAAACCGCGGATGAAGATCTGCGCGCTGCGGCCCTGGCCGATGAAAAAGTGCAAGGCTTCATCGAGGGTCACGAGGTGGTCAAGGTCATTGTGATTCCGCAAAGACTGGTGAATGTAGTCGTCCGCTGAGCGCTCATTGCAGGCGAAGTCTCGAAAGCCGGTTGTCCTGTGGAGTAGGATCGGAGCCTACCGTCTTTGACCGAACTAATACTTGAGGTGGTAAACTTTGAGGCTCTACCTGAAGGGTGATTGCCTTGTGCCTCCGAGCACGTTAAAATCTCTTCGAGCCCAAGACGCCCAATGACCTTTTTAGCGGGCAAGCCTTATCAGACTAACGAATGAAAGAATGTCCAGCCTGTCGGCGCTGTTTTGCTGACGATATAAATCACTGCCCCGATGATGGCGATGCGACAACGCCCTCAATCAGTGGAGAGCCGATACTGGACGGACGCTACCAACTGGAACGCCGTTTGGGCCAGGGCGGGATGGGCGTTGTCTTTCAGGCCCGTCACATCTTCCTTAAAACTTCACACGCGATAAAAATTATTCTGCCTGACCTGGTAGGCAATGATCCGATGCTGGTCACGCGCTTTCGCCAGGAAGCGATGGCCGCCGCCGCTATTCGTCATCAAAATATTATTGCCGTTTCTGATTTCGGCGTCGTGCGCGGAACGATGCCGTTTCTGGTCATGGAGTTTATCCAGGGCCGTTCGCTGCAGGACATTCTGGCCGAGGAAGGCGCAATGTCTCCGGCGCGGGCTTATGAATTGATGGGCCCGGTTTGTGCGGGCATCGCTGCCGCTCACCGGCAGAAAATTGTCCATCGCGATTTGAAGCCGCTGAACATAATGATCCAGGACGGCATGTCGACGGCCGAGGGAGTAAAAATCCTCGACTTCGGTTTGGCGAAGATCAAATCGGGCGAACTGCTGGGATCTTTTGTGCAGGCGAAGACCAGTGGGCTGATGGGCTCGCCGTTCTATATGGCGCCGGAACAGTGGTCGGATGAAGAGCCGGACGCGCGCGCCGACGTCTACAGCCTGGGAGTGATTCTGTTTCAGATGCTGTGCGGCGAAGTGCCTTTCAAAGGCAGTTCGATTCCGTCGATCATGAAGAAACACCTCACTTCCGATCCACCGTCTTTTAGTTCGCTGGGAGTAAATGTTCCGCCGCAGATCGAATCGGTCGTTCGCCACGCGCTGGAAAAAGAGGCGGAGTATCGCACGCCGTCGGTTGAAGTGTTTGCCGAAGAGATGCGTGACGCGCTGAACTCGGTTTCCCTGGGTCAGTTGCAGCAGTCCCCGGACCTCGATCCATCGAAAACCCTGGTTAACGTTCCCGGCGATCCGGGCACGATGGCCCAGGCTCCCGGCCAAAGCACGTCTTCGTTCGATCCGATGGCCGGCACGATCAGTTCGTCTCAGTTAGAGGACAACACCAGAGTCCTGGGCACGCGACAGCCGACGGGGAAGCTGGCCCACGAAACGGTCGACGAGGAAAAGAACCGGATAGCCCGCGAAGAAATCGAGCGCGAGCGCGAAGCCCGCCGTCGCCTGGTTGACGATGCGCGCAAGCAGGCCGAGGAAGAAGCAGAGCGAAAAAAGGCGGAGGAAGAACGCCAGCGCAAAGCACAGGAAGAGCGCGAAGAGCGCGAGCGCAAACAGCGCGAAGACCTGGAGCGCGTGGCGCAACAAACCAGGGAGCTCGAAGAAAAATTATCCAAGCTGGCCACGAGCATGCCGCCGCCGGCCGCGGGACTCGATCCTGAAGCGACCCATCTGGCGGGCGCGCGCCATGCAGGAGTTGGCGCGCAAACTACTCCGGTCAGCATGTCGTCGTTTCCTCACGTCGATATCAGTTTGACCCAGCCGCCCAGGAAGTCTTCTTTGCCTTTGGTCATGGTTGGCGTGCTGGTGCTGGTGCTGGGCATTGGCGGCGTCGGTGGGTACATGATTTTGAAATCGAAAGCTCCGGCGCCGCAACCTCAGAAGCCGGCTAACCCCAACGATCCAAATACGCCGACCGTGCCGGTCGCGAATGAGTTAATTGAGATTCCGGGCGGGACCTTCCAAATGGGAAGAGTGGGCGCGACAGTTTCCGAGTTACCCGTTCATGCCGTCACGGTCCCGGCCTTTGCGATGGACAAGACCGAAGTGACGAACGTCGAGTACGCGCAGTTTGTCAGCGAGACCGCGCACGAGCCGCCTTCAAACTTCGCGGGCGGCAAGCCGATTCCGGGCCAGGAAGCGCAGCCGGTAACTTTTGTTTCTTACGACGACGCCGTCGCCTTTGCCGAATGGCGTTCCAAGCGCGACAAGGTTCAGTATCGCTTGCCCACTGAAGAAGAGTGGGAGTATGCGGCCCGCGGCGGCGATCAGAACAACATCTATCCATGGGGCAACGAGTGGGTGGAAGAGAATGCGGTGATCAAGTCGTCCGGATCCATCCAGCCCAAGTCAGCCGGCTCCTCGCCGAACGATAAGACGCGCTGGGGCGTGTTGGACATGATGGGTAACGTCTATGAATGGACGTCGTCGAAAGCGAGTTACTATCCGGGCAGCACGCTGAAGGTCGAGGGCGAACAACGCGCCTGGTATGTGATCCGCGGCGCTTCCTACGCCACCAGCCAATTACCGAAGCCAATCTCCGCGACGCGGCGCGATTGGTTTTCGGGAAACACGAAAGTCTCGGTACTCGGCTTCCGGCTGATTCGTGTCAAGTAAGTTTGCTTCCCCCGGTAGTGGTACAGTTTGCCAGCGCCAACTCAAAGGCGACACGAATTCAGAACCGGGAGCGGTAGCGACCGGGATTGAGTTTGAATATTTTCAAGTGGTGGATTCAAGTTTCAATTGCAACAACTTGATCCATGCGTCTGCGCCAGAGGCGCAGTGGCAAGGTAGCCAGTGGCAAGCGCGCAGCGCGCGGCACTGGGACATCGGAAAACGAAAAGGGCGCCCGGCAAAGGCGCGCGGAATATCAGGAGTGCCGTTACCTCCCGGCGCCCGTGCGGGGCGCAATCAATTGGGGAGACGGATCCAGTGGCCGCGCGCTGCGCACTTGCCACTGGCTGCCATCCTTCCGCGCCTGCCGGCGCGAATTCGTGTTGGTTATTACGTTTTCGGTTGGCAAACTGTACCACTACCACTCCCGACTTGATTCTTACCTTCGTTGCGCATTATCTTCCGCCGTGCACTGACACCGACGCGCCTGCGTTGAGTTCGCGGGTGATTTCGCCGACCTGAGTTCTGTCGAGAGCATCGAACGATGCGCGAAGCCGCACCAAAGTAAGTTAGCCCTAACTTCATGGAACCGTGCTGAGTGCCCGAGAAGACAAAGCACGATTTAGCATTCGCCTGGAGAAAGCATCTTGAGAATTCCTGTTATCTTACCCAACCGATACTTTCCCTTCCTGTTGGCATTAGCATTTTTTTCGATCTGCGCGCCCGCTGTCCTGTCCCAGGAGATGGGGGGCGATTTCGGACACAATGCCGCCTTCCGGCCGAAGAATCCGGAGATCAAGCGCCGAACCGGATCAAGACCAATCGTCAGGCGGCCCGGACCGGCGACTCCGGTTCCCGCCGATACTGAGGAGAAAATTGATGAGGCGCTCGAGGCTGGAAACAATGCTCGTGATGCGCGCAAGTTTTCCGAAGCCGAACGATCTTATCAAAGCGTGCTGCGGATGAAGGCAAAGGAGGCACGCGCGTCTTATGGGCTGGGAAATGTGTATGTCGACCAGCAACGCTGGGATGATGCTGAGAAATCTTATCGCAACGCTTTTGACTCAGGCGCCAACAACGCGGATGTGTTGATCGCGCTCAGCTTCGTGTTGGTGCAGCCGCGCGCCGGGGCAGGGAATGCGAGAAGAGTGGTCGACGCGGAAACACTCGCCCGCCGCGCTATTGCCATCGAACCCAATAACGCAGTTGCGTATGACCGATTGGGTGCGGCATTGGAAGCGCGCGGGATCGTCAGCGCGGATACGGAACAAGCCTATCGGCGCGCGGTTGAACTGGATCCAAAAATGGCTGTCGCCAAAATTCATCTGGCCCGCCTGTTGCGAAAGATGAATCGAGGCAATGAGGCCGACCCTTTCTATACTCAGGCGGTCGAACAGGCGCAGGACGCAGCCACGCTGTCATTGGTAGCGGAAGCTCTGCAATCGGAGCAACGGTGGGACAAATCTGAGCCGGTGTTGCGCCGGGCTTTGGAGATGGATCCGCGAAATCCAGCGGCGCTGTTCCTGCTGGGCCGAATGTTGACTGTGCGACAGCGGTATCAAGAGGCTGAAGGTCTACTGAAGAGCGCCATCGAAGTCAGCCCGCGAAGTTTTCAGACCTATAACATATTGGGTCGGGCCTACTTGGGAATGCAGCGTTATGATGATGCGCTGGCGACTTACGAAAAGGGTTTGCCATTCGCGTCCGACGGGGATCGCAAGCAATTAGCCGGAGCGTTTGGTTTCTCCGGCGTCGGTGACGCATACGCGGGGGCAGGGCGAATGCGCGATGCGGTTCGCGCTTACGAACGCGCCCTGGCAGTCGATCCGGCAAATTCGGACGTGCAGAAAAAGTTGGCGGTGGCCCGGGCCAAAATCGGCTAACGCGACCGCAACGAAAAGAGGAACTGTATGAAACGTTGTCCCAAATGCGGCCGGACGTTTACCAAAGACACGCAGAAGTTTTGTACGCATGATGGCGGAGCGCTCCTGCCCGCCGCGATCGATCCGAACACGACCGTACAAACCGAGGTGCCGGATCAGAGCGCGATGGACGCGCCGACGGAAGCGATATCGGCTGATCTTCTTCCCTCATCGCCGCCGCCGCGCGAGTTTGATCCGTTTGCGACTGTCGCCGGCGTAAGGCTACCGGCCGATCCAACTCCAGCGGACACTGACACTGCCGCCGCCACTTCGCCTCCTGCTGCTCCGCCAGTTGAAGTGTCACCGCCGCCGCAGCCGGTCACGAGAGTGCCGCCGCCAGTTGCGACACCATCTTCCGCTAATGCACCGACGGTGGCCCTGACGCCAGATGCTGCCCCTGCTCAACCAAAAGTTCCGGTCATACCACCAAGTCAGCCGCAGAAAAAATCAAAGCTCCCGCTGATTCTTGGTTTGCTGGTTGTCCTTTTAATCCTGGGTCTCGGCGGAATTGCAGCCGGCTATTTCTTTTTTCTCAAGCCGATGATCGCAGAACGGCAGGCCCGCAATTTGGGCATCGGTCCCGAGGAGGTCAACCGGAATGCGAATACAAATGCTAATGGCGAGGCGCCCAGTCCGACAGCGACGGAGAGTCCCGTTGCCGAATCGACCCAGCCGCCGCCTTTTGAGCCGCCGCCAAATGCAGTGCAGTTCGTCAACTCCAGCGCGAACCTTGACGGCAAACTAGCGGAACATTATCTGGACTTTTCTTTCTATTACCCGCAGTCCTGGAAGAAGGATCCGCGCGCGGGAGTTCCCGGCGCGAGCAGCTTCGTCAACGTGCAACAAAGATTGTCCAACGACACGCCCGAGCGCTTCGCCGTGGGCTGGTACACATCGCGAGGTTCGCTGGCCCAGGATTTGCCCTTTTTCCCCAAACTGATCTCCGATTTCAGCGCTACGTTCGGCAAGGGATATCCGGCCTATCGCAAGCTCTCGGAAGGAACTACGAAAGTGAACTCATACGACGCGTACGAGTTTCGCTTTCAAAGCGTAGCGCCGAATGCGGACGGCGAGGATGTTACGACCTGGGGACGGGTGATTTTTCTGCCGCCATTGTCGGGCACGAGTGGCGCGACGCTCTTCATGCTGGCCACTTCAGAACAGCCTGAGGTTACGAGCGCCGAAGATGTCGGCGCCAAAGGCGATTTACCGATTGTTTTGGAGTCGTTCCGTTTGGGAGGAAAATAATCAAAGCAGTTAGAGAGCTGAGAGTTTCTGTGGTGAGAATACCCGGGTTGTTGGCGTCAACAGGTCAGTATTCCCCTCCCATTGGGAGGGGCCAGGGGAGGGCTTACGAAGGCAAAAGAAATAAATGATCTTACGCGCGGCCTCGAAGGCCGCGCGTCATTCTTTACTAAATTGGTGTGGGCCAAAGCCCTCCCCAAACCTCCCAGAGGGAGGGCTGATCACGCGTCCAAAGCACACCACCCGGCACCGCTTCGTTCGACAGTCAGCGGGCTGGACGGCGGTTTAGCTGATCCTCCAGCAGCTTGATGTACCGGTCGCTGAATTCCTTGCCGCGGCCGAGCTTTTCATACTCACCTCGCAACGTCACAAACTCATTGATGAAGCCAAAGAATCCGAAGAACCTTGCGACCTCCTGCGCCCTCGATGAACGAAGCACGCCGAGCTGATTTGCGAGTCCGTCCCACACCGGCGTGCGAAACGGGAGCCAGGTTATGCCGGCCGCTCCCGGCTGAATGGTTGTTCCTGATTCGCCACGCAGAAAGAGAAGCTCGTTGTTAAGCGATTCGCAGATCCGCTCAATCTCGGCTTCCAGCGCGATGTTCACCGATCGCCGCTCTCGAAACCAGTTGAGCGCCCAGGTGAGGATCGCCCCCATGGCGGCCCCGGTAAAAATTGCCACTACGGTTTCGGTGCTGAAAGACAACCGCGAGAGTAGATTTCCCAAGCAGTTCCTCCCTTACAAGAACAAGAAGCCGGTTGATACAGCGAGCAGATTGTTAGGCCCGAAGGGCCGTCGTTTAAACCGCTCGTTCGGTTTAAGCCACCTTGGTTGGCATGGGTGGTGGTTGCTTCTTATAAATTAGGATGTAGAGCTTGTTCGCGAGTTCGAGGTTCATCGGTCGCAGCAGCTTGTATTGTTCACCAGCCGCTTTCTTATCTCCGCTCTTCAAATACGCATAACCCAGGTTGAAGTAGGCGCCCGCGTAGTCGGGTTTGATCTTGATCGCGGTCTTGTGCGCTTCGATTGCTTCTTTCCACTTGCCCAAACTGCCAAAGGCATAACCCAGATTGTTCTGCGCCTGCGCCCAATCGGGTCTCAGTTGAATCGCGCGCTGGAATGAAGTTACCGCGTCCTGCTTCTCGCCCAACCGGCTATCGGTGATGCCCAGGTTGAAGTACGCCTCGGGCAAATCGCTTTTTAACTGGATGGCGTGCTGGAGAGGTTCGACCGCTTCCTTGAACCGGCCTGTGTTGTTGTAGGCCCAGCCCAGATTGCTGTACGGTTCGGCATGATCTGGTTTGAGCTGAATCGCGCGTTTGAACTCCTCGATGGCGTCGGGCCAACGGCGAGTCTTCCCCAGCGCGTAGCCCCGATTGTTATGCGCCTCAGCGTCGTCGGGCTTCAACCGAATCAATTCCCGATAAGAGTCCAGCGCCTCCAAGTAGCGGCCTTGACGATCATAAACCCAGGAGAGGTTTGTGTATGGCTCGGCCCAGTTGCCTTTGTAGCGAATAGCCAATTTGTAGGCCTCAGTCGCTTCCGGAAATTTGTTAAGCCGCCGGTACGCATCGCCGAGGTTGTTATGCGCTTCACCGTAATCGGCCTTCACGCTCACCGCCTGCTGATAAGCCGCCACCGCCTGGTCATAATTCCCCGCGTTGTACGCCGCTACGCCTTGATCGTAATAGGCAGTACTCAACGAGGTACGGGCGTCGACGCTCTTCGCGTCAAGGCGGACCGCTTCCTTCAGAGTGGCAACCGCTTCCGTCTTCTTCTCTTGTTCTAAATAAGTGTCGCCCAGCTTCATGTATGGCTCGGCCCAATCAGGTTTCAAGGCCGCCGCCTTTTTATAATTCGCTTCGGCGTCATCGTAGCGGCCGACGTTGTAGTAGGCGTTCCCGAGATTGAGGTAAGTGTCAAAGTTCTTCGGCTGCAGGCGTACGGCCTTTTCATAGGCTGCGGCTGCCTTCTCGTACTCGCCCGCATCGAAAAGGTCATCACCTTGGTCGTTCAGCGCCTGGGCGCTAACAGCAGGCTTTGTTGAGTCAGCCGGTTTAGGCTTCGGATCGCGATTACCGGCAGTTTGACGTTTAGGCCGCGCGGGATTCTCCGGGCGCCCCACCGTTTTCTTGTCGAGGCGCTTTGACGCGTGGGCAAAGTTCTGCGGATTAGAAAAGACACCGATCCCAAATTTTGTATCCCCATCGCCGGCGCTCCCCATTTCCGCGCTGGAACCGCCGCTAATGTCCTGGGCCGCCAGCCATATGACACTTGAACCGACCAGCAGGAACAGCGCCAGCGCAGAGGCTGCAGCGCGCCAAAAAGGGGATGCTTTGCTTCTCATCGTTCGAACTCCGGGAGCGGGTTTTAATGGCTCGATTTCGCAATCGACTCAAGTGTGCTGGCCCGAAGTCTACTGCGAGCCGTCACTTGACCACAAGCTTCAATCCACGTAGGTTTAGGTCAATGAACGGTTTCGGATCATTCACCGTGAGATCGCGGTCAGCCGCGATGGAGGCGAGTGTGTGCCTGGCAATGTTTTTTGCGTTAGCAGGTGCGGTCAGCGGTCTGACAGTTCAGGAAAATTTTCCCGCGCCGCCCAGCGACCGCACGCAGATCTACTGGCAAGCGACGAGCGCGTCTTCCCTCGCGGCTTTGCCCACGGAGCCGGCGACTACGACGCTGCGGCCGGAAGTTCCAGCCGGCAGTGATAAGATGGGCCGCGTCGAATTGAAGGGTGAGAACGCGGCTACGGTCATTGCCAACAGCGAACCGCACTTTTTTCTTTTCGTAGCGGATAACGTTGGCGTGCATCCGCCGTTGCTTGTGCGGCTGACGCCGAAGAAAGCAACCCGCCGCGCAACGGCTATGGTCCAACGCGGACAGCGCGGCTTAGCCATAGTTTCCGAGGAAATCGTCAAACCGCATTACCGCGTGTTACGGCGCGAAGGCGGCATGATTTACATGGAAGTTTGGCCGCGCGAAATGCTGGAATCAGGCGAGTATGCCTTCATCGGCGCGGACCTGGCGCGGATTTCAACTTTTCGAGTTAATGCAAATCTAAATCCCTAATGCATGAGTCCTAAGTAAGTAAGGAAGAGCTAACATGTCTTCATCAAGAAAATCATTGAGTGAGCCACAAACATTTTGGACCGCAGGTCGTGTGATCGGCACGCTCGCAGTGCTCTCATTAATTGCGGCGTTTGGCGTCTCGAGCTGCGTATCGTCCGACCAGCCCAAAACCGGCAACGAGGGTGTCCCCGTGGCAACTACTCCCGCCCCAAAAACGGCGGCATCACCTCCGGCCGCATTGGCCAAGCTCCCTGACAGCCTGCGTGACGCGCAGTTGACCGGCGTTGACGGCGAGGCGTTTAAGCTCGGCGACTACTCGGGCAAAGTGATGCTGGTAAACCTGTGGGCTACATGGTGTGGGCCGTGCCGGCAGGAGACTCCGGAGTTGGTCAAGCTTTATAAGGAGTTCAAACCGCAAGGCGTGGAGATGGTGGGGTTGACAACTGAGAACCCTGAACGGGCAGAGACTACGGTCAAAGATTTCATGCGGGCCAACGGTGTCACTTACAAGATTGGTTGGGCCAGCGGTGAGTTCGCCTGGGCGCTGATGCAGGGCCGGGATTCCATCCCGCAAAGTTTTATCATTGCTCGTGACGGGCGCATCGTAAAGCGCTTCGTCGGCTTTAGCGCGGTCCAAACGCCGCCCCAATTGCGACAAGCGATCGAGGAAGCCCTCAACGATAAAACCAAAGCGTAGGTTTGCGGCTTGTTCGCGGCCGCCATTGACCTCCATCTCCCTCTCCGCTGGGAGAGGGCTGGGGGGAGGGCCTGAATGGGACCGCGGAATAAACTAAAGAACGCCGACCCATCGAGGGTCGGCGTGGTTTCGTTTGCTTGTCTTGGCCCAAGCCCTGTCCCTTACCCTCTCCCAGCGGAAGATTGAGAGCGTTCAGTTTGGCGAGCACCGCCAGGCTAGCGGCGAGTCTGGGTTTACTGCGGAGCGGAGTCCTTCAGGGCAGCCTCACCTGCATCCTTCAAATCGCTGCCCTCGCGCTCGAGTTCCTTGTCATCCATCCCCTGGCCGACACGTTCCTTCGCTCGACCCTCGGCGCGCTTCATCTCGGCCGCAACGCGTTCTTCCACCTGATCGATTGCGGCCGGTTCGCCTGATTCTTCCTGAGTGACGACCTTGTCCTTGTCGATTTCCATTGCCACCTCCTGGCTCGTATCTAATCTGAGTTCCGGGATTTCGTGCCATCATCGCATTACCGTGGGCCATTACAAAACTCACCCGGTGACCGGCCCTCGACAAATTCGGAACGAGAGGAATAAACTGCGCTTAGTGAAATCCCGTTTACCACGAATTGCGCGCTCGCTGATCGCTGCCGGCTTGGTGCTCTGGTTTGCCGGCGCCGGCTGTGTATTCGTGAGTTACGCGCATAGCGGCATGCTGTCAACTTTCTCCGGCGACCCATTGTGCCCGGCTCACCAGGCGAACGGCGATTCCAGTCAGACACCGGTGAGTGAAGCCAATTTGGCTGACACTTCTAACGAAACCATCGTTGTGGTAACGGGACATACGTGCTGCAAGATTTCCGCGACCGCTAACTCGCCGCATTCTTCTCAGCCAACGGACGAAGTAAGGACGGTAGCAAATGCTGCGGCTGTTGAGATCCTGCCGGGGGAACTTGCAAGTCTGCCGCCGCCGCCGGGAGCAATGAATTGCTGTCCCCTGATGAGCACGGCGGTGGCTACAGTTGCGAAGCCACGCGTCAGTGATGCCACCGCGGCGCCGGTTGAGCAAATGGGCCTGCCGGCTTTCTTCGGCAAGACAAATACATCTTCTCTCAGTACTCCCCTGCGATTGCCTAATCGCGGTCATACCTACCTCAGTTGTTGCGCCTTCCTGATCTAAAGAGCTGTCCGGACAGGCATTCGTGTCTGTTCCTAATCCTCGATGAGCAGACGGCACGTCTGTTCTACGTGTACCAGTGTTTTCAGCGGTATCAACTTCGGCTCTTAAGACAGGAGAACTCAAAATGAAAAGACTCCAAGGACTAACCCTGGCCTTGGCCTTCGGTTTAATACTCGCTTCCTCAAGCGGCTTCGCCCAAGGCAACGCACAGCAGGAGCAAAGCAAAAAAGCTGAATCGTGCTGTGCAGCTAAGGACGGCAAAGAGAGTTGCTGTAAAGGCGATTCGTGCTGCAAAGGCGACTCGTGCTGCAAAGGCGATTCGTGCTGCAAAGGCGACTCGTGTTGCAAAGGCGATTCGTGCTGCAAGGGCGATTCATGCTGCGCTGGCGATTCAGCCAACAAAGGCGATTCGGCGAACAAAGCCGAAGCCTGCTGTTGCAAAGGCGGCGAGTGTCCGATGCATTCCCCAAATAGTAAGAAAAGCAGCTGACGCTTCCTGAATAACAAAGGCAACAGCCTTTGCAGTTCTTTGCGTTCGCTTATGCAGGGCGCGGTCCGTGTGGCCGCGTTCCTGCAATACCTTTCCGCGCAAGCCGGATGGCCGATTGGACCTGACGTATGATCGTGAGTAGCGCATTTCATAAAGTGGTAGCGATGCTGATGGCGGTGTCGTGGATGTTTTTACTAACCATCGTGCCGCCGGCCCTGGCGCAGCATGAAGGGCACAACATGCCGGGCATGAGCAAATCAAAAGCTGCGACTCAAGTTAAGAAGAAGCCAGTGCGGCGCAAAGGAAAACCAACGAAGAAGAAAACGCGCTCCGTCCTTTCGAAACAGAAAACCGTAACGACGCCAGAACACGTGCCTGGCCATCAGATGCCAACTCCGCCGGCTCCAGCTAACGCTCCGCCTACTGACGATCCGCACGCCAACATGCCTGGCATGAAACATCCCGCAGCTCCATCGCTGGCGACTCCGGCAGCCTCGCCGGATCCGCACCGGCACAATCCTGAAATGGAAATGCCGCAGGCTAGTCCGAAGCCCACGACCATGCCGGCCAATTCGCCGCACACGCACGCTAACATGCCAATGCCCGCGGCAACTCCGGGCGCCCAACCCGATCCGACGAAGCCCTATGCGATGAAGCCCGATGCGATGAAGCCTGCCACGATGGATCACTCGATACATGGGAACAAAGTGTCGGCCAAGGGTACGATGAATATGGGCCCGTTGCTGGTGATGTCCGGCGAGAGTATGGGGCTTCGAATTGGTCCGAGCGATCGCAACGTTTCCTGGATGGGCCAAATGGGCTCGGGAACGTCGTGGCTGCCCGCCAGTACTCCGATGTACATGTGGCACAAGCAGCAGGGTGATTGGCTGTTAATGCTCCACGGCGAGGCGAAGATAGGGGTTAACAGTCAGGGCGGGCCGCGCGGTGTAACCAGGTTCGAGTCAGCAAACTGGCTGATGCCGATGGCTTTCCACCGTCTGGGAAAAGGCACGCTGCAGTTGCGCGGCATGTTCAGTTTCGAGCCGTTTACTTTTCCGCCGGGAGGCTCACCACTGCTGTTTCAGACTGGCGAAACTTACAAAGGCCAACCGCTGATCGATCGACAGCACCCACATGATTTGTTCATGGAACTCTCGGCGCAGTACACCCAGGCGGTCGGTGAGCACGGATCATGGTTCGCGTACTTCGGTTATCCGGGTGAGCCCTCGTTGGGCCCGCCGGCCTTCATGCATCGGGCTTCGGCTTCGGAAAATCCGTCGGCTACACTTGCTCATCACCTGCAGGACTCGACCCACATCAGTTTCGGAGTTTTCACCGGCGGCTTTACCTACCGCTGGTTTAAGTTGGAAGGTTCGATCTTCAATGGGCAGGAGCCGGACGAGAACCGCTACAACTTTGAAGCGCATCCGTGGAGTTCACGTTCAGCCCGCCTGTCGTTTGCGCCCAACCAAAATTGGGCCATGCAAGTCAGCTACGGGTTCCTGCGGCGGCCCGAAGCGGCAGAGCCAGATACAGACATTCGTCGCACTACCGCGTCTGTGCATTACAACAAGTCTTTCGCGCGCGGCAATTGGGCTTCATCGTTGATCTGGGGACGCAACCACGCGACCGGCGGTGGCGAAGTCCATAACACTAATGGCTACACTTTCGAGTCAACGGTAAACTTTCAGGACAAGAACTACCTGTACACGCGGCTGGAATTAGTTGATAAGAATGAATTGCTGCGCGCGGTTGATCGAGCTCTGCTGGGTATCGCTGACGATCATCCATCGTTTCGCATTGGCTCCTACACGTTCGGGGGCGCGCGCGACCTCTGGAATGGCGAGAAGTTGTCAGTAGCGATTGGCAGTGATCTGACTTTCTATTCCAAACCCGCTGTGCTGGACGCCATCTACGGCAGCCATCCCGTCTCGTGGAAGGTTTTTCTGCGGCTGCGTCCTCTCAAAATGAAAATGAGCACGATGCACGGCACACACTGAAACGAGTGCATAACACCCATCAATCGGACACAAAAGATCTCGCCATCGACCCAGTCTGTGGCATGCGGATCGATCCTGATTCGGCGGCGGGATCTTTTGCATACAGCGGGGAAACCTATTTCTTCTGCTGTCAGCATTGCCGGCAACAGTTTCGCGACAATCCTGATCAATTCCTCAACTCGTCGCCGGCCGTGGCGAAAATGCATTCAATTGAGCCACGCTTAGCCTCAATCGGGCCGCGTACCCCAGGAGAATCCGGAACCTTTACGTGTCCGATGCATCCGGAAATCATTCGGGATGCGCCGGGCCCCTGTCCGACTTGCGGCATGGCGCTGGAACCTCGAAACGTCACTCTTGAGGAAGACAATACCGAACTGGTCGAGATGAAGCGGCGCCTATGGCTCAGCACCGCACTCAGCCTGCCGCTGCTGATCATGGGCATGAGTGAGTTGATTCCCGGATCGCCCTTAACACGTCTCTTGCCGGTGAACTCTTTGCCCTGGTTTCAACTGGCGTTGGCATCGCCCGTTGTGTTGTGGGGTGGCTGGATTTTCTTTGAGCGCGGTTGGCAGTCGCTCGTCAACCGCAGCCTGAACATGTTCACGCTGATCGCGCTCGGGGTGGCGGTCGCCTACATCTACAGCGTCGTTGCCACCTTCCTCCCGCAAATATTTCCCGCTTCCTTTCGCGATGAGATGGGGAACGTGCCAGTCTATTTCGAAGCGGCGGCCGTAATCACGACCCTCGTGCTGCTCGGTCAGGTTCTGGAATTGAAGGCGCGCAGCGCGACCAGCACGGCTATCCGGGCGCTGCTGGGGTTGGCGCCGAAAACAGCTCGCCGTATTTCTAAAGATGGCAACGAACAAGACGTGCCTCTCGATCAGGTCAACAAAGGCGATCGATTGCGTGTGCGGCCGGGCGAGAAGATCCCGGTCGATGGTGTGGTGCGCGAAGGAGCCAGTTCAGTAGACGAATCGATGGTGACGGGCGAGCCTATCCCGGTAGCAAAGCGCGCCGGCGATCGGGTTATCGGGGCGACGGTAAACGGGACCGGCTCGTTTGTGATGGAAGCGGAACGCGTCGGTGCGGAGACTCTGCTGGCACAGATTGTACAAATGGTGGCGGAAGCTCAGCGCAGCAGGGCGCCGATTCAGAAGCTCGCCGACGTCGTCGCCGGCTACTTCGTTCCGGCCGTGATTTTGATCGCAATCATCACTTTCATCGTCTGGGCGACCATCGGACCAGAACCACGCCTGGCTTACGCAATGATCAATGCCGTGGCGGTGCTGATCATTGCGTGTCCCTGCGCCCTGGGCCTGGCAACTCCAATGTCGATCATGGTTGCGACCGGCGAGGGCGCCCGGATTGGCGTGCTATTCAAGAATGCCGAAGCGATCGAAGTACTTCGCGAAATAGACACTCTGGTGGTTGATAAGACCGGCACGCTCACTGAAGGCAAACCGAGATTAGTTACCATTATGCCCGTCGCTGGATCAAATGAATCTGAGTTACTGCACGTTGCCGCAAGTCTTGAACGCGGCAGCGAACATCCATTGGCGGCGGCGATAGTTGCGGAAGCTCTCGAACGTGGGGTCGAGTTGGCGCCTGCGGACTCGTTTGACTCCGTCACCGGCAAAGGCGTTAAAGGCCAAATTGAAGCTCGCGCAGTAAGTTTGGGAAACCTCGCATTGCTGGAAGAACTGAGTATCGATCCGGGCGAACTTGCGCCGGCGGCGGAAAGGTTTCGCGCTGAAGGCCAAACCATAATGTTCGTCGCCGTGGATAAAAAACCGTTGGGATTGCTCGGCGTCGCTGACCCGATCAAAGCCACCACGCCGGAAGCGATTCGGGAGCTTAATAGCCAGGGAATCAGAGTCGTGATGCTTACCGGTGACAGCGGCACAACGGCCCACGCGGTAGCAGACAAGCTCGGCATCGACGAGGTCGTCGCCGAAGTACTGCCGAACCAGAAGGCTGAAATTATTAAGAGACTTCAGAGTGAAGGCCGAAAGGTGGCGATGGCTGGGGATGGCATCAACGATGCTCCCGCACTCGCGCAGGCTGAGGTTGGAGTGGCGATGGGGACCGGAACGGACGTGGCGATGGAGAGTGCCGGAGTCACCCTGGTCAAAGGCGACCTGCGCGGGATAGTTCGCGCCATCCGGCTGAGCCGCGCCACCATGCGCAATATCAAACAGAACCTCTTCTTCGCTTTTGTCTACAACTCGATCGGTGTGCCGATCGCGGCGGGTGTGCTGTATCCTCTCTTTGGTTTGCTGCTCAGCCCAATGATTGCGGCCGCGGCAATGAGTTTCAGTTCAGTATCGGTTATCGGGAACGCATTGCGACTGCGGCGGACAGCGCTCTGAGTAAAGACGGCATCGGATTGATTGATTAACGATCGAACGAGCGAGCTCGGGAAGGCGTATTAGAAGAGATGGATGTTCAGGAAAAAGCGACGGACATTAAATCGTCCGTGATGAAGTTTATTCGCGTTGACAATGTTCCGTGGCTGCGGAAAGCAATTGTTTCCGTGATCGGCTTCACGGTGTTGTTGATTGGGTTAGCGATGACTGTCCTGCCCGGGCCCGCGATTATCGTTATCCCACTTGGCCTGGCGATTTTGGCAACCGAGTTTGTCTGGGCGCAGAGACTACTGAAGCGGGCCGAGGCAATGGTTAAGCAAAAGACATTAAGGCCAAAAAAGTGAACTGCGTTGAGGTCAGTTTGCGAACACGCGACCCATAGCAGCACGTAGTCAGAACCGGGAGGGGTAGCGACCGGGCCGAGTTTGAAAACCTGAAGTCTCTATCATTGGCAATCCGTGCCGCTACCTCTCCCGGTGTCCGTCTTTGTAATTCTCGCCGCCGCTACTTCTGAGTTGGCACTTCAGCCATCAACGCCAGCACATTGTTTTCGGAATCGCGAAAGTCCGCCAGCCACAAATCATGATCGGGCAACTTCGCTACCATGTGGGGCTCGATAATGAAAGTGACGCCGGCGGATTTTAGTTTATTGAAGGTGGCCTGAATGTCCGCGACCTTGTAATAGATAATCGACGCGGGATGATTTAGTTCCGGGCGGTCCGCGACGCCCAGCATCAGGCGTATGCCACCACATTCAAAAAACGCCATATTCGGCGGCGCCTGAAACAGAAACTTCATCCCGAGCGTTTCACGATAGAAAGTAATCGCCCGTTCAAGGTCCTGCGCATTGATGAAGATTTGCCCGATTCCCAAAAGGCCGGGTCCGCTGGCTTCTGTTGTCATGTGGCATACCTCCTGAGGAGAGAATTGGAGAGTTATTCTAACTCAGCATCCTGCAAGCAGGGTTGGTCCTTGCGTTCTGCGCCGCCGGCGCAGTAACAAGGGATCCAGTGGCCACGCGCTGCGCGCTTGCCACTGGCTACCATCCGTCCGCGCCGACGGGCGCGAGGAAACATCAGACCGCGGCCAACTCGTTGCACTTCCAACCTGGACTCGCGATGAAAAATGAGAGATGACATATGAAAAGTCTTCTTTATCCTCGCTCTTAGCTAGCTATTTCCGCACCGTCGCTTGCCGTATCGTCACGCAGACTTTACCATTAGCCCTAATCAGAAAAATCAACGCAGAGGACGCTGACGATTTCGCAGAGCGCCGTTTGTGAAACGATTAGAGGGGGAACTGTGATGACGAGTCTAATGATCAAAGGTTGTGTCCGGGCTTCAGGTTTACGCTTAGGGCAATGGCGCGCCGGCGCGAGGACTGCTTTCTTCCTGGCGCTCACGCTGAGTGTCGTTACCACTGCAACCGCGCAGAGCAAGCAGGCCAAGAAAATAGCCCACGCCACAAAAGAGGCACAGGAGGCCGCGGAAGTTTTTACGAAGATTATGAACGTGCCCGATCAGGCGATCCCCCAATCGCTGCTCGACAAAGCGGAAGCGGTCGCGGTATTTCCCGGAGTAATCAAAGCGGGATTCATTGTTGGCGGCCGGGGAGGCGATGGCGTAATCAGCCGCCGCGTGCCTGGTGGTTGGAGCGCGCCGGCGTTTTTCAAACTGGGAGGCGGTAGCGTAGGGTTGCAAATCGGCGCCGCTCGCACGGACCTGGTGATGCTCTTTATGAATAGCAATGCGCTGCAGGGATTGCTGCAGGACAAGTTTGAAATTGGCGGCGAGGGCAGCGTCGCCGGTGGACCAGTCGGCCGTTCGGCGAGTGCTTCTACCGACGCGCAACTGAAGGCGCAGATATTGTCGTACTCGCGCAGTAAAGGGTTATTCGCCGGCTTGGAAATAAAGGGTGTGGTCATCGATCCCGACAATGACGACAACGTCGCAATTTATAAAATGAAGGCAAACGAAATTCTGACTGGCACGCGCAAGATGGCTCTCAACCAAATGCCGGCGGGAGTGCGCATCTTTCCGCGCACCCTGGCGCGCTATTCGGTACGCAAATAGCTAAGAGTCGATCGCGAGAGCGAGCGAATCCTGCAGAACAATTTGCCTTGCCTGGTTGCTAACTCGAAATCAATTCATTGCTTTGCATTCAACCCAGGAGAAAAACATGAATCTTGCCCGGAAAAGCACGGAAAGACTAGCCTTTGCCATGATGCTTGTAGCCCTGTTTAGCCTGTCCGCCATGGCCCAGCAGGAGCGGCCACGCACTACCAAAAAATCCGCGGAGGCGGCGAAACAAGCCGAGAAAGCCGCAAAAGTGTTCGAGCAAATTATGGCGACCCGCGAGCGCTCAATTCCGCGCGCCGTGTTGAATCGCGCTGAGGCGGTGGCCGTATTTCCCGGTGTGCTGAAAGCAGGATTCATTGTTGGTGGTCGCGGCGGCCGCGGCGTTATCAGCCGGCGCGTGGCCGATGGTTGGAGCGCGCCGGCATTCTTCAACCTGGCCGGTGGCAGCATCGGATTGCAAATCGGCGCTTCGTCCACAGACTACGTTTTATTGTTTATGAATGATTCGGCGGTAGAAAGTTTGTTGGGTGACAAGTTTGAAATCGGTGGCGAAGGCAGCGCGGCCGCCGGCCCGGTGGGAAGATCGGCGAGCGCTTCAACCGACATAAAGTTGAATGCGCAGATACTTTCCTACTCGCGCAGCAAAGGCGCGTTCGCCGGTTTGGAGTTAAAAGGCGTCGTGATCAATCCCGATAACGAAGACAATCTTCAAGTCTACGGACTGAAGGCCCGCGATATTCTAACGGGCGCTGACAAGATCGAGATGAGCCGGATGCCCTCCGGTGTGCGGATCTTTCCCCAGACCCTCTCGCAATATTCCGATCGTTAAGCCTATGACAGGAACTTTGCGTCCGTCTGTAATTTGAATTGCGATGAATCGCTTGACGATTGAAACAGGTGCGATTAAGATTCCTGCGTTAACGAACGACCTCGCAAAAGGTTTTCCTCGCGCCGAATAGAGAGAGCTAATCGCTGATGCTGCCGCGAACGCAACGTCAAAAAGAAATTTACGACTACATCACGCGCTTTGTGGCGGGTCATGGGCACGGCCCGTCCTATGCACAGATCGCGCGCCACTTCGGCGTTTCTTCCAAAGCGACGATTGCGAAACATATTACCGCGTTGGAAAAGCGTGGTTTGATCGCCCGCGTCCATAACGATGGATCGTTCGAGCTGACCTTAACTCGCGAACCCACGCAGGACGCGACGTGCGAGGTTTCGGTGCTGGGCCGGATTGCCGCCGGGTCTCCGATCGAGGCTGATGATGAGGTCGAAGTAATCAGCGTGCCGCGCTACCTGTTAGGGCGCGTCAGGCCTGAACGCGTGTACGCCCTCCGCGTGAAGGGCGACTCAATGGTTGACGAACACATCTGCGATGGGGACATCGCGATCATTGAGAACTGCAACGACGCGCGTGATGGCGAGATTGTGGTTGCCCAGATCGATGGCGCCGGCGCGACTTTGAAGCGCCTGTTCAAGTGCGGGTCTGAGATTCAACTGAAAGCCGCTAATCCGCAGCATGAAACGCTGCGTTACCATGCCTCGCAAGTGAGAATTCAAGGCGTTTTCCGCGCCCTCCTGCGTTCCAGCGTCTAGCCTGCGGCCCTGCCAAAATCCAAAATAGAATAGCGAAGCTCTTTGGAGTGCGCTGACCTGTCAGCGCTTTCCCACGCCCCGACCTGTCGCGACGCACTCGAGAAGAACGGCAAGCTAAAGCTTGAACTCCATACGCCTGTCACGCGCGTTGAAGCTTCGATCCGGGCAGGTGTATAGAGTTCAAACTTTAGTTTGCATAACTTCAGTGGCGGCAGGCCGCCACATACCAAAGCGGCGACAGGTCGCCGCACTCCAAAGAGCTGCGCTATTTTTTGGAGTTCGGCTTCCTGACTTGACCAGGACGTTTCTTGCTCGCCTGCTTTACGACCTTCTCGGTATCGTGCTCGACTTCGAATCGACATTGTTCGGGCCGCTTGTCTTCGCGCAGGCCAACGAAGACGGGATGTCGCAGGCGATGGTCCGCGGTCCATTCGGAGAATTTCACTTCCGCGACCAGCTTCGGTTTGACCCATTGCACCGGTTCGTTCGTCGGCGGCTTTTCCACAAATGGACAGCCATCGGTTTTTAGCGGCTGCAACAGATCATAAATCTGCTTCAGGCTTTGCCGATTGAATCCGCCGCCGGTGTGGCCAACATAATGCAACTTACCGTCGCGATAGAGGCCGGCTACCAGAGCACCAAAGTATTCCCGTGAATTGCGTGGCTTGGTGTAGCCTCCAACCACAACTTCCGATCGTTGGATTGTCTTTACCTTTAGCCAATCGCTGCTGCGCTTCTGTACATAGGTGCTGGCGGCGCGCTTGGCCATCATTCCTTCCAGGCGAAACTTTTCGATCTCTTTGAAGAACTCTTTGCCTTCACCATCGATATGAAATGAATAACTAACAATCTTTGCGGGTTTTACTATCTGTTCGAGAATGGCCTTGCGATCGACGACGGCGCAGGCAGTTAAGTCGTAGCCGTCGTAATAGAGCAGATCGAAAACGTAATAGACGAGCCGCGAACGGGCGGCGAGCCTGGCAATCTCGCCAGTATTCTTGCGGCCATGCCGCGCTTGTAAAAGTTGAAATCGCGGCATGCCATTTTCATCGAGGGCCACGATCTCTCCATCAAGGATGGCCTGGCGCGCATTAATGTGTTCGCCCACGGTCGCTAGTTCCGGGTATTGCGCACTCATCTCCAGTTGGTTGCGCGAAACGAACCGCGCCTTACCGTTCTTGAGAAAGCAGACCGAGCGAAAACCGTCCCACTTGGTTTCAAAGATCCAGTTAGGATCGGAGAAAGCCTCATCGACCAGGGTAGCCAACATCGGCTTGATGATCGCGGGCATCGCCGCTCGCCGCGCGCCGGGGCGGGTGGCTGCATCGATGGTTTTTGTTCGCGCAGTTTTCTTAACCATGACGGTTCCGAACCGGCCCAACTGCTTTTTACCAAAAGTACTGAATAAGTCCGCGCCAGCGAACGAATGATAGTAGCCCAGCAGTTCACTGCTGGGTTGGCGGCGCAGAGACATTGCAGTCCGAGCGGACGGCTGAACAATAGTCTTCGCTCCGTATCAATCAGTCGTCCGCTTCACGGGCTTGGCCCAAGATCCGCATTTTCCCCAGCGATGAATCGCTGGGCTATTGTCATTCGTCCGCCGCGCGGACCTTGTTTGCAAAGCCCACTAAAGAATTATTAAAACCCACGCAACGGCAAGCTGGGCGCCCGTTGCAGCCAGTTATCCTCAGGATAATCGCAATTACCACTCATCACGTGCAGCGTGTACGCGTGCCGCGATTTGGCTGATCGGTTCGCATAACTCATGTGCGGCAACAGCGCATGCAAAACAATCAAACTCCCCTGACTGACTTCCAACGGTTGCAGGTTTTCCATGGGCCAGGGAGTCTTATCGAGGGTTTGAAACTTCGTGCCACCGCCTTCGGCGCGCATGAAGCGCGATTTCAATCCCAGCCGATGACCGCCGGGAATCGCCCAGAGGCAACCGTTCTCCTTCGTCGCATCCTCCAGCGCAAACCACAGTCCGATTACGCCGGCCGGCTCAGTGTAGAGAAAGGTCGCGTCCTGGTGGCAAGTTACTTCGCCGCCAATATTGGGCTGCTTGAAAATATACATTGACTGGAGCAAGAGAGGATCCTCGATCCCCAGGTCATTCGCCAGCTCAGCAACTTTGGGCGCGCGCGAGAAGCGATCGAAAACTGGATCGAGATCGTGGAGCGCATGCCCGATCTTATTAATTGAACGTTCCTTGTTTTGCTTCAACGTGCCGTCCGGATTAAACGCATCCTCTTCGAAGAAGAACCGGATCTTATCGCCTGACTCCAGAAAATAATCATCGCTGGTCCGGGTCTGTTCCACTGTAGAGAACACTGAAACATTTTCGCGCGGATCGAAGTCGGCCACCATCTCCTCAGCCCGCCGGCGCAACGCGGCGCGCGCATCGTCACTGACAAAATCATGCAGGATGAGAAAGCCGTCCGAGCTAAATTCTTCGAGTTGTTGAGTAGTAAGTGGCAACTGAATGATCGCGCTCGAGCACTTATTGAGGCTAAGACGCGAACAGGCAACCTTAGGGTCGCCTGTGCTAGACTTCGCGAAATTCATGGAGCCGGCTGCCGGAATTGAACCGGCGACCTTCTAATTACGAATCAGACGCTCTACCAACTGAGCTAAGCCGGCCGCTACGGAACTGAACTATACGGATGAGCTTTTTCCAGGTCAAGCAGCGACACTTTTCGGTAGTGGTACGGTTTGCGAATCCGCGACCTCATAGCTGCGCGAAGTCAGAACCGGGAGCGGTAGCGACCGGGCCCGAGTTTGAAAACCCTAAGGTTTCTAAGGTTAGCGAATCCGGTCGCTTCCGCTCCCGGTTCCGTGTTTGTGGTTCCACGTTCACCGCGGCCTGGTTCAGGTCGATGGGGGTTGATGTTTTAGTTGTTCTCCCCAAAATGGCCGCCCTCATGGCGTTGTTGCTCGCCTTCTCGTCTGCCGCCGCATCTGCCCAGGAGAAAAAATCGACGCCGAAAAAGGCGCCGGCTGCTGCCGGCATCATTAGTGATTACGTAAAGGCAAGCGGCGGCAAGAAGCGGCTGGCGGCGATCTCCGACGCCACTTACGATTGGACCATCAAACTCGGCGAGCAAACCATGGGGGTGGCTCGCGTGCAGGTGAAGGCCCCGATGTCCGTTCGTACCACCATGACTTTCGGGAACGGCGTGATCGACACAGCGGCGAATCCCAGTTCTGTCTGGGAGCGCGGCCTCGATGGAAAGTCACGCACGCTAACCGACGCGCAGGCCGGCGCGGCGAAATTGCAGGCGATGCTCGACGCGAGCCGGCTGGTGGATTACAAGCGGCTCGGTGTCCTGGCACAAACGCTTGGCTATCAAGACGGCGAGAAGGGGCCTTTGCTGATGGTGGCGCTGTCCATGCGCAACCGAGCGAACCTGGTCTATTACTTCGACGTCACGAGCAAATTGCTGGTCAGGATTCAGGACGACGCGCGCTCCATCACGACTTTCTTGAGCGATTATCGCGCGGAGAACGGCGTGATGGAACCGCATCGAAAGGAAATCAAGACCGGGCCGACGGGTAGCCTGACTTTGACCCTGGACCGCGTCGCCTATAACCAGAACATTAAGAACTCAACCTTCGATCCGCCGGCCGCAGAGGAACAATTGGACATCGCCGGGCTGATGCGCGAGGTCTCGCGAAATCAGGACCAGCTGGAAGAGCGCACGGCGGAATACTCGTTCGTGCAAAAAGAAACCACGCGGGAAATCAATGACCACGGTGAACTGAAGAAAGAAACCGTGCGGATGTACGAAGTGTTTCCCATCGCCAATCGCGAGCCGGTTTACAAACTGATCAGTGAAAACGGCGCGCCCCTTTCGGCTGAGCGAGCGGCTAAAGAAGACAAGCGCGTGATGGAAGAAATGGTCAAAGCCGAAAAGGAGAGCGCCGAGAACAAGCAGAAGCAGGAAAAGCGCGAGGCCGAGTTAGAAAAAAAGCGCGCCGCCGGCAAAGCCGACGATGAAGATCCGGGTATTTCTCAATTCCTCCGCGCGTGCGAGTTCGTTTCGCCCCGCCGTGAGAACTTTCGCGATCGTGACACCATTGTCTTTGACTTCCGGCCGCGGCCCAACTTCCGTCCCTCGAATCGATCTGAATCGCTGATTTCAAAGCTGGTGGGCGTGATCTGGATCGATCCGGTCGATAAACAGGTGATTCGGATGGAGGCACGACTGGCTGAGGGCTTCAAGATGGGCGGCGGTTTGCTGGTCTCGTTGAAGCCGGGCGCCGCCATGGTGATGGAACAGAAACGCATGGACGATGGCGTCTGGCTGCCGCGGCTCGCTCACTTCAATCTTTCCATTCGCGTGCTGCTTTTCGGCGGCGGCGACATCAACAAGACATACGAGTGGAGCGACTACAAACACTTCAAGGGCGAAGTTAATACCTACAAACTCGAAGCCCCCAAACCCAGTGAGACGCCGGAGAAGAAACCCCCAGTCAACTAAGCATGCACGAAGTCATTGTCATCGGCGGCGGTTTAGCCGGCGTGGAAGCCGCCTGGCAGGCCGCCCGCCTCGGTGCTCGCGTGCGCCTTTACGAAATGCGTCCGGTTGTGCAAACACCCGCACACCGCAGCGACAAGCTGGCAGAGATCGTCTGTTCCAATTCTCTCAAATCCGATGAGCCGGGGACTGCGTCGTACCTCTTGAAAGAGGAACTGCGCCGGGGCGGCTCGATCGTCATGCAGGCGGCGACGGCGACCCGTGTGCCGGCCGGGGCTGCCCTCGCCGTTGACCGAAATCGCTTTGCCGAATACATCACAGAACAGATTGAGGCGAATCCGAAAATCGAATTGGTGCGCGAGGAAGTGACCTCAATTGGGGCAGACGTGCCAACCATTATCGCCACCGGACCGTTGACGTCGGATGCGCTTACGACAGAAATACTAAAGCTGACGGGAGACACCCAACTTTACTTTTACGATGCGATAGCCCCGATTGTCGCGGCGGATTCGGTAGATCAGTCGATTGCCTTCCGTGCTGCGCGTTACGGCAAAGGCGGCGATGACTATCTGAATTGTCCGATGGATCGAGAGCAGTACGCCCGGTTTTACGAGGCCCTGATCGAAGCCAACAGTGTGCCCTTGCAGCGCTTTGAAGAAACATGTTGGTTCGAAGCATGTCTGCCGATTGAAGAATTGGCGCGCCGCGGAGTTGATACATTGCGCTTCGGTCCGATGAAGCCTGTGGGGCTTTACGATCCGCGCACGGGCCGGGAGCCTTACGCCGCGGTGCAGATGCGCCAGGAAAATTTAATGGCGGACGCATACAGCCTGGTGGGCTTTCAGAATCATCTACGATACGGCGAACAGGCACGCGTGCTGCGGATGGTCCCCGGGCTGGAGCGAGCAGAGTTTCTGCAGTTTGGACAAATCCATCGCAATACTTATATCAATGCTCCGCTGGTGCTGAACGCGGAACTGCAAATGCGCGAGCGGCCGGCGGTGTTCTTCGCCGGACAAATAACCGGTGTGGAGGGCTACGTTGAATCCGTAGCGATGGGTTGGCTGGCGGGATTGAATGCGGCGCGCATGATAACCGGAGCGGCGCTGTTGCAGGCTCCGCCAAAGAGTGCGATTGGCGCCTTGGCGCGATATGTTTCCAGCGCGGTAAAGAAGAATTATCAACCGGTAAATATCACGTTCGCTTTGCTTGAGCCTTTACCACCCGAACAAGCGCGACGGTTGAAAAGGAAACGCGACCGGCATGCGCTGCAGGTGGAGTTGGCGTTGAAAGAATGGGACGAGTGGCTGCGGGCCGAATTCCTTAATCAAGAGCGAGGGTAACGCGGCTTCCTGACAGCTGGTTTGGGGGAGTTGAGTAGTAAAGCTTGAGAATGAAAGTCCAACGTAAAAACTTGCAGTCAGGAAGGCGGGTTTACCGCCGCCGCTCCCCCTGGTTTGTCCTCCCGGTCATACTTGTTTCAATATTTGGTTTAGCGTTTCCTGCTTCCGTCATTCCGCAGTCCGGCCGCCGCAAGGATCCAACTGTGAAGACGTCGGGGAATACCACTTCCGGCGCCAAAGCGTCGGGAAAATCACAAACATCAGCATCGTCCGGTGACAGCGCGACGCCAAAATCAAAGGCCACGCCACCCGTGGACCCTGAAGAGGTCGATCCCAACGACGTCGTTCGCGTCACTTCGAGCCTCGTTCCGATTCCCGCCACCGTTCTTGATGCGCGCGGTTTTGCCGTCACCAATCTGAAGTTGGGAGACTTCGAATTGCGAGTAGACGGTCAGCTGCAGCCGATCAGCGAGCTCACTCGTACGGAAAGTCCCGTGCGAATGGTCATGTTGTTTGACAACAGCGGCAGTCTGTCGGAAGCGCGCGAGTTTGAAAAGCGCGCGGCTATGCATTTCTTCGGCAGCGTGATGCGCCCGCTCGATCAAGCCGCGATTTTTTCCGTTTCCACCGACGTGATTCTCGAGCAGCCGTTAACCAGCGACGTCAACGTGCTGCAGCGGACGATTGAAAATTTTGGCAGACCCGAAGGCTCGACCGCACTTTTCGATGGAATGGCGGAAGCGGCCGCTTACATAAAGCCCTACCATGGCCGCCGCGTCATGGTTATCGTTTCCGACGGCAAAGAAACAACCAGCCGGGCGGATTTCGAAACGACTCTGCAGCGAATCGTCACCGATGACTGCCAGATCTACGTTGTGCAAACAGGACTTTATGAGAATGCCAACGTCCGTGATTTGACCGCCGAGCGGCGAATGGAAGAATTTGCCACGCAGACTGGAGGAGCGGTCTACATTCCGAAATCAATTGCTGACCTCGACGCGGCGTTTGAAAAAATCGCCGCCGATCTGGCGCAGCAATACGTGTTGAGTTACTACCCGGCCGACGACAAGCGCGACGATCATTATCATTCAGTGTCAGTTCGCGTAGTCACGCTCTCCAACGTGCGCGTGCGCTCGCGCAAAGTTTTTATCGTGCGAAAGGCGCAACGGCGGAAATAATTCAGACTGAAAGCGCCCGATGATCGAAAAGCTTCTGACCCAGTTTCTCGAACACTTGCGCTACGAGCGTAATGTCAGCGAGCACACGCTGAGGAATTACGCGAGCGACCTGGAACAGTTTCTTGGTTACCTGTCGCCGGCAAAGAAGGAGATGGGCCAGCCCAGCAAAGGCGCCGCGGCCGCCAAAGCGAAACGCGTCGAGCCGGACCTCAAGCAAGTAGATCACATCACCATCCGCGAATGGCTTTCCAGCCTGCACGCGGCGCAGAAGAAGAAGACTTCGATCGCGCGCAAACTGGCCGCGCTGCGAACTTTTTTCCAGTTCCTGGTGCGCGAAGGAATGCTGGAGCAGAATCCCGCCAAAATTGTCGCCACGCCACGGTTGGAAAAAAAGCTCCCGGTCCATCTTTCCATTGAGGACGCGATTCGCTTTATAGAGACTCCGGATACGGAAACCGATCTGGGTAAGCGTGATCGAGCGATCCTGGAATTGCTTTACGCCACCGGCGTACGCGTCGCAGAGCTTACGAAACTCAATCTGCACGACATCGATTTTCGAAATAAGTTGTTGCGAGTTACGGGCAAGCGGCGTAAGGAACGCATCGTCCCGTTCGGCGATCCAGCGCTAATTGCTTTGAAGAATTATCTCGATGTCCGCGACGCTTTCCTGCAACAGGCGCCACCGGATGAACGCGATTCGCAGGCGTTGGTATTGAATTACCAGGGCACGCGCATCACCACGCGGTCAGTGGGACGCATGGTGGAGAAATACATCCGGCAGTGCGCCGGGATACACGACATTAGCCCCCACGCGCTGCGGCATTCATTTGCCACGCACCTGCTGGATAGTGGCGCCGACCTGCGCGACATACAGGAATTGCTGGGCCACGCGCGCCTGTCATCGACGCAGATTTATACCCATGTTTCGATGGAAAAGTTGATTGAGGTTTACGACAAGGCCCACCCGAAAGCGTGAGGGTGATGCGTTCTCTTCATTCCCTCGCCCACTGGGAGAGGGTTAGGGAGAGGGGCTAGCGCGAGTACTGAAGAAATCCAACGCCGACCCATCGAGGGTCGGCGTTAATTCGTGTTTGGTGTTTCTGCGTAAGCCCTCTCCCCGGCCCTCTCCCAATGGGAGAGGGAATTCATTACCTCTGAATTCATTTCGAACGCGCGCTTAGTTTTTCCGCACTACTGCGTTAACCGCCTGGGCTTCGCGATCGATCGCCGCACCAATACTTGCCTCGTCACCTTCCTCTTTGCCGGTGGCCGAAGAAGAGAGCGACGGCGTCGTGCTGCCGGCAGGGAAGAGTTTGAAATCGAGGCGGACCTCTGTCTTTCCTATGTCGCTGCTGGTAACACCCGTAGCCCGGCCGAACATACCTCCCAGTTTCTTACCCGCGGAGGCAGTCTTCAGCGCACTCAAGTCCGTATAAAGAATAAAGTCGCAACGCTTTGCTTTCGCTTCCACTTCGGCTTCAGCGGATGAGGATGCGTTCAACCGAACAGCTTCAACATTCAAACTGCTGATTTGCCCCATCAGCCGGTCGCGCATTGATTCGTCGGGAGCGGATTTGCCCGTCTTGTTATTAATCGCGACCACTCCCACACGAACGCCGGGTTTCGCATTGGGTCTGGCAGGTGTAGCAACACCTTCGCTGTGTTGCACGGGATTTATGCCTGCGGAGGAGTTCGTCATCCCGGTCATCCCGGCCGGCGTGTACATTTCCTGGTAGCTGTGCGCTTCAGTGTATCCCGCCGGCAGTTCGAACAGGGCGGCCTCCAATGGCTGGCGCGATATGTCGATCACCTCTTTGGTAGTGGAAGACATTTGCATGCCATTTTCACCGTACATCGTAGTGGTTTCACTCAGCGGATAGCCCAGTTTGCCGGTGCCGGTGTTTCTTTGACGTACCTGATCGCGACAGCCGCCCGGCATCATTTGCCGGCTCATCGCGGCGGCACCATCGAAGCCGCAACTGATTCCGTATTGCAGATCAACGTACCAGCCATCGCGTTCGATTCGCATTTTGGTCTTCGAGCAGGCGTCCGGTGAAGGCTCGATAGAGAATGAGCTCTTCACGTGACGTGCGGTCAAGCCAAACATGTCTTTACGTTCCCCGGTGTCAACTGTGTTTGTGATGTAGGTGACTACTCCGCCGCTGGTGACCGGGGCGGCAGTTACCGGCGCCTGCGTTGTATTTGGTGTGCTGGTATCAGGCTCGGGGCCGGTCATGGGAGTGATCATGTACATGCGATTCTGATCGTTGATCTGGATCGTTCTTTTCAGATCGCACTGCATCAGGCTGGTGTTGGTTTGCCCGCCCATGTTCATTTCGCTGCGTTGCCGTGCTCCCTTGATCAGAGTTGTGCTCTCGAAGGTTTGACCATGGCTGGTGGTTCGTTCGGTGATCTTGAAGTCGCTGGCGGCCGGTTTAGCAGCGGGTGCGCCCGGGCGAGGTCGTTGCGCCAGAGCGGTCATCGCCGCCGCCGAGATCACTACCAACAAAAAAACTATATGTACGAGGCGTCGTTCTGAATAAATCATTCCCTTTGAATCTCCTTACTACTTGATTTGGGTTGTTCGTTTTATTGCGGGCCAGGCCCGCTGGCTTCCAGCCGCGCTTGCTCGAGCTTAGAGGGTGGAAATTTCGTCGGCCATGTTTTCTTCCTGTTCGATCGCTTCCTGGCAGGCGGCATCGTAGCGGGCGGTGGGAACCGCTTCCAGGCGCCGCTCGTCAATGTTCTTCTCGCAGCGTTCACACGTGCCGTAGGCGCCGTCGTCAATGCGCTGCAACGCCTGATCAATTTCAGAGATCATCTTTGACGCGCGCTCACCCAACTGCAGCGCCAACTCCTGATTTACATCCTGTTGCGATTTATCCACTACGTCCTTGGCATCGCCATCAATCGAATCGATCGCGGCGGCGCGGTCGTCGTTAATCTGCTCCGTGAGGCCGCGCAGCTGCGTGAGAAGAACATTTTTGAAGTGATCCAGTTTTTTTGCGTCCATTAATGTAAACCCCATCTCCTTGTTGGTTAGCGCCCGGCGCAAATCATGATCCGTTATTTGAGAACGGCGAATTATAGCCTACCTCAAGCAACGAAGCGTAATCGCGGTCATCACGAATGTGAGAAATTCTGGCTATCCGCAGATTTCGCTGATTACGCAGATTGCTCATAACTGAAAAATAAACCGCGAGGGAAAATCGTCGTTGTGCGGTCCAGTCCAAACCGCGCGGCGCCACGATTTGCTTTTTTTGAGTCTGAGTTAATCTGCGGAATCTGCGGATAGGCCGGTTCTGTTTTTCTTTTTTAGGATTTAGAACCTGGCAACTAACCCCACTCGGACGCCACGAGGCCGGCCCGGCGAAATGTTGTTATTGCCGTCGGCGTTGATGAAGTATTTCGTGGCGAATAGATTCTCCACGTTCCCCTGCAAGTGCCAGTTTTCGTTGATGGAATAATAAAGCCCGATGTCTGCCCGGGTATATCCTGGCAGGGTCACCGTGTTATCCACGGCCGCATACATGTCGGTGTGATGAATTAAGCCCACGCCGGCACTAAAGCCGCGCAGGAATTGATAGTTGTTCCAAACGGAAAAACTGTGACGCGGAACCTGGGCCACTGTCGCACCGGCACGTGCCGCGATGGTCGCGCTGACAATCTTCGCATCCTGATAGGCATAGCCGCCGGCGATCCGCCACGCGCGCGTGACGTTACCATTCCAGCCAAACTCGACGCCCTTAGTGCGCTGACTCCCAGTCTGCAGGATCCGGGTCGGGTCGTTCGGATCGTTGGCGCGAGTGTTGGTTCGATCCAATTGATAAGCCGCGAACGTCAATTGGAGTGCGCGACGCACGTCCCACTTTGCGCCCACCTCGTAGTTATTAAACTTCTCGGGCTTGACCTGTTGCGTAAGCGTCGTCAGGGAAGAGAATTGATCTCCGGAACTCGGTAGGTAAGCCACGCTGTAGTTGGCATAAATCGAAACCGGAGTAATCGGCTTGAACACTATCCCGGCCCGCGGCGACACCAGGCGATCGATACGTCGAAGGTCCTCGCCCGTGCGGTTGTTATGAAACTGCAAGTCGAAGTAATCAAAACGAAGGCCAACAATCAACTGCAAGTGGCGCGAGAGTTCGATCTGGTCCTGGGCATAGGTCGCGAGCAAATTCGTCTGCAAGTGATTGTTCGCATCGGTGGCGCTTTGACGAAAGGTTATCGGCGTGTCGATGGTCGGATCGACCAGCGGCGCGAGAATTGACGTCGTGGTGTTGTTGAAGAACCCGGTGTTGCGAAAGTTGTTGGTTAGCTGGCGGCCCGCTTCGGTCCCGCCGAGAAGCGTGTGACGCACACTTCCTGTCCTAAAGACATAAGACAGATCAGTCTGGCTAAAAATATTTCGGCGGCGAGTAGCGTTGTTATATGCCGACAGCGCCACTTTCGTCTTATCAGCCGAGACGGCGCCGGGAACGTAGTTCTGGTATGCGCGATCGTAGTCACCAAACATCGTCCGGTTGCGAATGTTCAAGTCGCCGGTTTGATGCTCCAGCGTCGCGGACAGAAGGTTAACCCCCGCGCGCACGTGACTGTTATCAGGATCGCCAAAGAAAGTTGAGATCGGAATATCAACCGGCCGGCCCTGATACGAAGGAATTCCCCGGTCGGCTGTTCGTTGATCGTGAAATCGTTCGTAGCTAAACGTAAAACGAGTTTGCGGTCCGGCCACCAACGTGATCGTTGGATTAATGCCGTAACGTTCCTGGCTTACCTGCTCGCGAAAACTGCCGGCGTGTTCGTAGATTCCATTCAGGCGAAAGGCGATCCGGCTGTTGAAAGGTTGATTCAGATCGACAGTGAAACGCTTATTTCCGAAAGAGCCACCCTGCGCAACGACTTCGCCTGAGCGGGAAAACCCCGCTTCCTTTGTGGTCCGGTTAATGACGCCGCCACCACCACCGCGACCAAAGATCATCGCGTTCGGCCCTTTGAGGGCTTCGAGCTGTTCCACGTTATAAAGATCGCGATAATACTGAACGTCATCGCGCACGCCGTTGAGGAAGAAATCCGCGCTGGAACTGTTGCCGCGGACGATAATCTGATCGCGATTGTTTTCACCCTGATGTGAAGTGACGCCCGGCACGTAGTTGACTACATCGGCGATACTCCCCATCGATTGCTCCCTGATTTGCTCTTTGCCCACAACGGAAATCGATTGCGGCAGGTCGCGCAGGGAGGTGAGCGTTTTTGTGGCGCTTGAAACATTCAGGATTTGATATCCGGCCGTATCGGAAATGTTCACGGTCGCGCTCGATTGAGCAATGGGAAGTACCAACTCGACCGGCGCGGGCACGCCGTCGCGGGAATCGATTTTGTGCGACACTTCGGCGAAGCCATCCGAACTGGCGAGCAGGGAATACTCGCCCGGCTCCAATAGCATGACGAACTCGCCGTTCTGATCGCTGACCGCAGAAGTCCGGGGCCGGTTGTTTCCCTCTAGAATAATTTTCGCGCCGGAAATTGGCGCCCGGTTCGGGTCCAGAACGGTCCCGCGCAACTGGATTCCTGGCGCACCCGTCTGCGCGCAGAGAGAATTTGCGGTTGAGAGGATTCCCAGGAGAGCGAAACCCAGGAGAAGAACAAAAACTGCTCGCTTCACAACTGAACCACCTTTCAAAGCCGAAAACAGCATCAAACACCCGACGAGTTTTAGCGGATGAAATTGAAAACCATTTTCAATATAGTGTTAAGAGGTGGTTGAGTCAAGGAAAAGGGAGGTTGGGTGGTGTCGTAATTCGGAGTGCGGTGGCAAGCGCAGCGCGACACCGCTTTTCACTCGAGTTTCAGGCCAGATGGAATCAATCCAAAACGCCGTCGCCGCTGCGCTCTGCCGGCGCACTCCAATTAATGTCGAATTCGTTTGTTCGCGGCCCAGGGTTGTCTCTGAGCTCCAGCCCTGGGGTGAGAATTAGCTAACGCCTTCGGCGTATTTCCGCGACGTAATTTGATATCATCTCGAATCCTTTGACGATCGACTTAGTGGGTAAAATAATTCGATGAAGCACTGCCCAGTTTGCAATCGACAATTCGATGCCGAAATCAGCTTCTGTCCTAGTGATGGCGAAGTCCTGGAAGATGATCCTGGATCCCTCGTAGGAACGGTGCTCGACGGTCAGTATCAGATTGAATCGATGCTCGGCAAGGGCGGCATGGGCGCTGTTTACGGTGCGCGCCACATTCTGCTGGGCGATCGCGTGGCAATCAAAGTCTTGCCGGCCGAGATGCGGAATAACGCTGAGTGGCTGCGACGTTTTCGTCGTGAAGGTCAGGCGGCGCGACGCTTCCGCCATCCGAACGCGGTGACAGTCTACGATCTTCGTACTTCGCCGGACGGCATGATCTATCTGGTGATGGAATACGTCGAAGGTCACACCCTCGATGCTGAGCTGAAACAAAGAGGCCGATTCTCAACCGCCGCCGCCTTTGCCGTCCTTGAGCCGATCATGAGCGTGCTGAATGCCGCGCATGCCATGGGCGTCGTGCATAGAGATCTGAAACCGGAAAACATCATGATCGGCAAGCCGGCGGCCAACGGGGAGTCGACTGTGAAGCTGCTCGATTTGGGAATCGCGAAGATGCGCGAGATTGCCGGGCAGGATACTGGCGGGACGACGGCATTGACGACGGCAGGTCAGGTGTTGGGCACGCCTTACTACATGTCGCCGGAACAGTGGGGCGAGATTCCGCGCGATGGCAACACGGAGCTCGATGGCCGGGCGGACATTTACAGTCTTGGTTTGGTTTTGTATGAGATGGTTTCTGGCAAACGTCCCTTTTCGAGTCTCACGCTCTTTGAGTTGCGACGTGATCATATTTCAGTTAAACCGCCGCCGCTGTTTCCCACCGTGCCCGGGGTGGCCGAACCGTTCAGTCGCGCCATTGAGCACGCGGTCGCGAAGGATCGCGCCGACCGGCCGGAAACCGCGGCAGCCTTTTCAGCTGAACTAAAGACGGCACTGGAGAATTCGCCAGTGGCTGAAACAGGCGCAACGGTGGTTGGGGAGCGAGTGCCGTCGATTCCTACCAGCGCCCAGGCCGAACTTGATACGAACGCCAATCGGACGGCGCCGACAGTGATTGGCGTTGATGGTCCACTTGCACCGCCCCTGGCTGCCCCGGTGACGAACGCCATGACCGGCGCCGTCGCAAATATCGCGCAACCGCAGGCCGCCGGGCCGGCGACCATTCCGACTGTCCTCAGCGCTCCGATGGAGACTTCACCGGAGGTTGTCACGCAGGCGGCGCCGCCCAAAGCTGCGCCAAAGCGAAGCAGCTTGCCTCTGATCCTGGGCGGAGTACTCGTGCTTCTTTTCATCGCTGCTGTCGGAGGCTACTTCGTCCTTAAGTCTCTGACGACACAAAAAGTGACAACGAGTGGCACAGGTGAAGCCGGCGGGACAGCGGATCTTGCTGCGGCGCCGCACGAGATCACGCGTTACTGGTTGGAAGTCGAATCGGAAAAGGGAGTTTCCACTACCAGCGCTGCCCCGGTGGTGGAGCTGGCTTCGGGCGGCGCCTTCAAGCTTCATTTTTCACCCAACGAAAGTGGCTATCTGTACGTCATTGGCCCCGGCGATAAGAACGTTCCCACAGTTTTTCTGTCAGCCAAACCCGATTCCAAGACAGGATTGAAAACGAATGAAGTGAAGAGCGGGCTTGATTTCACTTTCCCCAGCGGTAAAAACTGGATCGAACTTGATAAGACTCCCGGCCAGGAAACCTACACGATAATATTTTCAGGAGAGCCGTTGGTGGCGCCGGCATTCCTGGCTGCGCAGGGCGTCCACGTTCTGACGCCCGAAGAGCAAAGCGAGCTGGCGGCTTTCCGCGCTCGTTACAAGGGGAATACAGCCTCGACTGATACAATGGGCGCCGATATCGCGAGTGCAGACGCGAAACCCTTCGTCTCGGTAAAGGTGCCGCAGAGCAAGAAAGAAGGGGAACCGGTTCTGTTCGATGTGCGGGTCGAACACAAGTAATTTAGTCAAAGGAGTCTGTGAATGCGTTTCAAGTTAGCTGTCTCTTTATCATTGACGCTTATCCTCTGCGGCCTCGGAATTGTCCTGGCCCAGGATCCGGGAGACGAAGATCTGCGCGGTGCTTTTCTTAGTTCGCGCGAGAAGACATCCGGCGCCACTGGCGGCCGATCGCGCCGCCGTGTGCGGCGTCCGAGCCCGACCAATACGAACAGCAACGTGGCGAATGCCAACACGAGCGGCGGAACGACAAATAAGAACTCGAACCCCGCCACGCCGCCGGCGGAAACGGCGATCGGACTCGGTTACACACTCTTTGTGCGCGACGCGAACGGCGATGCGGTCCGCGTCGATCCCACTGAAGAGTTTCATACCGGCGAGCGCGTTCGTATTTCGCTGGAGCCCAATGTCGACGGCTACCTCTACGTTTTTCATAAGGAAGGCGAAGGCGAGCCGGTGATGATTTATCCCGATTGGCGTTTGTCTTCGGGCGAAAACGAAGTTGAGGCGCACGTGCCCTACGAAGTGCCGTCTGGCTTTGAAAAGGACGAGCGGCTGCGCTGGTTCACGTTCGATGCGAACCCATCGACGGAGCACCTTTACATCGTAGTTACCCGCGAACCGTTGCAATCTGTGCCGGTGGCCGAAGCGTTGGTCACGTTCTGCGCAGCGAATAAAGCGAAATGTCCGTGGCGACCATCAGCCGAAGCCTGGGCGCGCGTGCAGCAGGCGCTGAAGGCAGATGTGCAGGTTGCCGCGCAAACAAATTTTGGCCAACCACAGAGCGATAAAGAAAAAGTGGCGACCACGCGCGGACTGGGCTTGGACCAGAGCGCGCCGGCGCCGTCAGTAATTCGAATGAACGCGTCGACCAAGGCGCCTGTTTTGGTCACGGTCCTGGATTTAGTTCACAAATAGGTCGCACGGTTAGTTGGGTGAATTAGGAAGAAATCATGAATTCGAAAGTAGTACTCGCGTTGGTTCTTGGGGCCAGCGTTGTTGGCCTCAGCAGTTCCCGTATTCCTCAAACTTCAGCGCATAACCTGAATTCAGCGGCCGGTCCGGCGGCGTTGCTGCCGCAGGCGGATTCAGCGAACGGTGCGCTGCAACAGGGTCGTGCTCTGTTGCGGGAAGGCAAGGCCGATCAGGCAATCGGCTATTTTGAAACAGCGTTACGGCTGTTCACCCAAGCTCACAATGTGCGTGGCGTGGCGGCGACGGAAGATCAGCTCGGTGATCTTTACTTGCGTCAGGGCCAGTACGCCGTCGCGCTCGAGCATTATCAAAAAGCTTACGAAGCATTCCGCAGCGGTGAAGTTGGTGATGCTCAAACTGGCGCCGCGGCGGGAACTGCGGGAATGGCCGGAGCAACGGCCGGCGCGCTGGCGGAGACGGCAGCCACGGCGAATGCCGACAACGGATTCAATGCCAACCTGATGCTGGCCAAGATTGGCGAGACGAACTATCGCCTGGGCAAACTTCCGCAGGCCAGCGCCGCCTATCTGCAAATGAACGTGCGCAAGCCGGAGGGCGCCGCGGCAAAAGTTGGCCGGCGATTCGGCGGACTGGGCGGAGCGCTGGGGAGCCTTGCCAGCGGCCGCGTTTCAGTGGAAGCGCCCACCACGACGGCGATCGGTTTATTGGAAGCCAAGAAAGAGTTTGATGAATACCGTATCGCCACGGTCTATACCACATACGAGTTGGGAATGGGCCGAATCGATTTCGCGAATAACAGCCTGGAGTCCGCCCGCAAACATTTTCAAAACGCACTCGACGCCGGAAACGGCAGTTTGCCCGGTGTCGGCAAGATGGGCCAGACGCGTCGCTTTCGCGCCATAGCGCGCACCAGTCTGGCGGACGTGGCATTGCGCCTGGGAAATTACAAAGACGCGGTCAAACTTTATTCGGAAGCTGCGAAGGGCGCGCGCGACGACAAGCGCCTGGATTTGATGTGGCCGGCGCAACGCGGCGCCGGTCGTGGCAACTGGTTGCAGGCAGGGCAGGAAAAAGATCCGAAAAAATCTACCGCGATGCGCGAAGCCGCCCTCGCGAGTTATCGGGAAGCGATTATCACGATTGAGACCTTGCGATCCGGTAGCCTGCGCGCTGACGAATCGCGGACGACTTTTCTTTCCACCACCAAAGACGTTTTCAGTGAAGCCGCGAGTGCGTTTGCCGAGATGGCGCTGCTGACAGGCGGAGCGCCCGGAGCGCTGCAAGGCAAGGCCGTCGACTACGCCGGCGAGGGTTTCAAGATTTCCGAAGAGGGCCGCGCTCGCTCGCTGCTCGATATGCTGGGCGAGACGAACGCGGAAATTACTGCGGGCGTGCCGGCCGACCTTTTGAAGCGGAAGCAGGACAATCTCAATCGCCAGCAGGAAATCGCGCAACAACTGACCGGGATTAGCCTTTCGGCCGACGAAAAGAAAAAGCCTTCGGAGCTGGATGCGGAGTTGGATCAGTTGCAGACTGAATTCGACGCAATTGAAAACCAAATTCGCACCGCCAGCCCTCGCTACGCCGCTTTGACCGCCGCCCAGCCCCAGTCGTTGACCGAAGTTCAGCAGAAAGTCCTGGATGAAGGAACCGCCCTGCTCGAATATCACTTGGGCGATGACAGCTCGTATTTGTGGGCCGTCACGTCGGGCGGCGTGGCGCTCTACAAACTGCCCGGCCGCTCGACCATGGACACTTTGGCGACTGGTCTTCGGGCCCAACTGATCCCGGCGCAGTTGCAACGTGGCCTGATCGGCATCGACGTCGCCACGGTCCAACAGCGGGGCCTGAGCCTGACCACCGAATCAGCGCCGGCTGTTGTCACCGCCTTCACTGCGGCCGCTAATGCGCTCTACAAGGCAGCGGTCGAACCGGCGGCCGCTGTAATCGGCGAGAAGCGTTTGCTGGTTGTGGCGGACGGCGCATTGAACTACGTTCCCTTCGAAGCCCTCGTGAAATCTACTGAGGGAGTCGACTACGCGTCGCTCAATTATCTGGTTAAGACGAACGAAATTATTTACGCGCCATCGGCATCCGTCGTAGCGGCGATCAGACAGCAGGGAAACAAGAATGATTCCAAAAACTTTTTGCTGGTAGCGGATCCGGTTTTCAGCGCTGATGATCCGCGCGCCAAAGGTTCAACCGCGGTGGCAGCGAATAAAGCCGAGACCCGCGGGATCGGACTTGATAGCGCGGTCGAAGATGTGGCTGGTGAATCGGCCACGGCAAACGGCAAAGGACTGCAGTTGGCCCGTTTATCCGGGACGCGGACGGAAGCGGAACAGATCGCGCAGTTGGTGAAAAAATCCGGGGGACAGACAGAAGTGTGGCTCGACTTGAAGGCCAGCGAGGATGATGTCAAAGCCGGCAACATGCAAAGCTATCGCGTCATTCATCTGGCCACACACGGTTTGTTGAATGCTGATCGTCCACAGTTTACCGGGGTAGTGCTTTCGCTGGTGGGAAACAAAGCCAACGACGGATTTCTCCGAACGGACGAGGTCTTCAACATGAATCTCGGCGCGCATCTGGTCATGCTGTCCGCTTGTGAGACTGGTCTGGGCAAAGAGAAGCGCGGCGAGGGCGTGATTGGATTAACGCGCGCGTTCATTTACGCCGGCACACCCACCGTCGGCGTCAGCCTCTGGTCGGTGGCAGACAAATCCACCGCCGAGCTGATGACGGATTTTTATCGGCGTTTGTTAGGACCGGCTACGCCCGCCGTCTCAGCTTCGGCCGCCATGCGCGAGGCACAACTGGCGATGATTTCAGGGAAGAAGTACAGCGCCCCATTCTACTGGGCGCCGTTCGTGCTGGTCGGCGACTGGCGCTGAACAGCAGCAGGAGAGCTCGACTGCAGTGAGGGGCCGTTCCTCCAGGCCGGATGATTCGGCCTCGGTTAACTCTGATCGGCTTCTGTACCTGCCGGGTTTTGTGATATAGCTCGCGCGCCTTACTTGCCTCGCATTTTCTTTACCTACTCAATCGGCTTTCGGACCCGAAGGAGGTTCCCCTATGAAACAGCGTCAGACATTCAAGACTGCAATCGCTTGTGGTGTGATCTGCCTCATTCTCTGTTCCCCCTCAATCTCCCAGGGTTGGGGAGCAGGCGGACATATGATGGTTGCGTCCATCGGATTCAAGCGTCTGAGTCCGACCGCCAGGTTTCACGTGCAGGAGTTACTCGCAATTCGAATTAATCCCGCCGCGGTATCCGCGCAAAGCAGGGACTTCGTCAATGCTGCTCACTGGGCTGACGATCTGAGGCCTTTTCCCGAGTTTGATCCTCTCAAGCCATTACACTTCATCGACACGCCATTTTCCGTCGACGGAACACCTTTGCCGGAAGTTCCCAGTCCCAACATCGTGACTGCGCTGGAGGAGAACGTAAACATTCTCAAGACCAGCACCGACAAGAATGCGCAGGCCCAGGCATTGCGCCTTATCATTCACTTTGTCGGAGACATACACCAACCGCTTCACTGCGCTACGCGAGTGGATCGCGACCACCCCGACGGAGACCGCGGCGGTAATCTGGTCTCGATCAAGGTCCCCGGTTCCGGAGGGAAGCTGAAGACAACGAACCTTCACAGCTATTGGGATGGCGGCATCGGCGCCTTTCCCCTAACTGGACCAAATTTCACGCCCCCCGCGCTGAGTAAGATCCCCGCCGCGGTCTCGCAAGCCCTGCAGGGGAATCCCGCCACCAATCGCAGGATTCATCTGGACGACCCATTCAACTTCAGCGCCTGGGCGGAAGAGAGCACTACAGTCGCAAAAGAGGTCGCTTACAAGGGAGTGAAAAACGGCGGGCGCCCGAACGCTGCGTACCGGGCGAACGCCCTCAAAGCTGCCCGGCAAAGAGTGGCGTGGGGAGGATACCGTCTGGCGGCCCTGCTAAATGCGATCTGGCCGGATTAGTTGCCGGCGCCTCTGACGTCAAATATTTATTGCGCGAGGAAGTCGCGAATCAGGCGGCGATCATTTTCATCCTTAATGCGCGTGAAGAGTTTCTCGCCCAGCGTTTTAATCGTCTCAGCCCGATCAAAAGGCAGGCGTTCGTACATTTTTCCGCCGGCAAAGTGACAGCCCTGACAGCGCGACTCCAGAATCGGCCTAACCTGCGTTCCAAAGTCTACTTTCGCGGGGGTCGAAGGTTGGCCGAGATCTGGAACAGCGAAACTCGCCGCCGAAGTTGGCTTAGCAAGCTTTGGCGTAACCTCGCCTTTCTTTCTCACGCCCACGTAGGAAAGTGAAACCAGCGTCAAGAAAATCACGATCAGGCTTGCTCGCATGGCCGGATGCTACTCTGAATTAAACTCGGGAACAAGGATTTGCCTCGGCGTCTCCGCCGTGCGGAGTGGCTTAATTTGGAGTGCTCCGGCTGAGCGCAGCGGCGACGGCGCTTTGGATTGATTCCATCTCGCCCTGAAAGTTGCGCAAGTCCAAAGCGGTGTCGCGCTGCGCTTGCCAACGCACTCCATATTAAGCACCGACGGCTTTGTCCTTTGTTGGAAACTGAGTGGCTAAGTTAATATCTCATGAGAAAGAGAATCAGGGGAGTTTTCAGCGAATGGATAATCATTTCATCGGTATTACGAACACGGAATCATTGGAAGAACTTTTGCAGCAGTCGACCGAACGCCCGGTTGTAATCTTCAAGCACAGCACAACATGTCCCGTAAGCGCCGGGGCTTATTCAGAAATGATGGCCCTAAAGGCCCCGGTCAACATCGTCGTCGTGCAAGACTCCCGCGACATTTCTAATGAGATTGAATCGCGAACTGACGTCGAGCACCATTCACCTCAAGTAATCGTGCTGCGTAACGGCAAGGCGGTTTGGAACGCTTCGCACTGGAAAATCAAATCGGACGTGGTCGAAGAAGCCCTGCGTCAGGCTGAGTAGCGTTTGACTTCTAATGAATACGGCGATGCAGGAACGAATGGCAATCGAGCCAAGGGAAATCATGCAGGAAGGCAATGCCGGCCTGCGAATTACCTGGGCCGATGATCGGGTCTGCCAATTTCAAGCGCCGCAACTCCGGCGCGCATGTCCGTGCGCCCAGTGCGTCAACGAATGGACCGGTCAACGCACACTAAAACCCGAAGCAGTTTCCGACGAATTGGAGATTAAGGATCTTTCGATTGTCGGCCGTTACGCCCTGAACTTCATCTGGAGCGATGGGCACGAAACGGGGATTTACAGTTTCAGGTACTTGCGCGAGCTTTGTGAACAGGATTCGGTAGAGGTTTAAGAAAGGGCGGTGGCGCAGGAATGCCCGCGCTCCTCGAAAAATGGAAGAACGGGATTTTTTTAACGAACGGCAGGAAATGAAACGCGCCTCATTTAGTTGTCCGCATTGCCGGCAACGCGGCGATTATGAGGTGCGCTGGTTGACGCGCACGAAGAAACAATCTTTGCCGCGCGGCGCCAATGAACGCGACCGCGCCCGCTTCAACAACTCACGCGACTACATGGTTCGCATCGATGACATGCTTGCCTGCAAGAGCTGCCGCAAGCGGTTCGACATCCCCAATTCCCAATCGGTAGTCTTCATCTGACCTCACTTTCCTAATCCCATCGCCCTGACAACTGTCCGATTAATCCTGCAATCGAAAAGACTCAGACTCCGACGTGCGCTTAGTTTGGCAGGATTCACGCGCAAACCAGCCCATGAACTGCTGGTCTGCGAGTTGCTATCGAGCGGGTTGGAGAAGAATCTTTTCGAGTTAGAAGGAAATATGCAAAGAGAAGAATTCGCCGGAGCGAACAAACACAACAGTTCATTCCTGGCGCCAATTGAGCGGCGCATGGCGCCAACCATTTTGCCGTTCGTACCGCGTTGGTTGGGTACGCAACATCTGACTATGCTGACGGTGGTCTGGTCGGCGCTGATTCTTTTATTCAGTTACCTGGCCGCGGGGAATATCAAATGGCTGTGGCTGGTCTCGCTTATGATCGCATTTCAGTATGTCACTGATCATTTTGACGGCAAGGTCGGTAAATTCAGAAACACCGGACTGTTCAAGTGGGGCTTCTATATGGACCACCTGCTCGACTACGTGTTTCTCTGCGCGGTCCTGATTGGCTACGCCCTGATCCTGCCGGTTGCTTCGCGTTTCCACATGCTTTTACTGCTGGCCGTTTATGGCGGATTCATGGTGAATGCGTTCCTCACTTTCGCCGCGACGGAAAAATTCAACATCAGTTTTCTTCGACTGGGTCCGACTGAGTTTCGTCTCGCTCTGATAATTATTAATCTGCTTTTAATCGCGTTCGGCACGCGGGGAATGGAAAACGCCCTCCCTTATGTCGCTGGATTCTCCCTTTTGGGGCTTGCGGCCATCGTCTACCGCACGCAGCGAACCATCTGGGCCCACGACATGGAACACAAGGCCCGTTTAACTTCTCCCCCGAATTAGCGAAGATTTCTTGAACCAAAACATCCAAAGGCGCATCTAACCTCGTAGATTCTTCACCGGCGCCACGCAATCAAAAAGATTGGCCCCTATTTTGCAAGAATGTCAGACAGTAGCCGTTCTTAGAATTGAAACCGAACATAAAGGGAACTTTGGAAAGCCGAATTCGTTACATCCTGTAATCAATAGGAAACGAACAGTAAACAATAAAGGTCATGTCAGAAAAGAAAGTCATCAAAGTTGTAAAGCGCGAAGAGCGTAATAGTCAGCAGCAAAAGGCTGCCGCGAAGGTTAAGTCTGCGGGCGAAACTGCCCAGCAGGCCGCGCGCGATATGGTGAACACAGTCACCAATTGGGTTAGCGAGTTTCAGCAGAAGCGACGCAGCGAAACCCAGGCGCTGGCCAAACTAATTAACGATCCCGCCTAGCCAATTCCCGCGAAAGTTTTGCGACCAGGAACGGACGGCTAAACCGATCCGCGCGTCGCCGTGCGTCCGGTTGCGGTTATTCATCACCCGTACTTTAAGCGACATTCGCAGTGTTGACAGCGTTGCCGCGCGGGGATAGCATCCGTAGCGTTCCCCGCCGTAAGTCAAATGAAAACTTCTCGGCGCAAATCTGCTCGTAAAGCGACCGGTCGAATCATCTTCGAATCGATTCGAAAACCGTTGGCGCCTCCGGGTCATCCTTTGACTCACGCCAAGCCGGAAGAGAAAGCCCGGCCTGCGCAACGGAAAGCGAAACACAAACGGCGCCCCGATGTGGATACCGATGATTGAGAAGTTTTCTCCGCGGTGGGTAGGGGGTCAGTTTGCGAATCCGCGACTCTCCTAAGCGCATTCCCTAACACTTCACCCTCCATCGATTAGTACCCGGCAAACCAAATGAGCGAAGTGAGCGCAGCTTTTATCCTCAAGGCGAGGGAGCTGCTGGTCCACGACTACCTGCCGAAAATAGAACGCTGTTTTGAGCGTCTGACTGATGAACAGGTGTGGTGGCGGCCGAACGCCGAATCCAACAGCATTGGTAACCTGGTGCTGCACCTGTCCGGCAATTTACGCCAGTGGATCGTCAGCGGAGTGGGCGGTGCGAGTGACGCGCGAGACCGCTCGCGGGAGTTTGCCGAGCGGGAATCGATTTCCAGAGCAGAGCTTCGTGAACGGATAAGCCAAACGGTGATAGACGCGGACCGGGCGCTTGCTGAACTTGATCTGAAGAATTTACTAACCCAACGTAGCATTCAAGGCGGCGATGAAGTTCTGCTGGATGCCATCTTCCACGCCGTCGAGCATTTCTCAATGCACACCGGACAGATAATTTTGCTGACCAAAATGATTACGGAGAGTGACCTGGCGTTCTACGATTTTTCTGGCGGTGTGCCGGCGGCTAACTGGGAAGGCGGGCCGAAGGTGAATTAGCTGGCAATGTGATCGAACGCTTGCACGAATCAGTCTTTCTCCGACTTGGACGCTTTCCGCGAGCGACGTCGAATAGGCGTGCGTTCTCGCAGTAAGTCCTTGTGTCTGGCTTCGATAGTATAAGCGAGGCCTTGGTAGCTGATTCCTAACATGTCTGCTGCCTTTGTCACGCTGCCGTTCGCTTTGGCCAAAGCCTGACGCACTAAAGTTTCTTCGTACTGCAAAATTGCGTGTGGTAAATCCTGAGGATTGAAAGCAGCTTCGGTTGATTCTTCGGGCACGATCTCATCGTGCAAGCGCATGAAAATCTTTCGCGCGGCTTCATTCATGCGGCGCAGAGTTTCTAAGCTCTGCGAATCGAGAAGCCAGTCAGCCGCCCGCTCATAAGCCGCAAACAAAACCACCGGCGCCAAACCCTCGAGCTCCTCAATCAAAGTCAGCGACGCCAAACCGGCCTTGTTCAAAGCCCCCACCTGCTGCGCCACCTCCGTCGCCCGTTCCAAAACAAACCGGGCCCTCTCCTGTTCCCCCAGTCGCGCCAGCGCGATCCCATGCGTGATCAGGGCGTCCGCGAGGAGACACTGCTGGCCGCATTTTTCCAGGATTGAAATCGATCTTCGGGCAACGGCCTCGGCTTCTTTCAATTTTTTCTCAGCAACAAACACTTGGGCGCGAGTTTCGTCAATCTGCGCAGTCCTAACCTTGTCTTTCACGCTTAAAGTTAGCCGACGAGCTTCGTTCAGATATTTGTGGGCCGGACCGTATCGGGATAAGTTCAAGAGAATTAGACCCACATTGTTCTTCACGTGTGCACGAAAGATAATATTGCGTGCAATCTTGAAGTCATTGTCTGCATCTTGGTACGCTTTTAGCGCTCGTTTCAAATACGCTTCCTTTGCCGGACCAGCAGCGAGATTTCGAAGCACAATCGCAACTTGGTTATGGTAGGTGCCTCTGATTGAATGGTTGGTGATGTTCTCAAAAAGGCTTGAGTTTTGTTCTAGTATCCCGAGCGCCTCAGTATATTTTGAGGCTGACGACTCAACGATAGCCAACCGGAGCAACGCTCTAGCCCTAGTGTTTCCTTCCGCGGTGAGTTTCTGTAACGCCTCAGAAAGAGTCGTCCTTGCTTCATTCAAAGCACCCTCACGCCAATAACAATAAGCAAGCTCGACCCTCGCGGCTGCCACTTTCTTGATGTCGCATATTGATTCATAGATGGTTATACTTTCGGTGATCAGATTCTTCGCAGTTTCTTGAGCGTTTAAGATCTGGCTTCTACTCCCTATCCAGCCAGTCAATATTCCCACACATAAAAGAACCTCAGCAGCAACAGAAGCATAAAGCCCCTCGACGTCCGGGCGAATTCCAACCTCCTTCCATAATGGACGCATCGCTTCTAGAGCGCGTTCATAGTCTCCGCGGTCCTTCATTTCAAGAGCCGTTTGACATCGGATGAGCGCTGCTTCGTTAGAAGTAAGGTGCGAAGTGTCCAGTTTGAGTGAGGTTATCGTCATGAGAGGCAAACCTTTCAGCGTGAGTGTAAGAGACCCTGCGAACTTCGTCTAGGGATATTAGTTCGTCACTCGATCCCTTGCAAGAATTTTCTGGAAGTAGTTCTATTCTGGCCGATGTAAAAAGTTTTGCATCGATTCAATCCTCAAAAGGAGAGTACGAATCATGAAGCGATTTGTCATTGCAATTGCCTTGGCTTGCATCATTCCCGTGTCGGCCCTAGCTGGTGATATGCCGACGGGAGATTACAACTCGCCGGCACCTCCTCAGTCTGCTCAGGAGACGTATCTAATTGCGCCTTACGATGTTTTAGCCGGGGCGACATCGGAAGTTCCACGGGACATTTCCATGTCGATCTTGCAGATAATCCTTGGGTTGGCGGGGTAAGAGCCTAAGTCCGCAGAAAACCTGACTTTGACTGAGCCCGCCCAACGGCGGTAAGGGTTAGTGTGTCCGAAACTAGACTAATTTGCCGGAGCGAGGCCTAATCTTTGGAATAAACGAGTTGGTAACGATCTCGAAACCGCCCAATAGTGCGTTAACGACCTCGCTAGCCTCCCCGCGGAAGCTTTTGAAAACCTTCGCTCTCGCCACGACCGCCCGGAGGGCTTCGAAGGCCTTATCTGGATGGCGGCGGGCGGAGACGGTGTGGTCCAGGAGGGCCAGCACGCCTTTGCCTTGGGATAGCTGTTTCGGTCGCCACTTGGAGCCTCTCTTGTAATTGGTCAGGAGGACCAGGCCGACTGGCAGGGGGCGCGTGCCGGCCTTACCGCCAAAGGCCTCTACCGGATGATCGGTTTGCGAATAGTCTTTGCTGTTCCGGATCGAAATCGGTTTGGCGTAAGGATGAACTCGTCCCTGCGTGTCCAGCACTGCATACTCGTCGGAATAATAAGTTGCACCCGCGCGGACGAACTCTGCAGTCAGGGTACTCTTGCCTCCCATACTACGGGCGGGAATGATGATCGCCTGCCCTTTCCAGGCAACGACGCCCGCATGAACGAAGACCCTGCGCCGCGTCATTTCCGCCACATAAAGTCGCAGGCTCGATTCAAGGCTATCCAGAAGCAAGTCCAGATCTTTGTTGCGCGCTATTTCTTTGTCGTCTTCATAAAGGGAATAGAAGCGGCGCGCTCCGCGAGAAACTTCAGGACCAACCACGACTGAAAATAATCGCGTAACCACGAGTGAGGCACAAGGTTTCCAGCCAAGCGGAAGGTGGCGCTTGATCGCAAGCAGCGATCCGGCAACGTCGGTGCGCACGCCCACGCGAACGCCGTACGCGTTGAACGCCAACCCATTCACCCATCGATGGCCGCTAAGTGTTTCTATTTCTCCGGATTTTAAGTAGGGCAGTTTTGCTGAAGGCAAACAATGTCTCCTGCGGGCGCTAGCTCAGATGTGCTCGGCAAAGATTTCGAACCAGGCGATTAGATTTTACTTTCCCCGACTCCGTCAAGCAGGCACCAAGGTTGCCGGCAGAAAACCGGGCGGCGTGGAGCCAGAGCAAACACTCCAGCTGTTACACTGGCCTTTGATTTTGTATCGCGCGCTTTCATGCGTAATATATCCCCGGTTCATTTATCAAGTGGTTAACCAGTTCCTGAGCCTGGCAGTAATTATTTTCTGAGGAGGATTGACGCGGATGACGTACGTGGTTGCGGAACCTTGCGTGAACTGTCGTTACACAGACTGTGCGTTGGTGTGTCCCGTTGAGGCATTTCATCTTGATGATGACATGCTGGTGATTAATCCCGAGACCTGCATCGATTGTGATGCGTGCGTGCCGGAGTGTCCGGTCGAAGCGGTTTTCGCTGAGGACAAAGTCCCGGCCGAGTGGTCCAACTTCACTGCGATGAACGCGGAAAAGTCGCTCAGTGGCTTGCCAACTATCAGTGTCAGGTTGGAACCTCTCTGCCAGTAAGATGCGTAAACGAACGAAACGCCTGTTGAGTGGTATTGCGATTGCTGCCGGAGCAGTCGGTACGGCGGGAGCAATCATGATGAAGAAAAATAGCGCGGGCAGAGAGCGTCGCGGACACGATCGCATGACATCGAGGGATGTATGGGCCAGGCCAGGTATGCAGGTTGTGTTTCGTGCGGAGTTAATGCCCGGTAGAGATTCGTCGGAACGCACCTTTCACGTGACTGAGTTGCTGCCGAGCGGGCGTGTTTTGCTGGATGGCGTGGCTGGCGAACATAACGAGAAGGAATTTGAGGCGGTGCGAGTCTAATCCGGATGCCACTCGTAAACCCGGCCGGGATCCATTGCCCGCAACTTGGGAATATTCAACTCCGCCAGTTCCTCAATCAGTTTTTCCCGGTAAGACGCTTTCAGGTGAACTGCCAGAATATCCATCCCTTTGTGATTCAGTTTTTGCAGTTCTTTGGCTAGCGATGCGGGTGTCAAGTGCTTTGAAGCCGCCGCCAATTGGTCCATCGAATTAGGAAAAGATGCCTCAATCAGCAGCGCGTCAATTCGGCTGAGTCCATTAACCAGGATCCAGAAATCATCTGTTTCCGCGGTATCCGAACTGAAGGCGACGGTCGTCTTTTCATCTGAGACGACGAGTCCGATGGTGGGAACGATATGGTTTACGCGGACTGCTGTGACGCGCAGGTGGGCAGCCTGAAACTCTTCACCAATCCGAATCGGCACGTACTTCATCACCGGGCCATTGCTGTTTTCCAATTCGGAAAACCGGGGATAGACGATGTCATTGAACACGTCGCGCTCCAGCAGGCCGATGACTTCTTCGGTCGCGTAGATCCGCACCGGCTCTTCCAGTTGGGCGAATAGATCGTCGACAAAGATCGGCAGGCTGGCGATGTGGTCCATGTGCGGATGCGTGACGATTATGTCACGGACGCTGTTCCGCTGACCGTCCGTTAACGCCATCGCGATGCTGCCCGCATCGACTGTGACTCGGTCGTCAATGAGAAAACAGGTCAGACGCTGTTCCAGCGTAGCGTGTCCCTGTTGGTCAAACGAGCTGGGTAAGAGTTGAATCTTCAAGGGCAGTCCGGGTAAGTCCGTGCTGGCGAATCGGCCGTAGTATAAGACATTAAGATCAAAAGTCGCGAGGATTTATTCCTGATCAAGGGGCGGGCGACTGCAGCTGGCGGCTGAGATCCTGGAGCATTTGCAGGTATTCCGCTTCCTGTTCGAGCGCCGCCTGCTGGCTGACAAACATTCCGCGAGCAGCGCGCCGCCGGTGAAATGCCAGTTCGCTGGCCAGTTGATTAAAGCGCATGCGTGCGCGCCAGGCCGAAAACCCACTCGACGTCAGCGCGTTCATTGAAGAGCCCATGCGGCCCCGCACACTGCATAGCCGTTCGTACTCATAGGGCGTTAAATTTCCGCACTGATAGTCGGGGTATAAGTGTTCTCGCACCACGTTGCCTTCGCGCCGTAGTCCGAAATAAACGGCCATTAGAGTGCCGATGAACACGGGCACCATGATGATGAAGTAGGTAACAAAAAACCCCACGCCACCGAAGATCACGCCGGAGCCGTTCCAGAGCATGTGCATGATAATCGCGAGCAGCAAACCAACCGGCGGCGCCACCCATCGGATAAAGCCACTATCGGTTTGCCGCGACCACCCCAGGGCGATCCCCGTCATGCAGGTGAATAGGGGATGGGAAAAGGGCGCCAACATCCCGCGCAAAAACCAGGTGACGGTCAGGCTCTCTTTCGTTGCTGCAATGCCGTAGTAAAGCACATTCTCGGTCATGGCGAATCCCAGACCAACCATGCTCGCATAGACGATGCCATCCACAATCCCGTCGAATTCATTCTTTTTCCAGAAGAAGAAAACGAATAGGATGAACGCCTTGGCCGACTCCTCCACAATGGGAGCGGAGATCACTGCCCCAAAAGCGCGGCCGGTATTCTTGTCCTGCGTGGCGGCGGTGACAATTTCGCTCCCGGCCGTGTTCAGAATGATGGCGATGAAGCAAGCAATCAACGCTCCCCAGAAGAAGCTGGTGGCCAGCATCCAAAGCGGCTCGCTCTCATATCGATCGATCCATAAAGTCAGCAGGATATAGAAGGGAACCGGCAGAGACGCTGCCACCATTCCGACAATCAGTCCGGTCGGGCCTGTTTCAAATCCGATTAGCAGCAGCACGAGCAAGCCGAGGAACAATGCCACCAGGCACGCAAAGGCGGCGAGCACGATCTTGATCGCACTGCGGTGGCCGGATCGTTTCAGCGGCGCTCGGTAAGCAACCTGATTGGGGATGTAGGGATTCGGATGCATCAGTTTCGCCGTGACTAATAGCAGCGAGTATCCGGAGAAAGGGCGAGTCAGTATAGTCTCGATTTGTTCTTCGCCGAAAGAGTCGTGACACGGGAACCCGGTCAGTTTTGACGAGCCCAGTAGCGACTGGGATTCCTGATCTTAGGATTTTCAGTGTTACCAACCTCGGGCCCGGTCGCTATCGCTCCCGGTTCTGACTTCGCTTGTTGCTACTGCTGCGGGTTCTCGTCATCGCGCGCAGGTCAGAGCGCGTCCACCATCGATTGAATAGGTCGCTCCAGTTATCCAGCCGGCGCGGTCGGAAGCCAGAAAGGAAATTAGATCGGCCACTTCCTTTGCTTCGCCGACCCGACCCAGGGGATGGGTCGTCTTCGAGTGTTCCAGGAATGCTGTGTAACTCTCATCGCTCATGCCGCCGCGACGATGGATGTCTGTTACGACTACGCCCGGATTCACGGCGTTAACGCGAATGCCCTTCGGCGCTAACTCAAGCGCCGTACATCGTGTCAGCTGATCGATTGCCGCCTTGGACACACAGTAAGCGAGCACGCCGGGAAATGATCGAAGTCCGGTTACGCTTGAGACATTGACTATGGTGCCGCGCGTCTTTTCCAGAAGTGGCACCGCCAGTTTCATCAGGTGAAAGACGGAACGCAGATTAATGTTCATCATTGTGTCCCACTGCTCCAGCGTAGTGTTCTCGATGCTGCCGCTAATAATTATTCCCGCCGCATTAACCAGCGTGTCGAGTTGGCCGAACTTTTCCAGGGTCTCGGCGACGGCTCTTTCCGCATCAGCGTCGAAGGTCAGATCCGCTGCGATCGCGAGCGCCTCCACTCCGTGCTGCTGGATTTGTTCACTCAATTCCTGCAACGCGTTCAGGTTCCGGCCGGCTATTGCAACGTTGACGCCGGCTTCGGCAAATGCGAGCGCAGTGGCGCGTCCAATTCCTGATGTCGCACCCGTGACAAGCGAAACTTTTCGCGAAGGGTCGTCTGACAATTTCGTACCTCCTTACTGTTTGGTTACACTCAACGGGCCATGTGGGCCGACGGTAAGCGAGGGCGTTCTCTGTTGTGTACTTGCGCCCTCCCTTACGGTCGGGCTACTGCCCCGATCCCAGGCACCATTTGCCCCGCCACCCGAAGGCAGCGCATATTGACAGAAACTAAAGAAGTTGAGTATTAAGCTTTATCATAGATTTGCGCCGCACGCAGTTTCTTTAGCCCGGAATAGTTTGACTAATCTACAGCCTCTTTCGCTTCTCTAAGAATGCGTGCATACGCACTGATAGTTGCAGGGGACGGCGCTTGAATATCGAGTCTACAGATCAGGCTTCCATTAACCGAGGTCCGTCGCAAGGATCGTCCGCGGGCTTTCCACCCTATCGCCGGCCAGGCCGCGCCCGGATGCCTTCCAGTTCAGGTTATCTGGTGGCGGCCGCTGCCGCTGCGGCCGCATTGTTTTTTGTTCTTTGGTGGATGCTTATGAGTGGCGGCGAAGAAGCGCCCTGGGTGCCGGCTGGATTGGCGGCCAGCGTCGTAATGCTGGTCGCGGTCTCAGCCCGCGAAGTTATTCTGCGGCGCGCGTGGACTCGCCAACTGCTCGAACAAAATGGATATGAAGAGCGGAATCGGCCGCACCACCGCAGCAGTTCCGCCAGCGCCGGGTTGCGCTCGCCCAATGTTCACGCCGCTGCGCTGCGCGCTGTGCAAAAACAATCGACGGCGGCAAATACGCCGGGCGCGTTACCGGAAGCGCATCTCGAGGCTTATCATTTGTGCCAGAGCTACCTGACGAATTCCGATCAAGCGTTGAACTCCGCGCGGTTGCATACGGAAAGCCGGCTGGCATTGCGGACCGGTCAGGAGCGAGTGCGTGCATTGCAGAGACATCACCTGCTGAATTGGGCCAAAGGAGCCTCGCGTGCCCTCACTCATGACGCGCAACAAAAGGTCAGAGTCTCCGACAAAATCGAAGTTGCCCTGCGCGCCCTGGATTGCATTGATTCGGCCCTCAAAGTTTATCCGGAGGAAGCGGAGCTGCATCAATCCGGCGCTGCCGTCCGTGAGTTTATGGTTTCGGTCAGGGTCGCGCACTGGGTCGAACTAGCCGAACGTTCAGCGTTCAAGGGTCATTTTCGCCGCGCCATCGACCGGTATCGCGATGCTCTTTTTTATTTAACTCGGGGGAGTGTGGATGAAGCGAATCGCGCTGCCACGGCCGAAAAAATAGGCCGGGAGATAGAACTGTTGCGTGTTAAGCTCAAAACCGACAAGCAAAAAGGGCAAAACCACGGTGACTCGGGAAAACGGAAGGATGATATCGAGAATGCTGGCGCCACGCTGCCCAAAGTGTAATAGCTCCCGAATTCGCCACGGTTACAGGCCCACACCCTGGCTGCTGCGGCTGGTTGGCATACATAACCTTTTGTGCGATCATTGCAACCTGTTATTTAGGGGATTTGCCGTGCCTGGAACGATCGGCAGGAACCGCCGAAAGAGGAGCGCGCGGCATTAACGAAAACTGAACTGGCTCGCGTTTTTGTGTGACCCGGCAGTGCTTAATCCCACTTAAAAGCATCAAAGTCCTGAGGTGTCCGATGAAAGTAAAGACTTCACTTTTTACGTTGATAATTCTCCTCGCCGCGTTGGCTATTGCCTCCGCCCAACAACCGATGCCGGCGCCGCCCATGCCGCAGAATTCGGGGATCGATAGCCAGGGGATCAGGGATTACCTGTTGGGACCGGGCGACGTGCTTGATGTTCGCGTGTTCGGCCAATCGGAGCTTAATTCGACAGCCGAGGTTGATAGCGAGGGAAATCTCAGCTCACTCCCGTTTCTGGATCCGATTCCCGCCAAGTGCCGGACTGAGAAGCAAGTGCAAAGAGACATCGCCGCGGCTTATGCGAAATATCTCAAGAATGCGCAGGTAAGCGTCCGGATCATGGAGCGGAAGAGTCGAGCTCCCGCGACGATCTACGGCGCGGTTACCCAGCCGAGTCAAATGGTTATGTTGCGGACCGTCCGGCTCAATGAAATCATTTCCAAGAGTGGCGGCTTTACGGAGCGTGCGAGCGGCACGATTCAGATCCTGCACACAGAACCAGTGATGTGCCCCGCGCCCGGTGAAATACCAGAACCAGTGGCGGAAGACGGAAAGGTTCTGCCAAGAGTAATCAAGATCGCTGACTTGTTAGCGAATACGCCCGGCGCGAATCCGATTATCAGGCCTGGCGATTACGTTTCAGTCACGGCGGCTGAACCGGTGTACATCACCGGCAGCGTGAGCAATCCCACGGGAATTTACATGCGTGACAAGCTTACGCTCAGTCTCGCGCTGGCGATGGTCGGCGGCCTGAAGAAGGAAGCTAAATCGAGTGACGTTGTCATCTCGCGGATCAAGGACGGCACCGACGAGCGCGAGACGCTTCATGTGGACTATGCGGCGATTAAGAAGAATCAAAAGCCCGATGTTCTGCTGAAGGCCTACGATGTGATCGAAGTGAAAGAAGCCAGCCCTTTTTCCAGCGGACGTTTAGGACAAACTCTTCTGAGCGGCTTTACCCAGGCAGTTAGTAGTGCCGGCACCATGCTGCCAACGAAGATACTTTATTAGTGGTTGATTTTGTCGAGGTACATTAAGAGGTTGGCTTAGTTTCATGCCAGCCTCTTATTGTTACCAGCAGGGCGACGTTGCCCGTTATTGGAGGACAGTGGAATGAGCCAGAGACTTGCCGTAGCGGCCCGCAGGCGTCGACGCCTGATCACTTATGGATGGGTTTCCGCGATGGCGCTAATCGTAATTTTCCTGATTTACAAAGAGCACACGGCGCTGCTTTACATCCTCGCGACTTTGGGAGTTACAGCCCTATTGGCAGTCGTGGCAATGGCGGATCTGCGTGGCAACGAGGGAGCTGAAGCGGCGGCGCCAATCGGATCCGAGGCCAGCACTGGTCCCGCACCCATTCGATCTGGAGCGCGGCGACGTTAGCGAATCTCTACGCCCAGACGCCCTCCGACTCTTGCCGAATTCTTTGCTCAAAACGGCATCTAGATGCGGATTTTTCGGCAGACTTTTTGTTGAAATCTCAGCTTGAGTTGTGCATAATCACGGCGCGTTCAGCCCGGCCCGACTCCCCGTTGGGTAAGGTTGGACGAAGTGGTCGCGGGTGGGGTGAGGACACACGTGGCCTTAGGGCGAGGGTTGTGGGAGACCCTCGCCCGCTTTTTTATTTATGCCACGATCACTCGACAGCCATAACCTCACTTGATTTCAAACTCAAAGCGGGACTCTCTGTTTCTGCCGATCGCTCAGATGGTCGCTGACGTTGACTTTGACGGAAACTGGCATAATATACGCGCCTAGCGCCGTTAACGGTTGCTTCCGTCAAATGTTTAGTGGGCCAGCATCCAGGTAAGGGGTTTGCCACAGTAGCGCTTTTCCTAAGCTGCACGCTGTGGCATTTTTACGTGCTCATGACGGAGCGACATTGGTAACCATTGATGATGAAATCGTTGAAGCGATTTCTGGTCGGTAGTCCGATCCGAACAGAACGCTTAGCTCACGAGCGGCTATCCAAGAGAATTGCCCTGGCGATCTTCTCTTCGGACGCACTCTCGTCCACTGCCTATGCTACCGAGCAAATCCTCCTGGTGCTCGCCGCTGCGTATGTCTACGGACAGGCCGATGCTTTTGGCCGCGTGGTTCCCGTCTCCATTGCGATCGCCGTCCTCCTAATCATCGTTGCCATCAGCTACCGCCAAACAATCTTTGCCTATCCATCGGGCGGCGGGGCCTACATCGTTGCCAAGGACAATCTCGGTACGTTGCCGGGACTGATAGCTGGCGCTTCATTACTCGTTGACTACGTGCTGACAGTATCAGTGTCGGTGGCGGCGGGAGTTGAAGCAATCACGTCGGCGCTGCTGGGGTCACAGCTCGCTTGGCTGGATGAACATCGGGTCTTGATTTGCCTCCTGTTTATCGGCCTGATAACGGTGGCGAACCTGCGAGGCGTACGTGAGTCCGGCAGCATGTTTGCGACGCCGAGCTTCGCCTTCATCCTTTGCTTCCTGTTGATGATTGTCTGGGGCCTGGTGCGACTTTGGATAAACCCACACATGGCGCCGCCGCCGAACGACGTTGACCTGAAGGTGGCTGAAGGTTATCACGCGCACTATCTGAATCTCTTCCTGCTGCTGGGCGCATTTTCTAATGGGTGTGCGGCTCTGACCGGAATCGAAGCGATCTCAAACGGTGTCACGGCGTTCAAGCAGCCGGAGGCGAAGAATGCCTCCACCACGCTCGCGTGGATGGCCTTGCTGTTGATAGTCATGTTCACCGGCGCCAGCATGTTGGCCTACTTCCTGAACATTCATCCCAAAGCGCACGAGACCGTGATTTCCCAGATTGCGCGCATTGTCTTTGTTGGTCCGGTTGGTTGGTTCTATTACCTGGTGCAGGCGACCACTGCTCTGATCCTGGTTCTCGCCGCCAACACATCATTCGCCGGCTTTCCGCGACTGTCTTCGATGCTGGCACAGGATCGGTTCCTGCCGCGCCAGTTCGCCAGCTTGGGCGATCGCCTGGTCTTCTCCAACGGCATCGTGATCTTGGCGATCTTCTCGGGAGTTTTGGTGTGGGCTTTCAAGGGCGACACCAGCAGGTTGATTCCGCTGTACGCCGTGGGCGTGTTTCTTTCGTTTACGCTCTCACAAACCGGCATGGTGGTTCATTGGTGGAGAGAAGGCGCCGCCCAACGCGCCCGGCGAAGAGAAGAGAGCGAACAAACGGCGACCAGCGCCGACGCAGTTGAAGCGGTTGGCGCGGAGTCCTGGGAAAGCGTGAAGTCACATACGAGTTCCGCGCGTCATGCGGTTGAGCGGCGAGGAGAGAAATCCCACTGGCGGAAATCCATCGTCATAAATGGCTTGGGCGCATTTGCCACCTTTGTGGTTTTGATGGTGTTTGTGGCCACAAAGTTCGTGCACGGCGCATGGGTAGTGGTCGTGATCATTCCTGTGCTGGTAATCATGTTCCTGCGCATTCACAGTCACTATCTGGAGGTCGCCAAACAGCTTTCGACTGAGGGCCTGCAGCAATTGCGTCCGATTCATCACGAAGTGATCGTGCCCATTTCCGGCATCCATCGCGGCGTGATCGCGGCGCTCGAATACGCGAAATCAATCGCCCCAAACCACGTCACGGCGGTGTACATAAACCTGGACGAAGAGTCGACGCGTAAGCTCAGGCAGAAATGGGAGCAGTGGGGTTCGGGAGTAAACCTGGTGGTGCTGGCTTCGCCCTATCGTTCGCTCGTGCGGCCGCTGATGAATTACATCGATCGCGTGACGCGACGCGCGCATGGTGACGTGGTAACGATTGTGTTGCCCGAATTCGTGCCGGCCAAGTGGTGGCAAAATCTGCTGCACAACCAGAACTCCCTGGTCTTGAAAGGTGCGCTGCTTTTCCGTAAGGGGATTGTGGTCACGAACGTACCGTATCACCTCGAGCACTAGCGGTAGGCGATGGCTCTGCTGTGAAAATGGCTGGGTCTTAGTGGTCGGTTCCTTCCGGCTTCGCAGACAGAAAACATGAGCGACAGAAAACTGGCCGTCCCTGTGACGGATAGAAGGGGACAGTGGTCTGCTGGCCACACTGGGCACAGGTCACCGTTACTTCAACCCGTTGTCTGACGCCAGAAGCCTGAGCTGCGGTAATCGCAGCCAGTCGCTCATTCTTAGCCTGCTTGCAGGGCTTGCATCGCTTCGGCTCGTTTGAAAGCCCTTTGTCGTGAAAGAAAACCTGCTCGCCCGCGGTCCAGATAAAATTCTCGCCGCAGTCTACGCAGTTGATTGTGCGATCCTGAAACTCGCCATTCGTTTGAACGACGTCTGCCCCGGAATCTGTCATGACACTCCCTCCCATGCGCGTCAACGCTTGCGAATCGGATTTGTGCGTATGAAAAACCCTTGATCTTGTTATGCGAACTGACGAGGGAAGGTCGCAAAACTCAAAGAGGCTGACTCGGGAAACTCCGGGATTCAGGAGCGTACAGCCTGATAGGCTGAGAATTATCTACTATGGCAAAACTGTGTCAAGGGTGAAGTGGCAATAATTAGCGGACCCCGGCGGCAGTTGGGGTTTGACCGGGCAGCGGAGTTGAGGAAAAGGTGAACATCTTAGTAATAGGATCCGGCGGGCGAGAGCATGCGCTGATTTGGAGTTTGGCCACCAATTCGCCAATTAGCGTCAGGCTTTTCTGCGCGCCCGGGAATGCCGGAATTGCGCAACTCGCGGAGTGCGTCTCCCTTGGCGCGAACGACATTCAGGGGCTTGCAGACTTTGCGGCGCAGAAGCCGATCGACCTTACGTTTGTCGGGGGCGAATCGCCGCTGGCCGCCGGCATCGTTGACGCTTTTGTGGGGCGCGGGTTAACGATAATTGGCCCAACTAAAGCAGCAGCCCGTCTGGAATCCAGCAAAGCATTTGCGAAAGACTTCATGGCGCGGCATAGGATTCCTACCGCGTCCTACCACGTAGCCAGTTCGGCTGCCGAGGCGAAGTCAGTTCTGAGCAGCGGAAAGTTTGGCAACGAAAACGCGCCCGTAGTCATTAAGGCCGATGGCCTGGCGGCAGGGAAAGGCGTCGTCGTCGCACCTGCGCGCAGGGAAGCGATCGAAGCGATCGACGATTTGATGGTGCATCACACTGCTGGATCCGAAGCGGCGAACCAGATCGTCGTAGAGGAAGCCTTAAGCGGTCCGGAAGTTTCGTTGCTGCTGTTCGCAGATGGACGTGACTTTGTGCTGATGCCGCCGGCGCGCGATCACAAACGGATCGGCGAGAACGATACCGGGCCAAACACCGGAGGCATGGGAGCTATTACCGATGAAAATCTGATCGATGGGAAGTTGCTTCAGCGAATTACTGCCGAAGTGGTCGAGCCGACTTTGGCGGGCGCTCGCGCCGAAGGTTTTCCTTTCCAGGGCGTTCTCTTCATCGGCCTAATGCTGACCGGCGATGGACCGCGCGTGCTGGAATACAATGTGCGGTTTGGCGATCCGGAAACCCAGGCAGTCCTGGTGCGTTTGCGTTCGCCGCTGATCGATATTCTCGATGCTATCCGGCGGCAGCGGCTGCGCGAGATAGAGCCAACATGGTCGCCCGGATCTTCAGCATGTGTCGTTCTCGCGGCCCGCGGTTATCCGCTTCAACCCGAGACAGGCACGCCAATTAGAGGTCTGGAAAACGCGGCAGCACGTGAACACGTCGAGATCTTCCATGCGGGAACCCGTCGCTCAGGCAGTGGCGAATGGTTGACGGCCGGCGGGCGCGTGTTGGGTGTAACTTCCCTGGGCAGCAATCTACAGAAAGCGCTGGGGCGCTGTTATGAGGCGGTTGGTGACATTAGCTGGGAAGGAATGCAATATCGGCGGGACATTGGCGGGCGTTAAAGGACCCGCTTGAGTGTCTGTCGTTTGCGCTATCTGCAATCGGGGTGGCCTCGTTCGAGGTCGCTAACCATCCCTCTCTCCCGTCGTCGGCCCTTCCTCAGTGGCACGGATTTACCTGTCCCCGATTTACCTTGACCTTCTCGGGTACAAGGCAAGCATCGGAGCCGCTTGCGGTAGCAAGCGGTTCTAACCGCTCGCTATCGCGAGCGGCTCTGTGTTCTTTGCCAGGGAGTATGGGTTTGAGTTGCAGACTTCACGTTATTGGCGCACAACGGTTTCGCGGCCTGGGCGGTGGGGCTTGCTCGATAGGCAGGGACGGATTCGCTACTACCTCGGCAGCCCCAAACCAAACGGGAGGATGGGTCTGCTCCGACCTGCACCGGCGGAATGCGGTGTAGGTCGAAAACCATTATCAAAGGTGCCGTTTTCTCTTACCGCCACAAAGAAAGCCCGCCTTCTCCTCCCTCGCGGGCTTTCACGTTCTAAGGCAGGTAGGAGACCTCGAGCTGCCCTCCGCCCGGCGCTTCCTGATATACTTCCCGGAAGCTGCAACACTTTATACACCGCCTACGTACATCGTTTGGGTATGCGAGGCGCCTGGAATCTTGATTTCGAATTCAGCGTGAAACTACCCCTATTGCTGGAGGACCGACTGAAATGGGACTTGGAAGCAGATTGAAACGCTCATTGCGCGCCCTGTTTGGCGGGCTAATTGAAGTTACAGAAGATCCGGAGCTTATCCTTCAACAGACAATTCGCGACATGCGCGACCGCGTGCCGGAGCTGAACAATTCGGTCGCCCAGGTAATGGCCACGGAAAAGTTGCTGGCCAAGAACAAAGAGCGGCTGGAGGGCCAGGTCGTTGATTTGGATTCGAAGATCAAGGCCTCAGTAAAAATGGGCCGCGACGATATTGCCACCGCCTACATCGGCCAGTTACAGCAGGCGCAACTCGACCTGTTGAAGACCGGACAACAGTTTGAGCACGCCGGCCTCGCTTCCCGCCAGGCACTCAAAGCCCGCGATAACTACGTTCTGCAGATGCAGCGGCGCACCGCCGAAGCGATGCAGCTCATCAATCAATCGAAACAGGCCAAGCTACAAGAACAATTGGCCCAAACGATGGAATCGTTCGAATTGGGCGACGACGCTTCGACCTTTAATGAAATGCGGGACAAGATCGATCGCCGGGCCGCAGCCGCGGAAGCGAAAATGCAGTTGGGTGCCGCCTCTGTCGACACACAAATGCAGGATATCGAGCGTGAAGCGATGGACATGCAGTTGCAGGATAAGCTGCTGCAGTACAAGCGCGAAATGGGCCTTTTGCCGGCGGCCAGTGGCGGCTCGGCGCCGCACGCACTTCCGGCCGAGGGTGAAAGCGGAGTTGGCCGGCAAACCCGCGCTATCGAACACGAGAACAGCTAGCTGTGGCAACGGCAAGTTAAGTTGCGATGGCGGGCAAAGTTGCGACCGGAACCATCATCACAGGAAAAGAGTCCGCGAGAGTTTCATTAACCATGGAGTTACCGAAAGTTGATTCGAGGTATCTGAAGGAAGCCTTCAAAGAGCCCTACAACTTTTGGGGCATGGCCACGTTCGCCATCGGGGCCGCTTATTTCCAGGATGTCACGCCTTTGGTTGCCGGTTTCGCAGCCGAGGCGATATATTTAGTCACCGTGCCTGCCACCTCTTTCTATCGTCGCCTGATTGATCGCCGCGAAAAGGAACGCCAGCGCAAGCTGCGCGAGACGCAGCGCGAAGCATTGATCAAGCGATTCGACCCGCGCGAGCGCGAAGCGGTCGAGTACCTGCGCTGGATGAAGAACCAGATCTACTCGAATTACCGCAAGTTCACCGGCAGCAAACAAATTCCAGCGAACATTCTCAGCCTCGATGAGCGCTGGGAAGACTTCGTCGACCTATTGGATATTTATCGTCGTCGCAAGAACCATATGCGAGCGACCAACCGGCAGGCTGTGCAGAACCAACTGAAACAAGCCGAGCATGCGGTAGAGAGTTCGCCCGACGAACGAGCAAAAAGAATTCAACAAGCTAACCTGGAAATACTTCGCCGGCGCGTTGCGGCATTCAACGACATCGAACGCTCAGTGAAGCTGGTTGAAGGTCAATTGCAGTCGATCGAAAATTTCTTCGGCCTGGTTAACGATCAGGTGGTTACACTTCCTACCCCCGAAAGAGTTTCCGCGCTGGACTTCGAGCAGCTTAGCGATTCCATAGCGATGACGAAGCAGATGCTGGAAGAAACGTCGGACACTTTTGCCGCCCTCGACAGTCACAACCGGCAAATCGGCAACTATGAATTACTGCTCTCCGGCGGCACACCCTCTCGCTGATAATCCGCCGCGAATCTAAAGTTTTCTCGCAACGGTCCAGGCAAATGAAAGGCGTCAGGCGCAAAAAGTATTTCATAAATCTTTGCGCCTTTTGCTTTTCCTTTTTTTTCGTCCTGGCGCGAAACTTCGTGCGCGCAGGAGGGCGAGTAAACCGATTCTTAGGAAGGCCGGCCACTGCGGGATTTTCGCCTTAAGGGGCCAATTAACAGCAAGTTAGCACTTAAGGTTAGGCCTTAAGAAACACTCTCTATAGCATTGAGAAAAAAGATACCCACAAGATATTGACATCGGCTTGGGGCAGGTGTATAGTCCGCTTCGCTTGGGACGAGGCGGGATTTCAGCGGCAGGCGGCGGGTGGTGAAGTCGCCTTCTGCAGGGGTTTTCGTCGCTTCGAATAAGCCAACCGCGCAGTACCCGCATCACAGTTTGGAGAGACGTGTGGAAGGATTTCCGGGCGTCGATCTCTTTGAAACTCACATTATTTTGCTCGCGACCCCTGACGCGAGAAAGGCGTAGAAAATGAGCGCAGCTATCGGCCCGCAAGCCTCCACCGAAAACGTAGTCCCTTCAACCCCAGCCACGAAAGCGACAGCCACTCCTCCGGGGTTGAATGCGCGACGCGTAATCAGCAAGAGATATTCGCTCAGGGATGCGCAGGGCAGATCGCTGGAAGAGTGGGGCGACATCGTGCGCCGCGTGGTCGGCCACGTGTCGCGCGCCGAGACCGATCCGGATCAACGGGATCAGTTTTTCAGCACCATGTCCGACGTGATGCTGAACCGCGAATTCGTGCCGAACACTCCGTGTCTGGTGAACGCGGGCAAAGCGAACGGCCAGCTTGCCGCCTGCTTCGTGCTCGACGTGCCGGATTCAATTGCCGGCATCATGAAGACTGCGACTGATGCAGCCATCATTCATCAAACTGGCGGCGGCACCGGCTTTACTTTTGAGAAGCTGCGTCCCAGCGGCGGCATGGTTCGCTCTACCCATGGCGTGGCCAGCGGACCCGTGTCATTCATGAATATTTTCAACACCACCACCGATACGGTGAAGCAGGGTGGCGTGCGTCGCGGCGCGAACATGGGAATGATGCGCGTCACGCATCCGGACGTGTTGCGCTTTATCCACGCGAAGAACGATCAGCACTCGCTCACAAACTTTAATATCTCAGTAAACGTGACCGATTCGTTTTTGGAAGCAGTTGATCGTGGCGAATGGTTCCAGTTGGAATTCGAAGGCGCTTCGTGGACTGAGCCGATTTACGATCCGGTCCGGGACGGCGATTACGCAGTCTATCGGCGGCCTGATGGTTCGCTGGTGTCGTTTTCGGATCGCAAGTCGTTCCTTTCCACGAACCTGACGAATTGCACGATCGAAGAGCCACCGCGGCCAGGAATGATCTTCGCTCCCGACATCTGGAACCGAATCGTGGCCAGTGCGCACAAGTACGCCGAACCGGGCATCGCCTTCATCGACGAGGTGAACCGCCACAATCACATGATGAAGTCCATGGGCCCAATCATGTCGTGCAATCCCTGTGGCGAACAGTTCCTGCATTTCTCGAACTCCTGCAACCTTGGGTCGATCGACGTGAACAAGTTCTATGACGCCGAGCACCGGCTGGATTGGAACCGCCTCCGTGAGGTGACGCACCTCTGCACGCGCTTTTTGGATAACGTCATCGACACCTGCGCGTGGCCTCTGCCGGAAATTGACGATGTGGTGAAGCGGACCCGGCCGCTGGGACTTGGCATCATGGGCTTCGCCGATCTCTGTTTGAATTTGGAAATCACCTACGGCTCGCCGGCCTCGATCGATTTGATGGACGAGGTGATGGGATTTGTGCGGCGCGAAGCCTGGGTCGAAAGTCTGCGCCTCGGCGCCGAGCGCGGTGTGTTTCCGGAGCTCGAGCCGAACCTGCAAGCTTATTCAGGTTTTCTCTACAACCAGATTGGCATTCCGCAGGATACGCCGCTGACGCCGCGCAATTACGAAGTGACCACGATTGCGCCGACGGGCACGATTTCCCTGGTGGCCGAAACTTCTTCGGGGGTGGAGCCGAATTTCTCCTGGGCCTACGTACGCAAAGACACGCTCGGCACGCGAACCTATGTGCACACGCTGGCAGCGAACGCGCTTGGCATCGAAGTTGATCAGACTGATCAGCAGTCAATCGACGAAGCGGCCGCCTATGTGTGCGAGCACGAGAAGGAGTTGCCGCCGTATTTCATCTCGGCGATGTCGATCAGCGCTGAGCAGCACGTCCACGTGCTGGCGGCCGCGCAGCGCAACGTGGATAACAGCGTCTCCAAGACCTGCAACGGCGCCGTGAACGATACGGTGGAATCAGTCGATGCGCTTTATCGCCTGGGCCGCCAACTCGGCTGCAAAGCGGTCAGCTACTATCGTGATGGGTCGCGCGACAATCAGGTGTTGACTTCCATGAAGGCGGAAGAAAAACCAGCCGCGGCGGCGGAAGTTACTATGGAAGTGCTTGATGATCCGCCGGCGAGTCATGCTGATGCCGCGACCGTCACCGCCATCGATCCGGAAGCGGAAGGCCTGTCGCAAGCCGAAGCCAGCGCCGTGATCCGCGAGCAGGCCGACGCGGAAGCGAAAACGGCCCTGCGAGTCGAGCGTCCACGCGAACTGAGCGGCGCGACCTGGCAGATTCCATTTGACGGCCAGAACCTCTACGTCACCGTCAATCACGACGGTCAAATGATTCAGGAAGTGTTTGCCACTGGTCCCATCAGCGGTGGTGTGGGCTTGCTGGCTTCGAAGATGCTGCGCGGCGGTTTCGCCGCAGCCGAAGTCGCCTATAGTTTGAACAAAGTCACCGGCACACACTCCGTCTGGTTCAACCAGCGTCTGTTGACCTCGCCCGAGCAGGCAGTCGCCGAATGCATCATGATCACGAACCGGCGCTTAACGGACCTCCCCGACTCCGCCCGCGCATTAGGCAAACAACACTCCGCCGCCACCGCCACCACCAACGCGGCCGGCACCGGCGTAACCGGCGCGATCATGTCCAACATGATCGGCATCTGCCCCGAGTGCAAAGGGCAACTAGAGCACGCGAGCGGTTGTGATTTTTGCCGGGATTGTGGGTATAGCAAGTGTAAGTGAGACCGTTAATAGTCGGATGGCAAAGCCCTGAACTCGTTCGGGGCTTTTTGCATTTGGCGCGAACTGCCGTGCCGCCGCGCGAAGTGAACTCTGGGTCATAATGGGTGTTATGCAGCGCAAGGTTCTCATCGGCACGTCCGGCTTTGGGATTGGTCGCAGTAAGTATGTACAGCAATTTCGTTGCGTTGAGGTGCAGCATACGTTTTATCAGCCACCGCGGATATCTACTCTGGAGCGTTGGCGCGCTGAGGCACCCGATGATTTTGAGTTTGTTTTGAAGGCCTGGCAGTTGATTACGCATGATGCGAAGAGTCCTACTTACCGGCGGTTGAAGCGGAAGCTCTCTGAGGTTGAAAAGGAGCAAGCGGGGTATTTTCGACCGACGCCGATGTTCGAGAAGCTTGGGGAGTGACGTTGGCTTGTGCGAACGCCTTGCGGGCGAAGACAATTCTGTTTCAGTCTCCGGCCAGTTTCAAACCGACGAAGGAAAATATTGCGAATCTGGAAGAGTTCTTTTCGCGGCTGGAAAGGGATAACGGTTCTGGCGGCCAGTTTCATTTCTGTTGGGAGCCGCGGGGTGATTGGGACAGCAAGGTAGTGAAGTCTTTATGCGAAAGGCTCAACCTGTGGCATGCGGTGGACCCTTTTGTTAATGAGAGTGTTACGCCGGGATCTTTGTATTTCCGGCTGCATGGTCGCGGTGGTTGGCGTTATGTGTATGAGGAAGACGAATTGAGGGAACTGGCGGCGATATTGGCGGAGCCGTCTGCTGAGGACAAGCAACCTTACGTTTTCTTCAATAATGTGCGGATGACGGAGGATGCTTTACGGTTTCGCAAGATTATTGGGGAGTGATAACCGCCAGGTTAAATTTGGAGGCCGGCCCGGCTTGTTCTGCGGCCAGGCGGACGCTTCAGAAGACGAAGGGGCTTGATAGGTCACGCGCGTCGCGGCTGTGCCGTCTGATGTGCGGAAAGGCTATGCCTTTCCGACAGTGGCTTTTTTTCCCCAATTTAAGCATGAGGCATACGGAAGACCGGAGGCCTTCCGCACATCAGGCGGCACAGCCGTGGTCACCCGAAAAGAATAGTCTCGCAGCCTTTTTCGCGGCGAATGACGATTTTGCGAAAAAGGTAATCATCGTTGAGAAGGATACTCCCCTCGTGATCGATCTGCTGGAGAAGATTGGATTCTGACCAATCCGCTAAAGTCCCCGAACCGGTCGGTACCGTTCCCGGTTCCGTCCTTAGTACGGGGGTCAGTTGCGTCGCTCTAACTCCGTTTCCCGCCAAGCTGGACCAGTATCCCGAGTTGGTCGTAATCGATCGCGTGAGTTGTGAAGCCGGCGCGTGGTTTCATCGTCGCGCGTTTGACTTGTCTCCACCGTTAGCGTAGGGTGGCTATCGAACCGAGACCAGCTAACTCCGCTCTCAGCCCTTCTGGGATCATCCAGACCATCTGAACTCCACAGCTCAATTACTAAATAGTTCGAATTTCTTGTGCTTATCAGTCCGTTGCCCCCTTTTACGTTTTCTGCTGGAAAGAGCAGGTAAAGGGAGTAGTCCGGCTAACTAGCCGAGAGTTCAGAGTCAAACTTTCAGAACGCCAGTTGGCGCCCGCTGAAACTTGAACTCTTAACTGGAAGATCGAATAAGGAGATTGAACCACGAATATGACAATGAAAATTACACCATTGCACGATCGCGTGATCGTAAAGCGGATTGAAGAAGGCGAGCAGATTCGCGGCGGCATCATCATCCCCGATAGCGCCAAAGAGAAACCGCAGGAAGGCGAAGTGATCGCCGCCGGCGAAGGCAAGTACAAAGAAGACGGCACGCGCCAACCCCTGGATGTGAAGGCCGGTGACCGGGTGCTGTTTGGCAAGTACACCAGCTCTGAGATCAAACTCGATGGCGAAGAGCTGTTGATTATGCGCGAAGACGAGATTCTGGGCATCATCACGCGCGCCGGTGCGGCTGCGAAGAAGTAGTGATGAGTGATGAGTGATGAGTAATGAGTGAGCGATGAGTGATGAATAATGGGTGAAGAAATGAGGCGGTGTGGTCAGGAGACTCATCACTCATCACTCATAACTCGTAACGCATCACTCATCCCTAAACTTTGAATTTGGAGAAAAGATAAAAACTATGGCAAAGCAAATAACACATGGCGAAGAGTCGCGAGCGGCAATTCTACGTGGCGTGAACCAACTGGCCGACGCAGTGAAAATTACGCTTGGTCCCAAAGGGCGCAACGTGATTCTGGATAAGAAGTACGGCAGCCCGACGATTACCAAGGATGGCGTCACCGTCGCGAAGGAAATTGACCTCAAAGATTCGATGGAGAACATGGGGGCGCAGATGGTGCGCGAAGTGGCTTCCAAAACCAGCGACGTCGCGGGTGACGGCACGACGACCGCAACGGTGCTGGCCCAGGCGATTTACCGTGAAGGGGTGAAAACCGTGGCGGCCGGCGTCAACCCGATGGCCTTGAAACGCGGCATCGATAAAGCAGTGGAGCGCGCAACGGCGGCCATTAAGAAGCTTTCGAAGCCGGTCGCGGGCGAGATGATCGCTCAAGTCGGCACGATTTCGGCGAACGGCGACGCAGCCATCGGCGAGTTGATTGCCGAAGCGATGGCCAAGGTCGGCAAAGACGGTGTGATTACTGTCGAAGATGCCAAGACCATGGACACGGACCTGGAATTCGTCGAAGGGATGCAGTTCGATCGCGGCTACCTGTCGCCTTACTTCATTACCAACGCCGAAAAGATGGATGCCGTGCTTGAGAATCCCGTGATTCTGTTGAGCGAAAAGAAAATCAGTTCGATGAGGGATCTGCTCCCGATTCTGGAGCAGGTCGCCAAGTTGGGCAAACCGATCCTGATTATCGCGGAGGATGTTGAGGGAGAAGCCCTGGCCACTTTGGTGGTCAACAAACTGCGCGGCACGATCAACGTCGCCGCAGTGAAAGCTCCCGGCTTCGGCGATCGCCGCAAGGCGCTGCTTGAGGACATTGCAGTTCTGACCGGCGGCAAGGTGATCAGCGAAGACCTGGGGATCAAACTAGAGAACGTCACTATCGAAGACCTGGGACGCGCCAAGAGAGTAACCATCGACAAGGACAACACGACCATCATCGATGGCGCAGGCGATACCGATGCGCTGCGTTCGAGAGTGAAGACGCTGAAAGCGCAAATCGAAGACACGACATCGGACTATGACCGCGAAAAACTGCAGGAGCGGCTGGCGAAACTCGTTGGCGGCGTGGCAGTGATTCGCGTGGGCGCAGCCACCGAAACCGAACTTAAAGAGAAGAAGGCCCGCGTGGAAGACGCGATGAGCGCGACTAGTGCAGCCGTCGAAGAAGGCATCGTCGCAGGCGGCGGAGTGGCGTTGATTCGCGCGGCCAAGGCACTGGACAAGTTCAAGGTTTCTGAAACAGATGAAGACGGCGACGTCACAGGCGATCCCGACGAGCAAATTGGGGTCAGCATCGTGAAGCGCGCCTTGGAAGAGCCATTGCGCCAGATCGTGCAGAACGCCGGCAAAGAAGGCGCTGTGATTGTGGAGAAGGTCCGGGCCAACAAAGACCCGAACTTTGGCTACAACGCGGCCACTGAAACTTTTGAGGACCTGGTAGCCGCTGGGATTATCGATCCCGCGAAAGTCACGCGCTGCGCGTTGCAAAACGCTGCATCAATCGCGGGCTTAATGCTGACCACTGAAGCCCTTATTTCTGAGCTACAGGAAGATGACAAGCCACGGGCAATGCCCGGCGGCATGGATATGTAATCCCAAACGTCCTTTAGCAAATTGGGAAGCTACCATGTTCGCATGCGGCTTCTGTTGAATCCCCGGGAAAGAAGTTCTGCGGGGAAAATCCCAAAAGGGAAAAGGTAAGAAACCATGACTATGAAACTTTATGTTGGTAACCTCTCGTTCGAAACGTCGAGCAATGAGCTGCAGACACTGTTCGCGCAGGCGGGCACCGTCGAAAGCGTATCCTTGATCGAAGATCGCGAAACCGGTCGCTCACGCGGCTTTGGCTTCGTCGAAATGTCGACCAAAGAAGAAGGCGCGGCGGCGATTCAACAGTTCAGCGGCCACGAGCTGGGCGGACGCGCGCTGAATGTTAACGAGGCCAAACCCCGCGAAGATCGCGGCGGTGGCGGTGGCGGACGAAATGGTGGCTCGCGCTACTAACTCGTAAGTCGCCATGATTGCGATCGATAAAGCCCCCCGGTGAATATTTCGCCGGGGGCTTTTCGTTTGCATAAGCTGTGGTTGTTGTCCTGTCACTATGCAATGACCTCATTGCACCGCGGCCATGCGGTTTCAGACTTACAATGGACCAGAGACCGGCCAAATTGCCTTGAACAAATTGCGCCCGCCTTTCGTTAGTTCAAATGAGTCGGCCCGCTGCTAAGATAATGCCTTCCGGAGACTGAACGAGATATGTTTTGTCCGCAATGTGGTACTGAATCATCCTCGGGCTTGCAATACTGCCGGTCGTGCGGGGCCAATCTGAAAGTGATTGGTAAGGCCGTCACGCTGAGCGAGGCGATCGCGCGGAATGATCGCGGGCCTCTGCCGAAGATTAAAGAGATGATGAAGAACCTGAATATGGATCAGGTTTCGGATGAAATCTCGCGCGCCCTGGACCAGATGAATCAGGAGATGGTGAAGAATTCGGGCTCCCTGGCGAAGGTCAAACTAGCGAAACACTTGCGGAAGGAAAAAAGCGCGCGCCAACGGCGCGAGCAGAATATTGTCCACGGTTTGATTTCGCTTTTCAGCGGCATCGGGTTGATGATCTTCCTCTACTTTCTTTCATCCGCCCTCGTGCTGAAGCTGCCAGAGCATATCTTGCGAGATGCGCCGTTTGATATTCCATCGGCGGTTCATGTGATCTGGCTGGTCGGGCTGATGCCAATCCTTACGGGGATCGGTCGAATCCTTGCCGGACTCTCGATCAGACCTGACGGTGATCGGGTGCCTGATTCCTTCCCAGTGGCCGAGGCTTCTCCGACGCCTAGCTCGATAGAGACGAATGAATTGCCTTCGCGTCAGCAACCGGCGAGCATCACTGACCGGACCACCAACCTGCTGGGATCACAAATACAGAGCCGCGAGCGGTAGCGACCGGGATTCGTCAACATTTGATGAGCGTCGGGTAAGGGGAAGCCCTCCATTACTGTAGGGCTACTGCCCCGCTTCGCTGACATCATGCTGTCCCTGCTTAATCATTCAGGCTGGCGAAAATGATCGCCAGGGTTGCGACTACCGCTCCAACTCCGATGGCCACACCGATGGCCACGTTTCTCGCCATGGAATGGCCTTTGTTACTTTCCACTTTCGCTACATCGGCATAACGGACGGTGGTGGGCGCGTCAGTTTTCCGATCGCGCAGAACGAAATCGTCTTCGTTAGCCTGCGAGATGTAACCCTTCAATTTTGTGCCGTTATTGAGTCTCACCGTGGCTTTCGCTTTGGCGCCGACGCCGAGTCTTGCCACCTGGCTCTTGATCTGTTCGGTACCGGCTGAGTTCTGTGTGGCGCCATTCGCCGGCTGAACTGCGACGGCGAGCAACAGTAATCCTGAAACAAAAAACGCTAGAAAAGTTTTCAACATAGTTTTCCTTTAGTTCGACTCCGCGATGCGCGCGAGGTTCGTCATTCTTAGCCGTTTGATGTAGGGGCAATCCCGATGCCAGCGTTTGATTGCACTTGAAACGCAAAAACAGGCGGCGAAAACCGCCTTGGTCGCCACCGTTTTTCTCGAGGTGCAATAAGAGCCTGACAGTCGGAGGGCAGATTATCTTTCGCTGAGGGTGGATTGGCAAGGCGGTGCAGGAATCCGAATGCGGGTCCGGTTACGTAACTTCCTCGAGCTGTGTCATTATTATTTGGATTCCGGAGGCCTGAATCATGAACCGACGTTATTTCTTATCTTCGTCCTGCGCGCTGGGAGCGTTGGCGGTTCTCTCCCGTTTGCCGGTCATCGCCATGCCGGTTTTTCCGCAGGCTGACAGCAAACGCGAATCTGCGAAAGGGATTAAAAAAGTGATCAAGTCAGATGAAGAGTGGAAACGCACGCTCACGCCCGACCAATATTACGTCACACGGCAGAAGGGAACTGAGGCGCCTTTCTCAAGTCCGCTGAACGATATTCACGACGCTGGCATTTTCGAGTGCGTCAGTTGCTCGTTGCCGCTCTTCAGCTCGAAAAATAAGTTTGACTCGGGGACCGGTTGGCCAAGTTTCTGGGCGCCGATTGCCAAAGAGAATGTGCAGGAGGAAGTCGACAACAGCCTGGCTGAGACGCGGACGGAAGTGCTCTGCGCGCGTTGCGACTCGCACGTTGGGCACGTCTTTAATGATGGACCGAAGCCGACGGGGCTGCGCTATTGCATGAATGGTGTGGCGTTGAAGTTCGTCAAGGGCAAGACGGGTTGAAACGTTCGCGGGAATAAGAGCGACGGTAAACCTATAGCGAAGCTCTTTGGAGTGCGGCGACTTGTCGGCGCTTTCAATTAATGCGACTTGTCGCATCCGAAAGGCGCCGCATAGGAAAGCGGCGACAGGTCGCCGCACTCCAAAGAGCTTCGCTCTAGATTTACTACGCTCTTTTTATAAGCCTAGACTGTTACCTCACTATTGCTATCCACGGCGAGATGCCCGCGCTTCTTCCTTAAAACAGCAGCTGAGATCAATGTAATAATCAGCCCCACCGGAAAGGGCTCAGTAAACGTCGCGGCTGCATTCAGGAAGGGATTGTCCAGAATCCTCTTCATGTCTTTCACCTCCTGCAGCTTCGCATCGATTACCGCCTGGCTGCTGCCGGCAGCGCGCGCTTTCTCCACTACATACGCTCCATATTTGTCGCCAAAGTCCGGCAGGAAGTTGTAATAGACAATTTCCCAGGTGACTACGTAGCAGACGCACGAGATCAGCGTAATCAGAATGCCCACTGCGAACGCCCGGCCGAAGCTGATCGACCCGTGTCCGACGTTCTCGCGGTACGAGCGAATGCCGAAGAAGACCAGCAGAAACGAGAGAACGATGGCGGTGTAGCCGATATACATTCCCTTGTCAAAGCCGATGCGGTCGGCAAAGGGAAGAAGGCAGATGAAGATCAGGGACGAGACGGCGCCGGAAAGCAGGCCAAAAATTAAAACAGTCTTTTTCATCAGATAACTCCTGTTCGAAGGATTAGTGAACCAGCGGGCGAAAAGTATCCTGGCCGCGCGTTCCTGTCGTCATACTTTTGGATGATTTCAGGCGCTCGGGTCGAGAATCATACTTTTGTAGTGGTCAATTTGCGAATGTGCTACGTCATAGGTGCACGAAGTCAGAATCGCAGCGGTAGCGACCGGGCTCGAGTTTGAAAACACTGAAGTCTCCAGGGTAGCGAATTCCGGTCGCTACCGCTCGCGGTTCCGTATTTGTGTTACCAAAAGGTTCAATGCGGCCTCGTCAAACTGATCCACTACCTGAACTTTATTCTGCTCTAGGGGATCAGGCCGAGCTCCTTGCCCATTTGTACCGCCTGAGTTCTGCGCCTGGCGCCCATCTTGTCGAAGAGACGGCTGGAATGCGTCTTCACTGTGTTTTCGCTGACGAAGAGGCGATCGGCAATTTCTTTGTTGCTCATGCCATGGGCAATTAGCCCGAGGATTTCCAACTCGCGCTTGGTAATCCCGAGTTCACGCTGACGCTCTTTATTGAAGGTAAACGTCCCCCCGGCCGGGACCATTACTGTCACCGGCACTTCCTTGACTACGACTACTTCTTTCGTCCGCGTTAGTTTGAGTCCCAGCCACACGCCCAGCACAGCGAACACGAGGGCAACTAATCCGCCGTAGATTTCAATAGAGTGTTCGATTACCAGGAAGCGATATTCCACCAGCTTCAGCAAGACGATGAGAACTCCGCCGCCGAGGCCATATAGCAGGCCGTAAAGGAGAATGTGCTTTTTCATCACTCGGAGATTCGGACTGAGATTGAAACGCGGCTATGTTACTCGAAGTCGAGCGGAGAGAACTACGGGTTGAGGGAGAGTGTGTAGAGCATCGTATGAAACGCGGGCCGGGGCAGTAGCCGGACAGTTATAGAGGGCTCCGCTGGCCGCCGTGTCAGATCCTGAGCATGTCGGAGTCCTTCATCACTTGAATGACGGCTCCCGGGATCTGTGCGGTAGCGTACCTAAGGTGTGGTACACTCTCGCGCAAATCATTATCCGTTCTTTCAGAGGTTGAAAAGTCTCGGTTAACAGGATTTGCGTCCGCGCGTTGATTGTTTGTGCCAGCGCGATTTCCCCCCTAGTTGCTTCATGCAAGTTCTATTTTGCTTTGCGCCACCGAATCTCTAAACAGGGATGACGGCGCAGTCTTCGGAATCGTTCTTTCGAATCCACCGGTTGTCAGGTAAAGACGCTTTTGCATTTGCGTCTCGTGCAAGGAGAAAAGATGAAAGTCCTGCTGTTGAATCCGGAATTTCCCGACACTTACTGGAGTTTTCGTCACGCACTTCCCTTCGAAGGAAAACGCAGCGCCTTTCCCCCACTGGGCTTAATGACGGTATCGGCGTTGCTGCCGAAGTCGTGGGAAAAACGCCTAGTGGACATGAACGTGCGCACGCTGAAGGATTCCGACATCGCCTGGGCCGACATGGTTTTTGCGACCGCGATGTTGGTGCAAAAGGATTTTCTGCATGCGGCCGTGGAGCGCTGCAAGGCGATGGGGAAGCGAGTGGTGTTAGGTGGGCCATACGTAACGACCACTATCGAAGATTTGCCGGATGCCGACCACATCTTCATCGGCGAAGCTGAGACGACCATTCCCCTGTTTCTGGAGGACCTGGCGCGCGGTGAAGCGAAGCCAACCTATCAGGCGGCTGATAAGCCGCCGCTGTCCATAACTCCGGTAGCGGATTTTCATCTGGCCGATCTCAAACGCTACAGCTCCATGTCCGTGCAGTACTCGCGCGGTTGTCCGTTCAACTGCGAGTTCTGCGACATCATCGAAATCTACGGGCGCGTGCCGCGCACTAAGAGTAATCAACAGGTGCTGCGTGAGCTTGATGCGCTGAATGAGCTGGGATGGCGGGGGACGCTGTTCATAGTGGACGACAACTTTATTGGCAATAAGAAGAATGTACGCAAACTGATACCGGATTTGGCGAAGTGGCAGAAAGAAAACAATCATCCCTTCTCGTTTGTCACGGAAGCGAGTGTGAACCTGGCCGAAGATGATGAGCTGTTGATTGGCATGCGCGACGCCGGGTTTCGCCGAGTGTTTCTGGGGATTGAAACGCCGGTTGATGCGAGTTTGAAGGAAGCACAGAAGGGACAGAATACGCGCCGCGACCTGTTGGAATCAGTGAAGAAAATTCAGAACTTTGGCATGGAAGTGATGGCCGGCTTCATCGTCGGCTTTGATAACGATCCGGAAGACATCTTCGACCTGCAGATCAATTTCATCCGCGACAGCGCCATCCCCGTGGCCATGGTTGGTTTATTAACTGCGTTGCCCGACACGCAACTGTGGCGGCGGCTGGAAAAGGAGGGACGACTACTGGGCGAGAGCACGGGAAACAATACGAATTTGGCGCTGAACTTTGTGCCGAAGATGGATCCAGCGCTGTTGGTTGAAGGCTACAAGTCGATCATGCGAACCATCTATGCTCCGCGGGAATACTATGAGCGCGTTCTGGAGTGCCTGAAGCGCGTGCCGCAGAATGAGGCTGAGGTCAATCAATACAATCTCATTAGCAGTTTGATTTCCTTTGCCCGGCTGACCATGCGCCTGGGTGTGATCGACGGCGAGCGGCGCGAGTTCTGGCGCTTCTTTGTAACGGCCGCGGCCCGGCATCGCGAGAAATTCGTCGAGTCAATGCGAATGGCGGCGATGGGTTATCACTTGCGTAAGCTGAACGAGGGGTTCGGTGACGCGTAGATCAACAGAGCCGCTGAAAAATGTGGATTATTCGGTAGGAGTCTTGACCGCTTGCTACCGCAAGCGGCTCTGAGCATTTCCCGGCTATTCGTCCGGCATCGAGCTAATGGCTACCGCAGCTATGGCACTCCGCGCGTTAACTTCACCTGCCGCCATCAAGCGGACCTTCTTCAGTTCGGCGCCCTTCATCCCGAAGTAAGTGGCCATCTGAACAATCTGTTTCGGATCTACGAAGTCGTTTGGGTCGGAGCAAAACTTTTCCATACCCGGTCCGAAATCGCGGCAACTCATGCCCTTGGGAATTTTCACCCCCAGGGCACAGGCCCCGCCTTCTCGAAACTGCACACAGAAATCACAAACTATCATCGATGTCTTAAGAGAACTCCGTTTTGTTGTGCGGTTGCGTCGCGCTAATGCCCGACCGGAATACGCTGAAAGCGGGTCTTCCCCTCCTGGTCCTGCCACGAAATATCCAGCACGTAGGGATTCCGCTGTCCATCGACGATCGTCAGGCGGGCCATTTGGTCCTGTTCGGCGCCAGACGGTTTGCCATTTATCCAGGTCCGATGCGACAACAGTGCTTTCTCCCGCGGCAGAATCGTATTAACCGCTTCGAATCTAATATGAGCGCGCGATGGACCGCCGGTTTCGTCGTCTTTGAGAAAGACCGTCAAAACCTCAATTGACTTAAGAATTTGCTCCGTCGCATTCCACAGTTCCAACTGAACACCAGTTCCTGACTGGATGAATTGGAAAGAGAAAGTTTTGCTGCTGGCCGTGGTAGTCATAGCTGATGCCTCATCTCCTGAAAGGCGCATGGTCCCTTGTACGATGAGAATTACTCGCAGGAAGTCTGAGGATTATATCAGTTAAGCCGGAGCTTGTCCCTGTGCGCTGAACCGCCGGGGGGTGTCTTAATTTGGAGTGCGCCGGCAGAGCGCAGCGACGACGGCGCTTGGGATTGATTCCATCTGGCCTGAAACTCAAGTAAATCCAAAGCGGTGTCGCGCTGCGCTTGCCACCGCACTCCGAATTATGACACCACCGAACCGCCCAGTGCGTCCGTCTTTTTGGGCCATGCTGTGTTATACTGCAGTGGATCGGTGTTACAGTTCTTAGAAAGCTACTCTCGACATCAGGATCTGCGCGCAGTGTCGTCCTCCTTGTGCCGTTTGTTTTTTCAAGCGACCCGCGCACCAAGAATCCTGATGCCTGCATTCACAACACTTTCAGAGCCGATAGGAACCGACTACTCGGACTCGCTGTGCAACTGCGGCAGACGAGAGGTCGATTTATGATCTGGTCCTGTGAAAACTGCGGCACGGTGCTGCGGCTATGGAAGATCAAGTGTCCCAACTGCCGGAAGTCAGGCTTAAGCTGGCTGCAGTTGGTGGTCCTTGCGGCGATTGCGCTGCCGGCGCTTTTCTACCTTGTCAGAATGTTTTGACAGTTTGCGCGCGGGTTTGAAATCAGATGTACCTTTAGAAAGCTGAGATACAAATACCTTATGAGCGAAACCGGAAAATACACAAACAACGGCGACCTCCTTGGCGGTTTGGAACAATGGCCGGGAATCAATTCGCGTTATCAACTTATTATCGTGGCGGGCTTGCGCAGTAAACAACTGGTGCGCGGTTCACTGCCGCGGATTGAGGCGGATCCACGGAAGCGTAGAAACACCAGTATTGCCCTCGAGGAAGTGAAACGAGGATTGGTTGTTTTTGCCACTGGCAAGAAAGGTTTCGCCGCCGAAACCGAGATGGGAGAAAACTAAGCCGTGGAAATGAATGGATTGCGAGTTTATGTTAAGCCGCTCGGCGCCAGTGCCACCGCGAATGCGCCCGCCGATGGTGGCGAATTCTATAGCCGGCGGGGCAATGGGCCGTTTTATCGCTGGCGCTATGACGAAGAGCGCGCCCAATGGCGTGTTTCGCGGGTGACTACTCCAGACCTGAAGCCCCAGGTACTTTCGACGGCGAGCTGGAAAAACGTGCCGGCGGCATTGCGACTGAAACTGAATGAACACTATCAGGAATAGCCCACGCGGTGTTAAGCCGTTGGCTGTCCTGTCTAACGATCCAAAGCCTCAGCAAAAAAGCAAAAGCCCGACCGCAAGGAAGGGCTTTTTCATTTTCCGAGCCTTGGGGTTAGCCGAGCCCACGGTCGGGCCAGATTGAAATTTGAACTCTGGCGCTTACGTCAGGCCGAGGAGTTGGGTTGAGATAAATCCCCAGAGAATAACTGCGAACCCACCAATTTCGCCCGCAATCAACGCGTACATGTACCACGTAGTGATGAAGTTTCGTTTCTGAAACACGTTGTCAGTCGTGTTCAGCATGCCAAAGACAAAATAGCCGACGATCGTGATCGCGAAAAAAGCGAGCGGGAATGCGGTCGCCACCACCTGGACCGTATTTGAGTACGGACTGTATTCCAACAATTTCGCGATCACCAACGCGGCAAAGCTGTAGAGCAGTGCGGCGCGATGCGCGATGTCGATGTAAACCGGCGCGCGGTGATCAGCGCTTTGCATCACGCGCCGGTATTTCACAATGCCGGTCAGCATTCCGGCCAGGAGGAAAATGCCTGAGGCAAGTAGACTGAGCCTGATGGCTGGGGTCATTTATTACTTCCGAGTCGAGTTATGATCCACTAATGACTTTATTATACATGGCCCGTAAGTGACTGCCCTGTTATCGAGATGAGCGGCGGTAAACCGGCCTTCCTGACTGCAAGTGTTCTTAGTTGAAGCTTTGATAAAGCGTTGCAATTTAGTTTCCTTCGCGTAAAATCACCGCGCTTTCTTTCCACCATTCCGTTGGTCCAGGGAATCTCGATGCCAAAGCGGCCGCGGCTGCCAGAAACCTACGCGCAGGATACGGAAGCCGGGTCTGGTTTATGGCCCGTCGATAAAGTGGTCCTGGCTTATCTCGCGTTAACCTCGATCATTATTATCGTTTTCATTTCGCGCTTACCGCAGGCGTGGTGGTTGCTGGCATTGAAAGCCGCCGGGGGCGCTCTCATCATCGTTATTACTCGGCGGAAGCCTACGCTGCCGATTTGGTATTACCGGCACTGGTACCCACTTCTGTACGTGTCGGCCAGCTACAAGGAAATGAACATTCTGATCCCCGGCATACGGCGCGGGACTGCTGATGCTGCGCTGGCCCGGTTGGATCTTGCGATTTTCGGCGTCAATCCCACCGTTTGGATCGAGCGGTTACACTTGCCCGTTCTGTCTGAGTATTTGCAGATCGTCTATTCATGCTTCATTCCTGCGTTACTGATTGTGGCCCTCATTATTTGGCGACGGCGGAGGATGGGTGAGTTTCGTCGCTACGCTTTTCTGCTCTCGCTGGGTTTCCTGGTTTCGTACTTTTTCTACTTCCTGGTGCCCGCACGCGGTCCGCGATTTCTCTTAAGTCATTTGCACCAATCCGACCTGCAAGGTATCTGGACGCTTACCTGGTTTCGCGATTTGTTGGATCGCCTGGAGGGAGTTCATTACGACTGTTTTCCCAGTGGTCATACCCTGCTGACGCTGTTGGCCTGGTGGAGCACCCGAAATCTGTCGCCCATCATCTTCGTCGTGTTCACGATTTTCACCGCCAGCCAGATCTTCTCAACTGTTTATTTACGGTATCACTATGTAGTCGACCTGCTGGCCGGGGCAGTTTTTGCAGTGCTGATTCTGCTCACGCGCCGGGCGCTGTATGCGGCGCTTTCCTGCCGCCCCGTTGAGTCTCAGCAACAGAGCTAACCACCACCTCTGTCAGAGAAATCTTGACTCATGGCGAAGGAGGGGAATAGACTGCGCCGCAAGGAATACAGACTGAGTTTTCCCGGCCTCTAAAGATGTCTTTCACCCGGGCATTTGGATTCCTTGCGCCACACACTGTCCCGGCCGGAACCGGGATTCGTAACCATTTGCAAGTCAAATAACCGAAGGAGTCGAAAAAATGGCTTCGCCAATTACCAATTGGGTTCGCTGGCTCATGCTGGCCGGGAACGGATTGACGTTTTTCCTCATCGCTTGTTACGTGGTTTATGACATTCATAACGCAGCCTATCTGTATGGCTACACCTTGAATGGATTGGGCGGCCTGAATGAATTCCGCGCCGTCTACATCGGGTTCTGGATCGGACTGACTATTCTGTTTTGGACGTCGGCCAAGAAACTCCAGCTTGCGGTCCTCGGCGATCTGGCCCTGGCGCTGGTCTTGCTGCAGTCTCTCGGCCGCCTGGTAAGTATGGCCGTCGATGGCATGCCCCCGCGTCGCTTTGTGTTTGTATTTTTCCTTGAGTTTGGCACGAGCTTGCTGGGACTCTTGATGCGTCCACGACCGACGACAACCTGATCCGCCAGGGCTTACCTCGCTAGCCGGAAATTAATTATGGGCAGCGATCCCATCTTCGCGCCACTGCACTTTCGCAATCTGACGATAAAGAACCGTCTCTTGCGCTCGAATATCTCCGGTCGCTTCGATAACTACGACGGTTCCGGCACAGCCACGCGCCTCAATTGGGAAGAGAAATTCGCGCGCGGTGGCGTGGGGGCCATTGTTTCGTCGCATGTGCCAATTTCATTGCGGGGGCGGGTGATGCCCGGCTACGCCATGATGGAAAGCGACGACCGCATTCCTTTCTGGCGGGAAGTCGGCGAGGTGGTCCATCGCTATGATTGCAAATTCATTCTGCAACTGACGCACGCCGGACGCCAGCGAGACATTCCCGGCGTCGAGAACGCGCCGTACCTGGCGATGAGCTCATCAGGTAAAAAGGATTTCTTTCTGGGCGTTAGGTGCCGGCCGATGACGCTGGAGGAAATCAAAACCACCGTACAGCAGTTTGGCGAAGCTGCGGCGCGCGTCAGGGCCGCCGGTCTGGATGGCGTAGAGCTGCACGCGAACAACGGCTACCTGATCACGCAATTCCTTAGCTCGGCAATTAATGAGCGACAGGACGAATATGGCGGTTCGCTGGAAAACCGCGCCCGGTTCCTGTTGGACATTGTCCGCGAAATCAGGCATCGCGTTGGTGACGATTTTCACCTGCAAGTGAAAATCAATGCGGTTGACCACAACAACGCGCTGGCGTTTTGGGAGAGCTTTGGCAATCGCTTGCCGGACACAATTCAAGTGTGCCGCTGGCTGGAAGCGGCGGGAGTGGATGCTCTGCACATTTCCAACGGCAACTCATTTCCGCATCCCCTGCAACCGCCGGGGCCGGTTGATTTCAAACTGGCGGCGCAGACTTTTGGCGCCGTAGTCCATAGCGGCGACAACGCCTTTCGCGATCTGGTCATATTTCGCTATGCCGCCCTCAGGCCAATCATCCAATTCCTCTGGAACCGGGTGCGGCCTAAACAGATCGAAGGCGTGAACGTGGCTGACACTTTTGCCATCAAGCAGGCCGTCCAGATTCCGGTAATTTGCAACGGGGGTTTCCAGACCGCCAGTTACATCCGCCGGCTTCTGGTTGACGGGCAATGTGATGCGATTTCAATTGCCCGGCCATTGATTGCGAATCCCGATCTGCCCTTGACCTTTGCCGCGGGCAAAGACCAGGCGGACAAACCATGCACCTACTGCAACCGCTGCACTGTCCATGTGCTGCAAAATCCGCTGGGTTGTTACGAGCTGTCTCGCTTCGACGGCGATTACGAAGCGATGATGAAGGAAGTCTTTTCTGTTTTCGAGCCACGGTGAGGGAATAGCGTCCAGTCGCAACCTTTCCCGGCGAAAGACGACATCTATGTCAAACCAGATGCAAAGCACTTATGACGTCGTTGTGATTGGCTCCGGTTTCGGCGGGGCCATCAACGCCTGCCGTCTGGCTGAGGCCGGCCGCTCTGTCTGTGTACTGGAGCGAGGCAAGCGCTGGGGGAAGGCGGACTTTCCGAGGACGAACTCACAACTAGCACGCGCTTTCTGGAACCCGCAGGACTTAGGCTTACTTGATTATCGCGTCTTCCGTCGCGTCGATGTGATCGCCGGCTCAGGCGTAGGTGGCGGCTCGCTTGTCTATTTCAATGTTAATCGACAGCCGCCGGCCTCAATCTTCGAAAACCCGCGATGGCCCAGGTCAATCAAGAAGGACATGCTGCAGCCCTACTATGAGATGTCGCGCGCGATGCTGGAGGCGAAACCGTTGGAGCCACCCGCCGAGCGCGATTTTCCTTTGCGCAAGAAGGCCTTTTTCGATGCGGTGCAGGGCAGCGGGCGCGATCCCATCTTGATGAACATAGCGGTGTACACCGGGCCGGAGCGCGCGAATCCCTACAGCGGCATTACTCAGGATGGGTGTGTGTATTGCGGCAACTGCATGCTCGGTTGCCACGTGCATGCAAAAAACACGCTGGATCTTAATTACCTTGCCGTCGCGGAAAAGAACGGGGCGCACGTTTTCAGCCTGCGCGAAGTTGAACGTATCGAACCGATCGAGCCAGTCGAACAGAACGGTTACCGGGTTCATTTCAAAGTCTCCGGCTCGGCGGCTGGCGAGCGTGGATCGGTGATCGGGAAAAAACTGATTGTGGCGGGCGGAACTCTGGGGACCAACGAATTGCTCCTGCGCGCGCGCGATGTACACAAGACTTTGCCGCGGCTAAGCAACGCCCTGGGTCAGGGATTTTCCATCAACGGCGATCTGTTGCTGGACGGAACTGACAAAGCTAATCGCGTGATTGACCCGGTTCCCGGCCCCGGTATTACTTCCGGCGTGGATTGCGGCACGGGCGAAAACGAGATCTGGATCAGCGATATGGGCTATCCCGACTCGTTCATTTGGTTCCTGGAAGGCACACTGCCGAGCATTCCCAGACTGAAAAACACGATTGCCGCCGCGTGGGCTTATCTGACGCGGACGTTTGGTTTCTCGAAGCCATGGGATTACACGCACGAGCTGAATCGCTTTTTTGCCGGCTCAGCCTCGGCACATTACCTGCCTTACCTGGGAATGGGAACTGACGCGGGCAACGGGAGAATGCGGTTAGACGGCGGGAACCTGGAAATCGATTGGACTCACCGGGAAAGCCGCAAGATGTACAGCCAGATGGAAGATGCATTGCGCGAGTTCAGCAAAGCCCTCGGGGGTAAATATTCGAAGAGCTTTTACTGGCGCTGGCCCTTGCGTAAACGATTCACGGCGCACCCGCTGGGTGGCTGTCATCTGTCCGACGATCCAACGAAGGGAGTGGCCAACGAGTTTGGCGAGGTTTGGCACTACCCGAATCTCTACGTGTCGGACGGATCGGTAGTGCCGACAGCAGTCAGCGTCGGACCCTCGGCCACCATAGCTGCGCTTGCGGAACGCATCGCCGAACACACAGTGAAATCGTAAGTTGGTTTCGAGTTTCAAGTTTCGAGTTTTGAGTTTTTAGTTTTGAGTTTTTAGTTTTTAGTTTTGGGGTGACTACTGAGCTGAACTCAAACTCACCACTCGAAACCCGAAACCCGAAACCCGAAACCCGAAACCCGAAACCCGAAACTCGAAACTCGAGACTCGAAACTCGAAACTCGAAACTCGAAACTCGAAACTCGAAACTCGAAACTCGAAACGGAAAACTGAAAACTGAAATGAGCGCTGCAGCCAAGAGCCTGATCGGTTGGGGAATCTACTTGATAGTGGTGGGCGGCGGAATGTTGTTCATCCCCAACCTGCTATTGAGGTGGTTTGGCCTACCGGAAACAGGGACGGACTATCTGCGGATTGCTGGGATCCTTTTCATCATCCTGAGCTATTACATGTTTCGCGCCGCCAAAGCAGAATTGAAGCCGTTCTTTCGATGGACCGTGCACGCCCGCGCACCCATCGTATTTGTGATCATCGTGTTGGTGCTTCTAAAACGGATGCAGCCGGCGATAATTTTGTTCGGGTTTTTCGATTTTGTCGGGGCGGTCGCGACGGCGCTGGCGTTGCGACGCGATGCCAGGCACACGTAGCGCAGGCTTTTCGCGTGCGGCGAGTTCCGTTACCAGGAGAACTACCATGGCCCTAAAGATGAAAGCCAGTTGCGAAAAGTGCGGCGCCGCTTTGGGTGCGGAAGCCGGAGCCTATGTCTGTAGCTTTGAATGCACTTTCTGTCCGGCGTGTACTGAGGCGATGTCAGCAGTTTGCCCGAACTGCGGTGGCGAATTGGTCCGCCGCCCGCGCCGCACCAAATCATTGGTGGCGGTGGCGGCGCAAGCGCCCGCAAGATTGTGGCGACGATTCACCGGGTAAGAGTCTCAAGTCTCAGGTCTCATAAGAGTCTCAAGTCTCAGGTCTCAGGGTCTCAGATTAGACAAACTTGAAATTGAGACTTGAGACTTGAGACTTGAGACCTGAGACTTGAGACTTGAGACTTGAGACCTGAGACCTGAGACCTGAGACCTGAGACCTGAGACCCGAGACCTGAGACCTGAGACCGTATTGCCTCGCGGAAAGGGTTACAAATGGAAGACATTATTTTCACTCCGATTAACTTCCCCAACCTCACAGTCAAGAATCGTATCTTTCGCTCGAACATTGCCGGCCGGTTCGACAATTACAACGGCTCCGGCACACAGGCGCGGATCAACTTCGAAGAGAAGTTCGCCCGCGGCGGTGTGGGCGCCGTTATTTCTTCGCACGTCCCGATCACCATTCGGGGACGCATCCTGCCCAACTATGCCACGATCGAATGCGATGAACGGATTCCGTTCTGGCGCAAAGTCGGCGAAGCCGTGCACCGGCATGATTGCCGGTACATCCTGCAACTGAGTCACGGCGGGCGGCAGCGAGATATGCCGGGCGTGGAAAACGATCCCAACAAGGCCCAGAGTTCTACCAACGACTATGAGCCTTTGCACGGCTTCCCCTGCCAGGCGATGACGCAAGCTGAAATCAAGCAGGTGATCCAGGCTTATGCGGACGGCGCCCGGCGCGCCCGCGAAGCAGGCCTTGATGGAGTCGAGCTGCACGCTTGTAACGGCTACCTGTTTACGCAGTTTCTGAGTTCCGGCATCAACGATCGAACGGACGAGTATGGCGGCTCGCTGGAAAACCGGGCTCGCTTTCTACTGGAGGTGATCGCGGCGATCCGCAAAGAAGTAGGAACCGATTTTCACCTCCAGGTAAAGACGAACGGCATCGATTACAACGACGCCGTGTTGTTTTGGAAGAAAAAAGGAAACACGATCGAGGATTCGATCCAGGTTTGTAAGTGGGTTGAAGAAGCGGGCGTCGATTGCCTCCACATTTCCGGCGGCGCCTCGTTTCCGCACCCGTTGAATCCGCCGGGTCCTTTCCCGGTTGAGGTTGCCTCTAAGACTTACGACACGATGCTTTCCAGTGGCCGTAACACTTTCCGGCTTTTCATCCTGCTGAAGTTCAAAGCCCTGCGTCCTATCTTTCGTTTCTTCTGGGGTCGCACACAGGGCGCCCATCCGATTGAGGGCGTCAATGTCGATGCGGCGCGCGAGATTAAGCGAGCAGTTAAGATTCCGGTGCTCTGCACCGGTGGCTTTCAGACTGCGTCATTCATCAGGCGGGTGATTTCGGAAGGCTACGTCGACGGCGTTGCGATTGCGCGGCCACTGCTCGCCAATCCCGATTTGGTAAAAATCTTCGCCGCCGGCAAGGATTTGCCCGACAAACCGTGCACCTATTGCAATAAGTGCCTGCTGCACGTCATTGAGGATCCGTTTGGTTGTTATGAACTGTCGCGTTACGACGGCGATTACGAGCGGATGATGCGGGAGCTGATGTCGGTATATGTTCCGGACGGATTTGAGGAGTAAGCTTACGGCTCACTGCTCACTAGCCAATGTTGTAATACTTCATAAACAAACGTTCGTAGAGTTTGTGTGGCAGGATTTGTTTGAGAGCGGGAACTACGCGCTGAAAGGCTGGCCCGACGGAATAGCGTAGTTTCGGATTTGGCTTTCGTATCAATCGCTCGATCAAACGAGCGATGGCCGTTGGATCGGCGCCGTTGTTTTCTTCCTTCTCAAAAACAGTTAGCGCTTTGTTAAATCTCTCCTGATACGCAGAATCGTTTTGCGATTTCTCAGTCAGTTTGCGGTTGGCGGCGAACTGGGTCCGGAAGTCGCCGGGCTCTACCAGGACTACGCGAACGCCGTAGGGCGCAACCTCCATGCGCAAAGCTTCAGTCATGCCTTCGAGGGCAAACTTGCCGGCACTGTAAAAACCCTGAAAGGGAAGTGAAACAACTCCGGCGATCGAACTGATGTTGATAATCAGGCCGGAGTGATGCTGTCGCATCGACGGCAGGACCGCTTTGCATATGCGGAGCACGCCGAAGAAATTTGTTTCGAATTGCGCTTTGGCCTCGGCTACGGAAGTGTCCTCGACGGAGCCCGCAATTCCGAATCCCGCACAGTTCACCACCGCGTCAATCCGGCCATTCGTCACGACGATCCGGTTGATACCCGCCGCGACAGACGCGTCATCGTCAACATTGATCTGAATATGATCGTAACCTGGCTTGGTTGCGGGCGAGGTACGGCTGGCGCCGTAGACTTTGAAGCCGCGCCCGTGCAGGTGCTCCGCGCAGATTTTGCCAATGCCCGAAGAGGCGCCGGTGATCAGAACAACTTTTGGTTCCATGCGAAAACGCTTGGAGCGCAGGCATCTGGCCCGCTTTTTTCTTCACCCTTGCAGGCAGGATGCCTGCGCTCCATGGTGCGTCATTTCATGAACTCTACAATTCTTTCAGCCAGCGCGGCAATCGTGCGCGAGGGATTGATCCCAATCGCCTCCGGCACGATCGCGCCATCCGCGACGTAAAGATTGGGATAACCAAAGACTTCGCCCAAATGATTCACCACGCCGTCGGCCGGCGAGTTGCCCATGTTGCAGCCGCCTAAAGGGTGCGGAGTTATCAATAAGTTGAAGTACTTCCAGAGCGGCGACTCGATTACTTTGCCGCCGGTTTTTTCGGCCAGGAGGGTATGCATCTTGAAGATGTCGTCGAACAGAGCTTTGGATTTCTTGATGTCCCAATCCAAATGCAGGCGCTTGCCGTACCAGGGCCAGAAGCACGGTCTTTTCAAGTAGAGCTGGCCGTTGGCTGCATCGACGCCATTGGCGAACCACAGCATTACATGACGTTCCTCACCCTGGAGCTCCGCATTAATTTCCTTGATGAGCAGATTCACCTTCTGATTGCGGTTCTTTTCTGCCTGCAGCCAATTGAAGAGAAAATTCGGCCCGCCGCCATCTTCAATGGTAAAGCGTTGGCCCTCGTATGGGTCTTTCAAAAAATCAATACCGCAAGTGATAGTTGGTCCTTCCCACATGGAAATATCGCGCTGCTGGTGAAGTGCCAAAGTCAGGAAGTCGCCGTTCGAGCTCCAATTGTGACCCAGAAACTGGCTCACGTTAGGCAGCGTCTTGTATTGATCGCGTGAACGCAACAGCAATTCGGTGGAACCCAAAGAGCCGGCGGCCAGGATGACCTTGGTCGCGGTCTCGCTTCCCGCGATCAACTTGCCGTCTTTGATTACGTCGAAGGCGACCACATACTCATTGCCTTGCGGCTTGATATAGCGGGCCATGTGTAGCGGCCGAATCTCTGCGCCTTTCTGCTCGGCGACGGCGAGGTAATTCAGGTCAAGTGTGTTCTTTGCCTTCACCTGACAGCCCACGTCGCAGTTTCCCGAGTGCACACAGGTACCCTGGATTACGCCAAACTGATTTGGCTTGTAGACGGTTTGATCGTCGCTGTAGGGGCGCGCGTTGACATCGAAGTTGTCGTCAAAGTTTATGGCCAGCTCGAGTGGACCGAAACGCGTCCCGTAGCCGGCTTTGTCCGCGGCTTCCTGCACCAGCTTGTAACGCTTCGTCAGTTGATTGGCGGGAATAGTTCGCACGCTCAGCATCTGGCCGACCGTGTGATAGTAAGGAAGCAACTCTGCGTACTTGATCTCAGGGGGCCATCCTTTGATAAAGCCTTCCGGTGGCGGTATGGCCGAGACGTTGGCGTACACGAGCGAGCCGCCGCCGACTCCCGCGCCGGTGACGACCGTCATCTTCGCGTCGCCAATCAGATTGAAATCCAGCCAGCCATTAAGCTTCGCCGGATCGTTCTGGTCGTAGAGCCATGGATCGGAAGGCTCGCGGGGATAGTCTTTCGGATCCCAACGCCGGCCACGTTCGAGGATCAGGACCCGCTGTCCTTTTTCAGCCAGGCGACAGGCAGTGACGGCGCCGCCGAACCCGCTGCCAATTACGATGACATCAAAGTTTGCCATGAGGGATCCTCCAGGGATAAGGGCGTGGTTAATCTGCCCGGAAATCGGCTGTTAAGTTCAGGGGTGCGCGAAAGAACCGGATTGACGAGTTTCTTCATGGCGCCTTTCTCCGGTAGTCAAAGTGAGACCAAGAGTGAGAACGCTAAGGCGAAAACCAGATCTGCCAAATGAACGCGAGGAAAAGCGAAACGAACCGTTCGAGAACTTACTGATCGTTACCGGCTAAGTGGCTGGCGAGTAGCTCAATAGTCGGATAATCCCACACCACTGTCGGTGAAAGCTGGCTGCCCAGCCAATCCGCCAGATCGCCGGAGAGGTGCATGGCCTGCATCGAATCCATGCCGTAATACTCCAGGGGCTTGTGGATGTCAATGGTTTGCGGATCGATCTCAACCAGGGCCGCGATGTTTGAAATCAGCCACGCCTGAATCTCTTCTTTGGTATGAGTGGAGATGCCGGCGGACGCCGGACCGGCGGCTGCCGGGCGCCAATCTTCGGTTTGAGCTTCCTCGTCATTCATGCTCGATTTTCACTCCGTTCGGAAAGCTCGCTCGCGTTGATGGTGGATTGTGCCGGCGTCCGCCTGGCTTTTGCAATCATTGCCGCTGAAGGAGTCTTGACGTTCCAGGCCAGCCCGATGGCCTCCATGGCGCGAATGACATAGCCGGACACATCGATCTCCCACCACTTTAATCCGTGCCACGCCGAGGTCGGAAACGCATGGTGATTATTGTGCCATCCTTCGCCAAATGAGAGAAGGGCCATCCAGAAATTGTTAGCGCTTTGATCGCGATTCTGAAATGGACGGCGGCCGTAGATGTGACAGATCGAGTTGATACTCCAGGTCGTGTGATGGACCAGGAAAATGCGAACCAGTCCGGCCCAAACAAATCCCAACAGCGCACCCTTCAACGACCAGGTCAAGAGGCCGCCGAGCAGGGCCGGCAAAGCGAGACTCAACGCGATCCAGGTGAAGTACAAACGGTTGATGCGGAAGATTAGTTTGTCCTGCAACAGGTCGGGCACGTAGTAAGCCCAGCCCGTCATCTCCGGTGTCAGCATCCAGCCGCTGTGCGAGTGCCAAAAGCCGCGAATCGAATTCAAGGCTCCTTGGCCATGCAAATGTGGTGAATGCGGGTCCCCGTCGCGGTCACTGAACGAGTGGTGCCGGCGGTGAGTGGCAACCCAAAAAATTACTGGCCCCTCCGCTGCCATCGAACCAAGCACGGCGAGTATCGCTTTCGTAACTTTGTTTGTTTGAAACGCGCGATGCGTGAGCTGGCGGTGAAAGCCGACGCCAACGCCGAGGATGGTCAACGAATAAAAAATTACCATCAGCAGCAAATCAACCGGACCGACGCTGCGTCGCCAGAGAAGCACGACGGCGGCCAGGAAGCCGAGCAGAGGAAGAATCACCGTCAGCAGAGCCACGCGTCGCGCCAATCGGGTGGCGCGAGCATTTAGTGCTCCGGCCTTCGGCAGCTCAGGTACAGTTGCAGCGTTTTGCATTTCTTCTCATGTAGCACAGACTTCAGTCTGTGATCCCAAAGAAACCAGGAAAATCACATATTAAACTAAGTGCTACTAAATCCAGCGCGCCAATTCTACGCTGAGACAGACGTGAAGCGGAAGGCTAGAAGAGGGCACGTCGCAAACTTATGATTTCGCCTACTTAATTTAGTTAATAAGTCCAGCCACTCGGATTTTCGCCCAATTCAAACCCGTGTTTCTCCGCCATCGCTAATGCCGCGCGAACTCCTTCCGGCTTTACCGGACCATATGAACCATGTTGATCGATTCCCTCGAGGCCCATCAAAAGCGTTTCCGCCATGCAGGCGTACACATGGCCCTTTTCCAGGGGCAGCCCGGCAATAACAAAATCGTCGTTATGGGGCAATCGCACCACACCGCCATGAATGACCACGACATCGGGCCGCTGTTGTTTCACATCGGGAGCCACATCGGACGGCACGGAGATGTCGCAAATGATTACCGAACCCGAACCCAAATGTTCCGCATGGATTAAAGGCTCAGGCGCGTTCGAAGCAGTAACGATGAGAGAGCACTCACGAAGCGCGGCCAGATCGACGGCCACGGTCACCTTCGTATCCGGCGCTGCGGCTTTGATCTGCTCGACGACCGACTGCAAACGCGGCGAATGTGGATCGCGCACGATCAGCACTAACTCTGCGACATCGGGGGCCATCATCACAGCGTAGGTCGTGGCGATGTTTCCGGTGGCGCCCAGAACGCCGAGCCGCGCGCTCGACAAATCGATGTTCATTTCGGCGGCCGAGCGCTCGAGCGCGAGGATGCCCATGCCCACAGTCAGCGAGTTTCCCGAAGTCAGAGCAATGCCGTTTGTCTTCACGCGCTGGCAATTGCCCGACATGATGGAAGTGTAGGCGCCCAGACCCAGCACGCGACATCCTTCATCGCGCGCCATCGCGACCGAGTCTTCGATCTTTTCCATGATCCAGCGTGCGTCACGCTCCTGCATCGCGGAAATAATCTGGCGTGGCGTCAGGTCCAGCGCAATGTAGCTGAAGTGGACTTCCTCTCCCGTGCGGGAACGGACGTTGAGCTGTTCAAATACGGTCGGTCCAAGAATACGGGACGGGCGCGCCATGTAAGCTTCGAAGTCGGATGGCTCTAATCCTCTTAAAGAAGGGTCCCAGAGCGTCGCGTGCTCCGGCATGATCAAGTGCCCGAGAAATCCGACGCGTTTCGCCGACCGTGGCGCTTCCCGGTTCACAGTTCGCGCGGCGCTGTAGTCCGTTACCGGAGCAGACGCGCGGCCGACCTGATATGCGGTCAGGTGTGTGACATCCAGCGCAATTACTGCGAGGCAAAACATTTCCAGGCCGGCGACAAATCGATCGAGATCTTCGTTTGTGATGTATGCCGATGGTTCGACCCGAATCGTGGCCGGGTTGCTGAGCGCGGGCGCGACGCGAACGTGGTGCACGTTCAGCATGTAAGCCGTAGCCAGGTAACCGAGATAGTCCTGCTGCGACAGCATGCGCAATGAATTTGAGGGCGAATCCGAAAGGTCCTGGAGTTCCAACCCGACCATCAGGCCCTTGCCACGAACGTCTTTGATTTGATCCGGGAAACGCCGGCGCAACTCCTCAAGCTTTTCCAGTAGATATTGGCCGCGAGCGGCGCATCGAGCGGGCAAATTGTCTCGATCAAGAATTTCCAGGGCCTTGAGCGCGATCAAACAACCGCGGTCGTCTTCCGCAAAAGTCGACGTGTGCTTGACCGAGAATTCGGAAACGAAACGATCGCGGCGAATCATCAAAGCGCCAATCTTGGCCAGCCCGCCTCCCAGAGACTTCGAGAGGCAAAGATAGTCCGGCGAGATGCCTAACGCTTGTGAGGCCAGGAAAGTACCGGTGCGTCCCATGCCGGTTTGAATTTCGTCAACCACTATCGGGATGCCGTTCTTGCGACAGACCGTCGTCAGCCAATCGATAAAATCCTGGGGCAGGGGATTGATGCCGCCTTCGCCCTGAATCGGTTCGATATAGGCGGCGGAAACCTGTGCGGCTTCAACTTCGGCGGCGGCCCACGTCGACTTGTCATGTGGATCGAGGAGGCGAACTTCAGGACCGAATAATTGATAGGGCTCGCGATATGACGAGGTTAACTGGATCGCGCCGAGGGTCTTGCCGTGAAAAGCGTTTTCCTGGGCCCAGTAAATAGGACGGCCGCGTTCAAGGTAACTATGCTTGATGGCGGCTTCGATTGTTTCAGCGCCGGAATTTGTGAAGATGGTGACGTAATCGCCCAGTCGTTCGCACAAGGCTTTTGCCAAACGAGCCGCACCGCCGCGGCACGAACCCTGGGCGAGCGTAGGTACCTTTTCATCCAGCAGCCGTCGCTCTTCGGCTACCAGTTCGGGATTGTTATGGCCGAACAGGTTCGCGCCAAATCCGCCCACCAGATCCAGTACTTCGATCAGCTCGTCGCCCTGACGACGCCACAGTCGATCGCCTTCGCCGCGCTCGTACACCGCGTCAAGGCTGAGCGCGCTGAGCATGCGGACCAAACCTGGTCGGCAATAATGGCCGTAATCGTCCATCTAAGCGTTTTCGCGAGCCTGGCGCCGGATCAATTCCTGATTGCTGGTGCGGGTCCATGACCACCGCGCGAGGATGGTTGCGAACACGGTGAAAATCAGCAAGCCGGCAACGGGTTGATACATACTCCCAACCTGGGAAAACAACGACAGGATACCCATCAGCGGCATGATGACAATGATGGCCCATTGTATCCACACCGGCACCGGCGTGCGAAAACCCCGCTTGCTGTTTGGCTGCGACTTCTCCAGGCGTAATCGCGCCCACATGAAAAAGGCATATACAAAGGACACGATCGTCGATCCGATGACGGCGGCCAGAATCTCGATATGGTATCTGACTACCAATAAAGAAGAGATGGTGGCCATGCTGCCCAAAACGATAATGCCGCCAATCGGCGCGCCGGTCCGTAGGGACATGGTGGCGCACCACTTGGGAAGGTTTCCTTCTCGGGTCAGCACATAAATCAGGCGAGAGCCACCCATGATGCCGGCATTAAAAGTTGAAATGACTGCCAGCAGGGAAAACCCGCCGGCAATGTAAACGCCGTAGTTCCCCAGCATGTGTTTGAAGAAAGGAATTTGCGGCGCATGCGGCTCGCCCGCGATGATTTCCCGCGGCAGTTGATAAGACATGGCGAACACAAAAACCGAGTAGGCGATGACGTTGGTTAGAATTGCCAGCGGCATCGAGAGGGGTATGCGCCGCTCGTAAGACTTAGGGCTGAAGCCGAGCAAGGTCACCCATTCAAATCCCGTGAAAAGGAACACAGCCATGATAATCGCCGCCGGCAGTAGCTTAAGCTGCTGCAGAGTGTCGCCCGAGTCCTGCACCAACCTTACCGTTCCAGCCGGCGTATGAATTACGCCGATAATGCCTAAGATGATGATGCCGACGATCAAGAGGAAGGTCGTAATGATCTGCATGCCGCGAGGCAGTTCCCAGCCCAGCAGGTTAATAGTGATAGTAAAAGCCAACAATCCCAGAACGACAACGTAAGAAGAGACGTTGGGAAAGATCGCTTTCGCCACCAGGGCGAACATGTAGCTTTCCACGCCGGCGATCAGCACCATGAAAATCAGGTATAGGTAAACAAGTTCGAGCGAGACTCGATTACCAAAAGCCACTTTCAGATAAGTGCGAATGCCCGGGGACGACGGGTACATGCTCGCCATTTCCGACACTGAGCTGGAGATGAGCATGCAAAGAAGGCCGGAGAGACAAATCGCAATCACAACCCAGATGGTGGTTGTGATTTCGAACAAGCCGGACATCATCGTGAAGGAGCTGGTGCCGAAGGCCATACCGGCGCCAAACGAAATATAGAACAGCAGCTCAATATATTTTTTCATTTTGGAGAGTGGATTCTATCGTCCTTGAGGGTGCAGCCAAAACCCTGGCGTTGAAACTCCGCAAAGAGCCCAATGTTTATAGAAAACGCACCTTAACCTAAACGAAGCTCCGTTAGAAGCGATAGTTCGCTCCGAACGGAGCTTAAGTGGTAAAGGCTCGGTCCCGGGCTATAAACATGCTGTCCCTGGGGGACTGTAAAACTACCCAGCAGTCTACATTCCCCAGATGACCATGGTGATGGCCTCGAGCTTGACCTTGTCCTTTTCATTGGAGAAGACGGCCAGCGCGCCATCGATCAACGCATGGGCGGGATTGTAATCGCCGGAGAAAATTCTGATCAGAGTTTCCTGCGATCCTTGCAGGTGGACTGGATACTCTGAGTCCTCGTGGGCGCCCTCTTTGACTTCCTGCATTTTGAGGTCATCGATCACCATCGTCATCACGGCCCCGGTATCGGTGGCCTCAACGATGATGGAGCGCTTCCAATTCTTAATTAACTTTTGCACCCGCGTGTTTTCATTGAAGGTTGTCTGAAATGCATTCAAACAATCGGCGAGCGTGGCATATTGTACTGGTGTCATGATGTTGTGTACCAACTTCTAAAAATGATTTCCGATCTAGATTGACATAGCCTCTCTGGCAGCGAGTCACTGATTAGAGAAACCCATCCGCTACGGCGGACGGTACTGACCTCATGGCGAATCAGTGTCAGTACCGCCTGCGGTAGCAGGTGGGTCACACTGACGACCATCGGCTATCACGGACGGCACTGACTTGCTGCGTAAATCCGCAATCCCAAATCCGCATCCGAAATTCCAACCCTACTCCCAGGGCTGCTCGATGCCAAGGATCTGGCGGCCCATAATGAGTTTCACGGCATCATCACTGGGCGCCATGACTGATCCGGCGCGCGCATCACGATAATGACGTTCGCACGGATGCCCGCGCTTGTACGCGGTCCCGCCGCAGACTTGCAGGGCTTTGCTGGTAACGTCGATGGCCATTTCACACGCGGACACTTTGATCTGCGCGATGTCGATGAAGAATGGATCGTCGGGATTGGCCCGCACCACCTCGTCCAGCAAGTCGGCTTCGTTCAATTCGTCAAAGAGCACCAGCGCGTTGTCCGACATTTGCGCCACACGATAGATGAGATAGCGCGTTTGATCGAGCCGAATCTTCATCTCGGCCACGTAACGCTGCACCGTTTCCACTTTGGCGAGCGAAGCTCCCGTGTCGGAGTGAATGCGTTTCTTCACGTGCGCCACCGCCGTGTCATAAGCAGCTTGGGCAACTCCAAGATAAACGGTAGCCAGACCGACCTGATACATCGGCAATGAATAGGAAAACAGCATCGAGAAGCCGCAGGTCGGGCTGCCTAACATGCGATTGGCCGGCACTCGCACCTTGTCGAAATGGACCGGCGTGCTCGAATTGCCGCGCATGCCCATGCCGTCCCACGTGCCAATGCCTTTGACGTTGGGATCTTTCCCGTCGATGACGAACATGCTCAGATCGTTCGGACCGACTTCGGAATTAGCACGCAGCGGCACCACATAGAAATCACAATGGCCAGTGCTGGTCGAGAAAGATTTGAAAGAATCAATGATGTAATGGTCGTCGCCGTCTTTCTGCGCGAAGCTGTCCATATGCCAGAGCCGGTTGCCCGAACCGGGCTCGCTCATGGCCAACGCATTCAGGCGCTTGCCTTCGATAATCGGTTTCAGGATTTCATCAATCTGGCCACCCTGGGCGAGCGCCGCAATCATCGGCACCGTGCTCATGTGCATGGTGTAAACCATCGCGGTTGAAGCACAGCCCTGCGCCAATTCTTCAATCACCAGGCAGGTCGTCTTGATATTGCCACCCGGGCCGCCTTTTTCCGGCGGAATCATCAAGCCCATTAGGCGATTCTCACCAAGCACCTTGATGTTCGCTTCGGGAAACTTGCCTGTGCTATCTGTTTCTGCTGCAGTGGGCGCCAGGACTTCGGTCGCCAGTTTATGGGCTAGCCGTTTCCACTCGGCTTCTTCCTTTTCGATCGCGATGCCTTTAAGGTTTAGTGGCATTTAAAGTTTCCTTATCAGAATTAGGATTACGTTCCTGCTCTTGTTATCGCAGCAGAACACCAGGTTTACTCTCGTGCGCCTGGTCAAAATAAGGCCTGGAGTTGTTATGGAATTCACGCTTCGAGAATCAGTTCTACCGGACTCGAGACACTGTAACATCAAGCGGAGATGAGGTCTCGTCGTCAAAACACGTGCGGCGTAGACTAATCTGGGGACGCGCAGAATGTCAAACAAAGGCCACTGATATCGGATCAATTTGCGGGAAGGGGATACCTTCAATGCTGAGGAAAATCACCCAGCGGGTGGCAGCGTCGGCACTCCTTTGGCGATTCAGAATCCAAGGTTTTCAGTTGACATAATCGGCGCCGCAGTAATACTGTGCTGACGCCATTTTGACAGTGGGCGGCTGCGAAACTTGAGCCAAAGGTGATGCCTCATAAGACCTGAGGCAGGGGAATCGTTTGGCTAAGCCCATAAAACTTCATACTAAACCTCGTTCAGCAGAGAAAACTCCTGGAGCAGTCTTTATCGCGAGTCAATCGGCTTAATGCAGATATTCTTGCGTGAGTGATTGACGATTATTCAAGGCGGAGGAATCGCATTTGTGAGCATGTCAACCGGTTCGGCCCAGTCGCGCACTCTAATCAGCCTGCTGCGAACCCGTGCCGCGGAGCAGCCCGATCGGACTGGTTACACCTTCCTGGTCGACGGCGAGGAAGAAGTCAGCACCTTCAACTACAGCCAGCTCGACCAGCAAGCCCGGATGATCGGCGCCACGCTGCAGTCGTTGGCGCAACCAGGTGAACGCGCCCTCCTGATCTATCAACCCGGCCTCGAATACATTGCGGCCTTTTTTGGTTGCCTCTACGCGGGCATCGTGGCGGTGCCGGCTTATCCTCCGCGACCGAATCAATCGCTGCGGCGGTTGCAGGCGATCGTGGCCGATGCGCAGGCGACATTAATACTGACCGCGACATCAGTACATGCGACCGTGCGCCGGCAGCTCCACCAGTTTCCGGATTTGGAGAAGTTGCAGTGGGTGACTACGGATGCGCTGGAAGAAACAACCGGCGATTCGTGGAAAGACCTGGGATTGAATGACGACGCACTGGCTTTCATTCAATACACTTCAGGATCGACCATGGCGCCCAAGGGGGTAATGCTCAGTCACGGTAATGTGCTGCATAACCTTTCTCTGATTCGCCAGTGTTTCCAGCACACACCTGAAAGTCGCGGCATGGTTTGGCTGCCGCCTTATCACGACATGGGTTTGATCGGCGGTGTGCTGCAGCCGCTGTATGGCGGATTTAACGTGACGTTGATGTCGCCTTACGCGTTCCTGCAGCGTCCACTGCGCTGGCTGCAAACGATTACGCGGACGAAGGCCACCAGTAGCGGTGGACCTAACTTCGCTTACGATTTGTGCGTCCGCCGCATTACCGACGAACAGTTAGAGACACTTGACCTGAGCAGTTGGGACCTGGCGTTCAATGGCGCGGAGCCGGTGCGGAACGCGACGCTGGAAAGGTTTGTTGCGCGCTTTGGCCCGGTAGGATTTCGCCGCGAGGCTTTCTATCCCTGCTACGGATTGGCGGAAGCGACTTTGATTGTTTCCGGCGGAGCGAAGGATCTGGCGCCGGTGGTCGGCGCCTTTGAACGAGAACCGCTGGAACAGAACAAAGTGGTAGCGTCGGAAGCCGACGACGAAACGGCGCGGACGTTGGTCGGCAGCGGCGGCACCATCAAAGATCAGGAAATCGCGATTGTGGATCCGAACACCGGAAATCGCTGCGCGCCCGGCAGTATCGGTGAAATCTGGGTGGCCGGTCCCAGCATTGGCAAGGGTTACTGGAACCGTCCCGAAGAAACGGCGCACACGTTTCACGCGCACATTGCCGACTCAGGCGAGGGCCCGTTCCTGCGCACCGGCGATGTCGGTTTCATGCAGGACGGCGAACTGTTCGTTACCGGCCGCATGAAAGACCTCATTATTATTCGTGGCCGCAACTACTATCCGCATGACATCGAGCTCACCGTGGAACAAAGCCATCCGTCGCTGCGTCCCGGCGGCGGCGCGGCGTTCTCGATCGATTTGAACGGCGCAGAGCAATTGATCGTGGCGCAGGAAGTCGAACGCCAGCACTTGCGCAACCTGGATTCGCAAGCCGTCATAGAAGCGATCCGGCAAGCAGTTTCCGAACATTATGATTTGCGCGTGCACGCCGTCTCCCTTTTGAAGACCGGCAGCATGCCAAAGACCTCCAGCGGGAAAATCCAACGTCACGCCTGTCGAACCGGTTTTCTGAATGGCGACCTGGCCGTGGTCGGTGCGTGGACTTCGCTGGAAGGAGACAACCATCAAAACGGCGGTGGCAAGTCATCTAAGACAGCCCGGGCAGAATCGCAGCCTGCGTTCAACCAGCCCAATGCAGCGACGATTCAAGCGTGGTTGATTGCGAACCTTGCCGAACGTCTCAAGATCGAGCCGGCGGAGTTGCGAACCGACCAGGCATTCGCCAGTTTTGGTTTGGATTCCGTTGCAGCGGTCAGCCTTTCCAGTGAAATGGAAGATTGGTTGGGCCGGCGCCTGGCTCCCAGTCTCTTGTGGGACCATCCGACGATTGCCGGCCTGGCCGAACACCTGGCGAAAGGCCCGAACGCGACTGAAACCTACGACGAGATTCCGCCTGAGCTTTATCAGTTCGATAAGTTTCCCGAGTACCTGAACCTGGAGAACTTGAAAGGGCAGGTAGCGATGAGCGGCGGAAACCCCTATTTCAAGGTGAACCAGCGGATCACGCCGAACACCACGGTCATCGCCGGAGTCGAGTGCATTAACTTCTCCGCTTACAACTATCTGGGGATGTCGGGCGACCCGCAGGTTTCGCAGGCCGCCAAAGACGCGATCGACCAGTACGGCACGTCAGTCTCTGCCAGTCGCGTGGCCTCCGGCGAGCGGCCGTTTCATCGGGAGCTGGAAACCGAACTGGCTGACTTCATCGGCACTGAAGACTGCATCGTCTACATCGGCGGGCACACAGCAAATGTAACGACCATCGGAACGCTGTGCGGAACAAATGATCTGATTCTCTACGACGCGTTCAGCCACGATAGTGTGCACCAGGGATGCACTTTGTCGGGCGCGCGGAGTTTGCCTTTTCCGCACAATGATTGGCAAGCGCTGGATGCACTGCTAACTGAGCAGCGTCGCCGTTTCCGTCGCGTGCTGATTGTCATCGAAGGCGTCTACAGCATGGACGGCGATATCCCCGACTTGCCGCGCTTCATTGAAGTTAAGCAAAAGCACAAAGCGCTGTTGATGATCGATGAAGCTCATTCGATCGGCGTGTTGGGCGAACACGGCCGCGGCCTCGGCGAATACTTTCATGTAAATCCCAACGACGTCGATCTGTGGATGGGAACCCTGAGCAAGTCGTTCGCGAGTTGTGGCGGTTACATCGCCGGCAGTCGCGCGGTGGTCGAGTATCTGAAGTATTTTGCCTCGGGCTTTGTCTACAGCGTCGGTATCTCACCACCGAATGCAGCGGCTTCGTTAGCGGCATTACGTGTGCTGAAGGCGGAACCCGACCGCGTTAAGTTGTTGCACGATCGCGCCACGCTTTTCCTGCGTCTGGCCCATGAACGCGGCCTGAATAATGGCACCTGCGTCGACTCGCCCGTGGTGCCGGTGATCGTCGGAGATTCGTTCCAGTGCATCATGCTTTCCAAGAATCTGTTGGATCGCGGCATCAACGTCCAACCGATTATCTATCCCGCCGTCGAAGACCATGCAGCGCGCTTGCGGTTCTTCATCAACTGCACACACACGGAAGAGCAAATTCGCTTCGCCGTCGACACCGTCGCGAGCGAGTTCGCGAAGATCAAAGAGATGGTTGCCCAGTAGGAGCGGAAGTAAACCCGCCTTCCTGACTGCAAGGTAGGCAGCGTCGTGTCCAAGCTCAAACTTTGACATCAAGGTCTATTTGAGATGACTTGCAGTGAGGAAGGGGGTTTACCCCTGCATCTCATGAAGCGCGTCCCCAGGTTGAGCCGGACAGATTAAACCGCTAACTTATCGTCGATGTCATCCGACCTCGATCCCCTTTCCGCCGAACCCATCGATCCCAAAGACAAACGCTCCTCTTTCCCCGCCCTTCGTCATCGAGATTTCAGGCTGCTCTGGCTTGGTCAAATCGTTTCCGTTACCGGCTCGCAGATGCAGTTGGTGGCGATCAACTGGCACGTCTACCTTCTGACGAAATCAGCATTTGCGCTGGGACTAGTGGGATTGTTTCGCGGCGCGCCAATCATCCTCTGCTCTTTGCTGGGCGGCGTCGTAGCGGATGTTGCCAATCGCAAGCAGTTGATGGTGGTGACGCAAACCACGATGCTACTGGCCGCCGCGCTGCTGGCGTTGCTGACTGCGAGTGGCCTCGATAGTCCCTGGCCGATTTATTTCTTAACTGCTCTTGGCGCCGCCGCGACTGCGTTTGATATTCCAGCGCGACAGGCGTTGATGCCAAGGCTGGTTCCCGCCAAAGATTTTCCTAACGCTGTTAGTCTGAGCATGCTGGTATTTCAGATCGGCCTGGTAGTTGGACCGGCAATCGCCGGCCTGGTGCTGGCCCGCTACAGCCCCGCCGTCGTTTACGGATTCAACGCGCTTTCCTACCTCGCGGTCGTCATCGCGTTATTCCTGATGCGCACTGACGGAACAGCACCGCGCGCCGCCGAGGATGTAGCCAACCGCGTAAGCTTCGGCGCGCTCAAGGAAGGGTTGAGCTTCGTTTGGCGGACGCCAATCATCGTGCAGACGATGACGCTCGATTTCGTGGCGACCTTTTTTGCCTCCGCGACTGCGCTGCTGCCAATCTTCGCCGACAAGATCCTGCATGTCGGAGCTGAGGGACTGGGTGTGCTGGCTGCGGCGCCGGCCATCGGAGCAATCGTCGCGGGAGTGGTTATGGCGCGACTGGGCGTGCCCCAGCGACAGGGGGCAGTTGTGCTGGTCTCGGTTGCTGTCTTCGGTGCAGCTACCGCAGGTTTTGGCGTGTCGCGCATTTTCGCGCTGTCAATTGTCCTGCTGGCAATAATCGGGGCGGCAGACACAGTCAGCACTATTCTGCGGCAAACGATCCGGCAACTGTCGACGCCGGATTATCTGCGCGGGCGCATGACGTCAGTCAACATGATGTTCTTTATGGGTGGGCCGCAGTTGGGTGAACTTGAAGCAGGCGCGTTGGCCGCAGTGATCGGAGTTCAACTCTCGGTGGTGACGGGCGGCATCGGCTGTTTGCTTGCTGTCGGGATTGCTACGGTCCTGGCGCGGACACTCTTGCATTACCGTGGACCGGCGGAAAACTAATGAGCTAATAACCGGTAGTCGTAACACGGCCCGGTGTTGCTGCAAAAAATAAAGCATCGCGCTTGATGCAAAACGCGATGCTTCGTTGCATGGGGTGGAATTCTAACTAGCCAGAAACGATGATTTGATTGTCGATGCCCCGCACGCCTTTCACCGAACGCACCAACCTTTCGATCTGACTCTTCACCGCTTCGCTCTTCACGATACCGGTGAGCATGGCCTTGCCGTCAATGACCGTCACGCTCAGACCCAGGCTGGAAAAGGCCGGATCGTCGGAAAACTTCTTTTGGATAGCGGATTGGATGGTTCCATCATCGTTGCCGGTTGAGCTGGGCGGAGCACTTGCGGGAGCGGGCTGCGTCACGATGATCGGAGCTTGGGCCGGGGCTGCGGCCGGCTGTTGAATGATGATGGGCGGTTGTTGAACTGGCGCTGCCTGTTCGACGATCGTTGTTTGCGGCAACGGCGTCGGCTGGGTTAAAGCAATGTTAGCGTTGGTTGCATCATCAGTCTGCCGGCTCATCATGAAAAGAAAGACTATGGTGACAAGGGCTACCGCGGCGATGACCAGTGCCGCCACTACACCGTTCGACACTCCGGAACGCTCGGGTACGTGCGCCGTCTCAGTGCGAACGACCTCGCGGCGAGCGGTTGGTGTTTCAACTACCACGCGACTTCTTCGCGTTTGTTCGTCTTCGTAAGCCATGGTTTGGTTCTCCTCTTCTAATAGGGGCGACTAATAAGCGACCTGAATTGGTAATGCGCAGTCAAAGCGTTTAGTTAATACGACGGTGACGCCGGTAACGACGCGTATACAGGTAAGAACTTCCGGCCCCTGCTCCAGCGCCAATCAACGCGCCCTTTTTGTGGCCAACTGCGCCACCGATTCCCGCGCCCAGCGCGGTGCCGCTGGCAACGGTACCGATACGTCGCGTCCTGTGTTTGAAATGTCGTTTGGCGGCTGGGCGATTCATGGCATAGAGACCAGCGCCACCGGCGCCAATCGCCGCACCCTTCTTGCCGCCGAGCAATGCGCCGGCTGCTGCGCCACCGCCGATGATTGCGACCGTGCGCGACTTACGACCAAAGCGCGAGCGATGTCGCCGTCGATCCTGGGCCGACACTGTGGCCAGCGTTGCTAGTAAAACCATTAGTGACAATAACAACATGAATGTTCGTTTCATTCGGTCTCGACACCTTCCCTGTAACTTGTTTGAACATACCAACCTCACCGGAGCAAACAGCATTCCGTGGGTCTTAATGAGCGAAATCTTAGCGATTGTGATGTTTTTCAGTTCAAGCTAAATCGTTACTGCATTGGTTTTGCGATGTTCCCGTATGGATTTAATGCTCTGACGGCAAAGGATTGATCCGCAGGTTTGAGACTCTGCGCCCGGAGCAGTAGCTCGACTGTAATGGAGGTTTATCACTCGCCCGCGCAGCAGCTCATAACGGGTTAGGACCCCCGATCGAATGCTCACTAATCAGTTGACCTTATGAGCCCCTCGCAAGCGCTCGGGTACTAACCAGGTGTGCTGTTACAGAGCCGCTCGCGATAGCGAGCGGTTTAAAAAACCGCTTGCAACTGGAAGCGGCTCTGATTCCATTAGTGACTTGGTTGCGCTTCGCTCTGTGCTTTGCCAGTCCCGGCTGCCATAGCAACCATTACAGAGGCGCTCGCGGTAGCGAGCGGTTTAGACCGCTTGCAACTGGAAGCGGCTCTGATTCCATTAGTAACTAGTTGCGCTTCGCTCTGCGCTTTGCCAGTCCTGGCTGCCATAGCAACCATTACAGAGCCGCTCGCGGTAGCGAGCGGTTAAAAACCGCTTGCTACTGCAAGCGGCTCTGAGCTCGTTGAAAGCGTTTAGTACCCCGAACGTTAGCGAGGGGATCGAATGATCGACTGAGTAAGATCGGCGCACACACCTGTGGATGGTCGATGATGATCCCCACAGGGAAGCCCTCCTTTACAGTCGGGCTACCGCGCCGATCTCGTTGACCCGCTCATAGTGCTCTCGCATAATCTGTCGCATGTCGACTGCCATCATTCATCATCCAGTTTTCGAAAAACATGACACGGGCGAGGGTCATCCGGAAACGGCTGCTCGCTATCGAACAACTATGGATGCGCTGCAAGCCGACACTGAGCTCTGGTCGCAACTCATCGAGGTCGAAGCCACAGCCGCACCACGCGGTCAGGTGCAGGCTTGTCACACGCCGCAGCATTTCAAGAACGTCGAACGAGTGGTTAAGGAAGGCACGGCTTTCCTCGACGCCGACACTGTCGTCTCGCTGCATTCGCTGGATGCTGCCCTCCGCGCCGCTGGTGGTGCGTGCGATGCGGTTGATGTTGTGATGAGTGGCAAAGCGCGTAACGTCTTTCTCCCGGTCCGACCGCCCGGCCATCATGCGACTGCCGAACGAGCGATGGGCTTCTGCCTCTTCAACAACGTTGCGATCGCCGCCAAGTATGCGCAGAGTCACTATCCGGAAATTGCGCGCGTCGCGGTGATTGACTGGGACGTGCATCACGGTAACGGCACGCAGGGGATTTTCTACGATGACCCGTCGGTGTTTTTCTTCTCGATGCATCAATATCCCTGGTACCCGGGCACGGGTGCTCGCGGCGAAACCGGTATTGGTCGCGGCCAGGGAACCACGCTGAACGTGCCGCTGAAAGCCGGTACGCCAGCAAACGATCAACGACATGTTTTCGAAGCGGCGATCGCCGAGATAGACAGTCGCTGCCAGCCTGACCTGGTAATCATCTCCGCTGGATTCGACGCCCACGATAGCGACCCGTTGGGACAACTTCGGCTGGAAGACGAAGACTTCGTGCTGATGACGCGGGTCATAAAGGAGTGGGCAGCCAAAGTGTGCTCCGGTCGGGTCATTTCCTGCATGGAAGGTGGCTACAACCTGCTAACGCTGGGTGAGACGGTGCGAGCTCACGTTAAAGAGTTAGCCGCAGCAGATAGCTAAGCAGATCTTGATGCCAGGCAACAGGTCCGAAGGATCGGCGGAAAGAGCCAATAAACATCGCACGTTCGGCGCTCTGGGATTTGCCGGGTCCTTGTTCACGCCCTCACGGGCCTGGCGACTAACCAACGGTCCTTCGAACCTTTGCTCGCCTTGCAAGTCCGTTCGATCGCTGTCTGAATCACCTTTTTTGCTAAGTTATCGGACAGAAAAACCTGCCTGGCCTCCAACTGAAGTATTGGTTGTATATTCCCTCCCATTTTGGGGCTTCACACATCGCAAATTGATCTGTTGTCCGCAGGCTAAAACTCTGTACACGGCTAAGGGGCTGGAGTAAACTTCGCCTGCATCAGAAGTCTTGCACGCGACGCCCTGGCTGGCATCTCAGCCTGCGAGAGGCACTACGCTACGCTGGCCAGTTTTCTCGCGTCGGAAGAACAAAAGCGAGCCGGGGGCTTGCTCTCACCAAGAGGTCAAAGCAAGGCGAGGCGCTCTGCTTTGACGGGAGAAAACCAGTCATGCCTGACGTTGACATCACTTGTGCCGAATGCGGCGAGACCTTCCCTTTCACAGAACGCGAACAGGAGTACTACCAGGAACGGAACCTGAGCCAGCCCAAACGCTGCAAAACCTGTCGTGACGCACGGCGCGCAAACTTTGGCGGCGCTCGTGGGGGCGGCGGCGGAGGAGGCGGCGAGCGGCAACGCTTCGATATCGTCTGCGATCAATGCGGCAAAACGGACACCGTGCCCTTCAAACCTTCGACCGGACGGCCGGTCCTTTGCGGTGAATGTTTTAGCGCCAGCCGCGCGCAAAACTAAACGACTCTTTTCATCGCTATTGGATTTTTCGATACCTCAACAACCCCGCGATACTAAACTGGGGACGTTGAGTTGCGCCTTGTGCGTGCTTCAACCAGTCCGGCTAATTACAAAGTCATGAACTTCGAAACGATCCAGCTTGAAACGCGCGAGGCTGTCGCCATCGTCACGCTCAACCGGCCCGAGGCGCTCAACGCTTTGACAGTCGCAATGGCGCGCGATTTCAATGAAGCATTTGTCGAAGCGTCGACCAGGGGCTCACGCGCAGTAATCCTGACCGGAGCCGGCCGCGCTTTTTGCGCCGGCGGCGATTTGCGAGAGATGCAGCAGATCGCAAAACATGAAGGCCGGCTTGAAGCTTTCTTTGATGAGCCGCTGCGATTGCTTCACGAATGCGTGCTACTGATCAGGCAGACGCCATTGCCGGTGATTGCGGCCGTGCAGGGCGCGGCCTCGGGCGCGGGATGCAATCTGGCGCTCGCTTGCGATCTGGTAATTGCTGCCGAGAGCGCGAAATTCAATCAAGCCTTTATCAAGATCGGTTTGACTCCGGACTGCGGAGGCACATTCAGTCTTCCACGTTTGGTTGGTGGCAAGATTGCCGCCGAACTTCTAATGACCGGCGATGTCGTGAGCGCGACGCGCGCCGCAGAGTTGGGAATGATCAATACGGCGGTGGCCGACGCTGATCTAATGGACGCCGCGCTGAAACTTGCATCCCGCCTGGCAGCCGCGCCCACCGCGGCCATCGGACGCATTAAGCAACTGCTGGCGCAAAGCGAGACTAATGATTTGGCGAGTCAACTGGAGTTGGAACGCACGACGCAGATTGAATCGGGCAAGACGCAGGACTTCAAGGAAGGCGTGGCGGCGTTTCTGGAGAAGCGGACGCCGCAATTCAGCGGTAAATGACGCAGCCGTAGAAACAGCCTAACGGCAGATTACGAAACTCTCTGCGCCACTGTTATAATGGGCTCATCCCCCCACTATTAATCGCTGAAGCAAGGGCTTCCTTCACGGAGTCTTAAGAAGTCCCCGGCGGCATTGGTATGTCTGGCTCACACAAATTCGTAGTTTCCGGGTTGGTAATTTTCCTGGCCTCATTGCTGGTGTGGCCGGCCGCCTTTGCAGTTCGCACGAGCGCAGGTTGTCCGGTCGCAAACTTCAACGCCGCACCAACTTTTCCTATTGGTAGTGAACCGCTTTCGATTGCGAGCGGCGACCTCAATGGTGACGCTAATCTTGATCTGGTGGTGGCGAATGGTTTGCCCGATGCTGATCTCTCCATTCTTATTGGGGATGGCAATGGGAGGTTCACTGTCGCTAACAGGATCGCCAGCGCCTCAATGGTGCCGTTTGGCTTTGTTGCGATCGGTGACTTCAACAATGACTCAAAGCAGGATATCGCGGTCACCTCCGTCGGCTACGGCGATGTGCTTATCATGTTTGGCGATGGGCATGGAGTCTTTGCATCTCCGGTAGGGTTTGCTGCGGGCGCCAAACCACACGGATTGGTCGTCGCCGATTTTAATGCTGACGGTCGTTCCGACCTGGGCGTGGCCAATGTTGAATCTACGGGTAACAACGTTTACCAGGTGTCAGTCCTCATGGGAAGTTCGAACGGCCTCCTTGCGGCAAAAAACTTTCAAGTGAATTCGGGAGTCGACTCGCTGGATGTGGGAGATGTAAATGGAGATGGCAAGCTGGATTTGATTGCCAGCGGTTATTCCAATCAACTTATCGGTGATGGCACGGGCAATTTTGTGCGCGCTAACGTGGACGTTCAAATAGGGTCAACCTTCAAGATTGCCGACTTCAATAATGATAATAAGGCCGACATTCTAACCGTAGGAACAAGCGGCGTTTCCATGAATGTGCTGTATGGCAATGGCTCGGGAGCCTTTCCCACCAAAATCGAATTCCGCAACCTATCACCTAATGGCGCCGCCGTTGGCGATTTTAATAGCGACGGCCGCATGGATTTCGCCATCGCCAGTGTGGTTAATAACCGAGTAACAGTCATGCTCGGTTTGGCCGCCGGAGGATTTGAGAGATGGGATTATGCCGCGGGTGCCAGGCCTAACGGGATAGGGGTAGCCGACATAAACAAAGACGGAAAGCTCGACCTGGCGGTACTAAACTCCAAGTCGTACAACGTCTCGATTTTATTGGGCACCGGCGGTGGCGATTTTGCCGCCTCACGCAATTATCTCACTCAAGACGCGAACGCCGTGGGCGGTAGCCAACCGATTAGCATAGGCTCAGCCGACTTTAATGGCGACGGTAAGCTCGACGTGGCGGTGGCTAACTTCAGCGGCCGCGACATAGTCGTTTTTCTCGGCGATGGCCAGGGTAGTTTCCTATCGGCCACCAGCTACAGTGTTTTTCCAAAGTTGCCCACGTCATTTGCCATCGCTGATTTTGACCTTAATGGCACGCTCGACCTCGCAATTGCCGCCAACACCGGAGGCGCTGTTTACATGATGCGCGGCAACGGAGATGGCAGCTTCCAGCCGCCCATCGGGCAGGAACTCAATGCCGGCGAGTTCACCTACATCACTGCCGCCGATTTCAATGGTGATGGCAAACCGGATGTTGGTACGTTAGGCGGCAATAGTTTCAAGATTGCTCTCAACGTGGTCGACGCGACGTTCGGACCTTCCAAGGTTTGGCAGGCAGGATCGTTTCCGCTTTCGATTACGGTGGCCGACATAAATGGGGATGGAAAGCTTGATGTCTTAATCCCGGGCACTAACGGTATCTATCATGACCAGGAGGGTTTATGGATCGGTCTCGGTGACGGCGCCGGCGGTATTACCTCGTCTCAGATCATCCAGGTCGGTCTGTCACCTTACGGTGTGACAGTCGGCGATTTTAACGTTGATGGAAAACCTGATATAGCCGTCGCATGCAGTGTTGACTACGCACACGCCGGAGTTTCTGTCTTCATGGGTGACGGTAATGGCGGATTCGCTCTGCGCGAGAGTCACGAAGCCGCCACGGGAACCGGCATCGCGGTGGGCGATTTCAACGGAGACGGCATCGCGGATATTGCTGTCGCGGGAGCCTCGAATCTGATCTCGATTCTCCTGGGCCTGGGAACGGGAAGTTTTGCGGAAGCAACAAACTACGGAACTGGTGCGGACCCGAGGAGGCTCGTCACCGGTGATTTCAATACCGATGGCAAGTCAGATGTGATGACGGCAAATTACACCTCGGGTGATATTACCGCCTTGATCTCCACTCCGTGTTTTGTTCCGGAACCCACCCCATCACCCAGCCCGACGCCAACGCCGACAGCAACGCCCACGCCCACGCCCACGCCTTCTCCAGCCGTTCCGCCGATCTTGCTGACAGAGGAGAATTCCAATCACGCCATCGCGCTTGATTCGGTAAACATGCTGCGCGATCCCTTTTCGCTATTTACAGATTTGAACTTCAGTACCGATCACCGCACCCGCATCGTGCTCTTTGCCGTCAACGCTGACCTGCTTCCGGAAGATACGCTGGCGTCGATCTCGATGCACGCGTCTGCTAATGGCCAAAGTTATCCTATGACCGTGGAGTACGTAGGGAAGGTCCCAGACATGAACTGGTTGAGTCAGATTGTGGTAAAGCTTCCTGCTGAACTCCCGAGCGGAGATGTCCTGGTTGGCTTTAGCTTGCACGGGATGGCCAGCAATGAGGTAGTTATCACGATTCGATAGGACCGCCGCGATCGTCAGCGCGTGATGTATAAGTCAGAAATGAAACTCCGGCTCGCGCTTTCCGTCACCTTCATGTTGCTGCTCGCGGCCTCCCTGGGATTACGGGCGGTTTCACAACAACGGCCCCCGCCGCCGTTCAAGCCGATCAAACCGAATGCGCGTAATGCGCCATATCCGCCACACTGGTGGGCGCCCGTGTCCAGAGAGAGTGCACCGGATTGGGAGATTTTGCCGCAGGAGGCGGCCGCCGGCGAAGTAATCCTTTCGAAACGCAATGAGCTGGGACTGCTTTCCAACTTTGCCGCGACGCCCTTCACCTTCCGCCGTAAGCGTTATGCCAGCCTCGAAGGGTTCTGGCAGATGATGAAGTATCCGGAGAGCAAGACTGACCCGCGCGCGACATTTTCCGGCTTGGAATGGAAGTACACGCGTGATCAGGTAGCACAGATGACGAGCTTCGAAGCGAAGCACGCGGGCGATCTGGCCAGCGCGAACATGAAGAAGATGGGGATAACCTGGGTAAGTTTTCGCGGCAGACGCTTCCAGTACCGTCCGGCAAAGCCCGGCGAGCATTACCGGCTGATAGTTGCTGCGACCTGGGAGAAGGTGAAACAAAACCCCCAGGTGAAAAAAATTCTATTGGCCACTCGAGGTTTAGTTCTAAAGCCCGATCATCACCAGGAGCCGAATGCGCCGGCGGCGTGGCGGTACTATGAGATTCTGATGCAGATACGCGCCCGGCTTCTTCGGTCTCAACCGGCTTTGCACAAGAATTACTGAAACATCCGTTCTTCTCCCCCTCTCCGCAAGCGGAGAGGGGGATGGGGGAGAGGTTGCCGGGCGCGAACCCCACCCCTAACCCCTCCCTGTTTACGGGGAGGGGCAGACACGAACCTGAAGCTGAGTTTTTGTGCAAAGCCGTCTCAACCTCGGATTACCCCCTAGGTCACTGCGGTGATGATAGAAGTGCGCGCGCCGCTTAATTCCGAAAAGTCTTTCGAATAAATCGCATCGACCTTTCGCACTCGCGTAATCGCCTCTGACAGTTCCTCATTTGAAATGAATCCGTCAGACAGGTTTTCGATCGCCCAACTGGGAATGTGGGCGGCGGTGTGAAGTAAATCTTCCAATAAATTCAGATACTGTTGCCGCGTTTCGACTCGCCCGCCCATCTTGCCGGCACTGCGCCGCTCAAATTCCGGCCAAAAGTCATTGCCGCGTCGTAACCATTCTTCGCGCCACGCTAACCGGCGCGCGTTTGCTTTGTCGCGTCTGGAAGTCGCCGGGGGTAATCGCAGGAAGAGCAGGTCGGTGTGATGACGTTCGGCGAGAAACTCTCTCGCCTCCTGGTTAGTGCTTTGATTGCGCTGCAAATTATCGATGGGAACTGGCGCCGCCTGATGCAGACGGCGAAAAACTCTCGAGAGCGACAAGGGCGATCGCAAACCCGCCGTCGCGCCGTCGAACGACATCACGTAGTCGCCGACAGTCATTCCCAGGGCGAGCGCGCAGGCCTGCTTAAGTGGCGATTCCAGCCGCTCCGCATTTTCCCTCATGTTGTCGAACCACCAGGCATCCGTTTCATTGAACCAGTCCAACAGCGAAGGATTGATGAATTCCGCCCGGGGCACGTAGGCGTCGTCGAGCAGCATTTCCAGATCGTCTTCCGTCAGCGTCTCGGAATTGTTTTCAATCAACGCCGTAGCCTTAATCCAGGCCCATTGCGAACGATCGTTGGCCGCGACCCGCACCTTCCAGTGTTTCAGGTACAGACCCAGGTTGGGCTCGCCCGTGAAGGGCAAGGCTACGGAATGAAAGGTCAAACGCCTTAAGACGCTCAACTCGAACCCGAGCCAACCGTTCCTGTTTATTTGTGCACCATGCAGGTTCGACATGTTTGCTTTTCGTCAGGGCGTCCCGCTGTGAGCGCCCCTCGTTCGGGAGAAATCCGTTGTTTCTAAAAACACGGGGGCGCCCACGAAGGGACGCCCCTACAATTCCGCATAGGATTTCGTTTCCTTCAATGGGCCGAGCGCCAGAAATGCCTGGACCACGTGCGGATCAAATTCCAAACCCGCCCAGTTCGTCAGATAGGCGCGAGCGTCTGCTTCGCTCTGCGCCTTGCGAAAAGGTCGATCGTCCGTCAAAGCGCAATAGGTATCGGCCACGCGCAGGATGCGGGCGGCGAGCGGTATCGATTCGAAAGACAACCCATCGGGATAGCCAGAACCGATCCACCACTCATGGTGCCAACGAATGATTAGCTGGGCGCCACGGTCGGCGCCGGCCCGCGACGCTTCCTGTTCGCCGATCAGCGGGTGCCGGCCCAAATCCAAACGCTCGTCCTCTGACAGTGGTCCGGCGCGCCGAATGTAATCACGCTCCATGATCAGTTCACCAAGATCGTGCGCGTACGCGGCTACGCGAAGTGACAAACGATCCTGCCGGCCCAAGTGAAACAGCTTTGCCATTTCATCGGCGACCGCGGCGATCCTGGTGGCGTGCGGATGTCTGTAATCTTCGAACTCATCCGTCGCCACGCTCAACGGTTCGAACGTTTCAATGGCGGTGCCTTCGTTGTTGGCAAAAATTTGTACAGATGACATTTGATTCTGACCGGCCTGTGGTGCGGCTCGTTCTCAGATTCTTATTGCCCCGTTCCCAGTAGCGCGCGCGCGGCCTCGTTATTCGGCTCCAGCGCCAACGCCTTTTCCAACTCGCCCTGCGACCGGCGGCCAAACCCCAGCTCACGAAATAAACGGGCCAGCATTACATGATAAGAAGCATTCGTCGGATCGAGCGCGATCGCGGCCTGCAGTTCAGCCTCCGCCAGGCGGCGACCCTGCGGCTGCGCGATTAGCGCGCTGCCATAATGCGCGCGGTAACGTGCCTCTCCCGGAACAAGTTGCACTGCTTCGGCGAAGCATCTTACCGCGACTGTATGTTTTTCCTGCTGCAGCGCGGCCAAACCCTGCTGAAACCTGAGTTCGGCGCGCGACTTCTCCGGCGAGTCCGGTTTTGCACTTTTCCCCGTGGATGGGAGCGGGGCGAATGTTCCCTGGCTGCTCTGGCCGGCTTGTTGGGCCACGCGCCTGGCCCCATCCTCATTCGCCAGCTTTGCGTCATAGACAGATCGCTGCGCGAGATCGCTGAGAACTTCGTATGCGTGCGCAAAGCGCGCGAAAGCAGTTTCGACTCGCGCATGCATTTCCGGGCTGGCTGACATGTGGAATTTGTCTGGGTGATAGTTGCGGGCCAGTTTGTGATAAGCGCGTTTGATCTCTTCCATGTTGGCGTTGCGGCCGACGTCCAGCACTTCATAATAGTCGTCGGCGCGGGTCACGCGCGCCAGCATCATTTCCAGGTCTCGGTCCTGGCGGCGTTTCACGCCGGCAGCAATCTCCTTCTTCTGCGCCTCGCTTTCTTCGCCTACGGCGTCATCGGGTTCGTTCGCTGCCGAATGTCCGAACGCGACCGGCCACTTGCTGCGTTCCAACAATCCGGCGAGGGCCAATCCATAAGCGACGCGCAGTGCTTCTGCATCTCGCAGTCCACTAAGTGCGGTCAACTCACCGCGCACCATTGGTCCGTCAATGCGCGACAGCAGAAATGCCTCCGCCGGCTGCAGTCCCAAGCCGTTTTCGGTTAGGTCCGAAGGCGAAAATGTTTCCGCTGGCACAGGGAAGCGGGACAGAATGAACGGCCGCGGCAACCGGCGGGCGCATTCAATCAGCAGTGGCCGTGGATCAATTTTCATGCGCACTTGCTCCGCCAGGCGCACCCGCGGTTCATACTTCCACTCGCCTTCGGTCCACAACAACGCCGTGCGTAGCACGTCTGATACTTGTTGAAGTTTCAACTTCTCCATGCCGGAAGGCCAGACTAAACGTTCGTTAAGCAGGGCTGTCTCCAGCGCCGCGTCGTTATTCCATGATTTGCTGTCTTCGATCCCGGCGAGTTGTTCGGGGGTCAGCGCGCGGGTCCGTTTCAACACCTCGCCCAATCGATGCGCTCGCAAATTTGAAGTCGCAAAGACAATCTGGCCGGTCTCAAAATAGGTGACGACCTTCACTCGTTCACGTTCCAGCCGGAGCGCGCCGGTCACGCGCGCAACGCCGGCTTCGCGAACTAGTTCCGCCAGTGGATGCTCTTTTAACTGTCCATTTATCATGCTTGCAAGACCTCATTCACCCTAATTCAACTATAACGTACGCGGGCGCGAGATTAGAAGCAGACTGTTACTTGAAGCCAAAGGAAACGATGGGTGACGCTCGTTTGACACAGTTCATTGCGCCACTTAGTATCATCGCAAACTGACAGTTTTTTGAGGGCAAGGACCATTGTTCCGGAAAGGGACAGCGGTCGCCTTGCCTTTGGCGCCGAGGACCAATGAAAGAACAAGAGGAACCAACAGTGGCGAATCCGCCCCAGGATTCCTCCGCCGGAAGCGAACCCGCCCACGCAATCAGCAGCCGCCCCGAAACTGACAGCGAGAAGATCGCAGAGTTGCGACAGATCATGGATTACCGCTCGTTAATGATGCGTAATCTGGCGCACGATCTGCGCACGCCGTTGACCGCCATTCTCGGCTTCGCCGAAATCCTGGTCGAGTTTGAAGCGCTGACTGATTCGCAAAAGTCCTTCTGTACCAGAATCCAAAGTTGCAGCCGCGAACTTCAGAATATGATCCAAATCCTCTCCGATCTGGCTCAGTTGGATGTTGAAGACCCAGTTATCGTAAGGCGCGAATTCTCTTTACGCAGCACGCTGGAGGAAATGTGCGGCACTTTTTCGCGCGCGGTAGAGAAGAATAGATTGTCGCTCACCTGCGAAGTAGCGCCAGATCTCGGCCTTGTTAATTCGGACCAGGGCAGGCTGCGCCAAACGCTTTACAACGTCCTGGCCAACGCGATAGCGCGCAGTCCCCAGGAAGGCCGCGTTACGATCAACGCCACGGCGAATGGCGATGGCGACCTAATGATAACAATCGGTGACGAAGGCGATCCGCCTGAAACTGCGTCCGGTGTGGACATGCTTGATGCTTACATCGCCGGAGCGAGTTCTTCGCTGCAGAGAATCGGTTTGGATATTTCGCAAGGATTGGCAAAGTTGCTGGGCGCCACGATCGAGGTGGAACAACGCAGTCCGCGCGGACTCTCCGTTGTACTTCTGCTGCCGCGAAGTTTGAGCTAATCCAAAATCAGACCGCTACTAAATGGTTGATTCAGGTTTCAGTGCAACAAGTTACGTGCGTTCTGCGCCGAAGGCGCAATAGCAATTGCCACTGGCTACCATCCTTCCGCGCCCAGGGCGCGAAGAAACAACAGACACTACCCGCCCATCAACTTCCCGCCTCGTGCTATGATTTCGACATACGCAGAGAGACAGGAAAATCAGCCGCTCATGATGTCTTCCCCAGAGTCAGGAAAAGACCCTAGCCGCACGTCCGAGGTTGAGGTGCGCGAATGTACCACCGTGGCAGAGTTCGATGCCTGCGTGCAACTGCAGCGCGAAGTATTCGGTCTACCTGATCTCGAAATTTCGCCCCGCCGTCACCTGATCGTGTCGCGCGAAGCCGGCGGGTGGACGCTGGCTGCCTGGGCAAATGGCGAGATAGTAGGTTTCGTCCATCAGGTAGTCGGCGTGCGCAACGATGAAATTATCGGTTATTCGCACATGATGGCGGTCGCGGCTGAATATCAGAATCGCGGCGTGGGCGCTCGTTTGAAATGGGCGCAAAGAGAACGCGCGCTGGCCGAAGGGCGAGACACAATCAAATGGACCTGGGAACCGTTGCGCGCGCGAAACGCACATTTCAACCTCAATCGACTTGGGGTGGTTGTGCGTTCTTACGCGGTGAACTTCTATGGCACGGACTATTCGACTGATCCGTCGTTGGATCCGGAGCTGCGACCGGGGCTGGACAGCGATAGATTATTTGCTGTTTGGGAGCTGAAATCGCCACGAGTGCGGGCGCTGGCTGCGGGCCGGGAAAATGAGTTGCCACCGCCGGTCAGTACCATCGAGATTCCGGCGGATTGGGCTGCACTCGTAAAAAACGACGTGGCGACGGCGCGAACTGAGCTAGCGCGCGTCCGCGACGAGTTCCTGGAAGCCTTTGATGCGGGACTAATTTGTCGCGGGTTTGAACGCGACCCCGAACGACCCAGATACTTACTTTTTCGTGAGCCGTGAACAGAGAACAGTAAATAGTAAATAGTGAATAGCGAATAGCGAATAGCGAATGAGTGGTTCTCTGTTCACTATTCACTATTCACTATTTACTATTTACGGTTCACGGTTCACGGCTCACGCCCCCCATTTCTTATGCCGATGACTCGCTTCGATCGTTACGTTGATCGGCACGCGCGGACATTCACCGAGCGGCTGCAGACGCTTTGTCGCATGCCCTCGGTGGCCGCACGCGGCACCGGTATGCGAGCGATGGCTGAATCAGTCGAACAACTGATGCAGCGCGGCGGCGCGGGAACGCGCGGCTTTAAGATGGGAAATGGTTATCCCATTATTTACGGCGAGTTCGGCGGCGGCCCGCGCAACTTTCTTGTCTATGGACACTACGATGTGCAGCCGGTGGGTCATCTCACTGATTGGTCCGTCGGCCCTTTCGCAGCCAGCATCGTCGATGGAAAACTGTACGCGCGCGGCGCAGCCAACAGTAAAGGAGACTTGCTGGCGCGGCTGGCGGCAGTTGAGGCCTATCAGAAGACCTACGGAAAACTTCCCGTTTGTCTGCGCTTCGTGGTCGAAGGCGAAGATGGCATGGGCAGCCCCAGTCTCTATCGCTTCGCGGCGGAAAACGCCGACATGCTTTCCGCCGAAGGCTGTTTCTGGGATGAAGGTTACAAGGACAACAATGAGCGGCCGATCATCAGTCTGGGGTTCAAGGGAATCACTTTCATCGAGTTGCGCGTTCACGGCGCGCGTAATGAGCTGCACTCAAAGTGGGGCGCGATCGTTTCTAATCCGGCGTGGCGGCTGGTGCAGGCCCTTTCAACCCTGACATCGCCCAAGGGCGTGATTACAATTGATGGTTTCTCATCGCACGTGGCGTCAATCACACGAGAAGATCTGGAAGCCGTGAAGTCGATTGAGCTGGATGAGGCCGGGTTGAAACGCCAGTTTCGCATCGGCAGCTGGCTGCGCGGGATGAAGGGCGCGACCGTTGTGCGCGAACACATCTTTGGTCCTACCTGCACTATCTGCGGAATACAAACCGGGCACACGGAAGCCGGCGCCAAAACGGTTTTGCCTAACACAGCGATGGCGCGTTTGGATTTTCGCCTGGTGCCCGATCTCACGCCGCAGATTGTCGTCCAACTGCTGCGCAAACACCTTGATACGCGCGGCTTCACTGACATCGAAATCATAGAGCTGGGCCAGGCGCCGCTCGCCAAGTCTTCGCCGAATTCATCAGTTGCCCGCGCGGCGGTTGAATCCGCCGTGGAAGCTTACGGCGCGTCGCCGATTGTCTATCCGATGGATCCGTCCAGTGGTCCGATCGGGGCAATTTGCGGGGCCAATTCACCACCTACGCCGGTGGTTTCATTTGGCACGAGTTACTCGGCCTCAAATCCGCACGGGCCGGATGAAAACATTCGCCTGGACGATTTCCTGCAGAGCATCAAATACTTTGGCCGCATTATTCATCACCTTGGCGGCGGCGTTAAGGCGGGAAAAATCAATAGCGGGATCGTCAAGACCAGTGGCGCTTCCCGGCTCAGCGGTTCCCGCCCAGGATTGCCTGACGCTTGAGCGCGGTAGCACAAGGGGAGTGAATTGCCAGCCCTCAAGACCATCGAAAAAACCATTGCCCACTTGCGCGAAGAAATTCGCCGCCATGAAGAACTGTATTACGTCGCCGACAATCCGGAAATCTCCGACAAAGAATACGACGAGTTGATCGGGCGCCTGCGCGAATTGGAAGAGCAGTATCCGCAGTTGCAAACTCCCGACAGTCCTACCCAGCGTGTCGGTGGTCGCCCAGCGGAAGGGTTCGCCGAATACCTCCACCGACGGCCAATGCTTTCGCTGGATAACAGCTACAACATCGATGAGCTGCGCGCCTTCGATCAACGTTGCCAGAAGCTGGCTGACGGGCGTCCCGTGGAATACGTCGCGGAGCTGAAGATCGACGGTCTTTCGCTTTCGCTGCACTACGAGGAGGGGGTACTGGTGCGCGGCGTCACCCGCGGCGATGGCCGTCGGGGTGAAGACGTGACGCAGAATGTCCGCACCATTCGCAGTATCCCGCTGAAACTGAAACCTGCCTCCGCCAAAATCGCCAGTCATATAGAAGTTCGTGGCGAAGCTTACCTGTCCCGCAAAGTCTTCGAAAAGCTCAATGCCGAATTGGAAGACGCCGGCGAAGCTCGCCTGGCTAATCCTCGCAACGCGGCGGCCGGCGCTATCCGCCAACTCGATCCGAAGCTGGTGGCGAAACGAAGGCTCGATGTTTTTCCTTACGATGTGATCAGCGGCGAGCGCAAAGCCTTCGCGACTCACTGGGAGTCGCTGGAATGGGTGCAGCAGGCCGGCTTTCACGCAAATCCGCATCGCGCTCTCTGTCCTTCGATCGAAGAAGTGATCGAATTCTGTAACGCGATGGAGCCCTTGCGTGACGAGTTGGGATACGAGATCGACGGCGTGGTGGTAAAGGTAAATTCAGCCGCCTTGCAGGACGAATTCGGCACGACGTCAAAGGCGCCGCGGTGGGCCATCGCTTACAAATATCCCGCGCGGCAGGCGACCACCCAGGTGCACGAGATTACGGTGCAGGTGGGACGCACCGGGGCATTAACGCCGGTGGCTAACCTGGAACCAGTCCTGCTGGCTGGGACGACCGTTTCCCGGGCCACCCTGCATAACGAGGATGAAATCCGGCGGCTGGGCTTGCGCCTCGGCGATTGGGTCCTGATCGAAAAAGGCGGCGATGTAATTCCCAAGGTGCTGAAGGTCCTTGAGTCACGCCGCACCGGCGAAGAGAAACGTTTTCGCATGCCCACGAAGTGCCCGGTCTGCGGCGGGGTAATCTCGCGAGTAGAAGGGGAAGTGGTTGCGCGTTGCATCGCGGCTGATTGCGCTGCGCAGCTGATGGGGCGGTTGCTGCACTTCAGCTCCCGCCGTGCGATGCGAATCGAAGGGCTGGGAGAATCGTTGGCCGAGCAACTACTGGAAAAGAAGCTGGTCCACGACGTGGGTGATCTCTACACGATGAAAGTCGAAGAAGTGGCCGGCCTGGAGCGCATGGCCATGAAGTCGGCGTCGAATCTGATGGCGCAGATTGAAGCCAGCAAGTCTCGCGACCTCGCCAACTTAATTTATGCCCTCGCAATCCGACACGTGGGCGAGCGGACCGCCGGCATTCTGGCTCGTCACTTCGGATCGTTGGAGCGTTTGAGCCAGGCCAGCGTCGACGAGCTCGACGACATTCATGAAATAGGGCTCACTGTGGCCCAGAGCGTGCGCGACTGGTTTGATGACGCGGGAAATATGGAGCTGTGCGAGCGGTTGCGAGCCGCCGGCGTGCGCACTGAACTTGAGCGAGATCAAAATGCGGTGGGGGACGATCGGTTTGCGGGAATGCAATTTGTATTGACGGGAAAACTTGAGACGCTGTCGCGCGATGAGGCGCGCGCGCTGATCGAATCACGCGCCGGGCGCGTCACGTCATCGGTCAGTAAGAAAACCAATTATGTGGTAGCCGGAGAGGACGCGGGCTCGAAGCTGGACAAAGCCGAAGCGCTGGGTTTGAATGTGATTGACGAAGCCGGACTAAAAGAATTGCTTAAATGAATTGTCAGAACCGCCTGCAGTAGCGGGCGGCCCTGTTAACCAAAGCGCAAGACCAGACAAATCAATATGCCTAACGATTTTACAATTACTGAAACTGAACGACCGAAACTGGAACTCCTTTACACCCTGTTTTGCGATGACGTGCGGCTGGAGGTTGGCAACAAGCTTTCCCTGATGGGTGTCTTTCAAAACATCATGGTGCAGCAGTTACCGATTTCGCTGATCAAGTTCGCAGTCATAAATCACTGGCGCGGCGAGGGCGCGCACTTGTCGGAGGTGCGAATTCTAACGCCTGATCGTCAGCAACCGATCGTCGTGTCACAACCGACGCGCTTTACGATTCAGCCGGGTGGCTTTGCGGACAACATAAGCTTTTTTGTGAATGTGACATTTCCCTCCGCCGGAGAGTACCGGGTCCAGACCTTAATTGATTCGTCGTTGTTCGCTGAACAGACGCTAATCATTGCGGATCAGAAGTCAGCCGGCGCGGCGGAAAATGTTTCGGAAACGATCAACTGAAGGAAAGCTCAGGTTAAATGAAAAAAGCGGACCGCCGATTCGGTCCGCTTTTGTTTTGAAATTATGGTGCGGATGAGAGGACTTGAACCTCCACGATGTCACCATCACAGGCTTCTGAGACCTGCGCGTCTGCCAGTTCCGCCACATCCGCATGTGTGACTTCACTATACGAACGGCGGTCAGAAGGTGTCAACTGCTCCTTCGGTCCTCCCCTGAAAATCCACGCTCTTCCGACTACTGGCTTTACCGGTTACGCCGGAGCGATGCGCGTCGTTGCGCGGCAGCCCACGTGGTGCGGCGATTGCGATAGTCGCTATTGGCGTAGGTTCGGTTACGTGTGCGCTCTCCGCGCGGCACAAAGACCCCATCGCGCCAGAATCCCGTTTGGCGATTCGGACCGCGCCCATCGACCCGGCCATCCCGCGCATCGTGACAATTCACAAACTTGCGGCACTTGCGATCATACAACGATCCGTTCCGGTGACCGTTCTGGTGACCGTTCTGGTTACCGTTCTGGTGACCACGACCGTGGCCGCGTCCATTGCCTTGCGCCAACGACGTTGCCGGCGTCGCTATCACCATTAGCGATGCCAAAAGCATCGCGCAAAGAATTCCAACTTTAGTTTTCATCTTTAACCCTCCAGCGTAGTTTTACGAGCGTCCCCGGCACGCTCGCCGTTATCGATCCTTAGAATTATTTGAAGAGATTTGCTTTCAATCTGAGGATTAAGCATCAATCAGTGTGCCGTTGGCTTCTTCGCTGAAATTCCCCTAATTGATGCGGCCCCGCAGCATTGGACCCAAAAGATACGCACCATATCGGAACAGAATTGCCCCGTATCGAACGTGGAACGTGTTTGCTAGCGCTGAGTGGCGATTGCTATAGTGACGACCTGTTTTTGAATTCACTAACAGGGGAAGTGACCTGACAGTCGAGCAGATTTCCGAACGTCTATCCGCTGTGCAGAGGCAGATTAAAATCGCTGCTGAGCGCAGCAATCGCGCGGCGGCGGAAGTCAAGCTCGTAGTTGTCAGCAAGACGCATCCGCCCGACGTCATCAGACAGGCGATTGCGGCCGGCGTTAGTGATCTCGGCGAGAACCGCATCCAGGAAGCCGAAGAAAAGATTGGAGAGGTGGGTCGCACCGCAGCTCGCTGGCATTTGATCGGTCATCTGCAATCGAATAAAGCGCGACGGGCGGTGGCCCTGTTTGACTTAATTCATTCATTGGACTCGGTGGATCTTGCGCGCCGGCTCGAGCGCACGTGCGCGGAAGAAGGCCGAACGACATTGCCGGTTTTGATTCAATTGAATCTCGCGGGAGAAACAAGTAAGTCAGGAATTGGGATAACTGAATTGCCGCAACTTGTTTCCGCCACCGCCTCGTGCCCGCATCTGCGGTTGGCGGGACTGATGACGGTGCCGCCGTTCTTTGACGATCCGGAAAAGGTCCGGCCGCTTTTCCGCCGTTTACGAGAATTGCGTGACGAATTGAAATCAAGAGGGACTTTTGCCGGTGGTCCGGGAGAGCTTTCGATGGGGATGACCCACGATTTTCCCGTGGCCATTGAAGAAGGCGCTACCATCGTGCGGATTGGAACTGCGATTTTCGGCGAGCGCCAACCACAGCCCAGCAGTTAGTAAGTGCTGATGAAACGATGCCAATCCTTAATCTGATAGCGCTGATTATTTACTACGTCCTGGTAGTGATCATTGTGGGCATTATCGTTCTGGTACTACTGCGCGTGGCGGTTGATTATGCCGATCTGAATCCGTTTGCCTGGACCAAGCTGACCGTGCGGCGCTACTCCGATCCGCTCGTCAACCCGGTGCGACGAGGTCTGATGCGAGTAGGTCTCGATCAAAGATTGGCGCCGTTGGTAACAATTCTGATAGCCATTCTCGCTGGCTGGTTTTTCTGGAAGCTGGTTACGTCCGTGCTGTTCACGGTGGATGGAATCATTCTCAGCGTGCTGACCCACGCTCCGATAAAACTGTTGGGCTTCATTCTGTTTGGCATCCTGGCAGTCTATTCCCTGCTAATAATGATGCGCGTGATTTTTTCCTGGGGGATGACTTACGGCAGCCGCTTGATGAGATTTCTAATTCACGTCACGGAGCCAATCCTCGGCCCCGCGCGCCGCATGATCCCGTCCGTCGGCATGTGGGATATCTCGCCGATATTGGTAATTCTGCTTTTGCAGTTACTGCAAACCGCCGTGGCGGAAATGCTGATCAGATGAGAGTGATGAGTAATGAGTAACTCATCACTCATCACTCATCACTAATCACTCTGCTGGGCTGAGTGTTTTGCTCGCGAGTCCTGTGATATATTGCGGGCCTTCAAAAACCTAAGCCAATTAAGGAATTCGAAATGTCTGGACACTCAAAGTGGCATTCGATTAAGCACAAAAAAGGCGCGCTGGATGCCAAGCGCGGGAAACTGTTTACCAAGTTCATCAAGGAAATAACGGTGGCCGCGCGCTCGGGTGGGGGCGATCCGGAAGGCAACGCGCGCCTGCGTAAGGCCATCCTCGACGCCAAGGGCGGCAACATGCCCAACGATACAATCGAGCGCGCCATTCGGCGCGGCACCGGCGAAGAGGAAGGCGTGAACTACGAAGAGATCACGTACGAAGGTTACGGGCCGGGCGGCGTAGCGTTGCTGATCGAATCGATGACCGATAATCGCAATCGCACGGTGGCGGAAATTCGTCACGCGTTCTCCAAGAACGGCGGCAACCTCGCGGCGGCTGGCGCCGTCGCCTGGATGTTTGAAAAGAAGGGTTACATCGTGGTTGAGAAAGCGGCGAAGTCAGAAGAGGAGCTGTTTGAGATCGTGACTGATGCCGGCGCCGAAGACATGCGAGACGATGAAGACAACTTCGAGATCATAACCACGCCCACCGATTTCGATCGGGTGCTGGAGGCGATTAAGAAAGCCGGCATCGAGCCGCAAGTCGCCGAAGTTGAAATGGTGCCCAAGGAATACAAAAAGCTGGAAGGCGCCGATGCGAGGCAAATGCTGAAGCTCATGGAAACTCTCGAAGATCACGATGACGTGCAGAAGGTGTCCGCGAATTTCGACATCAGCGAAGCCGACATGGCGGCGGCCTAGCAAAGCCGCAAGGAATTAGTGAGAGCGGGGTAAACCCGCCTTCCTCACTGCAAGTATTGATCGATGAGTATTTCCGCAAGAGAGACTTGCAACTTTGAATACCCGCAGTTAGGAAGGCGGGTTTACCCCCGCTCTTCCAGCGTCTCCTGTATCAACGCAGTGTTAATAGCGAACGCCGCTTCCGCGCCTTCGGCTGCCGCGACGATCGCGAGCTGGACCGCCCTCGAAGCATCGCCCGCCACATAGAGACCAGAAATATTCGTTTTTTCAAAGTTCCCGGTCCGCACCGCGCCCCGTTCGGTAAACTCGCAGCCCAGGCGTTCCGCTAAGTCGCAATGCTGATCCTGTCCGGTGTTGAAAAACATCGCCCGGCGTGCCAGCGCTTCACCATTTGCAAGAACAATTCGCTCCAACCGGCCGTCGCTTCCTTCCAGATGTGAGATGCGCTCCTCCCGCACCGGTATGTTAAGCGCCGCCAGCTGGGCCCGATCTTCTTCCGTGAGGTCACCCGGGCCATCGGTGCAGAGAACAATGTCTCTGCTCCAGCCGGTGAGTGTCTGCGCCAGGCCTGACCCGTGTTCTTTTCGTCCGTAAATCGCGATCGGTTGATCGCGATGTTCCCAACCGTCGCAATAGGGACAGTGGAATACGCTCTTGCCATAGAGCGGCAAGAGACCTTCGATGTCCGGCAGGTGATCGACGACGCCCGTGGTCAACAACAATTTCCGGCTGAAAAGTTTTTTGCCGTTATCAACCTTGATCTCAAAACCGCCATCAACGCGATTTGCTTCGGTAACTTCACCCTGGATTAGCTCGATCGTTTCATACCGTCGCAGTTGCTCGCGGCCAATCTTCAGCAGCTCTGCCGGTTCAATGCCGTCGCGTGTCAGAAACCCGTGTAACGCCAGCGAAGCGGCATTGCGCGGATGGCCGGCGTCAATGATTGCTACGTGACGTAGACAGCGTCCCAGAATCAGCGCCGCGCTAAGTCCCGCCGGACCGCCGCCGATGATGATTACTTCCAGAGATGACTGCATAACTGTAGTGCCTCGTACGTATATTGATTGTCGAATCGAAGATATCAATCCGCTGGTTTTTCAGGGGCGTCCACGGAGGGACGCCCCTACAGTTACCGTTACAAGGAATCCGGCAAAGACTGCGATGCGACTAACATTCAAACTGCGATGGGGGAAAGTTGCGGTGTAGTATACTGCGGTCGTTCGCGAAACAGTCTATGGCTCTGACATACTTTCGGTGAGTGATCCTTTATGCGCGTGTTAGGAATCGATCCGGGAAGTGAGACCACCGGTTGGGGCCTGGTCGAAGGCGAAGGCCACCGTTACCACGTGGTGGAATTTGGCACGGTGAAGGCGCCCGCGCGCGAAACATTTTCTTCGCGCCTGTTGAAAATCAGCGACGGCATCACCGGATTGATCGAGCGGTTGCGGCCCGACGCGTGCGCGTTGGAAGACGGTTTTTATGCCACGAACGTCAAGGTCGCGCTGAAGCTGGGTCAGGTCCGCGGCGTTGCCTTGTTGGCTGCCGAGCGAGCCTCACTTGAGATTTGTGAATACTCGCCACGGACTGTGAAGCAAACCGTGGTTGGGTATGGAAACGCCGAAAAACATCAGGTCCAGGAGATGGTGCGCGTGCTGCTTTCGCTGAAGGCAGTTCCCGAACCTCATGACGCAGCCGACGCCCTTGCGGTGGCCATCTGTCATTTCCATCACGCTGGCGTAGCACAGAAAATCCTGTCGGCGGATCGCGGCGTTGCTCGCACTCAGAACCGCCTGCGGTAGCGGGCCAACCGATTTCGGATTTCGGATTTCGGATTGCAGATATAAGTCCGGATGCAAAAGGGTCTGATCACTTCGCCGAAATCCGCATTCCGCAATCGCCGGGTCCGCCCGCTACCGCAGGCGGTTCTGACAAGAAGGTCCGATAAACGCGATGACCTCCACCTTCATCACGATCATCCTCGTCACTATTTTCTTTTTGCTAAGCCCTGCATCCAGCGCCACGGCGCAGAAGCGGCGAGTGCCGCCGGGTGGACGTTTAGCGGTCGTTATCGATGAGCGTCTGGCGGCTCTCAGAATAGCGCCGGATCCTGCGGCCAAACTGCTGCGCCGGCTCAATCGCGGACGGCTGGTTGCGGTGCTCGGCGGGATGCGTAATCGCGACGGGCTTGTCTATCTTCAGGTGGCAGTCACGCGGCGAACCATAGGTTGGCTGCCAACCGAATCGGTGGTTGCTCCCTGGCGTCACGAAGACGATGATCGATCGCTGCGCTTAATTCGTAACTCCGAAGATTTTGATCGCATCGCCAGGGCACGATTGTTCCTCGACGCGTTTCCGCGTTCACCGCTGCGACCGCAGGGCTTGTTGCTGTTTGGCGACGCCGCGGAACAGGCGGCGGAAAAACTCTCCCGCGAAGCCAGTCGCCGCTTGGATCCAAATGAGATGGCCGCAGGCGGCGCGCCCGACTTCAGTTACTTCCTCAATTACAACGGCCTCGATCGCTACAACCGGCAGGAAATAAACTTCACTTTCGATCGCTCGTCCAGCACTTTTCATTACGACGGCGCCGCCTGGAGCGAAATCGTCCGGCGCTATCCCGGCAGCCCTGAGGCCGCTGAAGCGCGCCGGCGGCTGGCCGCCTTGCCTCACCGCTAAGGCTTCACTAAACTCCCGTTGTTCCGATTTTCAATGAGCTGCGGCGCCGGCTACGGAGCGCACCACCCACCTGCTGCCGCAGGCGGTCCTGACTTCCCGACGTTCTTCTAAAAATGCCCGGTTGAAAGAGGCCACCGAATGCGAAGCAGATCCCTTGCGAAACTCTCACTCGTTTTAATGATCGTTATCTTTGTCTCCTCATGCCAGACGCCGAACCAATCCGGCAATCAAAACAACGCCGCTCAGCCTGCACATGAGTGGGACAAGTTTGTCAGCGATTTCCTCGAGGCGCATTTCAAGGCCAATCCGGATTTCGCTGCCCGCGCCGGTCGACATGAGTTCGACGGTAAGCTGCCTGATTGGAGTGCCGCAGGAATCTCGGGCGAGATCAAACGACTGCATGACACGAGAGACCGGGCCATGGCGTTTACGGATGCAACACTCGATGAGCGGCAGCGATTGCAGCGCGATTATCTGGTCTCGGTCGTAAACGGCCAACTCTTCTGGTTGGAGACCGCTGAGTGGCCGTATCGCAATCCTTACTTCTATGCCGACGGAATCGATCCCGACGTTTACGTCTCGCGCGAATACGCGCCGCTTGATCAGCGCCTGCGGGCTTATACCAATTATGCCAGGGCGATTCCGGCGGCCCTGGCTCAGGTGCGGCAAAACCTGCGGACGCCGCTACCGAAGAGCTACGTCAAGATTGGCCATACCAGTTTTGGCGGGCTGGTTTCGTTCTATGAAAAACAAGTGCCGGAGATTTTCGCATCGGTCAAAGACGAACAACTGCAAAAGGATTTCCAGGCGGCGAATGCCGGCGCCATCGCCGCAATGAAGGATATCGATAGCTGGTTCACCTCGCTCGAAGCGACCGCCACCGACAATTTCGCGTTAGGCGCCGACAAGTTCAGCGCCATGCTGAAGGCGACGGAGGGCGTTGATTTCCCGCTCGACAAACTCGAAGAAGTCGGCCGCCGCGATCTGGATCGAAACCTCGCGGCGTTGAAGGACGCTTGTGGCTCGTACGCGGCGGGTAAGTCTCTGAAGGAATGCGTGGATCAGGCGGAAGCGCACAAGCCGGTCGGCGGCGCGGTCGAAATGGCGCGGGCCCAACTGAAAGAGCTGAAGGCGTTCATCGCGGAAAAGAACCTGGTGTCTATTCCGGGAACGGAGGAAGCGCTGGTGGCGGAAGCGCCGGTCTACCGTCGTTGGAACTTTGCTTACATCAACATTCCGGGACCGTATGAAAAGAACCTGCCGTCAACTTATTACATTGCGCCGGCGGATGAATCATGGACCCAGGCGGAGAAAGATGCCTACACCCCGGGCCAGGCAAACCTCCTTTTTACTTCGGTGCATGAAGTGTGGCCGGGACACTTTCTCCAGTTTCTGCACGCGAATCGGTCGACGGAAAAGTTTGGCCGCGTCTTTGTCGGTTATGCATTTGCCGAAGGCTGGGCGCACTACACGGAAGAGATGATGTTTGATTCAGGTGTGGGCGGCGGCACGCCGGAGATGCACGTTGGTCAATTGCTGAACGCCATGTTGCGCAATGTACGTTTCCTTTCAGCCATCGGCATGCACACGGGCAAGATGACTACGGCTGATTCTGAGCGCATGTTTATCGAAGAGGGCTATCAGGATGCGGGTACCGCGCGACAGCAAGCCGCTCGCGGCACTTTCGATCCGGCATATCTCAATTACACCATGGGCAAACTGATGATCAGGAAGCTGCGTGATGATTGGTGCGCCTCGCGCGGCGGGAAGCAAGCGTGGCAGCAGTTCCACGATGAGTTCTTAAAGTATGGCGGCCCGCCAATTCCGCTGGTGAGAAAGGCCATGCTGCCGGGGGATAGCGGAGCGCTGTTTTAAAGGAGGCATTTTTCATTTGTCATCGAGGAGGAATGAGAACTCCTTCCCGGATTCTGGCGAAGCTCTTTGGAGTGCGCCGACCTGTCGGCGCTTTCCCTGAATGCGACCTGTCGCATCCGGCTTTGCACAAAAATTACTGAACATCCGTTCTTCTCCTCCTCTCCGCAAGCGGAGAGGGGGTTGGGGGGAGAGGTTGCCGGGCGCGAACCCCACCCCTAACCCCTCCCCGTTTACGGGGAGGGGCAGACACGAAGCTGAATCTGAGTTTTTGTGCAAAGCTGTCGCATCCAAATTGCCGGCCGCCACATAAGCCAGCGGCGACAGGTCGCCGGGGGGGCGCCGTCAAAATACTTTAAAAGACCCGTTAATATTTTCTCCTGGCCTGCGTTTACACGGTGGAAACGACTTTCAGGAGAACAAACGTGCCGGCAGCAGCCCTAAAACAATTGCGACTTGTAACTCAACCCCCGGGAGAGCTGGAAAGCCTCTTCCAAACACATCACGGACGAATCTTTCGCACTGCGCATCGCATTACCGGCAGCGCGGCTGACGCCGAAGACGTACTACAGACTGTTTTCCTGCGGCTGATCAAAGGGCAGGAAGCTTACGACCTTTCCCAAAATCCTGAAGCCTATCTTTCCCGGGCCGCCATCAACGCGTCGCTGGATTTGTTGCGCAGCCGGACGCGGGCAAAGTCGGTGGGCCTCGAGGATGTTGCGGCTGAATCCCTCGCAGTCCACACTCCCAGCCCCGAAGCCGAGCATTCCGATCGCGAGCTGCAAACCCTGATTCGCCAGGCCGTTTCTCGTTTGGGAGCCACGGCCGGCGAGATGTTTGCGCTGCGCTACTACGAAGGTTACGACAATCAGGAAATCGCGCGCTTAACGAATACGTCGGCGCTCGTGGTCGGCGTCACTTTGCATCGCGCGCGCACGAAGTTGAAAAAGGAAATCGGGCATTACTTGCAAGCAGGGCACAAGCGGTAAAGATAGGTCAAATCACAAACTAGAGTGCTACCCACGGAGAACATGATGAAAAGCAATAATGATTTCGACGCCATCCTTGATAAAGCGACCGGTGAGATTCGCAACGAGCAGGTCGATCCCACATTGGTTAACGCCGCAGCGGAGCGAGTATGGTCGCGTTTGTCGGCGGAAAATGTGGAGAGCTTCACCACGGCGGTTGCTTCGGAGCGAATTGAGAGTTGCGCTGATTTTCAGTCGCTGATTCCGGCGCACCTCAGCGGCAGCTTGTCGCAGGCACGTTCACTTCTGCTGGTTGATCACACGCACGAATGTATTCCCTGCCGCCGGGCGATGAACGATGCGCGCACGCGCAAGCTGGCGCCGGCGACGCGGCCTACTGCTGCGCGGCGCTATCGTATTCAGCCGGTCGTCATGCGTTGGGGCATTGCCGCTGCGGTCGTGATTGGCTTTGGCTTACTGGCGCTGCCTTTCATTCAGCGTTTCTCGCCGTTTGGCGGTGAGTTTGAAGCAACGGTGCAGGCCGCCGAAGGTCAGGTTTATCAAGTTGGCGACACGCGCAACACGCTCGTGAATGCCGGAGAGAAACTGCAGCGCGGCGAGCATTTGCGCACGGCCAAAGACTCGCGCGCCATAGTGCGCCTGGGTGACGGTTCGATGATCGAAATGAACGATCGCTCTGAGTTCTCGATTACAAAAAATGCCCAGGGCACAACGATTCATTTGAATCGCGGCGCCATCGTGGTCGAAGCCGCGAAACAGGATAAGGGCCACTTGTTTGTCGATACCGGTGATTCGCTGGTTTCAGTAACGGGAACGATTTTCTCCGTCAACAGCGGCACCAAAGGCTCGCGCGTGTCGGTGATCGAAGGCGAAGTCCACATGGACCACGCCAACACTGAGCGCGTGCTACGCCCCGGTGAACAAGCCGCCACGAATCGCTCGATCGAAATGGTTCCGGTGAAGGACGAGGTAGCGTGGAGTCGCAAGTCTGCGCAATACGCTCGAACGCTCGCGGCGTTTGCGGCGTTGGGCGGTGAATTGAACAAGGTGCAGCAGCCAGGTTTGCGCAATTCAACTCATCTGCTGGATCTGATGCCGGAAAACACGATCGTTTACGCCGCCCTGCCGAACCTGACATCGACCCTGGTGGAATCGCATCGCATCATGCAGGAGCGCATAGCACAGAATCCTGCGCTGCGTGAATGGTGGGCGAAGGAGCGCACCGGTGGTCATGGCCCAAACATGGATCAGATGATTGGAACCATTAAGGAGTTTGGCGAGTATCTCGGTGACGAGATTGCTGTCTCAGTCTCGATGGACGATAAGGGTGAGCCGACCGCGCCGCTCGTACTGGCGGAGCTGAAGAATTCCGAAGGCTTCCGTCCGTTCCTTGAACAGCAGATTGCCAGGTTTGCGGGCAATACGCAGGGACGTCCGGCCATTCAGTTTGTCGAAGATCCGCAGAAGGCTGTGGCCGCAACGGTTGAACCCGGCAAGAAGAATGAGGTGCTTTACGTTTGGATCGCAAACGGTTTGTTTGCCGCCAGCCCCAGGCTGCAGCAGGTACAGGATCTGAGCAAGTTAACGCAGGGCGGCGGCCAGAGTAGTTTCACTGCATCGCCTTTTCGCGAGCGCATCGCCCAGGTTTATCGGCAGGGCGCAGGCCTGGTGGTGGCAGCCAACCTGGAGAAGATTGTCCAGCAGGCAAGCAATACGCCGAACTCGGTGAAGAAAATTGAGAGCGAGGCCGCGCTCAAGCAACTGGGAATTCTCAGCGTCAAGTATTTCGTGCTGGATCAAAACGATCTCGGCGGCAAGACACATACGCATGCGACGCTGTCCTTCAACGACCCGCAACGCGGTATTCCCTCGTGGTTGGCGGCGCCCGGGCCGATCGGCGCATTGGAATACATTTCGCCTGACGCGAACGTCGCGGCCGGTTTCGTAGTCAAGAACCCGGTGGCGCTGGTCGATGACCTGCTGGGTGTGATTGAAACCATCTCGCCTGACTTACGCAAGAACCTGGACAAGCAACAGGCGGAGCGTGGTCTGGATATTCGCAAAGATCTGGCGGGACCGTTCGGCGGCGAGTTTGCCTTTGCCATCGATGGACCAATCCTGCCCACGCCTTCGTGGAAGATGGTCTTTCAGGTCAACGACACGGATCACTTGCAGCAGACGCTGGAACGAGTTGTCGGCGAAATCAATAAAGAGGCCGCTAAATTCGGTAAGGCCGGGCTGGTCTGGGATCGTGGTGAGATTTCCGGGCGTCCTTACTACACCTTGAAGTCGTCCGACTTCGGAGTGGAAGTGAATTACGCCTATGCCAATGGCTACATGATCGTTGGTCCAAGCCGCGCCCTCGTGGCCCGTTCCGTCAGCGCGCGCGAACAGGGTTATATGTTGCTGCGCTCGGCGAGGTTCATGGCTGGGTTGCCCGCGGACGGCAACACGAATTTTTCAGCGGTCTTCTACCACAACCTGGCGCCCCTGGTGCAGCCTTTCGCGGATCGCATTGCCAGCACGGCAGGTAATCTGCCGCAGGAGCAGCAACAGGCGTTGAAAGCCATGGCCGCGAACATGCCGCCGACCCTGGCGTACGCTTATGCCCAGGGCGATAGCATCACCTTCAACGCCAACACTGAAGGCGGGCCCTTTGGATTAAGTCCCGCCAGCATCCTGGGTATGCCGAACGCGCTGGAGATGCAACACATCATCCAGCAGGGCATGCACGGGAAATAGGCACGGAGTTTCGCGTTTCGGGTTTCGGGTTCGGGGTTTCAGGTTGAATCCCCGAACCGAACTCGTTTTCAAACTCGGAACTCGCAAACGGAAACTGATGCGACTAATCGCCATCTCAATCGGCTCATGGTTGTTGGGCCTGGCCGTTATCCTCTTCACCTTCCGCCTCGTTGAAGGCGACAATCTCAGCGCCGCCGATATCAAGGGCGCTACGGTGTTTTCGCTTGTCTTCGCGGCGCTCCTCTTCTCACTTGCTTACGCGCCATCGTTGTTCTGGTTGCGAAAGCGGATGAAGGGCTGCAAGCCGGCTGCCCTTTTTCCTTTCGTCTCCGCCTTTCTTATCAATCTTCCTGTTTTTCTGATCGCATTCCTGGCGATTGGCAGAACTTTGGCCCCGTCGGAAGCGTTAGCATTCATCGGCGCTTTCATTTTGATGGGAACTGCGTTCGGCCTCGGATTCGTTTGTAATTATCAGAACAGGGCGATATAAGAGAAGGCATGGCAACCTCCGCGGAAACTCCGGAACAAACATTACCTAATCGTGTGGCCGACGCCGCGCCGGTGATCGACCTCGATGGCCTCAGTGTGGCGTTTGGCCGCCGGGTGATTCTGCAGGATTTGCGGGCGGACATGCGCGGCCGCGCCATCGGATTGCTTGGTCCAAACGGAGCCGGCAAGACGACTCTGATTCACACGCTGCTTGGTTTTCATCCGACCTCAGCGGGAACCGCGCGCATCTTCGGCAAAGACATCACGGCCGACGCGCGGGAAATCAAGTCGCTGGTGGGATACATGCCGGAGCGCGATTCCTACATCGCGCAATTGAGCGCCGTTCATATGGTACGACTGATGGCGGAACTTTCAGGTCTGCCGCCTGAATCCGCCCTCGAACGCGCGCACGAAGCGCTGTTCTACGTTGGTTTGGGTGAAGCCCGCTATCGGCGGCTTGATACTTATTCGCTGGGCATGAAGCAACTGGCGAAGCTGGCCCAGGCCATCGTGCATGGACCAAAACTGATTTTTCTGGATGAGCCGACCAATGGCCTGGATCCGCCGGCGCGCGCGCGCATGATTAAGTTAATTCGCGAGATTCGCGACAGCGGTCAGGCGAACATCGTGCTCTCGTCCCACCTGTTGCACGACGTGGAAGAGTGTTGCGAAGAGATTCTGATTCTGAAAGAAGGGCGGATTGCCGTCTATTGCAACCTCGAAGAAGAACGAAAGTCTAATCGAAAGTTCCTGATGCTGGAGACGCGCGGCGATCAAAGCAAGTTTGCCGAAGCTTTGCGCGCGATGGGTTGCGAATACGCCATCACCGGCGATCACCGGGTGAAGGTGGTGCTCGACGAGAAGAATGAGGTGCAGGATCTGTATCGGGTCGCGGCGAAACAACAGATTCAAATCCGACGGCTCAGCTATAAGCGTGATTCGCTCGAAGACATTTTCCTGAAAGCGATGGAGAACGGCCATGGCGGTTTATGAACACACTTACCGGCGTTACGCCGGCGTGGTGACACCAGAGTGGAACCGTTTCCTGATCATTCCGCGCCACGCGCTGCGGGATGTTTTTAAGTCGAAACTGTTTACCGCTTTCTTTGTGATTTGCTTCATACCGCTTTTGGTCGAGGCAATTCTGATCTACCTGCGTCACAACGTGAACGCATTGCCGATCCTGCAGGTCAAGAACGTGACTGACCTGCTGCCGATCGATGCGAGCTTCTTTCAATTCTTCGTGAACTTTCAGGGTGGCTTTGCCTTCTTCGTCGTTTTGCTGCTGGGTCCGCCGCTGGTGTCCCGCGACTTGCGCAACAACGCGTTGCCGCTTTATTTGTGCCGGCCCTTTTCGCGCACTGAGTATGTGCTGGGAAAAATGTCCGTCCTGTTGATTCTTTTGTCGGCGATGACCTGGGTGCCACAGTTGCTGCTCTTCCTTTTTCAGGCGTCGCTGGAAGGCGGTCGCTGGTTCATCGACAATCTCTGGATGGCCAGCGCGATTCTAATCAGCAGCGTTTTCTGGATACTTTTGCTCGCCTTGCTCTCACAGGCGGTCTCGTCCCTGGTGAAATGGCGCGTGGTTGCGAGTGGGGCGCTGCTGGGGCTTTTCTTTGTCCCTTCGATCTTTGGCGAGTTTATCAATCAAATCTTCCTGACGCGTTGGGGGAACCTGGTCAGCCTGGGGGCATTAACCAAAAACGTAACCGCCGGATTGTTTGGCACTTTCGTGCGCACGACCGGGCATATGGAAATGTTCAACGGCACGCAGGTGATCATGAACGAACCTCCCTTGTGGGCTTCCTGGACGGCGTTGTTCCTGGTGTGCGCCGTATGTCTCGCCATACTGTCGGCTCGGGTTAAGGCTTATGAAGTGGTCAGATGAATTTCGGATTGCGGAATGCGGATTAGTAAGACAATGAACGGTTGCGTTTGTAGATTCAGAAATGAAGGCCCCATCACAAATATCGAGCGATGATATGATCGACAAATCCGCAATCCGAGATCCGCAATCCGAAATCGTCTTCGACGATGTCTCCAAGTTCTATGGCGAGATACTCGGAGTAAATCGGGTCAACCTGACCATTGCGCCGGGCATTACCAGCCTGGTCGGTCCCAACGGCGCCGGGAAGTCAACGTTGATGAACCTGATGACCGGACTGTTGCGGCCGACGCGCGGCGTCATCAAAATCCTTGGCATTCCCACCGATCGGCCGGAAGAACTTTTCCGCAAAGTCGGTTATTGCACGCAATTTGATTCGTTCCCGCGCGGCGTAACCGGCCGCGAATTCATACGCTCTATCCTGTTGGTACATGGCTATGGCCGCAAGCGGGCGGAAGAGCTAACAGTGATTGCGTTGGAAAGAGTTGGCTTGCTCGAAGCCGCTGATCGAAAGGTCGCGGCGTACAGCAAAGGCATGCGCCAACGGGTACGTCTGGGGCAAGCGATCGCACATCAACCGGCCGTGATGATTTTGGACGAGCCGTTGAACGGATTGGATCCGATGGTGCGGGCGGAAACTATCTCGCTGTTTCGCAAGCTGGCGGCGGAAGGGCTGCACCTGATTGTCTCCAGCCATATCCTGCACGAAGTCGACATGATGTCCGACTGCGTGGTCCTGCTCAACAATGGTTATGTGGTGGCGGAGGGGAACATCCATGGGGTACGCGACGAAATGGAAGAACACCCGATGCAGATTTTGATCCGTTGCGATCACCCGGCGAAACTGGCGGCGCACGTTTTCCAGCAGGATCATGTAGTAGAAGCACGGTTGCACGATGATCGGCGCGGGCTGTTTGTAAAGACCCGGAACGCGGACAAGTTTTATTTGCTGCTGAATGAAGTGGCGGCGCAGGGCGAAGTCAATATCGAGTCGATCGCGCCGGTGGATGACGATTTGAGCGCGGTCTATCAGTACCTGATCGGCTCAGATCAATAAGGCAGAACCGCCTGCGGTAGCGGGCGGGCATTATTTGTCAATGTCGCAGTTAACGACCCACGGGCCCGCCCGCTACCGCAGGCGGTTCTGACAAGAAGGCGGCACTCCGAAAAAGTTATGAGTAGCTCAACGGTTAACATTCCAGCCAGCGGCCAGGTTGCCAGGCCGCCCGTTCCCTGGGGGCTGTGGGCCCGGCAGATACGTGCGATCCTGCGCCTGGAAATCGAAAAGAATTTCCTGGGCCGGCGTTCAATCCTGCTCTACTTGCTGGCGTTCCTGCCCATCTTTCCGTTGTTAATCCTGGCGGTGTTTCAACCGCCGAGCAGTGACTGGGAAGAGTTCACCCGCTATCACATGATCTATGCGATTTTCTATGGCGGGTTGATTTTGCGGACGGTCGTATTCTTTGGTTGCGCCTGGATTTTCATGAATCTATTCCGCGGCGAGATTGTCGATCGCAGCTTGCACTTCTACTTCCTTAGTCCGGTGCGTCGCGAAGTCCTGGTGGTAGGAAAGTATCTTTCGGGACTGATTACCGCGGCGATCCTGTTCGCGGGCATGACTATCGTGACGATACTCCTGCTCTACTTCCCGCATTTCTCGTCAGAGAGCATGCGATATTTCGTCGACGGCGCGGGCTTGGGCCAACTTGCTTCGTACGTCGGGATTACGATTCTGGCGTGCGTTGGATACGGCGCGTTCTTTACCGTGGTGGGCTTGTTCTTTCGCAACCCGATCATTCCCGCCCTCGTGTTGTACGGATGGGAATGGCTAAACTTCCTTCTGCCGCCGCTGCTAAAAAAGATCAGCGTGATTCATTATCTGAACTCCCTGACACCGATTCCGGTATCGGAGGGACCTTTTGCGGTGGAAGTGCTGCCGACGCCGGCGTGGATAGCGATCCCAAGTCTGGTAATTGTCACTTTGATAGTACTGGCCATCGCGAGTTACCGCATTCGCCACATGGAAATCCGCTACGGCAGCGATTGAAGACGGAGAATGGTGAACAGAGAACAGTGAACAGGGAACAGTAACAGAAGAACAGTAAACAGAGAATAGAAAACGGTTCACGATTCACGATTCACCATTCACTATTCCCGGCCTTTCCGGCTGACGAACGCATTGCCCTTAATCCAAAACCGCCATGGCCTGTCCACCCATTCCTTGGCGTAATCGATACCAATCCGCGGGCCTGACGCAACCTGGCCAGGCAAGAGCTTAGGGGCATCTTCGATCCACACGCGTTTTCCCGTTAGATCCGCACTATCAAGTGTGCGATCAATCCCCAGTGCGATACAGAGTTTGCCCGGGCCGTTCGTGAGATTGTGATCAGACTGGCCCGGCCGGCGCTTTCTCATGGTCTCGATCCCTTCAACCGGCTCGAGGGCCCGAATCAAAACGGCGTGCGGTTTTTCAGCGACATTTGTCACTACGTTGAATTGGTTGTACATGCCGTAGACAAAGAAGACGTATGCCGTGCCGCCGATGCCGTACATCGTTTCCGTGCGCCGCGTGCGGCGTCCGCCGTACGAATGGGCCGCGCGATCTTCGGGGCCGCGGTAGGCTTCCAACTCGACAATCGTTCCCGAAACACGCTTGCCACTGCGCGCCGGTACTACCAGTAGTTTCCCGAGCAGCTCGCGCGCCACGGTTAGAACATTCGGGCGCGTGTAGAACTCGCGCGGTAGTTTGTCATTCATGTTTGTTTCGACCGGCTTTGCACAAGAAATACTGAACCTCTGTCTTCTCCCCCCTCTCCGCAAGCGGAGAGGGGCTGGGGGAGAGGCTTGCCTGCGCCAAAACCCCACCCCAACCCCTCCCCGTTTACGGGGAGGGGCAGACACAAGGCTGAATCTGATTTTTTGTGCAAAGCTGTTTCAAACCTACCGCCACAACTTCCACACCATCACGAAGGTAATCACAAATCCAATCGCCACAATTGCCCGCCGCACGAACCGTTGCGGAATGCGCACCGCCATGCTCGCGCCAAAGTAGCCCCCCAGGAGTGCTCCGACCGCCATCAAGAGAGCATCGGGCCAAACTACCAGATGGTACAAAGAGAAGCCCAGCACGGCGATGCTGTTGATGCAGATGCCCAGAAAATTCTTGATGCCGTTCGCGCGGTTAATGTCGTGCAGCCCAAGAATTCCCATCGCCGCCAGCATCAGGATCCCGTTGCCGGCGCCGAAGTAGCCGCCGTACATCGACGAAAACAATTGAAAGATGATCGCGCCTGCCCACCACATCGCTCTGGGCTGCGACACAATCGGTTGCAGTCGCAGGCGACGAGTGATTCCGCCTTGCGACATGAACAAGATCGTGGCGAATAAGATCAGGAAGGGAACCAACTGCGCGAACACCACTGACGGCGTGCGGATCAGAAGCCAGGCGCCGATCCCTCCGCCGATGATGCTGGTCAATCCCAGGCGAAAAAGAATCGTCGAACTGTTTTCGAGTTCTTTGCGATACCCAAACAGGCCGCCAAACAGTCCCGGCCACAGTGCGACTGTGCTGGTTGCATTCGCTATCTTCGGATCGAGGCCGAGCCAGATCAGCACGGGGAATGTAATCAGCGTTCCACCGCCGGCAATGGAATTAATTGCGCCGGCCGCGAAAGCGCACGCGAACAGAATGGCGATGTGGAAAAAGGACAAGGTGGACGGTTTCGAGTGCGGCTTTCTAAGTTAGACCTCGTGGTTCAACTGACAGGGGCGTCAGATCTCGCGAGTCAATTTGAATCCTCTGAGCTTTTCCAGGCGCCTGATTATCGCCTTAACATATTGCGAAATGCCTGCGGCATAATCACCGCGCTTGTAATACGCGAGCGATTGATCTCCTAATTCCTTACATACTTCGTCGGGTAAATCCTTTTCCAGGTTTCGACTAACCTGAAGTCTCCACTGGCGGTCTTTCACAGCCAACATTAACAGGAGTCCGCCGCCTTTGGACTTGTCCTTAGGGCCGATTCCCCATCCCTTAGCCACGGCCAGCGAATAGTCGAAAATCGGCTGCCCTCCGGTTGTGTCCACGGTCACTACAGCGAGCTCAATGTCCGACTTCGTTTTCAACTCCGCCAGCACAGCTGCGAGCTTGGTCTCAGATTCAGCATCGATCACGTTGGCATAATCGTTGACGAAGCCTGTGGGCTGAGGTAGCGGGCTGGTTGCCGGCCCACTCTTGTTCTGACCCTGGCCAGGAACTGCGAGTTCCGCGGTCTTGCCGGCATTCGGTGTGCGGAAAGAGCAAGCGCTGACCGTAGCTATGGTAATGAGAAGAAAGTACGGGACGATGAAACGGGTCACTGAGCAGGGAAGACTCATTCTTCCTCCAATGCGAGTTGAGTTCGGCTGACTTCCGAAATGAGTCACCATGTTAGAATGCATTTCAAAGTTAGACCAGCAGAATCCAGGGGAGGGGCGTCATGGCAGATACCAGTATCCGGCCCATGCCGAATGGACCATACATTGTCGAAGGCCAGGTTGAGCTTTACGACACAGCGGGAAACAAAGTCACCAGTGAAAAACCGAGGATTGCACTGTGCCGTTGCGGCGCGTCATCGAACAAGCCGTTCTGTGACGGAACGCACAGCAAAATTGGGTTTGAGGCGGCGGAGACAGTTAACCCTGGCAGTGCGGAGTGATCGATTTTCCTGGCCTGAGTGACCCGGGGGAGAGCGGGGGCAAGCCGCCCTTCCTGACTGCGAGTTTTTTCTGATGAACACCGATGCAAGACTTGGCTTGTCCCCGCTCTTTTAGCAGATCAAAACATTACATGGTTCGCCGCGCCTCTTTTCCAGTCCCTTTGATTATCTTCCTTTGGGCGGTCTTGTGCCCTCCGCCGCCGGCTGCGGGCGCGCACCGCACACTTCGCGTGATGACCTACAACATTCACGTGGGTGTCGGAATGGACAAGAAGCTCGACCTGAAACGAATTGCCGCGGTAATCAGGCAACAGGATCCGGACCTGGTGGGCTTGCAGGAAGTCGATCGCGATGTTGAGCGAACGCAACGCATCGATGAGATCGCCGAGCTGGCGAAACTTACGCACATGGAATACGCGTTTGCCTACAACCTGCACTATCAGGGCGGACAATATGGCGTGGCCGTCCTTTCGCGCTTTCCCATAATGGCAATCGATCATCGCCGTTACGGAAACACCCGTGAGAAGGAGCGCCGCGGATTTATTCGCGTCGAGGTCGACATGAACGGTCACACGCTGAACTTTGTGACTACCCACCTGGACTACCAATACGAAGACGGCCGTATCTTCGAGGCACGCCAACTGTTGCAGGCGCTGGCTGGCATCAAAGGGCCTTTGGTAGTGGTGGGCGACTTCAATGATTTGCCCGGCGCTGAAGCCCATCAAATCATGACCTTTCAATTTCGCGACGCGTGGGTTGAAAGTGGCGCCCAGGGCGAAGGCCTGAGTTATCCGTCGGACAAACCGGCCAAGCGGATCGACTACATCTTCTATCGCGCCACCGATCGCATCCGAGCGGGCCGGGCTTGGGCCATAAACACTCTGGCCTCAGATCATTTACCATTGATGGCAGAACTAGAGATTCATTAGAGAGCAGGATGCCCAAAGACGCCCACGAAATGACTGAGAGCGAATTGCGCAAGCGAATCGTAACGTTAGCCTTCGACGGCAGCGAACGAGACTTCATCGCGTTCTACCGTAAGCTGCAACAGGGACTACCCGAAGGCACCGGCATAGTTCTTCGCGGTAGCGTAGTCACCAACCAGCGTTACGAGAATGCCGCGCCGTTCGATTCTGAGGGCAAAGGCACCAGCGATCTGGATGTGACGCTGGTGGGAAAGAAAGTGATGGAAGCCTGGAACGCCGGCGATTTTTATATCCCGCTGCTGCATACGAAACCCCTCTGCGATGAAGACCCCGGTGTGGCCCCCAGCCTGAATCCTTTACGCGAGTCGCTGCAGCAACTGGTCGGACGACCGGTGAACTTTCAAGCCACTTCCAGTCTGGTGCTGTATGCGCGCGACGTGCTGTTCGGCGAGGCCTATTACGAGGTGGCGCCGGCCGGTGAAGATGCGTGATCCTGAAACTACTCAGCTACAACATACGCTTCGGCGGCACTGGCCGTGAATCCGCCCTGGCGAAGGCGATCGAGGCAGTCGATCCCGACCTGGTTGTTTTTCAGGAGGCGACCAATCCGGCAGTCATTGAGCAACTGTCCCAGGCAAGTGGTCTACCGTTCTGGGCGGCGCGCAAAGATCATTCGATTGGCTACATCAGCCGGAAAGAAATTGCGTATCACGAGTGGCATTACCCGGCCGGCGCCAGGCACTCATTCCTCGAGATAGTGCCGGCGGAAAGTGAAACTCGCATTTTTGGACTTCACCTGAGCGCGAGGTTTTCCAAGTGGGATGAGCGCCGGCGAACGCGCGAGATCCGTGCTTTATTAAAAGGAATCGAACGCCACCAACACGGCTTTCATGCGCTGGTGGGTGACTTCAACACTTTAGCGCCGGGCGAGCTGTTGGATGTGCGACGAATGCCGGGTTGGATTCGCGCGCTGATTTGGATCAGCGGTCGCAAACTGCAACGTGACACAATTCAAATCATGCTTGACGCGGGGTACGCTGACGGATTCCGCTCGTTGCACCAGGATGAAAAAGGCTATACGTTTCCCACCTGGGATCCGCATTTGCGTTTGGACTACGGCTTCGTTCCGTCTCAGTTCAAGGACCGTTTGGTGAGCTGTGAAGTCGTAACTGAGCCGGCGGCGGTGGTCAGGACCGCCTCAGATCATCTGCCGTTGCTTATGCAAGTTGAGATTAACTAAGTTCTTTGGAGTGCGCTGACCTATCAGCGCTTTCGTTATTGTGCTTATGCTTTATCATCGTCATCCTTTTCGAGATGAAAACGATGCATCATGCGATGGGCCAGCGGCGTCAACACGATTCCCATTAAGGCAATGAAAATCACGCCACTGAAAAGGGCGTAAACTGAAGCAAATATCTTCGCGGCGGTCGGAGTCTTTGGAGTGATGTCCTGGACCGGCCCCATCCCGCCCAGGATCATTGACGCTTCCAGCAGCGCATCAATCCACGGCAGCTTGGCAATCCAGTGATAGCCGAGGATCCCAATTGCCAGCGCAACTGCGAGCAGCCCCAGACCGACACCGAGAGAGGATATGACCCGCGCGACGAAAACTTTGGCGGGTGCAAGCCTTTCGTGTCTGCTTTCGAATTTCGATAGAAACATGAAGGCGAGGGCGCCACCGAGGGACGTCCATACACTTCAATTCTCGATGGGGCCGACTACCGCATCTACTTCGTCGCCCACTGCGATTCCCGTAGACTGCTGTAACTCAGGCTGAATCAATAACAAAAATTTTCCCGCCCGCGGCACGATCACGCTCTCGAATGTGGCGCCGTTCAAACTTCCCCACACGCGATGACCGTGGTTTCCCGGTGAAAGAGGTTGCGCGGGAATGGCCCAGACGCCGGCCGGATCAAACGGCACTTCGATAGCATTCTCCTGGTCGCCGGACTGCAGTTCCGCTTTGAATCTTTTTCGTTTCATTTCACACCCGGACGCGGAAAGTCGATGGTGAAGCGGATGCGACGATGGAACGCGTCATCAAGATTGCGCTTGTCATTGACCGCGAGTACCGCGACGCCAGGGTGTTCATCGAGACGCTGGAGCAGATAGCTTATTTCAATGTTGGCGAAACGATCGTGGGCATCCTTAACGTCGCTTCGTTTGCCGAACAAAGCGTCCGCTTCGTCGAAAAAAAGAACCGAACCCCGCGCCGCCGCTGCATCAAAAATGCGGTCCAGGTTCTTTTCCGTTTCGCCAATGAAGCGGCCCGCAACCTGCTTTAGATCGACGCGCGAGAGGTCCTTGCCGATTTCTTTCGCCAGCACCTCGGCAGCTAATGTCTTGCCTGTTCCACCTCGGCCTTCGAACAGGACGACGGTGCCCCGGGCGCCATATCCGCCCGTTGCGGGCTCCTGGCTTAGCGCGGCGTCGTATCGCGTGGTCGCAATAATCTCCTGCAGTGTTCGTTTGATGTCTTCGGATTTCATGGTGAGTGAATCAATGAGCAATATTAAATACGCGGCGTATAATACGATGTATAACGTACTTAGGCCACAAGTCTCTGGTCATATCAACATAATCAGGAACCCTTGTCGCATGAGCCCCCTCTGGAACCAACCATGACTGCGATCAAGACGCTGCTGTGGTCCATCATTGTTCCGGGCGCAATTACGCTTTATGTGCCGTACGTGCTGCTTTCGTCAAAACTCGATCCGCTTCATATTAATCTCTCATATTTGCGATACGCCGGCCTGCTGCTGATTCTCATTGGCGTGCTTGACTACGTTTGGTGCGCCTGGAACTTTACCTTTGTGGGGAAGGGAACTCCGGCGCCGTTTGATCCGCCAAAGGAGCTGGTGGCTCAAGGGCCATACCGGTATGTGCGGAACCCGATGTATGTGTTTGTCGCCCTGGCGCTGATTGGAGAGGCGATATTCCTGGAAGCGATGATTCTTGCGATCTTAGCGGCGGTGGTGATCGTGTTCTTACATGTCTGGGTGCTTATTTATGAAGAGCCGACGCTGCGCCGCAAATTTGGAGATTCGTACGAACGCTATTGCAAAAGAGTGCCGCGCTGGTTGCCGCGGTTGCTCCTTTCCTGACCATGCAGACGTTGCGTGGGCGATTCTAAACCGCACGCCCCGCCGCATAGCCTGAAGCCCATGCCCACTGGAAGTTGAAGCCCCCCAGCTGTCCAGTCACATCCACGACCTCGCCGATGAAATAAAGTCCGGGAACGCGGCGGGCCTCCATCGTTTGCGAAGACAACTCACCAGTCGCCACCCCGCCCGCAGTAACTTCAGCCTTCTTAAATCCTTCGGTTCCAGCAGGAACGATTTGCATCTCGTGCAGCGCTTCGGCCAGACGCTGCATTTCTGTTTGAGTGTATTGCTTCAGTGGTCGAGAGGGGGCAAACAGTTCACACCACGCCCGCGCAAACCGCTTTGGCAAATAACGAGCGAGAAGATTCGCGAGCTCAGTTTCTGATCGCTGATGGTCGCCTAAGATATGTTGAAACTCTTCATCCGGCAGCAGATTGATTGTGATGGGATTACCCGGTCGCCAGTAATTCGAGATTTGCAGAATTGCCGGCCCGCTCAGGCCGCGGTGCGTAATTAGAATGTTTTCGCGAAACTCGGGATTAACTGCAGTGGCTCGCGTTCCCTCACGCTTCTCGCTCAGGCTAACCAGGGCATCAAGGGAAACTCCGCTGAGTGGAGCCAGTTGATTCTGTATCTCCGGCGTGAGGGTGAAAGGCACCAGACCGGGCCGCGGCGGTTCAATTCGCAAACCAAACTGGCGCGCGATACGGTAACCAAAGTCGGTTGCACCCAGCGGCGCGATCGACAGGCCCCCGGTAGCAATCACCAGTGAGCGGCAGGTGAAACTGCCTTGATTGACTTCCACCCGAAATCTTTCGTCGATCGTAGATTCGTTGTCCGCGCGTTCAATACTCATCACCTGACAACCGCAGCGTATTTCAACTGAGCTCGCCTGACATTCACTGAGAAGCAAGTCGATTATTTCTTGTGAGCGGCCGTCGCAAAATAACTGCCCGAGCTTTTTCTCGTGATAAGCGATGCCATACTTTTCCACCAGCGCAATGAAATCTGCGGGCGTGTATCGCGCGAGGGCCGATTTACTGAAATGCGGATTGGCAGAAATGAAATTATCGGGGCGGGTGTGCAGGTTCGTGAAGTTACAGCGCCCACCACCAGAGATGCCGATCTTCTTCCCGACCCGATCCTGATGTTCCAGCAGCACAACGCTACGCCCGCGCTTGCCCGCTTCGATCGCGCAGAAAAGGCCGGCGGCTCCTCCGCCGATGACTATGACATCAAGCTCTCGCATGCACTTTGTAGGGCGCCCACAGAGGGACGCCCCAACAATTATATTGCCACTGACGGGACAAATGAGGTAAAGAGCGGCGGGATATCTCCACGTTACTAGTTTGCAGCACGGCGATCTCGCGGCCGAGCATATGAAGGAGCGCCATGCTGAGAATTCGGATTCAGGCCATCGTGGTCTTTGACGATGGAGTGCCACCCACGTCCGGGCCCGCCTCACTGCCGGGAGTGACGCCAAAATCATGGGGAGACTACGTGAAGGAATTGGTGGATGACACCAACGCTCTTTGGGAGCGCGAAGACGTTCCATTCCGCGCGGACTTCCATCCAAAAACCGATGTTGCTTTCCTGAGCAGTACGCTGGTGAACCGCGATGACACCGACGACGAGTCAGCCATGGAATTCGATCTCAATGGCAATCAGGTCAGAGCACATCAGTACGCGCGGCAGCTGGAGTGCTGGAAGTATCCCGGGCGCCTGGTCGTCTTCTTTCGCGATTACAAGAGCGCAATTTCCGAAGATCCAGTCCATTCCAGCAGCAGCGGCGGCGACTTTGTTTACTTCGACAAAGTGGCGGACGACCTCCAGGGCAATCCGCTGGCGCACGAACTGGGACACTTTTTCCATCTTCCTCATACGTTTGACCAGACGCCGAAAACGATTAGCGACGCAAAGGATGCAATTCGCAAGTTCGTGGACGATGGCTCTCCGATTTCCAAGGGAGACGAGGTTTTCGACGGCGATGCGCCTGCCATCAGCGATACGCCGCCAGATCCCGGTATCGCGCTTTTCATAAATCAGTCCAGCGATGGCAAGAGCAGATGCGAAAAGAGGAAGATCGAAATCACAATGAAGTTTTCCGGTAAAGAGCAGACGTATGTGTTGAAGCCGGATCGATCCAATCTGATGAGTTATTTCAACTACGCGAGGGATCCAGCATGTCCCCAGCCGCGAACGCTTTCGGCCGACCAGAAGAGCGTCATGGAAGCTGCGCTGCGAACCGGGAACCGCAACGGACTGCTTCACACCGCAGCGATGATTGACGAAAAACGCGAGACCGCCTGGTTCTTCAAAGCCGACCGTTACATTCGCTACGATGTGAAAAATGATCGCGCAATGGATGGCTATCCCAAACAGATTTCCGACGGCTGGCCGGGGCTTTGGGAACGCCACATCGATGCTGCCGCCATCTGGCCCGATGGGCGCACCTATTTCTTTAAAGGCGACGAGTACGTCAAGTATGATCGCGACCAGCGAAAAGTATTCAAGAACTATCCGCTGAAGATTGCGGACGAATGGCCCGGCATTTGGAAAGAGAATCTGGATGCGGCGGTGGTGCTCAACGACGAGACCGCATACTTCTTTAAGGAAGCGGAATGCCAGCGCTATGACATCAAGCAGGACAAAGCGGTTGGGAAGCCGGAGCCGATCGGCTCGCGTTGGCCGGGCGTCTGGGGCGCCGGGATTGATTCAGCGCTGGATTGGACTGATGGCAAAATCTATTTCTTCAAAGGAGATCGGTTTGCGCGGTACGATCAATCGGAGAGGAAACTCGATCAGTCATCCCAGCGAATCGACGGGAACTGGCCCGGGTTATGGACACAAGGGATTGGAACGGCAGTCGTCTGGAACGACGGAACAATTCGCTTCGTTAGCGGCGACGACTATATCAAGTTCAACATCCTGGGCTTTGAACCGCTGGCGGGTTACCCGCGTCCGCTTACGAAGATCGATTGGCAGGACTTTCCCTGGACACTTAATTTCGCTCCCGGCTTGCGGCTTCACGCTTTCGATGCCGGCGCTGTCTGGAACAATGGGAAAGCATACTTCTTCAAAGATAATGAGTATGTTCGCGTCGACCTTGATAAGAACAAAGTGGATCAGGAACCTCGCCTCATCAAAGACCACTGGGAGGGACTTGGCGGCGAGATTTGGCCAGGAGAGCAGGCGGCCATTGATGCCGTCGTGCTTTGGAACAATGGCAAGGCGTACTTCTTCCGCGGGGACCACTACTTTCAGGTCGATCCCGATAAGAAGAAAGTAATCGCCGGCCCACTCTCGATCAAAGAATACTGGAAGGGCGTGTTCCACTCTGATATCGATGCGGTCATCGCGCTCTGGGATCGCGGCAAGGCGTACTTCTTCAAGGGTAACGAATATATTCGCTATGACATCGCGGCCGATCGCGCCGACGATGGCTATCCGGTGCGGATCGGCGCAGGCGCCTGGCGTGGCCTGACGTGGGATTAGACAAACAATTAATAGGAGAAAAACTCATTCATGTCTCATCACCGCAGGGTTATTCCATCGATCTTTGCTTTCATTGTTCTCGTCGCTTCGCTTTGCCTTTTTGCAGCTCCCCACATCACCGCCCAACAGTTTGACGACAGTCTCTATTCCGGTTTGCGCTGGCGCATGATTGGGCCGTTTCGCGCCGGACGCGTCAACGCCGTTAGCGGCGTGCCAAACCAACTGGATACTTTTTATTTCGGTTCAGTTGGCGGTGGAGTTTGGAAAACTACGAACGCGGGACGCACATGGAAGCCGGTCTTCGATGCCAACAATGTCGCATCAATCGGAGCGATCGGAGTCGCACCGTCCAATCCCGACGTCGTGTATGTCGGCACTGGCGAGCCGGACATGCGCGATTCGATTCAGTTCGGCGATGGCATGTACAAATCGACCGACGCTGGCAAGACGTGGAAGCATATCGGACTGGAAACCACGCGGCAGATTGGCCGGGTGATCGTCGATCCTAAGAACCCAAACATCGTTTTCGTCGGGGCGCTCGGTCATGTCTATGGCCCCAACCCCGATCGGGGCGTTTATCGTTCGCGCGATGGCGGTATGACGTGGCAGAAAGTTCTGTTCAAGAACGACGACGTCGGCGCAATCGACCTCGCCTTCGATCCAGTGAGTTCCCAGATTGTTTACGCGACGTTGTGGAATGTTCGGCGGCCACCCTGGTTTATCTACACGCCGGCGAATGGCCCGGGCGCAGGCATCTTCAAATCCACGGACGGTGGAACTACCTGGAAAGAGATTTCCGCCGGGATTCCGGTCGAAGGCCGCGGCCACATCGGCATCGCCGTCGCGCCAACCAACCGCAATCGCATCTATGCTGTCGTCGATGCGAAAGAAGGGGGCGTGTTTCGTTCGGATGATGCGGGCGCGACCTGGATCAGGCTTTCCGCCGACAAGCGTCTGTGGGACCGCGGCTGGTACTTTGAAAAAGTCACCGTCGATCCGAAGAACGCCGACGCGGTTTATGTGATGAACACGTCGGTCTACCGCTCGAACGATGCGGGCCAAACGTGGACGGCGATTAAGGGAGCGCCGGGTGGCGACGATTATCATCAACTCTGGATCAATCCCGACGATCCGAAGCGGATGGTGCTGGCCAGCGATCAGGGCGGGATTGTTTCGGTCGATGGCGCGGCCACGTGGAGCTCCTGGTACAACCAGTCGACCGCGCAGATTTATCACGTGGCCGCCGACTATCGTTTTCCTTATTGGATCACGGGCGCGCAGCAGGACAGCGGCGCCGTCGGCACGCCTTCGCGCAGCCGTCATTCAGAGATTTCAAATCGCGATTGGGAAGGTTTGTGCTCCGGCGGCGAGTCAGGTTACACCGCGCCCGATCCCTTGCACCCGGAAATTTTATTTGGCGGCACCGTGTCACGTTGTAACGTGATTACCGGCGAGACCAGGAACGTTTCGCCGGAGCGCGGCGGCACGCCGGGACAGTATCGTCATGCGTGGACGCAGCCGCTGGTTTTCTCGGCGGCCGATCCGCATGCGCTCTATTTCGCGAATCAGTTTCTTTACAAGACAACAAACGGCGGCGAAAGCTGGACGCAGATCAGCCAGGACATGACGCGGGAAGATCCGGGCGTGCCGGCTAATCTGAACGAAGCCGCAACGGCCGACGCGCCGGCGGACAAGCGTCGCGGGGTGATCTACACGATTGCGCCTTCGCCCCTGCGCGCGTCGGTGATTTGGATTGGCACGGACGACGGTTTGATTCATTTGACGAATGACGATGGCAAAACCTGGCAGAACGTGACCCCGCCGGCCATGACTTCCTGGAGCAAAGTCGTGATGGTCGAAGCCTCACACTTTGATGTGAACGAAGCGTACGCCGCTGTAGAGCGGCATCAACTGGAGGATTACGAACCGCATATTTATCGCACGCGCGACGCGGGAAAAACGTGGGCGGAAATTACGAGAGGCTTGCCGAAAGGCCAATACGTCCAAACCGTGAAAGAAGATCCATACCGTCGCGGTTTGCTGTTTAGCGGAACTGAGCGAGCGGTGTTTGTCTCATTCGATGATGGCGATCACTGGCAATCGCTGCAGCTCAATTTGCCCGCCGCCTCAATGCGCGACCTGGCGATTCACAAAGATGATTTGATCGTTGCCACGCACGGCCGGGGATTCTGGGTGCTGGATGACATGACGCCCCTGCGCCAAATCGATGATCATGTCGCGAAGGCGGGTGCCTATCTTTTCAAACCGGCCGATGCTTTTCTCTTAACTCCGGGAAGCGATAACGGGACGCCCATGCCACGCGACGAGCCGCTGGCTGAGAATCCTCCGTTCGGCGCGTTGATTGATTACTCCTTGAAAGCGAACGTGACCGGCCCGTTAACGATCGAGATCCTCGATCCAGCCGGCGATGTAATTCGTCGTTACTCAAGCGAAGACAAACCCACACCGGTCGATCCAAACACCCTGAACATCCCCGCCTTCTGGATTCGTCCCGCGGAGACCCTTTCCACTGCCGCCGGCATGCATCGCTGGATTTGGGATCTGCGACCCACGCCCCCGCCGCGGCCCGCGGGCGGTGGCGGGGGAGGTTTCGGGCGCGGAGTTCCCACTGTGCTGCCGGGGATGTATACCGTGAAGTTGACAGTAGCTGGGAAAAGCTATATTCAACCGCTGTTGGTGAAAAGCGATCCGCGATCGAAGTGAAGAAGGTTTAATTAAGTAGCCAATCTAACGTGCCGTCGCGGCTCCGCCGCCCGATGTGCGGGAGGTTTCCAACCTCCAGAATCTTTTTTATGCAGTTGGGGGCTAAGCCCCAACGCTTACACCGTTTCTCTCTACCGCGGGGCGAACAATCTCACGCTTGCGTCGTTTCGCCCTGATCTCGGCCCTTTTGAAACTATGAGCACCAAACGCTTTCGCATTGCTTTTTCCTTCGCGGGAGAAAAGAGAGACTTCGTTGCTAAAGTTGCGGCCCCCCTCGCTGCGCGCTTTGGTAGCGACAAAATTCTTTACGACAAATATCACGAAGCCGAGTTTGCGCGCCGCGACCTCGGAATTTATTTGCCGGAGCTCTATCACAAGAATTCCGATCTCGTCGTTGTGGTTGTGTGTCCCGCGTATGACGAAAAGGAATGGACCGGGTTGGAGTGGACAGCAATCCACGATTTGCTCAAGCATCGCGAAGACAACGAAGTAATGCTTTGCCGGTTTGAGCACGCCGAGGTAGCAGGTCTCTACTCAACCGCTGGCTTTATCGAACTCGACGAGAAAACCCCTGAAGAAGCCGCCGCGTTGATTCTTGAACGCCTTGCACTCAATGAAGGAAAGCCAAAGAACCATTACGGCACCGACAGCACCACCTCCGCTCGGCCTGCTCGCACCACCATCCCTAACAATCTACCGCGCCTGCAATCCTTTTTTGGCCGAGCGGAGGAATTGAAGCAAATAACTGATGCGCTTGATCCAGAGTCGCGCACGTGGGGCGCGCTCATTGACGGCCCCGGCGGAATGGGCAAGACATCGCTTGCGGTGCGCGCGGCATATGACTGTGAGCCTGACCAATTCCAGCGCATCATTTTCGTCTCGGTGAAAGACCGCGAAATGGATGAAGATGGCGAGCGGACCCTCGGCAATCTCCTCGTCCCCGGCTTCCTTGAAATGCTCAACGAGATTGCCCGCGAACTGGGGCAGCCGGATATCGCGAAGTCCGCGGAGGACCAGCGCATCCGGTTGCTGCTCGATGCGCTTCGCCCGGCGCAGGCGCTGCTCATCCTCGACAATCTGGAATCGATCCCCAAGTCCGACCGCGACCAACTCTTCAACTTCGTCAAACGGCTGCCGCAAGGATGCAAGGCGATTCTCACCAGCCGCCGCCGCATCGGCTCGGGCTCTGAACTCGTGCAGTTAGATATTCTTGACCAAGATGCGGCGCTGGCGACCCTCGCCGAACTGGCCGAACACAACAGACTTCTCGCCAAGACCAGCGAAGCTGAACGCGGCACCCTCTGGAAACAGACGGGTGGAAATCCGTTGCTCCTTCGCTGGGTCGCAGGGCAGCTCGGACGCGGGAGTTGCCGCACCTTCACCGATGCGTTGCACTTCCTGAGCACTTGTCCGCCGGAGAATGACCCGCTGGAATTCATTTTCGGCGATCTCGCCGATGAGTTCACTGATCTTGAAACCAAGATTCTCTGCGCGCTTAGCTATTTTACTTTGCCAGTATCAGTGAAGCACATCGCGGTGGTTGCGAATCCGCTCTCGGATGATGAGCGAGAAGTTGTGGAATTCGAATTCGAGACAGTGGATGAGAATTCCAAGAGCGAAACGAAGGTTGAAGGTGAGGGGCCGCAACAGAGACTCTCGGACGCCGAGGTTGAGACCGCCTTGGACAGCCTGGCAAACCGCTCTCTCGTTGTCCCCGATCAGGAGGAAAAACAATACGCCCTCGTTCCGATGGTCGCCGAGTTTCTGCGCAAGCACCGGCCCGAAGTAGTACGCGAAACTGGCAGCCGGTTGGAACAGCGAGCCTATGCGCTCATCGTCGAGAACGGCTACCAAAAGCACGCCCGCTTTTCTGTCCTCGACGCCGCTTGGCCCACCGTCGCCCCGGCGTTGCCGCTATTCCTTGCTGGGCCGAATCCCCGGCTGCAAAGCGTGTGCGATGCGCTCTCGAATTTCCTGAACTTCACCGGCCGTTGGGATGAAAGACTGTTGCTGAACCAGCAGGCGGAAGCCAGGGCGGTCGCGGCAGGTGATCGCAACTATGCTGGCTGGCGGTCTTATGATGCGGGAGTCATCTACGATCAACGTCGGCAGGCAGACGCTGTGGTAACCTGTGCCGATCGCGCTGCAGAGCACTGGGAGACAGCGAAGGCCGGTGCACGCGAGCGCGCCGCCGCCATATCCTTGCGGGGCAAGGGACATCAATTGAAGTACAACCATGAAGCGGCGCTCGCTGCTTTCCGCGAGGCGCTCGATCTGGACCGCAGCTTGTCCGCCGAAAGCGTGGATGTGGCGATTGACTTAAACGACGTCGCCTATGCTGAGCACTACTCCGGCGATTTGACGTCGGCTGAGCGAGATTATCGGGAGGCGCTGCAGGTGGCCCGTGCGGTTAGTTACGCCGAGGGCGTCGCATCCTACACGGGCAATGTGGCTGCGCTCGCGATGGACCGGAAGGACTGGCCGAAGGCCGAGACTTTGCTCCGCGAGGCCCTGCCTCTGTCCGAAAAGGTTGGCCGTCAGGAATTGATCGCCGCAGACTGTTACCGCCTTGCTAAATCACTGCTGCGCCAACGCAAATTCGACGAAGCCCTGCCCCACGCCCACCGAGCAGTGGAACTCTACGAGAAACTCGCCTCACATGAGCTCGCTGGCGCCGAGGCGATACTGCAGGAGGTCTATGAGTGTCTTCGACCCAGGTCAGAGACCTGATATTTGGGGTAGCCGGATCGGCAAGTCAGAGACTTGCCCCGCACCGAGCGGCCAAGCCGCGAACTAAGCAGTTGTGTGACTGCGCCGGCTTCTGCTTCCTGCTGCTGCCGCTCGTGGCTCGAACACTTGGTGGCTCCGCCGCCTGATGTGCGGAAGCTCTCTGACCTTCCGAAGGCTCGTAAGAAAATAGGGCTGCGCCCCACTGAGTTGAGGGCGCAGCCCTTCTTTATGTAAGGATCACTTACGGTGGGGCGTAGCCGCCACCGCACATCAGACGGCGGAGCCGCGATACGCTGAGGCCTGCTTCGCCGAAGGCCCCCCACACTCCCAGACTTGTCCTGCTCAACCGTGATCAAAGTGTCTTCAAATGTTCAGAAGGGGACGTCAAGTGTTCACAGCGCTGTACGGCAAACCGGCTTTCACAGCAAGAGCGTTGACTTTTCGCAGATCAATCCACGGCATACAACTTGCCAAAGTGAAGTCAGAACATTTCCAGCAATGAAGTTTCTGTTTTCGGCGCAAGTACCTCACTTAGCCAAATCACTTCGCCCTTAGTTTTACGATCCCTTGCTGGTCAATCGAACTTCGTTTCTCATCAATCCCAGCAATGGGTGTGACGAAAGAGTGTGCCTCAATGAAATCGAACAATTCGAACCAAACTCACCTATTTGGTTGGCTGAGAATAACCGTCCAAATCGCGTCCTTGCTTTGTTGGCTTTGTGTTGTCCTGGTCTGGGAAGGTCGGGCCCAGAACTGGAACTTCGAGACGGGCGACCTCAGAGGCTGGAGCAGAACCGGCAACGCCTTCGACCACCAGCCCACCCTGGGCGATAACGTGGCGGCTCGCTCAGGCGTACGCTCTGGACATGAAGGAAACAATTGGGTTGGAACTTATGAAAACCGCCACACTTCTGCCGACATGGCCGGCCAGGTTCAAGGGGACGAGCCAACCGGCACGCTGGTGTCTTCGGAATTTGAAATCACTAGTCCGGAGCTCTCTTTTTTAATAGGCGGCGGAAACGATATTAACCTGCTGAGGGTCGAATTGCTGGTCAGAATTAGACCCGGCGAGCCGCTGCCCCCGGAAATCCTGGGCCTGCTTGGTGTCGGCCAAAGAATAAACCTCTCCGGCGTCGAATACTTTGTCGGCATATGGGCGACCGGCCGTAATAGTGAATCGATGCGGCGCGAAATTTGGAACCTGGAAGTTTACCTGGGCCGCCGCGCGCGAATACGGATCAAAGATGCTTCCACTCGCTCCTGGGGACACATCAACGCCGACGATTTTCGCTTCAACACCATCAGCCAACCCACAGTCATTCACGTTAGCGATGAAATGCGCGCCAACGTCAAGGACGCGGAGGTGTATGTCAACGGAGGCAGAGTGGGTCTGACGGACATTTCGGGCAACCTGACGCTGAGCACTCTTTCAACGGCGGACAACCTAATCGCGCGCAAACTAGTTTTTGAAAAGCCAAGCCACCGTGCGAACCACGCTACCGGCAGCACGCAGAATTGGAGCTACCGTGTCTATAACACTAGCGCACCGGTGAATAATGACGGCACGGTCACTTCACTGCCGGTCACCGATCCGGCTGTGGTGCAGGAGCTGCAACTTAACCGGCAGAACAGCATCATCGGACTTCACCTGGTGGCGTCCGTAGAGTGGGACGCTGCGCCGACCGAACTCATGGCAATTCGCGACGATAAGATTAATCCTGCTTCGCAGTTCCTCTACAACGCCACGGACGGGCAATTCTTCATCGAGCAGGTGGAATTAGTCGATGACGCCACCTTCTGGGACGATGCGGATTACCGAATTTACGCCAACTGGTCGCTGCGGGAAAATGGTACTTTCAATGAATTCAACGCGCGCTGTTTTTTGTGCCCAAGTCATTGGATGTCGATGCAGCGGAATAGCGCTGCGAACACGTTCGTACACGAGTTCGGACATTACGGTTTTGACGTCAACGACGAATATGCCGATGGCAGCATGCCGGGAACATTGGATCCGAATGTCCATTGCACGAGCAACGTAGATGCGGCGAATTGTTTAAATGGCACCGACTCGACCGTGGTCGATTTTGGCACCTACCAGGCGAAATCCTCCTGCATTATGTGGGTCCAGAACTGCACGGCCAAGCTGTGCTCAAATCGATCCGATAATCCGCATGCCCGAGGGACACGCCAGGGCGATCGCAGTTGTTGGAGCAAAATCGCCGAGAAGTTTCGCGATAGCGAAAGAGAACGCAGCTTTTTCACTCGCTGGGCATTGCAAACGCCGGATACCCGAGGAGCAGTGGTGGGCACGCTGCCGAACCTTATTAGCGGTTGGGCGCCCCGGGTGGCGATTGATAATAGGTCGCGAGCGAACCTGTGCCAGCCTTTTGACGTCACGGTAAATGATTCCAGCGGGAGGTTAGCCGGAGGAATCCAAGTCTGGAACCGCACCTTCTATGATCAGAATATTCTTCAGGGCATGACGACTGGGGACGATCCCGCCACACCGGCGGACGAGGGTGGCAGAATGACCGTGGTGGGGCTGCACGTCGGAGATCAGTTGAGCGCCGGTGGCCCCCCATTTGTCATCGACAACTGTAGCCGGGCGAGCCTCGATGGTCCGCGCGACCATGTGTCCCCCAACCGGATACAGTTAGCTTCACTTGATCCCATTCCGCTTGGGTCAGTGACGGCCTCTACCCTGGCGGGCTTTGATCCGTTCTCCATCCTGCAAGGGAAAACTGTGCGCGAGGTCAAGTTGGCATCCCAGCCATTTCCTTTGCTGATCGCCTTTGAGCCGACCGAGCTGGCGGGGCAGGCGCGAGTGCGCGTGCGGGCCGATGCGGAATTGAAGGATGCACCGCAGGTCGAGTTTTCTTTGACCGGAACAACTAGTGTCCAGCGAGTGGCCGTGAGCTTCGATCAGCGGTCACGAGCGTATATGGGCATTGTCAACAATCTCCCTGTCGCTACCCAGGGAACGATTCTGGCCACTGCGGTTGATACCACCAACCGGATAGCGACTCGCCTCATCGGCGTTTCGATCTCTCAACTAACTCCGAATGCGGCAGGGGACATAGTCTCTGCCGATGGTCAATTATCAGTCACCATTCCTGTCGGTGCCCTGCTCGGCGATAGTCGTGTCGGTATCGGCCTTAGCCTTGTCCCGCCTCCCGTCTTCGGCGAGGGGACTGAGATTGTCAGCGGGCCTTTCAACATAGCGGCGTCGACCGGCATGAGTCTGGCTACTGCTGCGACCTTGCGCTTCCAGTTACCCCCGCAGAGCGGTAAGCGTTCGGGCGCCGCGATGTTTTACCCCGAAAGTTTTGAGGTGCTCCACTATGACATTGCGAGTGGACGGTGGCAGAAGGTCGGCGGAACTCTGTTACCGGCAGTTGCCATCGTCGCCTTACCGATTACTGAGTTAGGCGGATACCTACTCACAGCCCGGCGCTTGGGCGCCCCTGCCTCACCGAAAAAGTTTCAAGTCACGGGTCTGTGGCTGTCGGCATCGCCGGCTAAATATGAAGGTGCGTGCCCGGCGACTATCAGCTTTAGCGGTGAAGTAGAAGCTGACGGGCCGGGGATGGTCCAATACTCTTTTGTCAGGAGTGATGGGGCGACCGGTCCGGTCCGAACCCTTGTGTTCAAAGCGGCCGGCAAACAACCAGTGAACTCTACCTGGTCACTCGGCAGCACGAGCTTGCCGTCTTATTCAGGGTGGCAGACGGTGAAGATAATTAGTCCGATGCAGATGGAGTCCAAGGCCGCGACTTTTGCCATACAATGCAGTAAATAGGCCTAAGGCGTCGTCACAAGCGGCAGTTCAATGAAGCTCGCGAGTTTGCGATCACCCGGATCGTGATAAACGCGCTGGGTGGCTTTGCGATAGTCGCCGGGCTTGGCCCAGAAAATGTTCGGCACGAAAGTTTGCGGGTTGCGATCGTATAGCGGGAACCAGCTTGATTGGATTTGGACCATGATGCGATGTCCGGGCAGGAAGACGTGGTTCGCGGTCGGGATAGCGAAACGATACAAGAGCGGAGCGTTGGCGGCGATCGGTTTCGCCGTCTCAAGGCTTTCGCGATAGCGGCCACGGAACGCATCGGCCGAGATCATCAATTGATAGCCGCCCATCTTTGGATCGCCAGCCACCTCGTCAGGATAAAGGTCGATCAACTTCACCACCCAATCGGAATCCGTGCCGCTGGTTGAGGCGATTAGATTCACGATCGGCTCACCACTAATTTTCACCGGCGCGTCCAGCACATCTGAAGTGAACGACAAAACATCAGTTCTGCCGGACATCTCCCGCTGATCGTCGACCAGCCAGCGCGACCAGCTGGTCATGTCAATTGGCCGGGCGCGATATGGCACCGGCTTGGATGGATCGGAAATGTATTCGTCGAAATTTGTGTCACCGGCTCTTGGACCAGCAAAGCCCGCTTTCAAACCGGACGTGAGATAAAGCGGAGTTGGTTTTACTCTACAACCGCTGGCGCAGCCGGACGGCCATGACGTCAGTCGCCGCCATTTGTTTGTGCCAGTCTCGAAGGCCATCACCGGTGCAATGTCGGCTTTCGGCCCGTCCTTCAAATATTGATCGAGAAACGGACGCAAAATTTCCTGCCGGAAAGTGAGCGCCGTGTCGCTGTTGAATTTGATCGCGCCGAGCGAGCTGCCATCTTTGATTTCCTGGCCGTGATGCCACGGGCCGAGCACCAAATACACTTTGCCGTTGCCCGAGTCTTTCGGTTCGATCGCTTTGTACACGGCGATGTCGCCATAAATATCTTCCTGGTCCCAGAGGCTATGGACCAGCATCACTGGAACCTTCAACGGTTCCTTCGCCAGAATCCGATCCACCGCCTGGTCCTGCCAGTAAGCGTCGTAGCTCGGATGCTCGAGAATCTTTCGCCAGAATCCAACCTGCTCCAGGCCGCGCCGGCGTCCTAATTCGCCCGCTGATCCGGCTTCCATAAACATGTCGTAATCGTCGAAATGGCTGGTCCACCACTTCACGTCGTTCGCGCGAGTCATCTGCTGATCGTAAATGTACGACATGCCCTGCTGGCGGAAAGCGCCGTTGTGGAACCAATCATCGCCACGCCACCCGTCCACCATCGGATTCATGGGCACGGAAACTTTCAACGCCGGATGCGGATTTACCAGGGCCATCAAAGGCAGAAATCCGTCGTAGGAAATTCCCAGAATGCCAACTTTGCCGTTCGTCTCCTTAATATTCTTTACCAGCCAATCGATGGTGTCGTAAGTGTCGGTGGCGTGATCGACCGCCGTCGGGTTTTGTGGCCCATGCAACGGCCGGTTCATTACGTACTCGCCTTCGGACCCGTACTTGCCGCGAATGTCCTGGATCGCGCGGATGTAGCCTCCCTCCACAATCACGTCGGTCGCATTGTCATAGCCGTACAGGCTTGGGCCAAGATGCGAGCTGTTGGAATTAGAAGTCAGTGCGCTCGCGCTATAGGGCGTCCGCGTCAAGAGAATCGGTGCGTTCTTCGCGCCCTTCGGAACGAGGATGACCGTATGCAACTTCACCCCGTCGCGCATAGGGATCATCACCTCGCGGCGGATGTAATCGAAGCCATAGTTCGTGACTTCAAACTTCTCCGGCGTTTCGTTGGGCAGTGTCGGGGATGGACGCGGCGTCTGGGCCACAACAGGAGCTGAGACGAAGTAAGACCCGGCAGCAAGCAAGAGCGATGACACGATTAATTCGCGAAGGTAGTTGCGATTCATAGTTAGCCTCAGGGAATTTGGAAGTAAGAAGACAAAAGTGCAAAGGAGTTGGCAAATGTTCAGCCCACGGGTTTTGCCCCGGGGAAAATTCTTTCCTGCCTCTTCTGCAAACACCAATTCGACATGGAGCGAGCGTGCTGCACGACAACTGTTTTCAGCGGCTCCAGCCAGTGCGCGCCCAGGGAATCCGTCGTCGCCACTAATAACGGCTCATCAACTAAAAACCGATCGCTGCCGTCGGGCAGATGATAGCGCCGCCCAGCCAGATGTTCTAACTCGCTCTGGATTCCAATCGTGGAAGCAAGCCGAGCAAAGAAAATCCCGCCCGGCCGCAGCACTCGCCACATCTCTTTCACCATCGCCTGCCACTGATCTTCGTCCCGCGCAAAATGAAGCACAGCGCTGCTGAGCACAACATCGAACTGCTGATCCGCGAAGGACATTGCTTCAACGCGCTCCACCCGAAAATTAGCGGCAGGAAGTTTTGGGGCCAGCTCGGCAGCCAGTGATTGAACTTGAGCGATGGCCTGTTTTGATTGATCGACGCCGAAGACTTCGTAGCCGTTACGGAAAAAGTAAACAAGGTTCCGCCCCGCGCCACAGCCGGCGTCCAGGATTTTCATTTGCGGATTAAGACGGCCCTGCAGGAGCTGATCGAAAAGGTAAATGTCGATGCTACCGAACGAGTCTTGAAGATTCATGCCAGCCGCCATCAGCGTGATCAACAGGGGGTAGTGGTACAGTTTGCCAGCGCCAACTTAGAGGCGACACGAATTCAGAACCGGAAGCGGTAGCGACCGGGATTGAGTTTGAATATTTTCAAGTGGTGGATTCAAGTTTAAAGTGCAACAACTTGATCCATGCGTCTGCGCCAGAGGCGCAGTGGCAAGGTAGCCAGTGGCAAGCGCGCAGCGCGCGGCCACTGGGACATCCGAAAACGAAAAGGGCGCCCGGCAAAGGCGCGCGGAATATCAGGAGTGCCGTTACCTCCCGCTGCCCGTGCGGGGCGCAATCCAATTGGGGATACGGATCCAGTGGCCGCGCGCTGCGCACTTGCCACTGGCTACCATCCTTCCGCGCCTGCCGGCGCGAATTCGTGTTGGTTATTACGTTTTCGGTTGGCAAACTGTACCACTACCCAGCTGTTGGTTTTCAGTTGAATCGTGCGCCCAACAAGGGCGCTCGGACCAGGTGTGTAATCTAAAACTGAAACTCGCTCACTCCCAAACGGGCCAGGGAAGATAGCTGTTATCGCCCGGTGAACAGTGTGTTCTCGTCGACGAAGCACAAGCCGTTGCCCCAGGGATCTTTCACGTAGAAGGAGCGCTCGCGCCACGGACGAACTACGATCTCGCCGGCGCTGGCGCCGTGAACATCTTCTTGCGAAAGACAGCCCAGCTCTTTTGCGCGGGCGTAGACTGCTGCCAAATCACTTACAGCAAAATAAATGTTATCGGGTAGTGGTTTGGGCGTTTCCCCTCCGCGCGTGACGTCAACCAACGCCAGGATCACCGGACCGCAGTCAATGTAGTGTCGCGATGCGTTGGGAATTGTGCGGCCGCGATCGTTTAGTAACATTGCATAGAAGTCCGCTGCTTGATCAAGATCGGCCACTTGCAGAATTATGCGGAAGAGTTTGTCTGCCAATGTTATCTCCCCAGGGTGTCGGAACATTTTTCATAGAGCGGGTTTACCACCGCTCTTCAATCTGAAAACATCACCACGCAACTGCATAACGCCCGCGTCGCGGGTCGGCGCCGGCGGAGGCGACTCCATTCCGCGGGTTGTACATGATCACTGTCGGCGCGGAGAGCGTGCCCCAGGCGGTCTGCACCTTCGTCTTGTGTCCCAGCTTCTGCAGCTCAGCGATCGTTTTTTCCGGAATGCGCGATTCGATGTTCAGCGAGCCCGGCAGGAATTCGTGATCGTCAAACGAGCTGACGTAGTGCTGGGTGTCAAAGCGCGGCGCTTCCACCGCCTCCTGTGGGCTCATGCCGAACTCCACGATGTTCAGCAGCACTTGCAGCAACGCCTGGTCCTGATTGTCTCCGCCGGGCGTGCTCAGAACCATGAATGGTTCGCCGTCTTTCAAAACCAGCGTCGGCGTCAGCGTGATGCGCGGCCGCTTTCCTGGCTCGACCACATTCGGACTTCGCGGATCAGTCAGCGCGGATTGCAGACGCTGGCCCATCAGAATTCCCGTGTCGCCGGCCACGACAGCGGGCAACCATGCCCCGCTCGGCGTAGCGCTGAAGAGATTGCCGTCCTTGTCGATCACGTTAACGCAGGTGGTGTCGTTCGCCCGTTCGATAGCCGGCACGGTCGATACTCGTCCCACCGTCGTGGCGGCACTGGCCAGCACGGCCCGCATGTTCTGCGGATCGCCAGGTTGCTGGGCCAGTGACGCGTGGTCTTTCTCAATCAATGTGCGCCGCAGCGCCGCATAGTTTTTTGAAAGCAGTTCGGTCGTGGGAATCTTTACGAAGTTGGGATCGCCGTAATAGCGATCGCGATCAGCGAGCCCAAGTTTCAGAGACTCAGTAACCGTATGAATGTAGGGCGCGGAATTATGGCCCATCGCCTTCAGGTCGAAACCCTCGAGCAGGTTCAGCGTCTCAACCATCGCCGGACCTTGCGTCCAGAAACCGGCCTTGTAAATTTCATAGCCGTGGTATTCCGCCTTCACCGGTTTACCAACGCCGGCAGAAAACAGCCTCAGATCCAGCGCCGACAGCAGACCGCCGTTGTGCTGCATGTAATCGCCGATGCGTTTGCCTATCGGGCCTGCGTAAAAATAATTGCGAGCAGCGATCATTCCCGCGTGCCGGCTTTTGCCGGCTGCGCGGCGCTCGGCTGCGACGATAGCCCGCAGCGTCCGCGCCAGGTCCGCCTGCACAAAGATGTCGCCGACCTGCGGCACCTGACCATTGGGAAGAAAAAGGCGTTTGGCGTCGGGCCATTGCGAGAAGACGGGCGAACGGGTCTTGATGTACTGCACGCGCAACTCATCGATGGGAAATCCATCGGCCAGTTCGATCGCCGGCTGCATGACTTCGGCCAATGATTTGGTGCCGAACTGATCCAGCGCGGTGACGCAGGCGTCAAGCACCGCCGGGACTGTCGCGGCAAGCGGGCCGGTTGAGGGGATAACTCCGGGTTTCGCGCCCGCCATCGTGGCCATTCCGCTCGCCGGCTGACCGCGGTTGGCGAAAAAATCCCGCGTGGCCTTTCTCGGCGCCGTGCCCATGCCCTCGATCACGACCACCTCACGTGTTGGCGTCACGCCCTTCCGGATGCTCGAGTTCCGGTCGCGAAGTTTGATCAGGATCGGCACTTCGCCGCCAAAAGAAAAATGGGAAAACTCGATCACGGAAGCTGCCAGAATGGTGGCGACGCCGGCGTCGACGGCATTACCCCCCTGTTGCAAGATTCGTAGTCCCGCCTCGACCGAGAGCGGATGCCCGCCGGCGACGACGCCGCGTTTGCCGCGCACCACGGGACGAAAAGTCTGCGCGTGAGAAGTCTGCAGAGGAAGCGCTACTTCAAATAGCGCGGTGATAATAAAGAGCACTAGAACGGATCTAAATCGGCGCATCAGGGCTACCTCGAAGAAATGAGTCGGTTTCGAATGGTGGCGAATTGTTATCCCGTTTGCGGTTTGAGTCAACGGCCGGCGCTGGAATCCGCAGATTACGCAGATGGCACAGACGTAAAGGACTTAAGCGGCTATTGAACTTGGCAGCTATGTCGATTATCTTCGGCGCGACTTCTTTTTCATTTTCGGTGCAGATTGCAATGAGGCGTCGAAGGGGTTCTTTCCCTCCCCACAAGTGGGGGGGATTAAGGGTGGGGGGTGGACTGTGCTCTTACCTCTCCCCCAACCCCTCTCCGCGAAGCGGAGAGGGGAAGCAAGCCCGCGACCGATTGTTGAATCGAGGATGCCAGAGCTTATCAAACCAGCGAGGAACTGATGCCTTCTAACAACTTATCGTGCTGTCTTTCTAAATCTCCTGGCCTGCTCCTTTTGTTGTTGACGACGGTGTTTGCTCAGGCCCCATCGGGACCGACGCTCAGCCGCAGCATGCTGTCGGAATTCGGTTGGCGCCTGCTTGGTCCATCCAGCCCGGCGGGTCGGGTGTGGCAGGTAGTCGGCGATGAGAACGATCCGCGAATCTTTTACGTTTGCACCGCGGGTGGCGGACTTTGGAAAAGTACTGACAATGGAACCACGCTGCTTCCCATCTTCGATAATCAGACCAGCTCCTCTACCGGCGCGGTGGCAATTGCGAAGTCGAATTCCAATCTGGTCTGGGTCGGCACCGGCGAGCCCGCGAACACGCGCGCGAATTCCTGGGGCGATGGCGTTTACAAGTCTCTCGACGGTGGAAAGAGCTGGGCGCATATGGGATTGCCGGAGAGCCGGCAGATCAGCTCGATCATTATTCATCCGACCAGACCCGATACGGTTTATGTGGCGGCGATGGGATATGAGTGGGGGCGAAATCAGGAGCGCGGCATTTTTAAAACGGTCGACGGCGGCCGCACCTGGAGCAAAGTCCTCTACGTAAACGACACGACGGGATTTATCGACTTGCAAGCCGATCCGAAAAATCCGGACGTGCTGTATGCGGCCGCGTGGCAGCGCTTTCGTTTTGGCGGTGGTGACATGGCGGAGTCCGGCCCTGAAAGTGGGATTTACAAGACGATCGACGGCGGCAAGAAGTGGGTAAGACTGACCAACGGCTTGCCGGTGGAAGACAAAAGCAAAATCACGCTCGCGGTTGCACGCAACAACTCAAAGATTGTCTATGCCGCGATCCTGACCGGCGAACCGGCGCCGGGGGGAAAGAGAACGATCGATACTGGCGGCGTCTTTCGCTCGATGGATGCCGGACGAAGCTGGCAACGAATGAACCCGGCGATGACGAGTTACTACTACGATCGGATCAACGTCGATCCCGGTGACGACAATCGCATCTGGATGCCGGTGTTTGATCTGATGGTGTCGACCGACGGCGGCAAAACGCTGACCAAGGCGAACATGAAGCATGTGCACAACGACCAGCACGGCATCTGGATCGATCCAAAGGACCCGCAGCATTTGATTCTCGGTGGCGATGGCGGAGTGAACATTTCCTACAACCGCGGCGCCACCTGGCAACAGGCTGTTTTACCGATTGGTCAGTTTTATGAAGTCGCGGTCGACAATCAGGAACCATATTTTGTCTACGGCGGCATGCAGGATACAGGTCACTGGCTGGGACCCAGTCAAACTTATGACAATGAAGGCATCACCAACCACGATTGGATCAAACTACGCTTCAATGGCGATGGGATGTCCATTCATGCCGATCCGACTGATGCGAACGTGATTTACATGGTGCAGGAGTTTGGCAACTTTTCGCGGCTCGACTTACGCACCTGGGATCGGAAGGAATTGCAACCCAGTGCCGATGAGGCAAAGAAGCGGGGCTTGCATCCGTTTCGTTACGACTGGTCGCCTCCGATGATCGTTTCGCAGCATGATGCGAAGAAGCTTTATCTGGGCAGCAACTATCTGTTCAAGTACACAGACCGCGGCGCGAAATGGGAGGTCATCAGTCCAGATCTGACCGCGCAGCAGGATAATGATTGGAAAGGAAGCAAGAAAGACTACACCGGCTATCACAGTTATGGAGCTCTGTTTTCGATTGCCGAATCGCCGCGCGACGAAGATGTAATTTGGACGGGGGCTGACGATGGGCCAATTTACGTGACCAGGGACGGAGGGAAATCCTGGGCCGAGGTGAGTAAGAACTTTCCGCCGAATTCGCCAACGTTTGCCGTGGTGGGAGAAATCGAGGCCTCGCGATATGACAAAGCCGCCGCTTACGTCGTTTACGACAATCACACGCGTGAAGATCACAAGCCCTACGTCTACCTGACCGAAGATTATGGCCGGACGTGGCAGAATATTAATGGCGATCTGCCGCTTAACGGATCGAGTTACGTAATTCGCGAAGACCCGGTCAACCCGAACTTATTGTTTGTGGGAACGGAGTTCGGCCTGTTCATGACCATCGACAAAGGGCAGCACTGGATCCAAATCAAAAACAATTTACCTACCGTGGCGGTGCGGGCAATGGCGATTCAGGAGCGCGATCGCGATCTGGTGGTCGGGACTTTCGGTCGCGCCATCTGGGTGATCGACATCGCGCCGTTTGAAGAGATGACGCCGCGCGCGCTAAGTCAGCCGGCCTATCTGTTTGATGTGAAACCGGGCACGCTCTTCAAAATACGTTTCACCTACGGCGCGACGATTGAAGAGCTGAATGGAGACATGTTCTTTCGCGCGGAGAATCCACCTTACGGTACGACGATTACTTATTATCTTGGCGAGAATGCCGCCAGGGACGTGACCTTGAGCATTAAAGACTCGTCAGGAAAAACGGTGCGGACGCTGACGGGTCCGGGCACTGTCGGGCTCCACCGGGTCAATTGGGATTTGAAGCGCCAGGAAAAACTGACCGCGGAACAGGCGGCAAAGGCAGGGGCCGAGACGATTTCTGAACGCGACGCGCTGGATTGGGTACCGGCCGGCAAATACTCCGTAACGCTCGATACAGGCAAATTGCGCCTTACCGAGGATATCAACGTCCGAAAAGAAACTCAGGACGTCAAAAAGGTCGACGTTCGCAAATAAGCTCCAAATAGAGAAAAAAGGCACCGCGCTCCCCCAAGCACGGTGCCTTAAGTCTCAGGCTCTCACAAGGAGATCCAATGATGAAGAGATACTAGCCTGAGACTTGGCGCGCAGGGTTGCAGTTATCTTGCAATGAGTTTGCGATGTTCTGATGAACGTTTTTATGCGGCAGGAGAGATAAGTGAAAACAGCTCCGTACGGTTCGTGGAAATCGCCCATTACTTCTGAATCGATCGTAAAAGAGACAGTTGGCCTCGGGCAGGTCAAGTGCGATGGCCCGAATCGGTACTGGATTGAGATGCGGCCTTCCGAAGAAGGCCGTAGTGTGATCGTGCGTTGCGATGCTGAAGGGAATTTGGCTGATGTGACGCCACCGGGTTTTAACGCTCGCACAAAAGTCCATGAGTACGGCGGCGGAGATTTCGTAGTTCACGAAGGGGCCGTCTTTTTTTCTAACTTCGCCGATCAGCGCCTTTACCGGCAGCGACCATTCGAGATGCCGGAGGCAAATACCGGTACCGCTGGTGATTCCAGTTGCGCGTTTCGTTATGCGGATGCCGTGATTGACGTCAAGCGCCGGCGGCTGATCTGCGTCCGGGAAGATCATTCTGACTCAACCCGCGAGGCGGTCAACACTCTGGTTTCCGTTGGCCTGGACAGTGAAGGCGGCACCGGTCAGGTATTAGTTTCAGGTAATGACTTTTATTCGTCGCCGAAGATTAGCCCCGATGGTTCGCGCCTCGCCTGGCTGACTTGGAACCATCCGCACATGCCATGGGACGAAAGCGAGGTTTGGACCGCAGAACTAGCAGCCGGCGGCTCAGTCATTAACCCGCGTTGCGTAGCCGGCGGCAACCATGAATCCATTTTCCAACCGGAATGGTCTCCCAGCGGAGAGCTGTTTTTTATTTCTGACCGCAACGGCTGGTGGAATATCTACCGCGAAACCGGACCGGGCGAATCGCAACTGGTCCATGGCAGGGAGGCCGAGTTTGGCGCGCCGCAATGGGTCTTTGGCATGTCGACTTACGCGTTTGTGTCCGCTGACAAAATCGTCTGCGCTTATGCCGAACGCGGCATCTGGCATTTGGGTTTGATCGATACGACGACTGGATCGCTGGAAGCAATATCCACGCCGTATTCCGACATTTCGTTTTTGCGGGCGAATGATGAGCGCGCAGTCTTTCGCGGGGGCACGCCCTATCAAGTGGCGTCCGTAATCGAGTTGAACCTGGCAACACGACAGACAACGATCGTGCAGCGCTCAAATAAGGTTGAGATCGATGCGCGCTATGTTTCCACTCCGCAACCGATCGAATTCCCCACGACCTCGGGCCTGAAGGCGCACGCCTTCTATTATCCGCCGCGCAATGCTGATTTCACTGCGCCTCTGGACGAACTGCCTCCGCTGCTCGTTAAAAGTCACGGTGGGCCAACTTCGGCAGCCGTAACCACGCTCAATCTCAACCTGCAGTATTGGACCAGCAGAGGGATCGCCGTGCTGGATGTGAACTACGGCGGAAGTTCAGGCTACGGGCGCGAGTATCGACGGCGGTTGCGCGGCCAGTGGGGAATTGTGGATGTTGATGACTGTGTGAACGGCGCGCTGTCTCTTGTGCGAGAAGGAAACGCCGACGCCGCGCGGCTAATGATCGACGGGGGCAGTGCCGGTGGCTATACGACACTTTGCGCTTTAACTTTTCGCGATACTTTCAAAGCCGGCGCGAGCCATTTTGGCGTCAGCGATGCGGAAGCCCTGGCGAAGGAGACGCATAAATTTGAGTCTCGCTACCTTGACGGCTTGATTGGTCCATATCCAGCGCGGCGCGATTTGTACCAGCAGCGGTCGCCCATCAACTTTACGGACCAGTTGTCATGTCCGGTCATTTTCTTTCAGGGGTTGGAGGATGCGGTGGTGCCGCCTAACCAGGCGGAGAAACTGGTCGAGGCGCTGCGGCAAAAAGGAATTCCGGTGGCGTATGTCTCGTTTCCCGGCGAACAGCATGGGTTTCGCCGGGCGGCCAACATTCGGCGGGCACAAGACGGCGAACTTTTCTTCTATGCTCGAATTTTTGGTTTCGAGCTCGCCGAAGCGCTCGAGCCCGTGCTGATATACAACCTCGATGAGAGGCAGAATAGCCGGGATTGACTAAACTTGTTTTACACGAGGTGTCGCGCTGGTGAAAATTTAGGTATGGACTTGCCAGAGACTTATTTCCCGCATATATTATCCGGCAGTTATCATAAGGTTCTCGCCGCGGTACCTCGTCTTGTTTTTGGCGTCATTGGACGAGGTCTTTTTGTTTTGAGGAATACAGTCCAATGATTTCCCAGGATACTCGTCTGACCCCCGCTCCCAACACTAGTCTGGATCGGCCACTCCACAGTGTAACTGCACCACCGTTTACTAACCCTTCCGGCTCGCGGCAAGGCGAGTTTCACGACATTCTGAAAGCGATCCTGCGGCGTAAGTGGCTAATCGCCGCCATCGTCGCGATTGTCACCACCGCCGTTGCGGTGCATGTCTTCAGCCTGCCTTCAATTTATGAAGCGGCCGGAACCCTTCGTTTGGAAGCGCGGTCGAGCACTTTCGTGCAGGATGGGAGGGGCGGTTATCAGTCTTATAACAACTCCGACTACACCAATACTCAGATCAAGCTCTTGAGCAATCCGCAGCTGATGCGCCAGGTGGCATTGACGCTCGATCTAAAACACAATCCGGATTTTCTCGGCGATCAAAAGACCACAGACCTGCTCTCGAACATTCGCAAGCTCTTTGTGCGGCGTAGCAACGCCCTGGCAGAGACGAAGCCGGTGCAACTGATTCGAGTTGAGAATCGGGTAGAGGACCTGAGCCCGGAACAATCGGCTGAGTTAGAGCCGTATGTTGGAGTTCTTCTCTCTAATCTCAAAATCGAACCGCAGGAAGAAACAAGCCTGGTCGGCGTGCGGTTCACGCACACGAATCCGGAACTTGCGCGCCAGGTAGTCGACACGCTGCTAAGGATTTTCATCGCAAATGAGAATCAATATGACACCAAAGGTTCGTCGGCCGCGTCGGAGACTCTCTCAAAACAGGTGGCGGATTTACAGATTAAGATCCGGCAGCAGGAAGAGGAGCGACTCAATTATTTGCGGACCCACAATCTTCCGCTCGGAGAGGGACAGGGTCGCAATCTTACTGCCGATCGACTAGGCACGCTCAGTGGTCAATTGTTGGCGGTTGAGAATGAGCGCAAGCAGATTGAAGCCAACTATGAATCGGCGCGCGCCGCCAAGGACATTTGGTCCGTCCCGCAGGTCAAGGACAGCAAGGACGTTCAGGAAGCGCGCAAGATTATTCGCGATCTGGAACAAAAGCGTGCCGCCCTGCTGCAGATCTACACGTCTGAGTGGCCGGAAGTGAAGAAGATCAATTCGGAGATTGCCGAACTGAACTCAAGCATTGAGAAAAGCGCGAACGAGACGATCTCTTCCATGAAATCCAGCCTGGATGCAGCGCGGGCGCGGGAAAACAAATTGCGGGCCGCGTACTTCAAGGAACAGGGAGCGGCGAATGGTCAAAGCCAGGATCAGATCGCCATCTCAAACCTGACGCAGCAAATTGAAACCAGCAAACAGCTCTATCTGACGCTGTTCCAGCGGCAGAAAGAGATGGAAATCAACGCGACCGACAAGACTGATCGCGTGAGTATCGCGACCCCAGCGGCGCTACCTACTGCTCCGATTGGACCACCGCGATTGAGTAAGGTTGCGATCGCGTTCGTAGTTTCTCTGTTTGCCGGGCTCGGTTTGGCGATTCTATTGCATCAACTGGACAACACGCTGAAATCGGTTGACGACATTTCGAATTACACTTATCTGCCGACCCTGGCTCTGATTCCGGCCGTCGGTGGCAAGCGATTGTCGTTGCGCGGCCGCAATCCATTTAAGAACAAGGAATCTGAAGGCACGGCGTTGGCATTGACGCGGGACGTGCGTTCGCCCAGCGCCGAAGCCTACCGGCATCTGCGAACTTCGCTGTTGTTCACTTCCACTGGCCACGCGCCGAAAACCATTCTGGTTACGTCCGGCCGGCCCTTTGAAGGCAAGACCACCACCGCGGTTAATACTGCGATTACTTTTGCGCAGAGTGGCGCCGACGTCTTGTTGCTCGATTGCGATTTGCGCCGGCCGCGAGTGCATTTTCATTTTGATTTCACAAATCAGAAGGGCCTGACCAGTTATCTTTCAGGGCAGAACGAAATCGACTCGCTCTGGCACGCGCCGGCTGATTACCCAACGCTGAAGGTTCTGACCGCCGGACCAATGCCGGCCAACCCGGCGGATTTTCTCGGCTCGAATGAGATGCGACGGCTGCTGGAGGATCTGAGAGGTCGATTCACTTACATCATTATCGATTCGCCGCCGGCCAGTTCATTTGCGGACGCGGGAATTCTTTCGACCCTCGTCGATGGCGTGATGATCGTGGTCCATAGCGAACGCAGTTCGCGAGTGGTAGTGCAAAGAGTGAAGCAGCGCCTGCAGGAGCTCGGGGCGAACATTTATGGCATCGTCCTTAATCACGTAGATTTGCAGTCGGACGAGTATTACTCCGGATACTACTCGAGCTATTACGCACGGGGCGACAGCGAAAACAGTGTGACGTAGGCGGCGAGTCCGCGGGCTTCCACCGGAAACCCGTTTATGAGTTGGAGGCTTATCCAGGTGGCCGACTTGCCTCGCTACCGATCTGGTTCTGCTTGAATGGAGAGAATTGACCGCCTGGGCTGGGTGGCAGGAATCTCAATTCGAGTTTGCGGACTGCGACTGGGTGTACGCGTGAACGACGCCAGCGTCATGCCGCAGATCATTGAACGGCTGCCGCCGGGTTGGGCCCCAGAGTCTGGCTACGTGGAGATGCTCTACTCGCTGTTTGTTGGCGGAAAGGAATTGCGAGGGAAAGTAAGGCGCTTCAACCTGACGTATATGGATTCCGGCCGGCTGGCACGCACGCTGGATCTTGAGGTTGCGCTGGACATGCTTGAGGAAGCGCTGGATTTCTATGTTTCCACCGAGGCGCGCCGGCGGGTGTTTGTGCACGCAGGCGCGGTCACATGGCGGGGCAAGGGAATTGTCATTCCCGGCAAAAGCAACAGTGGCAAATCGAGCTTGGTGGCGGAGTTGGTGCGGCTAGGGGCCAGGTATTATTCGGACGAGCGTGCGGTGCTGGATGCGAAAGGCCGCCTGCATCCTTACCCCAGACCGCTGACGATTTATTCGAAGAAGGCCGGCAAAAGGATTAGACGTTCAGTTTCCGATCTCGGCGGCGAAATCGGGGTCAAGCCTGCACCAGTCGCTCTGATAGTGGCGAGTGAGTATCAAAGAGGGGCGCAATGGAGGGGCCGGGAGGTTTCCTCAGGTCAGGGAGTATTAACACTGTTGGCCAATACTGTGCCGATCAGGCATCGTCCGGCGGAGGCGCTCTCGACGATGGAGCAGGTTGTGCAAAGCGCGCGGGTGCTGCAGGGCCCACGCGGCGAGGCCAGAGAGACCGCGAAAGCAATTTTGCAAGAAATGGATTCACTGTAAAAACGTTTTGAGTTAGTATAGGCGGCACCTAAAGTCAGCGCTGGGTAAAAACTAGAGGAGAAACGCATGAAGGAAACCAAAGGGACGAAAGTTCCGAAGGCTCGCAAGGACCAATTGATCGTCAAGGAAGTTAAAGGCGAAGTATTGGTTTATGATCTGAAATCAAACAAGGCTCTTTGCCTGAACGATACTGCGGCCCGCGTCTGGAAAAACTGCGATGGACGCAATAACGTTTCGGATATCGCGAAACGGCTGGAAACGGATCTGAAGACGCCGGTGGATGACCGAGTGGTTTGGCTGGCGCTTGACCAATTAGAAAAATCGAACCTGATGCATGGGTTGGTCACCCGGCCCAACGGGTTTAGCCGCATGTCACGACGCGACCTGATCCGCACTGGGGTAGTGGCGGCGATGGCGGTGCCTTTGGTGATGGCGATTTCCGCGCCGAATGCACAAGCGCAGGGCTCGCCGATTACCGACGCCGTCTGTACGGCCCGGCACCAATCGGATCCCGGCGGATGCGGCGGTAATCCCTGTGCCCCTCCAGTCGGTGCCAAATGCATCATCGGTCCGGGCAATACGTGTAAATGCGCTTAATAGTTATGGGAAGCGCTAGGAAGTGATGGCGCTGCATTCTGGAGCAGGGGAAAGTTATCCCCTGCTCCGCATACTCTTTCGCGCATGGCAGGCTACGCCCTCGGCGAAAGACATTTCTCAGAGTGATCTCGATCGGGTTACGCCGCTGCTGCTCTCCACAGGCGCAGCGGCGCTTGCCTGGCACCGCATTTCAAATCTCGCAGTTAGTGACAGTCCTGCCGGAAGGGAATTGCATGAAGCTTACCGGCTGCATTCCATTCAGGCTGCTCTCCACGAACATCGGCTAAAGGATATTTTTTCTCGCTTGCGGGCGGGCGGTGTCGAGCCTCTCTTGCAAAAGGGTTGGGCCATGGCCCGTTTATATCCGGAGCCGGGCTTGCGGCCTTATGGCGACATCGATCTCTGGGTGCGACCGGCGGATGCAGATAAGGCCCTGGAGGTTCACTACGCCGGCAAGGCTGACCCGTATTGTGTAGAGCTGCATTCCTCCTTCTACCGGCAATACGGACGCACGGTTGAAGACGTGCTACAGCGCTCAGAATTGGTTTCGCTCGAGGGCGTCGATATTCGCGTCCCATGTCCGGAGGATCATTTGCGATACCTCTGCCTGCACTTTCTGGCCCACGGCGCCTGGCGTCCTATATGGCTCTGCGATATTGCGATCATGGTTGAATCGCGCTCGCCGGACTTCGATTGGGAGAGGTGTCTGGGATCCACCCAGAAGTATGCCGACTGGGTCGCTTGCACTATCGGATTGGCCAATCAACTGCTTGGCGCTGAGATTTCTCACACGCCAGTGGCGGACCGGGCGCGACATTTACCGGCATGGCTGGCGCCTGCAATTTTGCGGCAATGGGAAACCGGGGTAGGAATGAGCCACGCGGACGTGGGCGTCGGTGCGGTGCAAACCAGCGGCCTGCGGCCAGCGCGCCTGTTACGGGCGGTCAGAGAGCATTGGCGCAATCCGATCCAGGCCTCAGTGGAAATGGACGCAGACTTTGATGAGCGGCCGCGTGGTCCAATGCAATTCAAAGCCGGATTCAAACGATTACCAAACTTTACTCGGGATCTCATGCGCAGTTTCAAAACTGAAACCTAGTCACGCGCAAACAACGGCTTGAATATCTCGGCGTTCAGCAATTTCTCATAAATAATACGCGTGCGCTCATCGGCCTCTTTGCTGGCGGTTGCTTTCCAGATGGTTCGCATCTCTTTCTTAATTTGAGATGCGCTTCTGTTTTTCACCAGTCCCTCCAGCACCATCAGATGAGCATCGTCAAATTCTTCAATGCCCAACGCGTTCGGCTCGTTTGAGCCGAACGCCTTTGTCTGCGACAACTCATCAATCCAATCGATTACCGTTTCCGCCGGATCGCGCTCGGGGACGCGCTGCCTCACTAACTCGAGAATCCGTTTACGGCCGTTAACATTCATCAGGAGAGCAAAGAAAAACCGGTGCTCTGCACTGTGCACGTAGCTTCGTCGCATCACCAGGTCGTTTAAGCGATCACTTTCCGTAAAAGAATCTTTAAAAGTATCTACCAGCGGCCCGTGTTTGTCTCGGGCCACAGCCAGGAGCTTCGCAAAACGTTCGGCGTTGTGGGACACACCCAGGAATTTCTGCAAACCGCTTTGCAAGTTCTGATAGACCAGTTCCAGGATCATGAAATCAGTGTGCTGGTCGGAGGTCGCAAGCATGTCCGCGATTATCTCGTCACCATCAGGGTGTTGCATACTCAACAACAGATGCGCGATTTGCCTTTTCTTGATGAGGGCGGATTCTTTAAAGAACGGATCGTACGCAACCCCTGGCGGGAGGAAGCTGAACTGGGGTTGATGGTTTGGCAGCCCGACAGTGCGGATTGTAATAGTGGCCGACGGGCGATCGAGATGAAAAAGAGAATGGATATAACTGCTGCCGGGATTGATCTGTTTGATATCGCCGGCCCTGAGTAAGCTGACATCGTTCAGCAACAGGCGGCCGATGGCGAAATGCGGATTAACCGGATGTACATTCGCAAAGCGATAGTGGCTGTGGATGCTGGAACCGAGCAGCACCTGAAATGCGCCGGCGAACGCATGCTGGTGTTTTGTGGTGGTGCCATCGAGCCAAAAATAAACGTCGATATAAAACCTGTTGCCGGAAAAAAGGGTTATCGGTGGATTACCAAAGCTGCCGTCAACGTCCTGCTGAGCAGGCAGACTATATTCACTGGTGAAAGCCCGAATAATATCCCATGGATCGACCCGTTCGGCGGGCGAGTGCTCGGCCAGGGCCGTGGCCGCTATTTCCGGGAATGCCGCGTCGTCATAGTTTTTTTCCCGCCAGCGACTTTCGACCATGATGCCCAGCTCGCTGAAGACCCGCATCGGATCTTTGCTGCGTTTCGTTTTCATCGCGCCAGAATAAACGTCGCGGGTGCATCTGGCAAACGAAGCCCATGATTGGGCAGTGTCTTGATTTGGAGTGAGGGTTTTCAAATTTCGGGGCCGGTCGCTATCGCTCCCGGTTCTGACTTCGTGGACAGTAAAGTCGGGGTTGACTAGAATGAGCGTTCATTTTCATAGGATGACTGGACCTTACGCATCCTCCTAAAGATTCACAAACTCAGTTTTCCGGAGGTTCTTCTGACCAAACATTACTCAGACAAAGTTCAGCTGTACTTCGCTTTTCCCGATGGTGTCTATCACTACGTTTGCGCGGAGTGTACGGCCTTATGCTGCAAGGGGCATGGCTTCGGTGGCAGCCTGGAACGCGAGTTGCGCTCGCTCTATGTCCTGTACCCACAAATTGAAAGTATGGTGGTCTCGCGCGAGGGTGATTTTGTGACTCTGGCGACGACGGCTGATGGTTGCGCGCTGCTTGATGCGGATAATCGTTGCCGGATCGAGAAAGAGCATCACAAGTCGATGAAGCCGACCGTTTGCAATACCTTTCCCTTTAATGTCTTTCGGCGGATTGGAAAAACCGTTACGGTCAGCCCGCACTTTCTTTGTCCGCTTCGTCTGATCGTGCCGGCCCGGCCCGGCGAAGTTGAAGGCACGCATGAGCGTTTGGCGACGAGTTATTGCGACGGCGAGTTCCTGACGCCGGAATTCATTAAAAGCAGGGCGAAAAAGATCATGCTTAACCCTGATTTGGATGCAGACCGGACTGTCGCAAGAGAAGAAGCCTTCCGCGATCTCTGCGCCAATTCGTTTGGCCGGCAAAGCTTTCGCGCTACCTTGAAGGCAGCGTCCCAGGATGTGCCCGAGCTGGATCGCTTTGCCGAACGCGCTGCGAGAATTATGCGGGTGGACGTGCCCCCACGGTCAAAGCAGTATGACGAATTGGACGACCTGCTACTGGCGATAGCTCCGGTTCATCGACTGTCGCTGCTGGTTATGTCCGGCGAAGGGATTTTGCGCGCGCTGTTGGTTGCTGAGTTAGTGGTGCGACGCGCCTGGTCGCTGGCCACGCTACCGCTCAATTTGCAGGGGGCGATGAACCTGGCGGCCACCTTTCTGCCGATGGAACGTCTATTGGGCCAGGCAGATGAACCGCTGCAAAGAGGAATTCGATCCAGTAAGAAAGATCTGACCTTTCAAGATCCGGATCTGACCTTTGCTGCTTTCCTGGCTCTACGTGAATTAAGCGACGGGAAGGGAGTGATGCAAACGCTGGAGGAAGTTATTTCAGAATCGATGCCCGCGTCGGACCGCTCAGCGCTATTTCAGAAAATGGGCACGCTTTTGGACACAGGCCCGCTCAAGAAGCGCAGCGATAAGAACAAAGCGCAGCCTTAACGGCACACCGAAGGGCCGTTTTGAAGTCTGCCGTTAGGACGGAGGTTGTGCGCGAAATTGCTTTCGACGAACGATCTTCGCTTAAATCAAGCCCGACTGTTCGCTTGCTCTAATTACAAGTCTTGCGGCAGCGCCGTAGGTCACCTGAACAGGTGTGATACGAATTGCCGCTAAGCATGCATGCATCGAAGGCAGCATCACATGCATCTTTGCAGGGATTGCTTGGGCCTTTCTGGGTGCGGCCGTTGACTCCGGAAACGATTAGCAGGCATACGGCTATCAGGAGGGTGTAAAGGGGCTTTCTCATTGGGAACTCCATTTCAAAGCTTCTCTAATCGGAGAAGCAGTTATCGGCTTGGAACTGGATAAGTGCTCTAAAACACGAATAGGCCCGATGCTTCAAAATTGATCAGGCGGCAAACCCGGGAGGGGGCAGCACCACACTTATCAAACCAGTTACCTTGAGGCGCGGGAATCTATCAGAGGCTTCGCGGATCCGCAAGAGTCATTTTGCAAAGATCGAATCGCAATCGAACGAAGGTTCAACCTTGTTTTGCGAGGATTGGTTTTGTTTTCGTTCTGCCGATGCTCCTGGAGGTAATTGTGGTGAATGTGGGGCCGGTACGTTCTCGGAGCGGGACTCCCGTTGCCTGGTGGTGTAATTTGGAGTGCGGTGGCAAGCGCAGCGCGACACCGCTTTGGATTAACTTGAGTCTCAGGCCAGATGGAATTAATCCAAAGCGCCGTCGCCGCTGCGCTCTGCCGGCGCACTCCAAATTAAGCCACTCCCATTGCCTGCGCCCCGTGCCTCTTGAGACGCAGCTCGCTGGAAGCGCGGCCAAGGCACAGTCCTAACCGCAGACCACAGATTCGTTGCGTGGTCTGGTGTAAGCTCACCCTCTGCTCGATCACTTCCGACGGACTATCTTCTTCAAATAAGAGCGACTATTCGCTGGCTCTAATGGCACGCCTTCCGGCAGCGACGTAGGTCACCTGCACACTGGTGATACGAGGTGCCGGCTGCGAGGCACGCGTTGAAGTCGTTTTCACATTCATCTCTACAGGCACCGTTAGGGCCCTTCTGCGTGCGTCCACTGACGCCGGAACCGACAAGCAAGCACACTGCTACGATGAGAATGTAGAAGCGTTTTCTCATTGGATACTCCTTGCTCCATGCTTTCTGAGCTTGTGAGAAGCGGTAATCGATCTTCTACGACTGGGGCGCTGTCTTAGGAGATGAACAAGCCGGATGGTGGGATCGACATCAGGCGGTCCGAGCCCGGGGAAGGCTCAATAAAACAAGTTAGTGGCGGGAATCTAACAGAGGTCGGCCACCCCCGCAAGCGTCATTTTGCGTGAAAAAAGCGTACGATTCAGTGGAATCCAGAGGTCAGGTTTTTGCCGGCGCGTGGCCGTTTGCATGGGCGAGGTGCCGGCGCAAATGCCGGCCGGTGTGTGAATTGGCGGCACTCATAATCTTTTCGGGCGTGCCCGTTGCGACGACATAGCCTCCGGCCGCTCCGCCCTCTGGACCCAGATCGATAACGTGATCCGCCGTCTTCACGACATCAAGATTATGTTCGATCACCAGCAATGAGCCGCCGGCTTCGATCAATGCGCGAAACGCCGCCAGCAGTTTGTTGATATCGTCAAAGTGCAGGCCGGTCGTTGGCTCATCAAAGATGTAAAGCGTGCGCGCGCCTGTCCGCTTGGACAAGTGGGCCGCCAGTTTTACCCGTTGCGCTTCGCCGCCGGACAGCGTGGTAGCGGATTGGCCCAGGCGCAAATAACCGAGCCCGACTTCATCCAGTAGGCGCAACCGATTTGTTATCCGCGCGACGTCGCGGAAGAAAGTGATCGCCTCGCGCACAGTCATGTTCAGCACGTCGTTGATGTTCTTGCCGCGATAACGGACGTCCAGGATTTGCTGCTTGAATCGCGTGCCTTTGCATTCTTCGCAGACCAGCTCCACGTCGGCCAGAAACTGCATCTCCACCGTCACCGTGCCGTCACCCTGACAAACTTCGCAGCGGCCGCCCGGCACATTGAAGGAGAAGTGCGAAGGATCGAAACCGCGCGTTTGGGCTTCGCGAGTGGAAGAGAACGCTTCGCGAATGGCGTCGTAGACTTTGATATATGTGACCGGGTTCGACCGCGGCGTGCGGCCAATCGGCGATTGATCGACCAGAATCACGTCGTCCAGATATTGGCCGCCATCCAGTTTCCGAAAAGCGCCGACGTGCCCCTGCCATTCGCCTCGCTGTTTCTTTAAGCCGGCGAAGATACAGTCATGAATCAGAGTCGATTTCCCTGAGCCGCTCACACCGGTAATACAAACCAGCATCTCCAGCGGCACATCGACGTCAATCGACTTGAGATTGTGTTCGCTGGCGCCGCGCAGCATGAGACGCTGTTTAGTGGATGCGCGTCTCTGCCGCGGTTGTTTGATTTCGGTTTCGCCTCGCAAGTAGCGCGCGGTCAGCGAAGACTCAGCCACCAGCAGACCGGCAAAGTCTCCTTCGTAAATCAAACGCCCGCCAAGTTCCCCAGCCGCTGGGCCAATGTCGAGAATGTGATCGGCCGCGCGCATCATGTCGGCATCGTGTTCCACGACGAGCACCGTGTTACCGATATCCCGCAGGTTGTGCAACAGGCGGATCAAGCGTTCGCTGTCGCGCGGGTGCAAACCAATCGAAGGCTCGTCCAGCACGTACAGCGCGCCCACCAGGGCTGAGCCCAGATTGGTGGCAAGCTGAATACGCTGCGCTTCACCACCGGAGAGGGTTGAGCCCAAACGATCAAGCGTTAGATAATCCAAACCCACGTCGAGCATGAACCGTAAGCGCCGGCGGACCTCATGCAGGATGCGATCGGCGATGGCAGTTTGCTCCGGCGAAAGCTCAAGGTCATCAAAGAAAGTCGCAGCATCCTTGATCGAGAGCGAGCAAACCTGTGGCAGCGTGCGATCGCCGAGCCGGACATCGCGCGCCTCCTGGCGCAGCCGGCCGCCTTCACAGCCGGGGCATAGTGTGTAGCCACGGTACTTGGAAAGAAACACGCGAATATGCAGCTTGTATTTCTTCGTCTCCAGCCATTCAAAGAACCCACGCACGCCGCTCCACTTGGCCTTGCCCTCAATGATGGCCCGTTGCTGCGCCCGCGAGAGTTCATTGAAGGGAACATCCATGCGGATTTTTTCTGCGCGGCAAAAATCCTTCAGCTCGTCTTTGGCCCATTCGAATTGAGGTTTGGTCCAGGGCTCGATGGCGCCTTCTTTCAAGCTCAGCGTTGGATTGGGAATCACCAGATCCATATCCAGCCCAATCGTGTTGCCGAAACCCTGACAGACGGGGCACGCGCCAAAAGGACTGTTAAAGCTGAATAGGCGAGGTTCGGGCTGCGCGTAGGTCGTGCCATCGTACTTGCATTCAAAAGACTCGGAGAAGCGCAGCCTGCGCGCCGTCTCATCGGCCGTAATGATGATTGCCTGACCGTGGCCTTGCTGGAAACATGCCTCGAGAGAGTCGACCAAACGCTCCCGAATCTCCGCGCGTGACGTCAAACGATCAATCAACACGTAGACGTCCGCAAAATCATCACGCGTGTAATCATCCGGCGATCCGAGATCTATCTGTTGGCCACTGTGATAGAGACGGGTGAAGCCTCGTTGCATCAAACTCATGACGTGCGCGGTGATTAGTTGGCGCGATGATGTCTGGGGATCGGCTTTCGGACCTTTCTTCCGCTTGCGCGGGGCGGATTCCGGAGCGGCATTTCCATCTGAAGGAATGAAGAGACCGGCGGCTGCCGGGAAGAGTACGTAGAAGCGCGTTCCCTCCGGTAACTCATTAAGAATTTCGGCGGCGGCGGATTCCGGCGAATCCCGGTGGACTTCGCGACCGCAAACGCGGCAGATGGTTGTGCCAACGCGGGCGTACAGCAATCGCAGGTAGTCGTAAATCTCCGTCTGGGTGCCTACGGTTGAGCGGGGATTTCGCGTCGAGTTCTTCTGCCGAATGGCGATGGCCGGGGCAATGCCGCGCACTTCGTCCACGTCCGGCTTGTCCATCCGCTCCAAAAACTGGCGGGCATAGGCAGACAGAGATTCGACGTAGCGCCGCTGGCCTTCCGCGTAAATAGTGTCAAAGGCGAGTGATGATTTGCCGGATCCGCTAACCCCCGTGACTACAGTCATCTGGTTGATAGGGATAGAGAAAGAGATATTCTTGAGGTTATTTACGCGAGCCCCGACTACTTCAATCGCTTCTTCCGGCATGACTGAACCTTGCACAGACGCTCTCAGGCAGAAATTTCCTCTATCAGCAAACCTCAAATAATACATCGGAAAGGGTAGGGAAGCGAAACGCGGGTAAATCATCCGCAGATTACGCAGATTCCACAAATTCAGAACACAAGGAATCGAGACCCAAAGGGTTAAGGAACGAGCCAGTCTGTTAAGACCTCCAGGCGTTGTTCTAGTTCCCACAGTTTCCTTTCTGCGTAATCTGCGTAATCGGCGGATTAATCCCTCGTTGACATGAGCCCGCCGAATGCTCAACAATGCGCGCATTATGAAGACAGCCCGGTTCCTTTTGCGCGGATTTCGCCGGCCACGCGAGGTCGCTTCACTGGCTCTCGGTAAACTCGAGCGGCAGGTGCTCGAACAAATTTGGCTGAGCGAAGAAGTAAGCGTGCGCGAAGTCTTCGTCGCCTTCGAAGAGCGAGTGGCTTACACCACCTTGATGACTACGCTCGATCGGCTTTACAAGAAACAGCTCTTAAGTCGCCGCAAAGAAGGTCGCGCGTTTTTCTACTCGCCTATGGTTTCGGCTGATGAACTCGAACAGGGAATTCGAGAGGACGTCATTGACGGTTTGCTGGGACGCGGCGCCGAAGGGGTCGAGCCGGTGCTGGCCTGCATTGTGGACGCCGTCTCCGAACGTGATCGAGAGTTGTTGGACGAACTGGATCGCTTGATCAAGGAGAAACGGTTGGAACTGGATCAGGCGAAGTGAGCTCATGTACCTGTTGTTGGGATTATCGATACTGCTGGCGGCGCTGCTGAGCTTTAACAGCCTGGCAACGCTGGCCGCTTCAGTTCTCTGGCGGTTAATTGGCGGCCGCGCGCGCGTTTGGTCGGCGCGTTTCCAGGCCAACACACTTTTCCTGCTTCGCGTAGTTCCGATCGCAGCGGGCCTGGCCTGTTTGGCCTTTCTCGTTATTCCGGCGTACATCGAGCACGAGCCGCGATCGACCAAAGAGAGTGTTGGTTATAAGCTGGCCGCGCTCGCGTTGCTTTCAGCCGCAGGAATCGCGCTGGCGATCATTCGCGGAATCGCTTCATGGCGGGCGACGTCACGACTAACGGCTGCCTGGCTTTCTCAGGCGCGTTTGATTTCCCTGCCGGCAGTAAATATTCCCTGCTACCAGATTGAGCATCCATTCCCGGTCATCGCCATCGTGGGGACGCTGCGGCCGAAGCTTTTTATTGCGAATCAGATTCTGCAGAAACTTGAGCCGGCCGAGATGGCAGCGGCGATACAACATGAAGTTGGCCACCTAACGGCGCAGGACAATTTGAAGCGCGGCCTGTTACGCATTTGCCGGAATGTTTTGCTGATCATTCCCTGCGGGCGCATGTTGGACCAGCATTGGGCTGACGCGTCTGAGTCAGCCGCCGATGAATATGCCGCGGATTGCGGGAGTAGCATCGCCCTGGATCTGGCGTCAGCTCTGGTGAAGATTGCCCGCATGATTCCCAACGGCGCCTGCCCGGCCATGCCCGCCGGAGTGTTTCTCATTGGCGACGAACCGGGCGGTATTCGCGCTCGCGTGCGGCGGTTGCTCCAACTGGCCGGCGCCCAGCGCACAACCGGCAGCCGGGGCTGGTCATTTCCCGTCGGCGTGCTCGGGTATTCATTCGCTTTGATCGCCGTCACGCTGGTGATGATCGCCACGCACAGTCCCGTTCTGGCCACTGTCCATTCTTTGATTGAACACGCCGTCTCCTTCCTGAATTAAGTGATCCAGCTTGACTACGAGGCCTAGTAGTAATTGATCCTGACGGTTAGTCTTTGCGGCTCAATCCCCTCCTCGGAGTGAGCTTTTCGCGTAAGCTTGTTACGAAAATTTTTGTGCCCTCTGCCGATAGGTGATAACGGCCGCTCGCTAGTGAACGAACTCTTAACAGTCAAAGGGATCACCAAGAGTTTTAGTAAACGCCGCGTATTGGAGAAAGTCGCTTTCTCAGTGCGCGGCGGTGAAGTGTTGGGATTGATCGGTCCCAACGGCTCAGGCAAGACGACGTTGCTCGAATGTTTGGCGGGTCTGCTGCCAATAGATTCCGGTACAGTCGATTTTGCCGGCAAAGTCCTGCCGCGCTCGCATCGAAGAGCCGCTCTCTTTTACTTACCCGACGCAATTCTTCCCTGGGGCGAACAATCTGTTGAGTGGGCGCTGGCGTTTTTTGCGCGCATGTACGGCCGTAAGAATTCCGACGCGACGGCGCTGGCCCAATCACTGCAGTTGGAAGAATTATTGAAAGCGCGAATCTCGTCGCTCTCAAAGGGCGAGCGCAAACGCCTGCTCCTGGCTTTGGCTTTGCTGACGTCGCAACCGCTGCTCTTGTTGGATGAACCATTCGATGGGTTGGATCTGCGACAAACGCGCGAAGTGATGTCTCTGCTGCGAAGTCATGCCGCGAACGGCCGGACGCTGATGCTGTCGATTCATCAGCTGGTGGATGCCGGCCGGGTTTGCGATCGGCTGGTGTTGTTGAGCGACGGCAAGGTGGCGGGCGCCGGCACTATCGCTGAATTGCGCGCGCAAGCCAACCTGGTCGAAGGTGGAGTGGAGGAAGTCTTTCTTGCGCTTACGTAACTTCGCCGCAACGTTAGCCAAGGAATGGCATGAGCTGGTGGCGTCGCGCGCTTTCTGGCTCCTGCTACTGATGATCGGGCCGCTGGTCGGTCATGGCTTCATTACTGCGGTGAACCTCTACGCCGAAGCGAGCGGAATTGGCGGCGGATCGGCGGCGCTGGCGCAAGGCTTAACTCCCCTGGACGGCATCCTGGTTCCGACGCTCGGTGCGTATGATTTAGCCGCCATGCTGTTGTTTCCCTTCGTTGCAATCCGCGTGATTTCTTCGGAAAAGCAGAGCGGCGCCCTCAAGTTAGTGTGCCAACTTCCGGGAAGCATGGCCGCGAAGGTTAGCGCCAAAGGCCTGGTCCTGGTGGGCGGTTGGCTGCTCGCGCTCTTGCCCGGTTTGCTGGCGATGCTTTTATGGAAGAGCTATGGCGGTCATTTGTATGGACCGGAAACCACGAATCTCTTGCTGGGTCATTTGTTGCGCGTGATGCTGAGCGGCGCGATCGCGGTTGCCGCGGCGGCAATCGCCGAGAGCGCAGCCAGTGCGGCAATCGTCACGCTCGGATTCACGGTCGGCACGTGGGCCATTGATTTTATTGCCGCAGGCCGCGGCGGGCTGTTGCAACAGTTGGCAAACTACACTCCCGCGTCGGCGCTGCGGTTCTTTGAACAGGGAATGCTGCGGCTGGACACGGTGATCGTCATGCTCGCCGTGACGATTGCGGGCGGCGCGTTGGCAGTTGTGTGGCTCGACACAGGCCGCGGCCTGCGACGTCGAATCCTGGTAACCGTCTCGCTGTTCGCGGTTCTCGCGATGCTGCTGTTTGCGGTTGGCAACATAAGGAGTAGTTGGGATGTGAGTGAGAACCGCCGCAACTCTTTTCCCGCCGCCGATGAAATTGCTCTGCGCCAGATTCGCGAGCCTTTGCGCATCACGGCTTACCTTTCGCCCGAAGATCCCCGCCTCACTGACTTTGAGCAGAATATTCTGAAGAAGCTGCGCCGCGCCCTGCCAGCTCTGCAAGTTGACTACGCCGCGAATAGTCAAACCGGTCTGTTTGAAGGTGCGGAAGATCATTACGGCGAGATTTGGTATGAAATGAAAGGCCAGAAAATCATGGAGCGGTCCACCATTGATCAGGTGGTGCTCGAACAAATCTACCGGCTAGCAGGAGTTAGCGCTCCGCCCGCGCTTGAGGCGGAAGAGTTTCCGGGCTATCCACTGGCGACGCGGCCGAAATGGGCCGCGCCGATCTTTTATTTGTTGTGGCCGCTGCTGACGATCATTGCGTGGTGGCTGGTTCGAAGATGAAGGGAGAACAAGTATGAGAATTCGTTGTTTGCTGCTTACTGCGATGCTGTTGGTGGCCACTGGCTCCGCGGCCATCGCGCAACGCGGGGCGCGCGGAAGCGGAGGCCACTCGCGGACTATTCACATCGACTTATCGAAGGAAAAGACGGGAAGGGAATCAGGCAAATTTCTCGGAGTTGTGGGGAACTGGTCTGTGATCGAAGACGGCGGGAAGAAAGTCCTCGCCGTCGATGGGCGTCAATGGTTGAAGGGTCAACCCTCCGACGGACTGGCGCGAAAAGCGCGGGCCATCTACGGCTCGCGCCATGAAGAGTTCATCGATAACGTGAAGGCCTTTGCCTACTTTCCCTACGCCGTGGCCAAAGATGTCGGCGATTTTCATGACGGAGACATCAGCATTCGTTTCAAACTGGTCGCCGGTCAGTTGGATCAGTGCGCCGGCATACTCTTCAACTTGAAATCGAACGGTGACTATTTGGCCGTGCGCTTCAATGGCAAGGAAGACAATGTGGTGCTTTGGACCTTCAATCAAGGCAAGCGAAAGTTTGTTAAGAAAGGTTCAGAGAACGTGCCGCTGCAAATGAACACGTGGCACACGCTGCAGATTTCAGTTCACGGCACAAATTTGCAGGGCTCACTCGATGGCAAGCACTTACTCGATTACACGCTGGCGGAAGCAGTGTCGGGACGGATCGGCGTTTGGTCGAAGACTGATAGCGTCAGCTACTTCGACGACTACACCGTCACGCAATAGATTTGGAGTGCGCCGGCAGAGCAAAGCGGGGACGGCGCGAGATTCTGTCTTTGTGTTGTCCTCGAGAATCGTAACCACTACCCAGCCGAATCTGTTTACGGATCACGGTTTACGGTTTACGGGTTCCATGTCAGAAGATGAACCGGGCCTGGAACTGGAACATACGCGGCGGGTCAATGTTGGCGAATGCCGGAATCGCGTTTGTAGCCGTTCCCACGCCACCGACGAATTGGCCGAACGTATCCACCGGCGCCGCATTGTTCCCATAAACCGTGACGCCTCGGCCGAGGAAGTTGCCGTGATTGAAAATGTTGAAGCCTTCCAGCCTCAGTAACACACTGGCACTTTCAGTCAGTTTGATGGGGTTTTCCACAAAGATAGCGACTTCGGAAGTCGGCGTTCCGCGGAAGGCGGACTTGCTAATAACTCGACCGTCAACCACTGGACGATCGTTCAGGACCCCGTCTCCATTGTTATCCACGTTCGTCGTGCTGTTGAACGGACGCGCAGACGCGAGCTGCGTCAGCGTTCCCGCGGTGAAGTTGTACGGGAAACGGTAGGTGAACGTGATGACTGCGCGATGGCGCTGGTCGACCACACTTGGTCCGCGTTCCTCTTCGCCCAACCGCGCGATGTTGCTTTGGTTTGCGCCGATGCCGTTGCCGTCCGGTTCGAAAGTGTTAGTCGCTTTCGATAAGGTGTAACTAACCGAGCCATAAATCTTCCGGTTGCCACGGTAGCTGATGAGCGTTTGCAATCCGTCGTAATCGGCCTCTCCCAGATTCATGATTACGTTGACTTGACGCACACCGCCGGCGGTAGGAAAAATCGGTCTGGTTAAATTTGCTGTGGCGACGGATTGACTCTGTAGCGGAGCCGTCCGATCGAAGGGCGCCGGCGCGTTCAGATCAACTGTTCGATCGAGGTTGGTTAAGTGCTGATGGACGTAATCTCCACCTACGAAAAATCCCTTTGCGATTTCACGCTCAGCGCCTAGTGAGAATACCTGGCTGCGAGGATTCACAAATTTGTCAGAGTAGTTTTGCAGTCGATCGAAGTTCAGTCCGTACTTTGCGAACTGCGCCTGGTAGAAAGCTCGCCGGCCGGCAATGATGGTGATGTCGCGGGCAGGCAATTGCGAGGCAGGGATCGTCGCTGGATTCACATTCACCGGTGCACAGGTCAGGCAAGTGGGGAAGCCGACCTGTCCCGGCGTGGCCGTGTAGGTCGTCAATCCATCCAAGCCATTCACCAGATAACCGGCCACCGCATTGGTGCGAATCTGCGTGTAGTACATCCCGTAGCCGCCGCGAATCGAAGTCCGCGAATCGCCTCCCGGATGCCAACCGAAGCCCAGGCGCGGTGCGAAGTTCATCCTGGCGTCAGTTAATGTTTGCCGGTCATAGCGCAAGCCGGCGTCTATCGTCAGATCCCTGCGCAAGTGCATGCTGTCCTGGACAAACACTGTGTTGAGCCACTGCGGCAGTTCATAGCTGCTGATGCCGAAGTTGATCGGCTGCTGATAATTCAGCACGTTTGCCAGCGTCAGTTGATCGAAGGGCAAGGTGCGCGACGCGTCGTCAGTGCGGAAGGTAAACGTCCCCAGAATGGCGGTGCCTGGTTCGCTACCGGTGCCACCCGCCGTGTGATGGATCAAACTGCCGCCGAAACGCAGGTAATGTTTGCCCAGCGACCATGACAATGTGTCGGAGATCTGCCACTGATGACCCCAAAGATCGGAAGCGCGCGACTGGCCGATCGTGAACGGCACAGCGCCGCCGCCGGCGCCGCGCATATAGGTAGTCGAAAGCGTTTGCGCTTCCCAGAGCGTGACCGGATCACCATGCAAGTAGGAAAATCGGGCTTCGTTCAGCACGCTCGGAGTAATGGCCGCCGTGTGATTGACCTGCGCTGTCCATGAACGGCGCGAATATCTGCGCGCCACGCTGGGTGCATTGGTGCCACTGACCGCGTCCTGCGGATTGTCGTCCGAGAAGCGATCGAAGTTGAAGCGAAACATCAGGTTTTGATTTGCAGTTAGCTTATGGTCCAACCGTCCGTTGAAGAGCAGCTGTCGATAGTGTCCGGTGTAATCGAGGTGGCCATCGGCTGGTAACAGAAACGCCGGCAAACTGCTCGAGAGGAAAGTCGTTCGATTCTGGCGCGTGTAATCTGCCGTGGCGAAAAAGAAAGTCTTGTCCTTCACGATTGGTCCACCGATCGAGCCCGAAACCTGGTTCAGCGCGTCCGGAATATCGACTGGGTTAATCGCCTGCAGCGTACTTGGCGTGACGCAGGTCGGCACTGAAGGAGGACAAAAGCCTGTAGTCGAAAATGTCTTCGCCTGCCAGCCGCCCGGCCGGACCAGGACCAGGCCTTCGCCGTGGAAACCGTTGGTTCCGGACTTGGTTACGATATTTAGCGCGGGCCCTGAGGTCCAGCCATATTCGGAAGAGAATGCGTTCGTCAGGATTGCGATTTCCTGAATGGCGCCCATCGGCACGGTGGCGATTGCAGTCTGGCGGCCCCATCCTTCGTCGTTGTTCGCGCCATCAAGCACGAACGTGGTGGCGCGCCGGGAACCGACGCCGGTGATGAAGTAAGTCGCATTGACGAAGAGATCGCCGGTACCCTTTCCCTGGCGGAACGCCGAATTCAGAAGTGGCAGCGTCGTTACTTTGCGACCCAGAATTGGTGTTTCGTCAATTTGCGGGCTGTCCAGCCGGATCCCAATCTGCGGATCGGCGCGCACGCCTTCAGTGGTGCCGTAGATGGTGACTTCGGCCTTTTCCGTACCCACCTGCAACGTGACTTTTAGGGTCGCAGTTTCGCCGGCGCGCAAGGTGATGTTCTTCAACTCTTCATTGCCGAACCCTTCCCGCGAGACGGTGACCGAGTAAGTTCCGGTCAGCGACAAGGCAGCGAAGTTGGCATTGCCATCGCTATTAGAGACGGCCTCGCGCACGGCGCCGGTGGCATTGTTCACGACCGAAACTCTGGCGTCCTTCACCACCGCGCCGGCCTGATCGACCACCGCGACGACGATAGTGGCGTTGTTTGGCGATTGTGCTGCGACTGGCGCGGCGCTGAAGCCGACGAGTGTGAGCAGAAGGAGCGGCAAGCGCAATTGTTTCCCGAAGCCAGAGGTTCGCATAGCTTTAATGTCCTTTACTGACTGATGGCGGTTGCACAGAACGAGCTGTGAGTAGTTCGAAGTGAAGTTAGTCGCCGCGGTAAATTACTACCAGCCGTCGTAGACGTTGAGGGGAATGGATTGACGCCAAAGTAAATGCGGCTGCGAAGGATCGCAACCGGATAAAAGGCAGGACAACTCGCCCGGATTCCAAACCAAGCCCGGATTCTAAACCAAGCCCCGCTGGCCGCCGCGCCCGTTTCTCAGAGCCGCTTGCGGTAGCAAGCGGTTGGTGTACTCAACCAACGCTCCCAAATTACCGCGACGATGTTAGGCGCCCTGGCTCTTGGTCGATTGAGGCAGTGCCGCGGGAGTGTCCGAAGTCAGGTTGTGGGGAATATCTATGATCGGCATTGCCGGGAATGAGAGGTCAGGTTCGAATAGGGCTGGCTGGCGTCGCACCATATAGAAACGCATTGCAAATACGAGAATGGTTAGCGCGGCCCCAATCCAAACGACTGCCCAGAGCAGCGCGGGCAGTCCGGTGATATTGGCCATGTTCACCGCGTCGGTAGGAACGCTGGGAGCAAATGGCGATGACAAAAAGAAAACGGTTTTCAAGTCGAGTAAAGCGTTTAGAACGCATTGCACAGCCAGCAAACTAACAAAGAACACGGCCACGCGCGGTTTCGCAAACCGGGCAACTGCAAATAGTCCGACCGCCAACAACACGCCGGCCAGTAAGGTGAACGGCACGCCTGCCAGCCCAACGGAAACGCCTGAAGTCAGAGGCGTAATCACACCGAAGATGATCGTCAGTGCAAGAATCAAGAGTGACGAGCCGAGCAGCACGAGGCGGGCGGCGACTGCGCGACGAATGAGCACCAGCAAAACTGCACCATAGACCATCGCGCCGAGGTAGCCGGCGCTGGCCACGAACATTTGTGACGCGCCGCTGCCCACCGATGTGTACGTTTCGCCGCTGGCGTTCATAGCCACGCTCAGGCTGCCGACTGAGTTACCTGTTAGCAAGGCGGCCAGTGCGTGTCCGCCTTCATGTATGAAAGTAACGAAGATGCGGAATGGATAGGTCAGGACCTCAGCGAAGGGAATGAACCAGAGCGCTATTGATATTGCGGCGGCGATCAGCAGGGTCAGTGCCTGTGGTCGCGCATCCGGTGAAATCCTGGTTCTCATAAAACAAATCCTCCGCGTTGGTTACTTATCTCCCCGTTACTGTTTACGATCTCCCGTTACTATTTACGATCTCCCGTTACTGTTTAGCGGCGGGCTACTGCCCGCCGGTCGGGCGGTAGCCCGACTCTAAACAATCCGGTCGGGCGGTAGCCCGACTCTAAACAATACTGGGTGCGCGACCTTAAACGTACCTGGAAGGCTGCGCTATCGAGGTATACGCTAGCTGCCGCTTTCGTGTTCCAGTTCCGCTTCTAAAGTTCGCAGCGCTTTTTGCAGCATTTCTCGATGACGAGGGTTAGTGGCGGTTTCCAGTTGTTGCAGGGTGCGCGTCCGGGACATGCGCAAGGTCAGCAAGCGTTCGCGTTTGGCGTGGGCCTCGGGGGAATTGTTACGTTGCGAGGCGGCCGTTTCCGACGGGCGGTCCACCGCCGCTTCCTGCTGCGCCTCGACGCTCTTGCTTTCCCAACCTCGCGCCATAATTCATACCATCTAAGTTACATTTTTGGCCCGCCCGCTACCGCAGGCGGTTCTGACTATGCGACCGTACCGTCTTTCACGACAGCGTTCTTGGGAACGATGATGATGCGGTCGCGGATGAAATAGCTGCCGTCGGGTCCGTCAGCGTTCTCGATGCCGGCCTCGTTCAGCAGCCGCACGCCAGTTCCTATCCGCGCGTTCTTATCAACTATCGCGCGGCTGATCACTGATTTCTCGCCAATCCCGACGCGCGGCCGGCCGGCGACATGATCGTCGCGCAGCTCTTCCAACGATTGATAATAATCCGCGCCCATGATGTACGACGCTTCGATTCGCGTACCGGCGCCGATGCGGCTGCGCAACCCGATCACGCATTGATTGATTTTGGCGCCGTTGATGATGCAACCGTCGCTGACTATCGAGTCGCTGATCTCCGACTCATCAATCTTTGATGGCGGCAGGTAGCGGGCCCTGGTGAACAGCGGCGCTTCGGCATCGAAGAGATTGAATGGCGGAATCTTGGAAGTCATGTCGAGGTTCGCTTTGTAGAACGCGGCGATCGTTCCGATGTCCTCCCAATAACCGTCGAACATGAATGCCTGCACGGGTCCCGAATTAATCGCGGCGGGGATTACTTCGCGACCGAAGTCCAGCCGCGAGCCGTCTTCCATCAACAACTGGGACAGCCTTTCATATTTGAAAACGTAAATTCCCATTGACGCCAGGAAGGGCCGCGCGGCCGCCTGCTGCGGATCCAGGCCCAACTTCGTCGTGTCGACTTTCATCGCGGCCAGCGCTTCCCCCTTCGGCTTTTCACTGAACTCGATAATGCGTCCCTTCTCGTCAGTCTTCAGCAAGCCGAACTCTGACGCCGCCTGGGGAGAGCAGGGGATTACGGACACAGTCACGTCGGCGCCGGTTTCAAAATGCCGTTTCAGAAACTCGCGATAGTCCATGCGATAGAGATGATCGCCGGAGAGGATTAGGAGCGTGTCGATGCCCCAATCGCTGATGTGCGGCAAAACCTGGCGCACGGCATCGGCGGTGCCCTGAAACCACTGCGGACTCTCTGGCGTTTGTTCGGCTGCCAGAATTTCCACGAAAGCTTCGGCAAACGGAGAGAAGCGATAAGTCTGTGCGATGTGGCGATTAAGCGAAGCGGAGTTGTACTGCGTCAGCACGAAGATGCGAATGACATCCGAATTGATGCAGTTTGAAATCGGCACGTCAACCAACCGATATTTTCCGCCGAGCGGAACGGCCGGCTTGGACCGCTGCGCCGTCAGGGGAAACAGACGCGAGCCTGCACCCCCACCGAGAATGACGGCCAAAATGTTTTTCTTTGCCATTGGGAACTGGGTGGAGGATAGACGGAAACGGCGGTGCGTTTCAAGGGAGTTTATTAGATGTTGGACACTGGTTTACTTCGAATAAACGCAAAGGACGCAACTCAATCACGTGATCATCGTATGAATTCTGATTTTGGCACTTCGCTTTGTTCGATTATGCTTTTAAGCGTGCCTCTGGCTATTTCGGAATGGTTGGGAACGGGAACCGTAATTCGTCGGTCCTGAAGTTGACGCTGCATGATGAGGTGGCTTCCCTTTTGTCTTAGCAAGGTGAAGCCGTGCTGTTCCAGGATCCGGCAGACCTGGCTACCAGACAGCACTCGCAGCTTAGGCATGAGCCAGTTCCAATTGCTTGACCTTTACTCCACGATTTAGCCGGCGACTGATTTCCGCTTCGTCAGCGTCCTCAAGCAAGAGCTCTACAGCTTCCTGAATCATCGCTTCCGCCTCTTCAAGCGTGCGACCCTGGCTGGCAACTCCCAGCTCCGGGCAGGAACTGACGTACCAATCGCCTTCTTTTTCAATCACGGCTGTTAGACGGGGTAATTGCATATCAATTCTGTTCGGCTCTTCGCTGCGCTTCCTCAATACGCTGTCGCGGCGCCGCCATTGCTCTTCACGCCAGCAGCTTCCTGCGCGATCTTGACGCCGACACTGGCGCCGATGCGGGTGGCTCCGGCTTCCACCAGCGCGCGTGCGTCGGCCAAACCTTTCACGCCGCCGGAGGCTTTTACTCCCAAATCAGCACCGACCGTGCGTCGCATCAGCGCGATGTCGGCCACCGTAGCGCCACCCTTGGAAAAGCCTGTGGAGGTTTTAACAAAGTCGGCGCCGGCGCGTTTGGCTGCCTGACAGGCGCGAACTTTTTCTTCGTCGGTTAGCAGCGCGGTTTCGATAATCACTTTGCAAGTGACGTTGGCTTCGTGGGCGACCTGGACCACTGAATGAATGTCATGTTCTACCAAACAATCATCGCCGCTCCGCAAGGCGCCAACGTTAATGACCATGTCGACTTCGCGAGCGCCATCGAAAATCGCGCGGCGCGCTTCATAGGCTTTGACGTCCGGTAGCGTTGCCCCTAAAGGAAAACCAATCACCGTACAAACCGGGACACCGCTACCGCGCAGGTTGCACGCCGCCGCCTGCACCCACGTGGGGTTTACGCAAACTGAAGCGAAGTGAAAGCGCGCGGCTTCTTCGCAAAGTTTTCGAATGTCTTCGTCGGTGGCTTCGGGTTTCAGCAACGTGTGATCGATCAAGCTGGCCCAATCGCGGGCGGAACCAGCCTGGCCCAGCACGAGCCCGATACGCGCAGCTCCGGCATCCACGACGCGATGCAGGCGTTCCGGACAGCGATTGAAGCATTCCGACGTGCAGCCGCACATCGCTGCCTGGTCCTGCATCTCGCCGTTCAGACGCGAGACAATCACGTCCGTGATCTGCTCAACCAGTTGCTCTAAATCGCCGTTGTTGGTGTAGGGCATTGCGTAAGATTTCCAGCTCCTGCCGGCTCTATTCTGGCTCTATTCTAGCATGACCCGACGAGAACCGTGGCGGCGAGGGCCGCTGTCCCTGCAGCGCCAATGTCAGGTTGGTAGGGGAAACAATCCAGAATAACGAATGGCAAAACTCAGTTCACTCAACGTTGATACTGGCGCTCGATGGCTTCGATCTTTGAGACTCTCTTGCGGTGACGTTCTTCCGTGATTTCGGTCGCCAACCAGGCGCCGACGATCTCGCGCATTTGAGCGCTGTTAATAGTCTTGCTGCCCAGCGTTAGCACATTCGCGCCGTTGTGCTCGCGCGAATTGCGTGCGACTTCGACCGAATAACAGGCCGCAGCGCGCACGCCCGGGACTTTGTTCGCGGTCATCGCACTGCCGACCCCGGCGCCGTCGATCACGATGCCCACTTCGGCCGTGCCGTCGGCGACTGCTCGGGCGACCGCATGGGCAAAGTCGGGATAGTCGACCGCTGCTTCGGAGTTGGTACCGAAATCATGAACGCGATGTCCCTGACTCGCCAGAAACGCTTTTAACTCTTCCTTCATCGGGAACCCGCCGTGATCGGCACCGACAGCAACCATTCTGGAAGTCTTCGATCCACTGCGAGGGACACGACGCACCAGCTCAATTTGCCGTTCGCTGACGATGTCGGCGGCCAGTGGCGTCAGCCGGGCGCCTTCAGCAATGCGCAAGGTCGCACCCTCTTCCAACCCGCGCACGTCGTCTTCAGTAATTACTTGCTTTGACGATTCATCGCGAGTGACAGAAGGACTCCTGGGGGCCGAATCTTGAGGAGCAAAATCTGAGAAGCGGCTTGCCGGGGGCTGGTTGTGGGCTGCAGCTGCCGGCCCAAACGAAGAAGTTTCCGGCGCTGCCTTACTCAGCACGTCGCGCACCAGAGCGCGGATGCGATCGCGAGTTGCGTGATCTTCAGCCATGCCGTCCCTCTTAAGCCAGTGATTGATCGCGCAGGTCCAGCAGACGTCCCGCGGAGGCCACTACTTTTCCCTGGCGCATCTTGAAATCCACCCGCCCGACAAAAATACCGCTCTTGCCAACCTGGAAAATCACTGTGTCGTTCCCTGACGGCTGCTTCGTTACCATCGGCTCCGTCATGAACGTATGTGTGTGTCCACTGGCGATGAAATCAATCCCATCGACCGCAGCCGCAACCTGGGAATCGCCAACCATACCCGGCCGCGCTTGCGGATACAAACCCAGGTGCGACATGCCGATCACTAAGTGGCATCGCTCCTGACCGCGCAACAGTTTCACCACGCCGCCGGCCCTTTTCACCGGATCGTTATACGTCACACCCTTAAAGTTCTCCGCCGTAATCAGATTAGCCGGACTGATGCCCATGCCGAACAGTCCGACCCGGACGCCGTTCAGCACGCGCACGACGTACGGTTTGACGCGAGCTTCCAGCGGCGTACCGCGCACATCGTAGTTAGCTGAGACGAAATCAAAATTGGCAAACTTCATTGCCGCCGCCAACGCGTCGACACCATTGTCGAAATCATGATTCCCCAGAGTGACGACGTCGTAGCCGATCATCGACATCGATCGATATTCAACCTCGCCCTTGAAGAAGTTGAAGTAAGGCGTCCCCTGGAACACATCGCCGGCGTCAACCATTAAGGTGTAAGGATTCTCCTGGCGAATGCGTTTGACCAGAGTCGCCCGCCGGGCTACGCCGCCCTTGCCGGAGTACTCCCTGTCCGTCTCGTCGATCGGATCGATCTGCGAATGAGTATCGTTCGTATGGAGAATCGTGATCACCGTTTCGCCGGCCTTCGGTTCCAATAAAGGAGCAGCGAAGGCGGACCAGGCTCCGGCCGAAACGTGGCGGGCTAGCGAGGTTGGCAGGGAAAGCGCCGCGGCGCCGGCGAGAGAAGCGTTTAGAAATCGTCGTCGGGTAATCATTGAGCACGCACCTCCTGGCTGGCCGTCGCCGGTTGAGCTGGTTGGAACCGTCCATCAACCGTTGACTTAATCGAACGGCCGGCAGCGGTTTCGGCTTTTACGTAATCGATCATCACGTCGCGAATCGTCAAGCCAAGAGGTTTGCTGGCCGCCGCCTGCTGCAACATGGCGTAATCGCCTTTGACACGCAGCAAGTAATCAATCGAGATAACTTTGTAGTTGGCCGCTGGATCGATCGCCTTTGGCTGCCCATTTACCAGCAAGGTCGCGCTGACAAACTCCAGCTTCCTGTCCGCGATGGTGCGGTAGATTACGCGCGCTCCCGATTGAGCATCGCCCTTTTCCAATGCGACCCGCAGCAGATCCAGCACTTGCGCGCCAGTCATGTCGAACTCGACCAGCGCATTCTCAAACGGCAGGAGTTCAAAGATATCGCGGGTGCGCAGATCACCCTCGGCGATCATGCCTTTGCGCAAACCGCCGTTATTCGTTACCGCCAAATCGACGGGCCGGCCAATCTTGAGACTCGCGCGCGATCGAATACCGTCAGTCACAAAGTTTCCCAGCGAACCGGCGCCCGGTGAAGCTTTCTTCAAATCGCCCTCCAACTTGCCGATGACCTGATCCAGCGCACGAACTTTCGGCGAATAGACCTGCAGCATCTTATCGACTGCCGCATCGTCCGGCGTGTTGCCGTCAACCGCATGCTCGGTGACGCGGGCTCTGATGTTTGCGGGAGTTGGCGTGGAAACAGGGGCCGGTTGCGCGCTGGTTTGGCCCAATGCAGTTCCAACAACGCCGGCGAGCAGGCAAAGCAGGAACGCGAGATTCAGTTTCGCAGGTTTGCACAGCGCAAGTTTAGCTGCAGGCACGGCATCGTCCCTTCTCGACTATTGGTGAAAATATAACAGGCTGTGTCACCAGCCCGATTGACCTGTACGGAGAGCTTCAATAGTATGTCGCACCACGAGGGCGCACGCAAATTTCCCAGTGGCGCGAAGCTCGCGATAAGCGCAAATTGAAAGTTTGCGTCACAATGTTCAGCAAACAGGAGAACCGCCTTGTCTACTTCAACGGCCCCGGCTATGTCAGAATTTCATAATCCAAATCTCGAGACGCTGGTTACCACCGAAGCGATTCAAGATCGCATTCGCGTGCTGGGTGAGGAGATTGCCCGTGACTACGCCGGGCGCAACCCGCTTTTGATCGGAGTCTTGAAAGGCGCTTGCACTTTTCTCAGCGACCTGATGCGCGCTATTGACATGCCGGTCGCGATTGAGTTCATGGCGATCTCCAGCTATGGAGCGGGCATGCGAACGTCCGGCGAAGTGCGGATCATGAAAGACCTCGATGTGCCAATCGAAGGCCGCGACATCCTTATCGTCGAGGACATCGTCGACACTGGTTTGACGCTTTCTTACTTGATTGCGAACCTGCAGTCGCGCGGTGCCTCAAGCGTGAAGCTGGCGGCGTTGTTGGATAAATGGGAACGGCGCGAGCGCGATGTGCCAATCGATTATCTGGGATTCAAGATAGAGGATAAGTTCGTTGTTGGGTACGGATTGGATTTCGCGGAACGCTATCGCAACCTGCCATTCATCGCTGTCTTAAAGAATCCCGAGCTGGAGTAGGGCAAGATCCAAAGAGCAAAGACCAAAGTCCCAAAGTCCGTGCGGAAATACATCGTGCGCAGTCAGGAAGGGCGGCTTGCCCCCGCTCTTTTGGCAGTGGCTTTTTGCATCAAGCATGAGTGTTACTGAGGCAGCGGGGGCAAGCCACCCTTCCTGACTGCGGTATGTTTGGTTGAATAGACTTGGTGGCGAGAGACATGATGAAAACGCATCTCAACACAGCAGCCTTTTTCCTGTTTCTTGTTTGCTCCATGGCCGAGGTGGCCCAGGCACAAACTGACTGGTCCAAGGTTGAGATCAAAGCCACCAGGGTTTCCGGCAATATTTACATGTTGGAAGGCAGCGGCGGGAACATCGGCGTCTCAGTCGGGCCCGACGGCATCCTGATTGTTGACGATCAATATGCGCCGCTCTCAGACAAGATCAAAGCCGCGCTGAAAGCGCTGGGCGATGGCAAACTGAAATTCATTCTCAATACTCACTACCACGGCGATCACACGGGCGGAAATGCGGTCTTTGGTCCGGAGGCGCCAATCATCGCCCAGGCGAATGTGCGCAAGCGTCTTTCGACGGAACAAGTCTCCAGGTTTTTCAATCGCACTACGCCGGCTTCGCCAAAGGAAGCGCTACCGGTGATTACTTTCGATCAGTCGGTTTCAGTGTTTTTCAATGGGGAAGAAATCAAAGTGATCCACTTCCCACGCGGACATACTGACGGTGACAGCGTCATCTTTTTCACTGGCGCTCGCGTAGTGCACATGGGCGATGATTTCTTTGCCGGCAGATTTCCCGTGGTCGATCTGGAAGCGGGAGGCGATATCGAAGGCTTGGCCAAAAATGTGGGCGACATCATCGCGCGGTTGAGCCAGGTGCCAGGTGGCGTGAAGATCATTCCCGGTCACGGTCCGCTTTCAACGCTGGCTGATTTGTCGCAGTATCACCGGATGCTGACCGAGACGACGTCCATTGTGCGGCAGCGAATGGCAGCCGGAAAAACGCTCGAGCAAATTAAAGCTGAAGGTTTGCCGGAAGAATGGAAGTCGTGGGGCACCGGCTATATTAAGAACGATCGCTGGTTAGAGCTGATCTACAACAGCCTCTCCGCGAGGCACTGAAAAACAATCCTGCGACAGAGACACTGGTAAAACCCATCTGACCAATAACGCAAGCGGCTTGCCGTCTGATGTGCGGAAAGACTTCGCCTTTCCGTCAGCGACTCACCAAAGCACGGGCTGGGCCCCGACGGTTTATCCCACGACCGGCACAAGATGATCTGAGAATTTATCCGCACCGAATTCAGAGCCGCTCGCGATAGCGAGCGGTTAAGAACCGCTTGCTACTGCAAGCGGCTCTGGGCTTGATCGCGAACCCCGTCCTCGCTAAAACTGTTTCCCGTAATAAACAAAAAGCGCGTTATTTCCGCGGCCGTGGTTGGCGATCGAATATCCGGCTGAAACGAAGCTATCGCGGGTGGTGTCGAACGAAAGTCCAGGACTGACATAGCCAAAACGGTTTTGGCCGCTGAACCAGTCGACCGTGAAGCTCAGCCGCTCAGTAATCGGTTGCTCGTAACCGGCAATCGCGCCGATTCTTGTTCCTTCACCTTCATTTCGACCAACCAGTCCGTAACTGCCGCCGGTGAAGCGGGGTCCGTAAGTACCCTTGAACTGTTTACTGAAGACGGTGTAGCACATGCCGAACGTGTCCGTGCCGCTGCGATGCGTTAGCGGCGCATACAGAATGCAACCGAGCGCGCCCGCAGTGCCTCGGGCTTCGTTGTTGTGGAATTGCCACTTGATGTTCGGCTGAATCTCGACCGGCTCAACTCCGTTGCGAACATGCGTGTACGAAACGTTCACTCCGGCTTCAACGTTCCTGGCAACGCCGACGACCCCCCGGGGAAGATAGGTCTCGTATGGATCGTCGCGTTCCCAGGCGTAGTTGGTAATGAAGTCAAACTCAAGATAGAGCTTGCGCGGCGGCACGACGTCAGTCGACGGGATCGTCATGAGCGATGATTGGGCCGAAACGGGGTTGTCAAACAAGACAACAAACCCGCAGACCAAGACCGCCGAGATCAGAATTGATTTAAAGGGTTTCATCTGGAAGATCCCTGGGAAAGAAATCTATCAACGGTTTAGCGGCGGGCTACTGCCCGCCGATCTGACCCCGCATGGCCGGCGGGCGGTAGCCCGCCGCTAAACAGAGGAAATATCTACTTTCAACTGATTTGCTTCAAAAAACTTTCACCGGCAGTTAACTGCAAACCGAAATTCTCCGCAATGGTTTGACCGATATCGGAAAGAGATCCGCGAGTTCCCAAATCAATGGGCTTTGAGCGGCGACCGAAGGCCAAGAGCGGAGCGTACTCGCGCGTGTGGTCGGTGCCTGGATACGTCGGGTCATTGCCATGGTCCGCGCTGATGATCACCAAATCATCGTCGTTGAGCGCCGCTTCGATATCCGGCAAATGCGAATCAAAGTGTTCCAGCGCGCGCGCATAACCTTCCGTGTCACGGCGGTGTCCATACAACATGTCAAAGTCTACGAGGTTAGAAAAGATTAATCCCCGCGTTTTCTGGCGTAAGGCATGAATTGTCTGATCGATTGATTGCTGATTGTTCTTCGCCGTCAGGTCTTCCGTCACTCCCATCGAATCGTAAATCGACGCAATTTTGCCGATGCAGACTACGTCCAGGCCTTCATCTTGCAAAGCCGGCAAGAGGTTTTCTCGCGGGGGCGGAACGGCATAGTCGTGACGATTTTCTGTCCGATAGAAAGCGCCGGGTTCACCCAGAAATGGCCGGGCGATGACTCGTCCGACTTCATGTTCGCCGCGCAGCAAACCGCGCGCGGTCTCGCAAATTTGATAGAGACGTTCGAGCGGAATCACCTGTTCGTGCGCGGCAATCTGAAAAACTGAATCGCCGGAAGTGTAGACAATTGGCTTGCCCGTCTGTACGTGTTCGGCGCCGAGTTCCTTGATGATCTCGGTCCCGGACGCAGGAACGTTGCCGAGGATCCCGGGGACTTCAGCGGCGTCGATAAAGGAATCGACCACGCTCTGCGGGAAGCCTTTTGGATAAAGTGGGAACGCGCGATCCAGCACGATGCCGGCCATTTCCCAATGTCCGGTGGTGGTGTCTTTCCCGTTTGATCGCAGAGCGCATTTGCCGTAGGCCGCGCGTGGTTGTGCCACCGGTTCTATGTCGCGCAACGATCGGATATTGGCGAGCCCCCAAGCCTGAAGGTTCGGCATCCGCACCGTGCGCGATTCGCAGATGTGGCCGAACGTATCAGAGCCCGCATCGCCCCACGCCGCTGCATCGGGCATCTCGCCGATACCGGCGCCATCGAGCACGATTAATGTTATACGGGTGAAAGGAGTGGGTTTTTTCATGACTCTTTATCTAGATTTGCCATAGCTCATTTGTCAATTCTCATTTGTCATCGGCTGGAGCCAGCCATGCGAATGCTTGAAAGAAACCGAGCAAAAGCAGTTTCCGCATTCGCTATGAAATCCATTTCCTGTAGTGCGCTGGTTCGATATGCTCGCTCTTCAGCAACTGATGCTTATTTCCAAACCCGATGGTACTTGAGCAGTCTGCCCAGAACCTGCAATTGAAAGCTAACGAATTGGAGGATCGTCTGATCGATTTTTCGGTTCGAATTATAAATTTGTCCGCCAATTTGCCTAAGACTCCGGCGGGAAAACATATAGCTCTACAGATTATGCGTTCAGGAACTTCCCCGGCGCCGAATTATGGCGAAGCCAGAGGCGCTGAAAGCCGTGCCGATTTCGTCCACAAGTTGCGCATCGTTCAAAAGGAACTCAATGAGACGGCCATTTGGCTGCGTGTCATTGAGAGAAGTAAGTTGTTGAAAGCAGAATTGCTTCGCGAACTCATCGGAGAAAACAAGGAACTAAGTCGCATTTTCACCGCCTCATTAAAGACTGCTCGCAAAGCGCGAATGACAAATGAGAAATGACCAATGAGAAATGAAAAATGCTTACCCTTTCGGCGCAAAGTAACCTTCGCGCGCGCGCACTTGCGGTTTGCCTGCTACGCCTTTCACTTCTACTTTGATCGCCCGGTATGCGCCATCGCGTGATTTGTTAGTGGGATAGTAACCCAGGCTGTACTGCGTGCCTATTTCATTGGCGACCTGGGCGAACGCGGCCCGCGCGTCGGCCAGGGCAGCGGCCACGAAATTCTTTCCGCCGGAAGCGCGGGCCAGATCATTCATTTCGCGCCGCGCCAGATTGTATAGCTCACGACTGATATGCATTTTTTCGAATTGGCCCAGGCGGCAAAATACTTCGTAGTCCTCCGGTGGCGTGTTCGGTGCAAAAGTCCGGCGATAACGATCGAGCTGGGTTTTGGAAAGTGTTAGCCGGCCATCCTCTTCGCAGTCCTTCAACAAGCGATCTTCGACGAAGTCCTCGGTGTTCACCTGGATGAAGTAACACGCCACGCCGGTACGCAGAAGCTTCGCCCGCGCGGTGGCGAAATTGGTGTTACTAGTAGAGTCCACACCATCGGTGAGAGCGACGACGGCGCGGCGTCCCTGCAGTTCGGCCGGCGGCGCCTGGCCAAAAATCTCACCGGCGATTCGTTCCAGCGCATCATAGAACGGCGTGCCGCCGCTGCTGCCTAAATTCTCCACTGCCTGGCGCAACAGCCGGCGATCAGAAGTCAGTTTGACGAGGATGTCGACGGTTGCTTCCGTCGAACCCTGAGAGCGGGTGTTGAATGCGGCTATCGCAATTCGATCGCCGGGTCGTAAGGCGTCGATGAAAGCGTTCGCCGCACGCCGTATCAGGACGACGTCTGCGCGGGTCGATCCTGAAGTGTCGAGCAGCAACGCGACTTCGAACGGGGCATCGGTGGTAGCGAAAGTTGTAACGTGCTGCAGTTGGCCGTTTTCAAACAGTTGAAAATTCTCTGCCTTCAGGCCGGGCACGGGATGGCCACTACTTGTCACCACTGCGGGAACCGAAACGAGCTGAGTATCAACGCGCACGACATCGCCTTCATCGACTTCTTCGCCGGTCGGAGTTGGCGACGCCTTTGGTGAGGCATTTGAAGCCGGGGACTGATCATTCACGCGCCGCGGTCTCTGGCGCTGCGTATTGGCGGGAGACTGGGCCGATGAAACGCGCGCGCCACCAATCATCGCCAGGCTGAGACCGAGGCTCGCTAATACAAGAGCGAAAGACTGGGATTTCGACATCGAGTTCGCCAACGGATTGGATTCAGAAAGAGGAGACGAGCTAAATATAACTTCAAATTCTGGCCGGGCAAAGGCTTGCAGGGGAGGTGCAGGCCGAAGGTCCGACGGTTTATACCCGCAACCCAAACTACCATCGCACCAACGGCGCGCCTTGTATTGTTTCTCGTAAATAGCCATGCCCTGACGCGCGTGGCTATTTACCGCGGGCCTTTCAGGCCTACTAACCTCTAGTTGTATCAAACGACTCTTATGCACAGATTATTTCAGTGACAACGCCTGAACGATCGCGGTTAACTACCGATCTATTGCCTAACTTGACACTCCCCGGTGCTTCTCTTAGGATGACCACTCGCCCCCCGAAGGCGCAGTTGAGTTTCCAGCACGTTTGAAAACGCGCAGGCACGTATGTCAATGGTAGACGGCTTCCCTTACAAGGAAGAGGTTGGGGGTTCGAGTCCCTCCGTGCCTACCATTGATAATGCGGAAGAGAGAGTCAGTCCTGCTGTGACAATTTGGTTTTCCTTGCGGAGTCGTAGTTCAGTTGGTTAGAACGCCGGCCTGTCACGTCGGAGGTCGCGGGTTCGAGTCCCGTCGGCTCCGCCACTTTTTTTGGCGGAAGTTAGGAAGGGTACAGAGTGACGAAGTTTCACTCTGTACCCATTTTTGTGTCTGGAGAAGGCAGTCCCAGGTCCCAAGTCTCAAGTCCCAAGTCCCAAGTTTCTCGCTGAGACGTGAGACCTGAGATCTGAGACTTGAGACGTGAGACCTGAGACCTGAGACCTGAGACGGTTGAATGATGACCAGAAGTCGATTTAAGTACGCAATCAAACGCTCGGCGCACGGGTTGGGCTTCTTTACCCTCGAGGATATCCCGCGGGGCAAGCGAATCATCGAGTACACGGGGAAGCGCGTCGCGAACGATGAAGTCGATCGCAGGAACCGAGGCAAATATTTCTTTGGTTTGAACTCAAAGTCCTCGGTGGATGGCAGCCCGCGCTCTAACACCGCGCGCTACATCAATCATTCATGCCGTCCGAATGCGGAAGCAATAATCTCCGGCGGACGTATTTGGATTTGGTCAAAACGCGCGATCAAAGCGGGCGAAGAAATTACCTACAATTACGGCAAAGAATATTTCGAAGCGCACCTCAAACCTAAAGGATGCCGTTGCGAGAAATGCGCGCTCATCAAAAACTGTGGCTCGGCCGAGGGAAGACGAAAATGAAACCCTACTTCAAGGGATTCGAAATCAACGGAAAAATTAGAACCCAACCGTGGACTACCTCAGAGCGTGATGAGAATGAGAAGTATCATGATTTCAGGTCATATCCTGCGCTCGTCTCTGAAGTCTTGGAAGACTACAAGATCTGGGATCATCATGATTCGGTAAAGAGGTTCTATGAACTGATTGAATGGATCAATTCTGAGAATTCAAGCTTCGAATCCAATGATTGTGCTTTCAAAGGCCCAAGCGAGAATAACCAGAGAGAGAAGTTTAATAAGAAACTGGTGTGTTCTGGCCGATTGATGTTGTTCTTCCGGTCGCTTGAACTTAATCTATCGATTGAGAGCGAGGAGTTCGCCGCACGCAGTGAGAAAACTCCAACGGATTATTCGGCAAATCTACTCTTTGAGTGGCTTGTAAACAGAAGCCTACAGCTGATCGGACCATTAGATAGCGAGGCTATCTGGACATGTCTTGCGTTAGAGATCTACACGGCCTTCTACACTAACGCTCCAGTGCGCGAAGATAAGAAATTTGGTCATCAGGTGTCGTATGAGTTTTGGGCGTGGGGAGATGATGAACAGGAGACCATGCAAAATCTTGGAATTGCCGTTGAAACGTTATCCCGCTGTCTAAGGATACTATCCGGCGAAGTTCCTCAGGCTTTAAGATCCTTGCAAGCAGGTAATACATCTTGAACCATGATCCCTGTCTCCGAAGCAATTCAAATAGTTTGTGACAACACTCCGCGGCTGGATGCGGAAACGGTTCCGTTGGCCGACGCTCTGGGCCGGATTTTGGCGGAAAACATTGTCGCGGATTGTGACTTGCCGCCGTTTGATCGCGCGCAGATGGATGGTTACGCCGTGCGTGCGGCTGACACACGGAATTCTCCGGCGCGTTTGCGAGTGGTCGGTGAATCCGCCGCCGGTAATGGCTGGCACGAAGAGATGCACGTAGGCGAGGCTGTGCGCATCATGACCGGCGCGCCAGTACCTGCCGGCGCCGACGCAGTGCAAAAGGTAGAAGTTACGCGCGAGTTGAACGACGGCGCGCTGGTGGAAATTCTGGAAGCCGTAGCTGAGGGCAGATCAATCGTGAGACAGGCTGCCGAAGTCAAAACGGGCGACATCGTTTTGCAGGCAGGTGAGAGTATCAGCGCGGAAGCGATTGCTACGCTCGCGTCGTTTGGTTACGCTTCAGTGAAAGTTGGTAGACGTCCGCGCGTGGCTGTCCTCGCTACCGGCACTGAACTCGTTAATGTTGACGAGAAGCCGGGCCGCGATCAGATCAGAGACTCGAATAACTACACTGTCGCCGCCTACGCTTCGCTGGCGGGCGCCTCGGTGGAAAGATTACCGCTCGCCGGTGACAACAAAGAGAAGTTGCAGCAGCAGATGGCCCACGCGGCCGCGAACGCCGAGGTGTTGATAACTTCGGGCGGAGTTTCTATGGGCGTTTACGATTTCACGAAGGCGGCGCTGATCGACATGGGAACGAAAGTTTTCTTTGAGCGAGTCGCCCTTCGCCCGGGCAAGCCGACGGTCTTCGGACGGCGAGATGACACGTTGATATTTGGCTTGCCGGGCAACCCGGTTTCGGTGGCAGTTACATTTCACTTATTTGTCAGACCTGCCCTGCGCGCCATGCAAGGCGCCAGAGAGTTTCTGCCCGCATCGGAGTCGGCCGTACTGTTGCACAACGTTAAGGGAACGATTGAACGCGAGAGTTACTTGCCGGCGCGGCTATTAACCAATGAACAAGGGTGCATTATGGCCGAGCCGCTGAAGTGGGGAGGTTCATCCGACTTCGTCGCGTTCGCGCGCGCCACCGCATTGATTATTATCCCGCAGGGAACGAACAGAGTGGACGAAGGCAGCTATGTGAAGATCTTGAGATTGCCGGCTTAATGCGGCTGGGAAAACTATTCTATATGTGTTGAATGGAGACTTCAGCGATACCAGCAACGGAGAGGACACTCGAACTTGAGCGCGCCACAAGTCCCGCGCCGATGGCCCATCAGGCGGTCCACGATACAGTTGTGCAGATCCTGCGCGAATTGCCGCCGGGCAAATTGCTGGACGTGCCAGCCGGTGAAGGTGCGTTAGCGACCCGTTTGGTTGACGCCGGATTTGACGTTAGTTGTTGCGATCTTTATCCGCAAATATTTCGTCTCGCGAATGTGGAGATCAAACACGGGGACTTGAATGGCGCGCTGCCTTACGACGATGCGTCGTTCGATTACGTGACCTGCATAGAAGGGCTGGAACACATCGAGAATCCACAGCAGGCAATCCGCGAATTCGCGCGGATTTTAAAGTCCGGCGGACATTTGATCACAAGCGTGCCGAACATTCTGAATATCGAAGAGCGCTTCAAGTGGCTAATCCATGGGCACACTTCACATTTTAAACCGGTGACGCGCGAACTGGTCACGGACATGCGGCGGCAATTAGGGAATAAGGAAGAGATGGGGTTGCACATCAACGCCATCGGATATTCCGAGTTGCGTTATCTGTTGGAGAGCCAGGGCTTCGACATCGTGAAGCTGCATCGCGATAAACCGAAGTCGATGCTTTGGCTGTATTGGCCGATCGTTGCGGTTATACGTTTGATTGCGAGCCTGACGCCGGAGAAGCAGCAGCAACAACGTTGGACGAAAGAATTAGCCTCCGACGAAATCCTGCTGGGCGGGAATACGTTGATTGCCCACGCGATAAAAGCGGGATAGGAAAGTTTCGAGTTTCGAGTTCGGAAAAGTCTCAAGTCTCAGGTCTCAAGGCTCAACCCCTAGGTTTTGGCCTTAGGTAAGCTTGAACTCGATACGCCTGTCACGCGCGTTGAAGCTTCGATCCGAGCAGTGTATAGAGTTCAAACTTTAGTTTGCATAATCAAGAAAGACGAAGCCGTCGAAGCCATCGAGCGACCCGAAACTTGAGACTTGAGACTTGAGACCTGAGACTTTTTCTGAACTCGAAACTAAAACAGACCATGTCCGACTTGAGTCACATCGACGAAGAGGGCCGCATGAAGATGGTGGACACGAGCGGGAAGGCGATTACCGCGCGGCGGGCAGTCGCTTCGGCGCGCGTGTTGATGTCTGCCGAAACGGTCGCTGCCGTCCGCGAGCACCGCACCCCGAAAGGTGATCCGCTCGAAGCGGCGCGGCTGGCGGGAATCATCGCCTGCAAGCGCACTGCCGAACTCATTCCGCTGTGCCATCCTTTGCCGATCACGTACGCCGAAGTGCGCGCCGAATTGACTGACTTTGGTGTCTCGCTCGAGTCCGAGGTCAGCACGCAAGCACAGACCGGCGTGGAGATGGAAGCACTGACCGCCGTCACCGTCGCGGCGCTGACGGTCTATGACATGTGCAAAGCGATCGATAAAGGAATGACGATTACGGATGTGCGTTTGGAGTTGAAGACCGGGGGAAAGTCAGGTGACTACGTGCGCACGTCGTAGCGCAAACTTCAGTCGGTAATTCTATTCGGAATCGAAACGAATCTTCATTCGCTGCAGCACACGAATATCCTCGTCAGTTAACTCAAGCGTAGCGTTGAGGGGCTCGCTCTCCTCGCCCTCGACATGGGGACGCAGGCCCAGTTCCAGGCGCAGCGTTAGTTCCATCTCAAAACCTGCTTCGCGCAAGCGCTCGATGGCCCGCGCCACTTGCGAAGAGTTTTCGATCGAATCGTTTATTGCCGATCCGATGTCGTGCACTATTTGTCTGGTGTTGTCGTCGATTTCCAAAAGCCACCCGTTATTTTCGAAGATGGATAATGCTATGCGACCGGAACGCGCTGGTCAACCGCACATAGTAGTGTCTTGAGTCGGAGTGCGCCGGCAGAGCGCAGCAGCGACGGCGCTTTGGATTGGTTCCATCGGGCCTGAAACTCGAGTAAATCCGAAGCCGTGTCGCGCTACGCTACCCACCGCACTCCAAATTAAGACACCACCGTTGTCTTAGTAATCGAATTGCGAGGCGTGGTAATCGAATTGCGACGCATGCAGGGCTGTGTTAGGCTTCGGCAACTTTCGGAATCGACATAACTCGTCAAGAATTCTGGCGTTTTACCAGCAAACAACCACATGGCGGCAAAGACCAGCACCGAGCGTCGCGAGCACTTCGAGACCTCGTCCGGCATCGAGCTGCCTGCCGATTTCAATCCAGACAATATCGAAGCGGCGGACTACGAACAGGATCTCGGCGCGCCCGGAGCCTTTCCTTACACGCGCGGCATTCGTCCGAACATGTATCGCGGCCGGCTTTGGACCATGCGGCAATACGCGGGCTATGCCACGGCGGAAGAATCGAACGCGCGCTACAAATATTTGCTGGCCCAGGGCACAACCGGGCTGTCCGTGGCTTTTGATCTGCCAACGCAAATTGGTCTCGACTCGGACGATCCGCTGGCCGCGGGCGAAGTCGGAAAAGTTGGGGTAGCAATCGATTCGCTCGAAGACATGCTGCGATTGTTCGAGGGCATTCCGCTCGACAGCGTGACTACGTCGATGACGATCAATGCCACGGCTGCGACTTTGTTGTGTCTTTATCTGACGGTCGCAAAAAAGAACGGCATCCCCTTTTCAAAACTTGGCGGGACGATTCAAAACGACATTCTGAAGGAATACATCGCGCGCGGCACGTACATCTATCCGCCCGGCCCATCGTTGCGCCTGGTAACAGACACTTTCGCTTTTTGCGCGCACGAAGTTCCGGAATGGAACACGATTTCAATCAGCGGTTATCACATTCGCGAAGCCGGCTCGACCGCTGTTCAGGAAGTGGCGTTTACGCTAGCGGATGGGATTGCGTACGTCGAAGCCGCAATTGCCGCCGGCTTGCAGGTGGATGACTTTGCCCCGCGAATTTCTTTTTTCTTTAACTCGCATAACAACCTGCTGGAAGAAGTCGCCAAGTTCCGCGCGGCCCGGCGCCTGTGGGCGCGGACCATGCGCGAACGTTTCGGCGCCCGCGATTCGCGTTCGACGATGTTGCGCTTTCACACGCAGACAGCGGGGTCGACACTGACGGCGCAACAACCGGAAGTGAACGTGGTGCGAACTACGATCCAGGCGTTGGCCGCGGTGCTGGGCGGAACGCAGTCGTTGCATACCAACGCAATGGACGAGGCGCTGGGACTCCCTGGCGAAACCGCTGCGCGCGTGGCGTTGCGCACACAACAAGTGATCGCGCACGAATCAGGCGTGGCTGACACGGTCGATCCGCTGGCCGGTTCTTATGCGATTGAACATTTGACGGACGAGATTGAGAGTCGCGCGCGCACCTATCTTGATCGCATCGACGCGATGGGCGGAATGCTGCGGGCAATCGAAACCGGATACGTGCAGCGTGAGATTCAGGAAGCCGCGTACAAATATCAGTGCGCCGTCGAGAACAAAGACGCGGTCGTGGTTGGAGTTAATCAATTTCAAATTGACGAGCAATCTTCGATGCCGGTCCTGCGTGTCGATCCGGTGATCGAGCGCCAGCAGGTAGAACGCCTGCGCGCGGTCCGCGCCCGCCGCGATGCGCCGGCGGTGGAAACCGCTTTGGCCAAACTTGAAGAGGCCGCTCGCGGAACAGAAAACTTGTTGCCACGGATTTTGGACGCGGTCGAAGCCTATGCCACGGTTGGCGAAATCAGTAACCGTTTGCGCAGCGTTTGGGGCGAATATCGGGAAGCGGTGACGGTCTGACGGGGAGCGGAATGCTCAACTACGGCTCCGCCGTCTGATGTGCGGAAAGGCTCCGCCTTTCCGTTTGATTGAAACACTTTCGAGGCTGTGCCTCGAATCGGAGGCGCAGCCTCCGCAGATCCTTAGAGTCTTGCGGAAAGGCTGAGCCTTTCCGCACATCAGGCGGCAGAGCCGTACGAACCAATGTCGCACCTGCTCGAAGTCAAAAACCTGGAAACGCATTTCCCCACGCGCGGTGGATTGGTGCGCGCGGTTAATGACGTCAGTTTCTACCTTGATCGCGGCGAGCTGCTGGGCCTGGTCGGTGAATCGGGTTGCGGCAAATCGATTACCGCGCTTTCGATCATGCGCCTGATTGCGCCGCCGGGAAAAATTGTCGGCGGCGAAATCATGTTCGAGGGCAGGAATCTTCTGACTCTCTCGAATGCAGAGATGCGCGCCATCCGCGGCGATGACATCGCCATGATCTTTCAGGATCCGATGACTTCACTGAATCCGGTCTACACGGTCGGTGAACAAATTGCCGAAGCACTGCGGCTGCATCGCGGGCTGTCGCGCAAGGACGCGCGCGAGGCGGCGATTACCGCGATGCGCGAAGTCGCCATCCCAGATCCATCCCGGCGGGCCGACGATTATCCCCATCAACTTTCCGGCGGCATGCGCCAGCGCGTGATGATTGCGATGGCGCTGGCTTGCGATCCGAAACTGCTGATTGCTGATGAGCCCACGACGGCGCTCGATGTAACGATCCAGGCACAGATTCTGGAGTTGCTGGACGAGTTGCGGAAAACACGTGAGCTGGCGGTGCTTTTGATCACGCACGACCTCGGCGTGGTGGCGGAGGTTGCCGATCGCGTCGCAGTGATGTACACGGGCAGGATCGTGGAAGAGTCGCCGGTCGATGAGTTATTTGCTCGACCAAAGCATCCTTACACCGAAGGCTTACTGCGCTCAGTGCCTAAGCTAACGGCGGAACATGTCATCAAGTTGGAGCGGCTGGAAACGATCGAAGGCACGGTTCCGAGTCCGGCAAATCTGCCGCCGGGTTGCCACTTCGCGCCGCGCTGTCCTTATCGCATGCAGCGTTGTGTGGAAGGCGAGATCCCTTTATATCCGGCGGGCGATGACGTGGTCGTCCGTTGTGTTCTGTTTGATCCGTCGGTGCTGGAGACGGGGGAAGGGCATGCGACGATTGCTGATTACAGATTGCGGAATGCGGATTGAGGAAGAAGAATTGAGTCATGAGTCGAATCTGCAATCCGAAATCCGCATTCCGCAACCGGCAGGCCCGCCCGCTACCGCAGGCGGTTCTGACATGGCGAACGAAACCCATCTAGTAGACGTGCGGTAGCGGGCGGCCCCGGCGATTGCAGATTAGGGATTAGGGATTGGGGATCGCGGATTGAGGAAGAAGAATTGAGTCATAAGTCGAATCCGCAATCCGAAATCCGCATTCCGCAATCGGCAGGCCCGCCCGCTACCGCAGGCGGTTCTGACATGACGAACGAAACCCATCTAGTAGACGTTCGCGGTCTGGTCAAGCATTTTCCAGTCGAGGGCAGCGACGATGTAGTGCGCGCTGTCGATGGCGTGTCGTTCTCGATCCTCCGCGGCGAGACGCTCGGGTTGGTGGGTGAGTCCGGTTGCGGCAAATCAACGGTGGGACGTTGCCTGTTGCGCCTGCTGGAGCCGACGCAGGGTGAAGTTAACTTTGAAGGGCGCGACGTGTTGCAGATGGGCAAACGCGAGTTGCGTGAGCTTCGTCGCGATATGCAGATTGTGTTTCAGGATCCCTATGCCTCGCTCAACCCCCGCATGAAGGTCCGCGATATCGTGGGCGAGCCGCTCGTGATTCATAAACTCGGCACAAAGGCTGAGCGGCGCGATCGCGTCGGCGATCTGTTGCGTCGCGTGGGCCTCGATCCGGCGTTCATGGATCGGTATCCACATGAATTCTCCGGCGGCCAGCGCCAACGAATTGGCGTGGCCCGCACGCTGGCGCTGGAGCCGAAGTTGATTGTGGCCGACGAGCCGGTTTCGGCCCTGGATGTTTCGGTGCAGGCGCAGGTGGTTAACTTGCTGCAGGACCTGCAGAAAGAATTTGGCCTTACTTATTTGTTCATCTCGCATGGCCTGGCCGTGGTGGAGCACATCTCGGCGCGAGTGGCGGTCATGTATCTCGGGCGCATTGTCGAAGTAGCGTCGGCCGCCGAGCTTTACGAGCGTCCGTTGCATCCGTATACGCAGGCGTTGCTCTCGGCGATTCCTATTCCCGATCCGAAACAAAAACGCTCCCGCATCATCCTGCAGGGCGATGTGCCGACTCCGATCAATCCACCTTCAGGATGTCGCTTCCGCACTCGTTGCCCGATTGCGATTCCTGAATGTGCGAACATCGATCCGGAGCTGCGGGAGGTTACGCCCGGCCATACCGCTGCCTGCATTCGCGTGCCGGGCTGGGAAACGGCGCCGGTGGCTGAGCCCGCGCACCGCCAATCGCTGGGAGCGTTGAGTCTATCCGCAGATTAAACAGGCTACGGAGATTAATTAAGACTGAAGAGCAAATCGCGTCGCCCTGCGGCTTGCCTGGATCGGACCGCTAAGCACAACGATGGTGTCGCTCTCACCAGTTTTTAGTTATGAGTAATCCGAGCAATCTGTGTAATCTGCGAATTGCGGGAATCCTAACTACGACACTAGCCTGCGGCCCGGTAATGAAACTTGTCGCGCTGGGAAGTCGTATCATCCACGGGTACTTCAGAAATAATTCCTAACTCGGACGGATCTTGAAATCTCCCCGTCCTTCAAATTTCAGGAGGATATAAATGAGCGATCCGAATCAGCAGTTTGTAATGGGCAATCCACCGGAGGCGCCGATACAGCCGGACTTTGTGGCTCCCCCGCCCCCTGGATCTGTGCCGCCACCCGAGTCTGGACCTCGTCCGGCAAAGTTGCGCCTCTGCGCCATTGTCATCGCAGTTCTGGGTCTTCTGCTGGCGATTGCGGGCATCGCCAAAATGCTTCCTGGCGGCATCGGCACCGGACTGTCTTTCCTGGCGTGGGGAATAATCCTTTTCGGCCTTAGCTTTATTCGCTTGCCCGTGGTCACCGGCACTCCAGAACCGCCGATGTCGGGTCTGCAAAAGCTTGTGGGTATCTTCTTTGAGCCGACGCGCGTTTTCAAAAATCTCCGGCAGCATCCGTATTGGCTGGCGGCGTTCCTCGTGGTTAGCATTGTGAGCGTCGTTTATTCCACTGCCTTTGTGCAGCGCTTAACTCCGGAGCGGATTGTTGACCACACGTTTGAGAAACTGGCGGACAGTCCAATCAAGCCGCCGCCAGAGGCGATGGAAAAAGCGAAGGAGGACGCGCTGTTGGAAGCCAAGCAGCCGATCCAGCGAGTCCAGACTGTGGCCAAGAGTTTCTTCGGTATGTTTTTGTTGGGCACGGTCATGTCGGCGCTTTGTTTCGTAGGCGTGCTGGCGTTCGGCGGTCGCATAAACTTTTGGCAAGCTTTCGCCGCCGTTTTTTATGCCTGGGTGCCAGTTGCGGTAATCGGAAAACTTCTGAGCCTGGTAATTCTCTTTGTGAAGGCGCCGGAGGACATTCACCCAATGCTGGGCCAGGAGGGATTGGTGACAGACAATCTCGGCTACTTCATTGTGCCGGCCGACCATCCCGCGTTGTTCGTGCTCTGCAGCGCCATCGGTATTCTTTCGCTTTACGGATTGTGGCTGCGGGCGAAGGGTCTGGCGAATGCCGGGCAGAAAGTCAGCTCGGGCGTGGCTTGGGGTGTTTCAATCACGCTGATGGTTCTCGGCCTTATCCTGGGAATGATCTTCGCAACGCTGTTCTCGAGTTTCATCTCGTAGCAAGCCTAACGCTTGAGGGCAGTACCACCACGTGGTGGTACTGCCCTCACAATCCGGCGAGTTCCGAATTAATCAGTCGCACGCGATGTTCGCTTACAAGGCCTACTCGTAGCGCAGGGATTCGATTGGATCGAGGCGCGCGGCTTTCCATGCCGGCCACAGCCCGAAGATCATGCCAATGGCGACGCTGGCGACGAAGCCACCGATGGGCGCCCATAGCGGCACGTAGGAAGGCAACAACAAACGCAAGAGAAAAGTCAGCAGCCACCCGATGGTCAGGCCGACCAGCCCGCCAAACCCAGTCAGCGTCGCGGCTTCAATGAGGAACTGCCACATGATGTCGCTACGCCGCGCCCCGATTGCCTTGCGCACTCCGATTTCGCGTGTGCGCTCGGTCACTGAAACCAGCATGATGTTCATCACGCCGATTCCTCCGACCATTAAACCAACGGACGAAATAACCACCATGGCGATCGCCACACCCGCCAGGATTGAGCGAAAGCTGCTGACGAGAAGTTCAGAAGTTTGCAGTCCAAAATTGTCAGGCTCGCCGAAAGGGACGTGCCGTCGCACGCGCAGCATGTCGGTTACCTGGTCCTTCGCCTCGTCCATCATGCCTTTGCGCGCCATCGCCAGAATGTAGACGTCGTCGGAATTTGGTTTAAGTTTTCGCGCGACGTTAAAGGGCATGTAGATCACGCTGTTCTGATCGTCCCCGCCGCCGCCCAGCAGGAACTGCTCGCGTTTTTCCAGCACGCCCACGACGCGAAACTGATTGCCGCCGATGCTCAACTCCTGGCCCACGGCTGAGCCGTAGGGGAAAAAGTCAGTCGCAATCGCTGAGCCGACCACGCACACCAGCGCGTTGCTGTCATTTTCATATTGAGAAAAGAAACGACCCTCTTTAATGATCTGCGTTCCTGCGCGCTCAAAATCGGGGAGCGTGCCCTGGAGGGCAACCGCATTCGACGTTTTACCGACACCCGTGACGGTAATTTTCTGACCGAAGAAGTTGTTGCTGATATCCAGAAAGGGAACTGACAATTCGACCGCCGGCAGTTGCTGCAGTGCGATGGCATCATCGTAAGTCAGCTCTTTGCGCATCCGCTCTTCGCGCGAGAGCCGGCCGATATGAATGCCGGAGTTGAACTTGATCACATAGATTGAGTTGGTGCCATAGGATTCCAACTCGGTCTTAACCGCCGTATCGATGCCGCTGATGATCGAAGAGATCAGCATGACCGTGATGACGCCGATCATTACCCCGATGACGGTCAGAAAAGAGCGCAGCTTATTGGTCCGCAGAGTCGTCAGGGCCATTTTCAGGTTTTCGAAGATGTCGCTGCGAATGAGTCTCATGATTTACTCCGTGAACCGTGAACCGTAAACCGTGAACAGGTGAACCTAGTTGATTCGCTGTTTTATGTGACGAGACAAGCCGTTCAACATCTTACCTAGATCGTCATGAGCCTCGCGCAAAGAGTAATACTTTGCCTGTTGGAGGTAACCCAGGCGGTGCGCGATGAGTAGCTCTGTCTCAACTTCGCTAGCTGAGCCTTGCGCATTCGATATGAAGTGCGCGAACTCCTTCACCGAAGTTCTTGCAGCACCTTCCGCCAGATTCGCCGGGACGGATACTGCAGCCCGTCTTATTTGGGAGGTTAAACCAAATTTCTCTTCCTTCGGGAAACTCTCCGTGGTTTTATAAACTTCCAAAACGAAATCAATTGCCTTCCTCCAAACGTCCAGTTTCTCATGTGGTCGCATAGTCCACTCCTTTGATAATCGAAGGAGGCGGGGTTCCATGTTTTCACAATCTCCGAATTTCGACGTCAGTTCCTCATGCTTTACTATTCACGGTTTACGGTTTACGATCCTTCAGTCCGCCCTTAACGCTTCAATTGGATCAAGCCGCGCCGCTTTCCAGGCGGGAAACACGCCGGCCATAATTCCTACACCGCCTGAAACAGCAATCGTGAAGACGATCGCCCCGACCGAAAGATATGTTGGCAGAAAAAAGGTCGTCATGATGCGACCGATGATCCAGGCCAGAAAGATTCCGATGGCGCCGCCAATCGCCGCCAGCGTAATGGCTTCCAGCAGGAACTGTTTCAGAATATCGATCTGCCTCGCTCCCAGAGATTTTCTGATTCCAATTTCCTTTGTTCGCTCCGTCACCGAAACCAGCATGATGTTCATGATCACGATGGCGCCGACCAGCAGCGCGATCCCCGGTACAAAAACAGCTACGGCAAAAGTCGGCCCCAGCAGCCGATCGCGGAACCCGGTAATCGCATCCGGCGTCACGATGCCGAAGTTGTCCTTCTCGGACTGTTTTAGATGCCGGCGGGTGCGCAAAAGGAAGCGCGCTTCTTCTACTGAATCATTGAAGACTTCATCAGTCTTGGACGTTGCCAGAAAGTACAACAGGCGGTTGCGCGTGAACCCTCCGTAGTTGTTGCCATAGGTTTTCAACGGCAGCGTGACAAAGTTGTCCTGCGGCACGCCGAACACTGTGCCTTTCGCCACCGCCACGCCGATCACGCGATAGGGCAATCCGGCCACGTAAATCTCCTGACCAATCGCCGTCACCGATCCCGCCGGGAAGAGAGAATTGGCCACATCCATGCCGATGAAGGCAACTCGCATTGCCGCGTCATTCTCGGCGTCGGTGATGTAGCGACCATCGGAGACTTCAACGTTTTCAATGTCGCCAACTACGGACATCGCGCCGTCCACCGGCACGTCCTGCAAAATCTTATTATCGCGCTTAACTTCGGAGCGCGACGCGCGGGCCTTCGCTCCCATTTTGTCGATTAGAACCGAGTGCCCTTTGATGTATTCCAGATCGTCTAAGGTCAGTTCTTTGTTACGCCGTTGGGCGGCAGCAATCGTGTCCAGGTTTTTGAAGTCCTCGAAGTTGAAGCGCTGGACCGTAAACGATTTCGAGCCAATGCCGGCGATCTTGTCATCAATGTATTTATTGAAGCCATTAATCAGGGACACCACCACCACAAAGGCCGTCACGCCCACAATCATGCCGAGCAGGGTCAGAAACGACCGCAGTTTGTGGGCCCAGATGGCTCCGACCGCCACTCTTAAGATTTCGATTAGCTTCATTGGTACAGTCTATTACGGGGGAAACAGCATTTGAGTTGCGCGCGACAAGCTTTACTCCCACCGCAGCGACTCAATCGGATCCAATCGTGCCGCTTTCCACGCCGGCCAAAGACCAAAGATAATCCCGACTGCCGCGGATATGCCAACGCCCATGCCAATTGCCCACGCGGGCACGTAAGCCGGCAGCGGCGAATATTTGTTTATCAGGAGGCTGCCTGCTTCACCAATCGCCAATCCCAACAACCCGCCGATTGCAGTCAGCCATACGGCCTCAATCAGGAACTGCGAAAGAATGTTCAGGCGAGTGGCGCCTACCGCCTTACGCAAGCCGATTTCCTTCGTGCGCTCGGTGACGGAAACGAGCATGATATTCATGACGCCAATACCGCCGATCATCAGCGCCACAAATGAAATTGCCGTCAGTACCAGAGCCGTCGCGCCCGTTAGCTGTTTGTAGATATCCAGCAAGGCGTCTTGTGACGAGATGCCGAAATTGTTGGGCTCCCCACGCTGCACGTGGCGGCGGCGACGCAGGATGTCGGTCATTTCATCGATGGCCGACTTTACGTAAGCTCGTGACTTTGGCCGCACGATGATCACAAACACGGTTTCGGGAAAGGGTTTGTCCGGATAATACTTTTCAAAGGTTGTAATTGGAATAAAGACTGAGTTGTCCCGCGACTGTCCCAGGAAATTACCCAGGTGCTCCATGATGCCGACTACCCGAAAAGGCCGGCCTTTGATCTTAACCTCTTTGCCCAAAGGCTCTTCGAACGGGAACAGCGCGCGAACCAGATCCTGTCCCAACACGCAGACGTTTGTTCGCTCTTTGATGTCCTGATCAGAAACGAAGCGCCCATGGGCGACATAACTCGATTGCGTGAATTCGTAGTATGGCGTGGCGCCTATCAGAATCGGCGTGTCGGATTGTTTCTCGGCGGCGCGAACGGTTTCAGCAATCTTACGGTAGATTGGGGAGACGCTTTCGATGGAGGGAGCTTCGTCACGTATCGCGTCGGCATCGTCGATAGTCAGATCCTTGCGGTGTAGCTCTTCAGGTCCCGGCGGTTTACCGAAGCTTGGATCGAACTTAGTGGCCCAAATGGCATTGGAGCCGAGGGCCTCGATTTGATCGGCGAACGCTTTGTTCAACCCCTGAATAATCCCGACCATTAGCACGACGGTGATGACGCCGACGCTGACACCCACAATAGTCAGCGACGAACGCAGCTTGTTACTGCGCAGCGTATCGATGGCCAACCAGGCGGATTCTTTTACGTCCTCAAACTTCATAACCGGAGCGCGGGCATCCCTGCCCGCATGAGCGCGCAAGCGCGAACGTCTTAAGTCGTTTTCTTTTTGGACCGAAACCCTGCACTGCTGAATTCCCAATCTTCACGGGATTGTCCTCGATGTAATTAATAACCTTTTCAAAATGATCGAGGTCACGAATATAGCGATCAAAGTAATCTTCGAACCAAAACGACCCTCTTCGTTGGAGTAATTTATTAGCCTCTTGGGCCGAATATGACTTGATGGAATGGACAATGTCGGAAAGGCTATGCTCATGAGGCGTTAACAGTAGGTGAACATGATTTGGCATTATCACCCATGCCGACAAGCCGTACCGCTCTCCATCAAAACGAAGCAACGCGCCTTGAACTAGTCTTGCGATGGAGCGGTTTCGCAAATGACATGCTCCTGCACCTCGATCAAGCCATTCATCAATCCGGTCCCTTAGTTCGCTATCACTCTCATCGCGATTATGTTCAATCTCGATTCGCCAGCGATTCAATAACCTCTGTGGGAGCGCGTCGTGCAAACGAAATGTGATGAATTGAGCAATTCGTCCGCCGTCGAAATGCGGCAAGTAACCGCGGTCATGCCAGCCCACCGGATTGTTTTGGGGTGTGTTGCCTTTCATGATGTGTTTTCGCGCTGGCGCGCTCATGCGGGCAGGGATGCCGGCGCTCCTTCATGACATTCATTCCCGCCTGAGCGCTTCGATGGGATCGAGACGCGCCGCGCGCCAGGCGGGCCAGATTCCAAAGACGATTCCAACAAGTGAAGACATTCCCACGCCCCAAACTGCCGACCACGCACTGATCAGCAAGGGAAATCCCATAGCCAGTGCCAGCAGGTAAGCCAGCCCGAACCCGGTGAGTACACCGATTGCGCCGCCGACCCCTGTGACCGTGATCGCTTCAATTAAGAATTGAACGCGAATGTCTTTCTGGCGCGCACCAACGGCTTTGCGAATGCCAATTTCCTTCGTGCGTTCAGTGACGGACACCAGCATGATGTTCATCACTACAATCCCGCCCACGACGAGCGAGATCACTGCCACGCCGTAAGTAACGAAATAAATGTTCTCCGTAGCTTTCTTGTAAAGGTCGACGAAGACGTCCTGACTTTCCAGCGTGAAACCATCATCTTCCGACTCAAAGAGCCTGCCGCGTCGCGCTCGCATGATGGCGCGCACCTGATCTTCAGTTTCTTCCAGATCGGCTGCAGAAGCAGTCTTGACAAAGACCACGAGCGAATCGCGCGCGCCAAAGTTCTTTTGATAATTGGCGTAGGGAACGTAAACGATGTTGTCGCGAGATTGGCCGAATATTTTGCCGAGCTCTTGTAACACGCCGATGATCTCGTAGGGACGGCCGCCAACATTCACGTGCTGACCGATTAGCCGATCAGGCGCCTCGCCGCCGAAAAGGTTCTCGCCAATGTCCTTGCCGACTACACACAGCTCGCGACCGGCGGTTCCTTCGGCTTCGCTCCAGACGCGGCCCACCTGGATCGCCACTGCGTCGATGTCGAACATGGCGACCGGGCTGATGCCGCGCACCGCAACGTTCTCTGACTTTTGGTCGCCATGCTTGACTGTCTCCAGGGAGTTTGCGGCGATGCCGGTGCGCCAGCAGGTTGAGCAGAGACGAAAAATTGCCTCGGCATCATCCATGGTTACGTCTTTTCGTTTATTGAATTTGATGAAGTCCTCGCGCGAGGTTATGACGCGAGGCTTTTTAGAAATCGTAAAGACGGTCGAGCCCTGGGAGGAAAAAGTATTAGCGACAGTTTTATCCAGGCCTTTGATGATCGTGACCACCGCGATGACCGCAGTGACACCCACGACAATTCCAATCAGGGTGAGGGCGGTGCGCAGTTTGTTTGCGCGCAGACTGCCGGCGGCAACGCGGAACGATTCCCACACCGCAGCTAAGCGGTGATGTGGTGACCGAAGGACAGGGCGACGAGGTGACGGGGAGACGGAGCGTCGCGGTAACGAAGGGGTGACGGGCGGACTAGTCAAGCTTCACCCCGTCTCCCCATCGCCCCATCTCATCATCCTTTCCAGCTCATCTGATCCGTTCGTCTTTCTCGATTTGTCCGTCGCGGATGGCTATAACGCGGTGGGCCCTGGCGGCGATATCGTGTTCGTGAGTAACGACGATAATTGTATTGCCTTCGCCGTGCAGCCTTTCAAAGAGGCTCATGATTTCGTAGCTGGTGTGTGAGTCGAGGGCGCCGGTCGGTTCGTCGGCGAGCAGGATGGACGGGTGGTTTACCAAGGCGCGTGCGATCGCAACACGCTGACGCTGGCCGCCGGAGAGCTCGTTCGGCTTATGCATGATGCGGTCGGTCAGGTCCACCGCTGCCAACGCCTTCTTGGCCATCTCATGTCGCGCCGAAGAACCGATGCCGCCGTAAATCAGCGGCAGCTCAACATTGTGCAGCGCAGTGGCGCGAGCCAGCAGATTGAATGTTTGAAAGACGAAGCCCACTTCCTGATTACGAATGCGCGCCAGTTCGTCGTCGTCCATCTCCGACACGTTCTTGCCGTTCAGCCAATACTGGCCCTTGGTCGGGGTGTCGAGACATCCGATCAAGTTCATCAGGGTCGACTTGCCGGAACCGGAGGGACCGGTGATGGCCAGGTATTCGCCACGTTTTACTTCGAACGTAACGCCGTGGAGCGCGTGTACTTTTTCGGCCCCCATCTCATAGGTCTTCCAGAGATCACGCATCAGGATCAGCGTGTCCGAACCCACTTCGGGGGCAACCGGAGAGCTGATAACTCCTTCAGGCGCGACGGGCGGCGCAAGGGTCGCTTCGTTCATTAACTACCTCCGCCCGAGTTAGCGTTGTCGGTGGCCTTGCGCGTCTGGCGCTTTACGACTGCGCCGTCTTTCAAAGTCTTGAGTATGCGGCTGGGTCCCGTAATTACTTCGTCAGTAGCTTTCACACCGCTGGTAACTTCAATGTCCGATTCGCCGGTGATACCGGTTGTGATTTCCACAAACTTCGCTTTGTTGCCCTGCATCAGGTACAAGCCTTTGATGTCTTTGCGTTTTTCTGTCGGAGCGGGAGTTGGCGCGCTGCCGGCAATGGTTGGTCCCGGTGTTGGCGGGGCTTTTTCCACAATTGCCTGAAGTGGCACGGCGATCACGTTGTTGACTGTCTTGGTAGTGATGGTCGCGGTGGCGCTCATGCCGGGACGCAGTGCGCCGCGGATGTCGTCCGGCATACTCGGATCGATCCGAATGGTGACCTTGAATTCCTTGGCCTCCTGCACATTAACGCGATTGGCAAGACCGCCCTGCTGATCGGACTTCGAGATGGCGAGGGGGTTTTTTTGGGTGACGACGCCCTTGATTTCTTTATCACCCAAAGCGTCAACTTTGATCTTCACCTGTTGACCTTCTGAGACGTTCGAGATTTCGGTTTCGTCGACGTTGACTTCCACGTTGATCTCGGACATGTCGGCGATGGTCATGAGCGGCGTGCTGGAAAGACTGGCCACGGCGTATTCGCCGACGCGCACGGGAATGTCGGCGACTACACCGTCAAGTGGTGAAAGTTGAGTTGCCTTTGAGCGCTGGCTGGAACTGCCGCGCAACAGCGCCTGTTGTTGACTGGCGCGCATCTCGCTGGTGCGCACGCTTATTTTTGATTCTTTGACTGCGACTCGCTGCTGGTTGGCCCGCTCTTGCGCTTCCTTCACGGCAATCTGTAGCGCGTCGAGTCTGGCTTTGGCGGAGTCGAAGCGGTCGCGCGCGTTGTCATACTCCGCGCGCGAAATAACATTTGACTCAACCAGTTCGGTGGCGCGCTTCAGTTCGCGCTCAGCCGTCTTCACATCTATTTGCGCGGAGACAGTTTGCTGCCGGGCTTGCGCTACGGCGCTCTCGGAGACAATTAGCCCCTGCTCGGCCTGGGCCACGGCATTGCGAGAGCTTTGAATGTCATTCAGCGCGGCTTGCGTCAAAGCGAATTGCGCTTCCTGGGTCGATTGCAATTGCGTCGGATCAACGCGGACCACCGGCCTACCGAGGGTCACGTGGTCGCCGGGATTGACGTAAATCTCTTCAATGCGGCCGGCCACTTCACTGGTCAGCTTGATGTAGCGAACCGGCCTGACTTCACCCGAAGCGGTCACAGTGGAGCGTAGCTCTGGCCGGACCTCGACCTTGACGGTGGAAACTTCGGCCTGTTCCGTGCGGCTGGCGAGGACGCTGAAGATTGCGATAATGCCGATGACGGCCACCACAACCACTGCGATAATGATCTTTTTCTTCCGCGTTAAAGCCATAATTAGCTGCTAGTCCTTTTCCTGGTAATTAGATTCCTCAATAATTAGCTGCGTAGTTAACTTTGCAGGCAAGCGTCGGGCATTTTCGCGCTAGAGATGTTTTTACGACCAAATACCGTGTCCGGTTTCAACTAATGAACGCTGAACAGCACGATTGTTCGGCTAAGGAGCCGTAGAATTCGTGTAGCCCGAGCGATAGGCGCAGTGGCCCGACTGTAAACGAGGGCTCATCACCTCGCAGGAGTGTCACACTAACCGGTTTTCCTGTAAGTCACCCTCTTTGGCGGGTTGAATTTTTGCGCTACAATATGCCGTTTTCTTCGCGTATGCGATGCGTCCCCGCCGGCATGAGGAACGCCGCCGGCCACTCCCACATACTCGGGGTGTTATCTTATGACAACTTGCGAAAGGTGCAATACCCAGAACCTTGAAGGATCGCGGCATTGCGACGAGTGCGGGGCGCCTTTGAACGCCGTGGTAGATTTGCCAGTGGCGGTTGGGGCCGCGGAAAAGGACGGGAATACCGGAGGTTTACGCATGGCGGACAGGACCCAAAGCAAGGCGGTGGAAGGACACGCCGTCGCCCCCGTTTTTAGCGGTTCAGCCTCGTCTGCGGTTTCGGTCGCCGAAGCCGCGCATGCCACATTGATTATCGAGCGAGGACGTTCAGCCGGAAAGAAATTCCCGCTGACCGAGGAAGAGTCCCAGATTGGCAGGTGGGACGCGGACGGCGGCATTTTCCCGGAGATTGATCTGGATGCCGACGATCCGGAAGCCAAAGTTTCCCGCCGTCATGCGCGGATCACAAAACGCGGTGGCGATTACTTCGTCGAAGATTTGGGTTCGACCAACGGCACTTTCATAAACCGCGGGCGGCGCCTGTTGCCCGGCGATCGTCATCCCCTCCGCGATGGTGACGAGATAATTGTAGGCAAGACGTTCCTGCGGTTCCATGTGATCAGGTAGCGGAAACGTAGAGGCAAATCCCCAACGACTAACTAATGTCTATTTGCGGCGAATGCGGCGCGATGCTTGCGCCTGATGAAAAGTTCTGTGGTAGTTGCGGTACGCCGCAGCCGCAACCGAGTGCTGCCGCCGCACCCTCGACTGGCAAAGTTAAAAATGATTCCCCGGCCGTTTCGGCTGAGGCTTCATCTCCCGCCGAGGTTACCGACGATACCGACACGCATGTGAGCCGAGTTTCTTCATCGGTGCGTAGTGTTACTACCGGCGATCTTCTGGGCGACGGTGATACGGTTCCGCCGGTGCAACCGACTGTGCGCGCGAACGACACGTCCAGCAAGCCCAGCAAAGCCAAACAACTCGAAGCCGGTACGCTCCTGAATGGGCGTTATGAAATTGTTCGTCGCATCGGCGGCGGCGGGATGGGCGCTGTTTACCTGGCGCGCGATCGGAACCTGGGCGACGCACCGCGGGCCGTTAAGGAGATGATCGAATCCCACATCGATGACACGCAGCACGAAAAAGCGATCAGTGATTTCAAACGCGAATCATTACTGCTGACTTCGCTGGAGCACTCATCGATTCCCACCATCTACGACTACTTTTATGACGATACCGCCGGCCGGTTTTATCTGGTGATGAAATATATCTCCGGCGGCGACTTCTCGTCGCGGTTAAGGAACGCGCCGGGCGGGCGGGTCGACGAAAAGAACGTCACCGACTGGGGTATTCAGATCGCGGACGTTTTGCATTACCTGCACACACGGCCCAAACCGATTATTTATCGCGATCTGAAGCCGGCGAACCTGATGATCGATGGCAACACCGGGCGAGTGATGTTGATCGACTTCGGCATCGCCCGCTGGGTAACGAAGCAGGAAAAGGGCGTTACCGCTGTGGGCACGATGGGTTACGCGCCGCCGGAGTTATTCAGCGGACAGGTTGAACCGCGTTCCGATGTCTATAGTCTGGGCGCGACGATGTTTCATCTCGCGACCGGTTCTGATCCGCAGGACAATCCGTTATTGATCTTTGACTTCACTAAGAATCCCAGGCCGCGCCAGATAAACCCGGCGATGTCTTCGGAGCTGGAGCGCATACTCATGCGCGCAGTCGAATACAAGCCGGAAAACCGTTTTCGTTCGGCGGCTGAGTTGCGCGACACGTTGGTGGGCCACCTGGAGAAACTGCAGTCAGGTCAGGTTAGTTATGGAATGCCGGTGGGCGAGTTGGGTGGCGAGACAGTCCAGGTTGAAACTGTCTATTGCGGTTTCTGTGGCGGACGCATCGCCGCCGATGATATTTTCTGTGCCCATTGCGGGGCCCGCCAACCTATCGGCATCGGTAGCGGCCCGGTCAGTCAGGCGCGAGGAACCGCCAAGCTCGTGGTGTCGGGAACAACCGAGCTCGATGCTTCGTTCAATCTACAAAAGGACAGCAATCTGTTGGGCCGGACCGATCCGCAATCCAATATCTTTCCGGAGGTCGATCTTTCGCGGTTCGATCCGGAAACCAAAGTATCTCGGCGGCACGCGCGTATCTGGCGCGAGGGCGAAACCTTTCTGGTTGAAGATCTGGGCTCGATCAACGGTACCGTGATTAACGACGCGATCAAGCTGGCCCCGCGGCAACCGCGGGTGCTGGACAGCGGCGACAAGCTGCGCCTGGGCGAAACCACGCTGCACTTTTTGGTCGGGTAATTCCTTCTTAGAAAACTTATGACAGCTCGCATCGATCCGGCCACTCTGCCGCGCGCCCGTACGATAAGTCGCACCGAAGCGCTGGCTCATCTCGAACGGTTTCGCGCGCCAATCCTTTTGCGCTGCGGCGCCTTACTGATCGACTACATCGTCGTGATTTGCGTCGTCAGTATCAGCGTGCTGATCGCGCGAATGTTTGGCGGCGGCGCGCGCTCAGCCGGAGGCACAACCGAAACGTTGGGAATCGTTACGGCGGTCATGTTGGCCGCGCTGAACTTTGTTTTTCTGGCTGCCGTCTGGGGCCAGACGTTGGGCAAGTGGGCCACCGGCATTCGGATTGAACGCGTTGACGGCAGGGAACTAAGTTTTCTCCACACGCTGTTACGCCACTTCGTCGGGTATCCGCTGTCGGTCCTGACCCTGGGAATCGGTTTCCTGATCGCCGCGTTTAATGCTGAGGGACGTGCCCTCCACGATTTTGTTGCCGGCACCGTTGTCGTCCGGGAAGGCGCGCGACGCGTGACCGCGCGCGTGCGCCGGCCGGCCCGCTGAATTGAAGATGGCTCTGCTTTGTTCCAGTTGTAATTCCCCCAGTCCGAATGAGGCTCGCTTCTGCCGGCTGTGTGGTGCGCCGCTGAAAGGCGCCGGCGGTTCGAGTGGTCCTATCTCGCCACTGGCCCAAACCGTACCTCTGACGATGGAAGGCCGGACGACGGACGGATTGGCGGTGGATGAGCGGAATGCAAATACCGCGCGAGTCGGCAGCGCTGAGATTGCGAGTATTCTTCAGAACCAGCGTCTGGCGCAGGCAGCCGCGGGAAACGGCGAGGACGGAAGTTCAGCGGAGTACGCTGGTGAAAACTTCGCGGCGCCTACAACTTCCTCCCTAGTCATGCCGTCAGAGGCGCCAGGGTTGAAGGTCAAGAAGGCGCGCTGGTGGCCGGTAATTCTTTTGAGCGTTGTTTTTGTAGCGGTCGCTGCTGGTCTTCTTATCTATTATCTGCGTCATCGCAATAGCAACGCCGGCAACGCCCCAGTCGCCGAGACCATAGACCAGAAAGCGCTGGTCACCCGACAGATGCAAGATGCGCGTGCGTTCCTGGCGACCGGAAACATCACCGCGGCAATCGATCGCCTGCATGCCGTTATTAATCTGGAGCCGGGGAATACAGAGGCGCACCGTTTGCTCGGCTCGGCCCTGATGCGCAACGGCCAGCGGCGCCAGGCTATCGATGAATATTTTGTCGCGGCGCAAAAAGATGCGCAGGACGTCGACACGCTGAATACGCTCGCGACGCTGCAATTTCAGGAACAGCTCTACGCGGATGCGGTTGATAGCTATCGCCGCCTGGTAAATGCTTTGGGTGAAGGTTCGTTGACGCCGCAGGACGAATTGAATTACGCAGACTCTTTGCGGCTGGCAGGCTATACGGAAGACTCGCGGGTTGAATATCAAAAGCTGGCTGCTACCGCTCCAGCCGCCATTGCTAACACAGCGAAGCAACATTTGGCCGGTAGTCTTCCGCCACCGGGGCGCGTTCTTCCCTCGCCGCCGGCGCAACCGGCTAATAGTCCGGCGGTGAAGCAAACTTCGCCCATAATTGTGAGCCAACCGCCGCCGGTGACTAATCAGCCTGCGGCTCCTCCCCGGGGACCAGATCCGGATGCAGAGTATGCTTTAGGAGTTTCCATCGTGGCCGGTCGTGACCCCAGGAATATGCCGCGCGCCGAACTTTTGCGGGCGTTGGCTGCGGCCCAACGGGGCGCCCAGGGAGGTCAGCACCGAAACGAGGCAGCCAGGCTGGCTGAGCGTCTGGGCCGCGAATTTGACCGTCGCAGAAGCGCAGGGATCCAGTGACCGTGAATAGTGAATAGTGAATAGTGAATAGTGAATAGTGAATAGTGAATAGTGATGTGAATTAGTGAACAGTGAACTGTGAGCTGATTTGTAAAGAGTGACTGTGACTTGGATTTGCTAACGGTTCACGGTTTACGGTTTACGGAATTTCAACGATGCCCGAACTAATAATCAAATACCCCGACCGCCCGTCTGAAAATTTCCCCCTGGGACGCCTGCGCATCACCATTGGCCGCTCAGCGCGCAACGATCTGTGTATTCCTGATCCGTTCGCCTCGCGCGTTCACGCAGAGGTGCGCCGCGAAGGCGATGGCTACGTTCTGCAGGATCTGGGCTCAGCCAATGGCACGCTCTACAACGGAGCGGCGGTCGATGGCGTTCTCGCACTTTCGGTCGGCGGCCGCATTCAAATCGGCGAAACGGAAATCATCTTCGACGATGGCACCTACCGCTCGGGAACCGGCGCCACCATGATTACCGACAACAGCGCGACGTCATTGCCGGAAGCCACGATTGCGCTGACCTCTTCCGATCGCACGACCTCCGGGCTTTTGGAAGCCATCGAAGGCGCACGCTCCAACCCGGAAGAACTCGCCGTTCAACGGGCTACCCGGCACAGTGACCTGCTGGCGCTGATCAGCAAGGTGGGTATTACCCTGCTGGCTTCCGCTACCCTGAATGAAACGCTCGAGCAGGTCGTCGCCTTAGTATTCGAGGCCGTGCCGGCTGATCGATGCATGATCATGATGCGAGACAAGGACGACGCTGATCTGCAAGTCGCGGTGGCGCGCTTGCGTGACCGGGCCGGCGAGGTCGGCGAAATCCGCGTCAGCCGTTCAGTAATCGAGGAAGTGGTCGTGCGCGGCAAATCGGTACTGACCTCCGATGCCCAGGCTGACCCACGCTTCATGAGCGGCACCGTCATGTTGCAGGGCGTGCGTTCCGTGCTCGCGGTGCCGCTCGGAGTTAGCGAAAAACTCTTCGGCATTATTTATGCGGACTCGCCGATGGCCGAAGGCAGATTCACCGAAGACCACTTGAAGGTTCTGACAACGCTCGCTTCCGTCGCTGCCATCCGCGTTGAAAATACGCGCTTGCTGGACGAACAATTGCAGCGCGAGCGGATGGAACACGAACTTCAAGTCGCGAGCGAAATTCAACAGAGGTTTCAGCCAACGGCGCCGCCGCACGTCGCCGGATACGAGCTACAGGGAATTAGCTTTCCCTGTTATGAAATCGGCGGTGACTATTACGACTTCATTCAGCGTGACGATGGACGTTTGATAGTTGCCTTAGGCGACGTGTCCGGCAAAGGCGCCGCGGCGGCCCTGCTTATGTCCTCGCTGCATGCGGCGGTGCATGCGCAGGCAGCGTCGCACGATTCTTTGCTGGAAACCATTTCCGGCGTCAACCGGTATTTGGCCGAAAACATTCCGGCGAACAGGTTCATCACACTTTTCTATGCTGAGCTGCAGCCAAAGACCGGCCAGCTTTCGTTTTTGAATGCAGGACACAATCCGCCATTGATCGTGCACGCCGCGGGAACGATGGAGCAATTGGCGGCGGGCGGTTTGCCATTAGGAATCATGCCGGACGCTGAATATCGTCAGGGTATGACCAAGCTGATGTTCGGCGATGTGCTGGTGATTTACTCGGATGGCGTAACTGAGGCCCAGAGCCCGTCCGGCGAAGAGTTTGGTCCGACGCGTTTATACGACGTGGTGGCGCGCAACCTGGACGCTTCGGCGGCCGGCATACGCGATCGCATCGAATCGGCGTTAACCAAGTTTTCCCAGGGCACGCCCGCCGCTGACGACATCACGCTCGTGATCGTGAAGCGTCAAGCCGAAGGTGCAGCGATGGCTGTGTCGGCAGGGTAGTTAGTATTGCGGAGCCCCAATGAAGAGTCTCTTCACCCTACTCTTTTTGGCCGCGTGCCGAACCACAAATACGGAACCGGGAGCAGTAGCGACCGGGATCCGCTTACCTTAGAAACTTCTGCGTTTCCAAGCTTGGGCCCGGTCGCTACCGCTCCCGGTTCTGAATTTGTGTACCTATAAGGTCGCGGATTCGCAAACTGTACCACTACCTGGAAGTGCAACCAATGGATGTTGAAATTGAACCATTGACTCAGCTTGCGAAACCCAGCCGGTTGCCCTTGTGGTTTCCTCGCGCCGGCAGGGGCGGAAGGATGGTAGCCAGTGGCAAGCGCGCAGCGCGCGGCCACTGGATCCGTCTCCCCAATTTGATTGCGCCCCGCACGGGCGCCGGGAGGTAACGGCACTCCTGATATTCCGCGCGCCCTT